>Ga0272445_1003331_pt1 | contig 10076 bp, 10 predicted proteins | sample YNPCB0031_FD_194404 | JGI IMG/M metagenome (GOLD analysis project Ga0272445, IMG submission 194404) | Hot spring sediment microbial communities from Yellowstone National Park, WY, United States - YNP-CB-003-1 | ecosystem: Environmental > Aquatic > Thermal springs > Hot (42-90C) > Sediment... | reverse complement strand
CAGGGCAAGCCCGTTGCGCCCGGCTTCTACAAGATCGTCGTCTCCACCACTTCCGGTGAGTACGAGAACACCGTGAAAATTGTGGCTAAGCCGGATTGTTGCACTTGCTGCTTCCCGTTTTTCTTCTTCGGTTGCTTTGGCCTTTGGTCTAAACCCTGTGGGGTCTCCTGGTGCCAGCCTTACGTGAAGCTCTATCGCTGCCCCACTTGCGAGGCGCCGTGCTGCTGTGGAGTGACGATTTACCTTGGGGGCAGCGAGCCGTAGGTGCCGGAGCTTCCGGATCTCGAGGTCATTAGGGAAAACTTGACCCTCCGGGTGGCCGGCCGGAGGGTGGAGAAGGTGGAGGTGCGCCGGCCCGGTTTGGTTCAGGCCGGGCCGGCAAACCTTTCTCCGCTTTTGGGACAAAAAGTCCAAAAGATCCATCGCCGCGGAAAACACCTCATCTTTTCCTTCGACGAAAAACTCCACCTCCTCGTGCATCTCATGCGCTACGGCTGGCTTTGGCATGGCGCCACAACCTATGAGGTCACCAAAGCCACAACCCTGTGCATCTCCTTTGACGACGGAAACGATCTGCGCCTGATCGAGCCGGGAAGCCCCCAGATCGCGGCGGTGTGGCTCGTGGACGATTTGGAAAATGCGGAGCCCCTAAAAAAGCTTGGACCTGAACCGTTTTCCCCGGATTTCACCCTTGAGCGCTTTGCCCAAGCCCTGCGGGGAAAACGGCGGATTTTGAAAAAGATCCTTGTGGACCAAAGCCTTGTTGCGGGAATTGGCAACGCCTATGCCGACGAGATTCTTTTTTGGGCGAGGATCTCGCCGTTCCGCTACGCCCACACGCTCACCCCAGAGGAGCTAGAAAAGCTTTGGAGGGCCATTCCGGAAACCCTCCGCTGGGCTGTGGGCGAGATCAAAGCGCGGGTGGGGGATGGCCTCTTTGACAAAGAAATTCGGGATTTCCTTTTTGTCCATGGCCGCGCCGGCGCCCCCTGTCGGGTATGCGGAACGCCCATTGGTGAAGTCCTCTTTGAGGGCCAGCGCACGAATTACTGCCCCAACTGCCAAAGGGTCAGCCAGCCCGTTTAATGGCCCTCTCCCTCTTTTTGGCTTTCCTTTATGCCGTGGGGACGGTGATCGCCTTACCCAGCCCTCAGGAGCTGATTTTGGGGGCGGTGGCCAAAGCTCCGGCGTGGACGGTCATCCTGGTGGGCGCTTTGGGAAGAGGACTGGGTGCGTATCTTCTTTTCTTTGCCGGCGATCGTCTGAAGCGCTTTCACAAAATTCAAAATTGGCGGGAAAGGGATGCGCGCGTCCAGCGCTGGGTGGCGCGCACAGAAAAGTGGGTGAACCGCTTGGGTGCTCCAGCGCTCTTCTTTTTCCTCCTCATCCCCGGCTTCCCGGACACGGTGATGAGCTATGTTTTGGCTTTGTTTAGCCGCCGGCCCTGGGCCTTTACTTTAGCCGTGATCTTTGCTTCCGCGCTCCGCCTTACCCTCGCCTATCTCGGCATTTTCTACGTCTTCATCCGCAGCTAAGGAAAACCTACGTCCCCTGCGCGAACGAGGGTTATCCCCTTTTCGGTACGCAAAACAAGCTCGCCGTTAGGTCCGAGGTCCACCGCTTGGCCGAAAAGAGTACGCCCTCCTACCTGGACCACCGCTTCCCTCCCCAGGGTGGCATTCCGGCTTTTCCAGTGACGAAGCACTTCCTCGCCCGCTCTTGCTCGCCATTGCTCCAAGGACCAAAGGAAATCGGCAAGAATTTGGACCCGTTCCACTTTTTGAAATTCCAAAACCGCAGCGGAAGTGGGGAGGGGCGCGCGCTCCACATTAATCCCCACCCCTAAAAGACCCCGCGGGCCGCTTCGCTCCACGAGGATCCCCCCCATTTTCCTTCCGTCCGGGGAAAGGAGATCGTTGGGCCATTTCAGAATGCCCAAGCCTACGGCCTCGACCAGGGCCAAACCCGCGCGTAAGGGAAGCAAGGGATCGGCTTCCCTAAGGAGCACGGAAAAATAGAGGTTCCCTGGTGGGCTTACCCAAGGGCGTCCGAGGCGGCCGCGGCCGCGGGTTTGGCGCTCCGCCACCACCAAGGCGCCCTCCGGTGCGTCCTTCCACGCCGCGAGCACATCCTGGGTGCTTGAGACCGTGCCCACGTAACGGCAGGGCCGGCCCAACCTCCCTTTAAGCCGGGGGAGGAGGCACTGCGGAGCAGGAGAACCGGGCGCCAAGCCCGCTCCCCTTTCCTCCACTACCACAGGAAAACCCTCCGCTTGGAGGGATCGCAGGGCTTCCTCAAGCTCTGGCCGGGAAATCCTTAGCCTCCGGAGAATTTCCGGCCAGGGTTCCAGACCCTCCCGAAGAAGGAGAAGGACCTCCTCCGAACCCACCCGAAAAGTTTAGCGCCGGATGGAAATGTCCAAAACGTAGGGAAAAGTAGGAAAGCCTTGGGAGACGGAAATGCAGATGTAGTGGCTGCCGCGGAAGGAGGCCTGGAAGGTGAGGCCGAGCTCGCCAGAGCCGCTAATGCGCCCAACTTCCCGGCCATGGGGATCCAAGAGCTGCACGGAAACAGGATTTGGAGCACTGACCCGCAGCTCCAGGATATGCCCGACGTTTAAGTTAACCCGCAACCAGTCCTTGGAATCCAAGGGCTTTCCCGGGCCAGACCAGCCGAGCTCACCCCGATACCGCCCAGGGCTCACGTAGGGCGCGTCCTCCATCCCTTCGCATTCCCAAACGATCTTTTCGGGGGGAGAGGATGAGGAGGGCACCGATGCGGAAGAGATGGGTGAATTCAAGACGACGGGGCCACCCGCACCGCCGTCCGATCCCGCAAAGAATGTGCGCTCGCCGAAAACGCGGAGGGAGCTGGCGCTTAGGCCGAGCTCCACCCCGCTTGGCCCTCCGGAAATGCGTACGGAAAGGTAAGAGCCCAAGCCAAGTTCACGCCGGGAGAGAATCATCTGCCCAAAATAACTTACGATCTCGCCTTTCTCTCCTACGCGCTGGAGGGCGATGTTTTTGGTAAGCGCGGCACCGAACGTGGAAAGACGCAAAGAAAGGGATAGGAAGCTCGGTGGGGCAGCGCGCCAGCCGCGGGTGTGCAGGAAAAGCTCCAGACAAAGATATTGCCCCTCCCAAGACAGGTCATAAAACTGCCACTGGGCATAGCCGGTTTCCGTGGGAATCCAGGCGAATCCGGAACTATCCGGCGCGCGGCTCGCAGAAAAAGGCGAAGCCAACCCTCCGAATCCCAAAACCAGAGCGAGAAGGCCGATCGCTTTGCCCCGCATGACGAGAAAGAATTTGCCCCTTGGCGGGGCCGGGCCGAAGGGAGAACGCGCATTCGGAAGGGGAAAGGAAAGTTACGGGGAAGGGCCCTTCTCGCCGCGGGAGCGGGACAAATGTCCCGATTAACCCCAAAGGAGGCCGAAAAGCCCCAAAAGCAGGCAATAAAGGCCAAAGGGCCAAAGGCCGCGGCGGGAAAGGGTTCGCCAAAGGAAGCCCAAGGCCAAAAGGCCGGAAAAGAAAGCCGTAGCGCACCCCAAAGCCAAGCCCGGCCAAGCGACTTCCCCTTGGGCCTCAAGAGAGGAAAGCAAAGCCGCGCCCAAAAACGTGGGGATTCCCAAAAGAAAAGAAAAACGGAAGGCCTCCCCTTTCTCCAGGCCCAAAAGAAGCCCCACCGCCAGGGTTGCGCCCGACCGCGAAATCCCCGGAAAGATCGCCAAAGCCTGGGCGAAACCGATGAGAAGGGATTTTCCTGGGGTGAGGGGTTTCCCCCGCGGCCGCCCCAAAAATGCGGAAAGAAAAAGAAAGCCAGCCGTCACCAAAAGAAAAGCGGAAGAAAGCCGCACCGAGGAAAAAATGCCCTCGAGCCTCCCGCGCACGAACACGGCCAAAGGAAAAAGGGGCAAAAGACCCAAAAGCAAAAAGCCCAGATACCGCCTGGGTTCCTCCCCTGAAGGAAGCAGAGCTTTCCCAAGCCAAACGAGGTCCTTTCGAAACCAAATGAGGAGAGCCAAAAGGGTTCCCAAGTGAAGAAAGGCCACAAGGAGGGAAGCCGGCGCCGTAACCCCAAGCCACCGCCGCACAAAGATGAGGTGGGCGGAGCTACTTATGGGCAGAAATTCCGCGAGACCCTGAACGAGCCCAAGGAAAGCGTAAGGGAGCAAAGCCGGAGCCTCCAGGAAAGCCAAAGCTCAAAGACAAAGCCTTATGCGGACAAGCTTCCACGCACTCCCCGCACTTGATACAGTTCGAGGAGTTCCCCTCAAGATATGGATCGATTCCCATTGGGCACGCTTCTCTGCATCGCTTGCATTCCGTGCACTTTTCCCGCCGGATCCTCAGGCCCAAGAAACTAGCGCGGTTGAAGAGGGAAAGGAGGGCGCCCATGGGACAGAGATAGCGGCACCAAAACCTCGAGACCAAAACCATTCCCAAAACGGTGCCCCCGAGCGTTCCCATATGGATCCAAAACGGCGTCGTGGGTTGTGCCAAGCCCAAGGCGAAATACGGCAGGGATGCGGTGAGGGAGGCTGCCGGGCAAAGCTTGCAAAACCAGGTATCCAAAAGCCGCCAGGCCGCCACCACCGTTCCCACCAAAACCAAAATTTTCAATGGAGAAAGGGCGCGCACGAACTTGGCTCTGCGGAAGGCCAAAAGATCGTTCACCGTTCCGAAAGGACAAAACCACCCGCACCAGCCGCGTCCCAACGCAAGCCCATAAAGGGCAAGGACACCCAAAAGGTAAAACGGAATGGACCCAGCGATCACGAGGTTCTGCAAAAGCCCAATGGGGCAAACGGTAACGGCAAGGGGGCATGCGTAGCAGTGCAAACCGGGAAAGATGAGGTGGGTCATCCCAAGGCCGGTGATCCCGAAAATCCCAAGGAGAACCCCAAGCCCCTGGGTTCCGCGGCGCAGGTACCGGAGCCTCACGGGATCTCCCTCAGGGCCGCGAGGATTCGCGGGGCCAAGTCCTCGGTGCCAAAAAGGATTTTTCCCGTCTCGCGGATCACAATCGCCGGCACCACCGCTTTTCCGTTGCGAATAACCCCGCTTGCCTCGGCCTCCGCTCTCTTTTCATCGGCATCGATGAGCTCCACGGAGATCCGCGGGTTTACGCTGGCAATTTGGGCCACCAAAGCCTTTGCGTAAGGACAGCTCTTGCACCACGGGGTGTAAAAAACCATAAGGTGTGCGGTTTTCGGGAAATTCTGGAATTCCGAAAGGAGGGCCGCGGGGATTTCCGCCGTCGGAGCCCGCGCCTCCTCAATTCCCACACAGGAAGTGCAGAGGACGGAGGCGATGCGCTGGGCTTGCCGGGCTTGCCCCCAAAACACTCCAAAAAGAAGGGCGGCGACTCCCAAGCCCACGAGGACGAAAGAAAGCACGGTCAAATTCCGTCCAAAAAGAAACCAGGAAAGGAGGACGCCGGCGGCCAAAAGCGCAAGGATCCACCAGGGAAGGGAAAGGGCTCTTTCGGGCGAAGCTCCCAAAACGAACGCGAGCTTTTCTTCCTGCGACATTTGAAAACACGCATCCTCGATGCAGTAGTGGTAATCCACGGAGAGGCGCACGGCGGCGGGAGGGCTTTTCCCGGCGGAATCCTTAAAAAGGATCTGGATTTGGGCTTCCCGCTCGCCGAAGGCCGGGACGTTGAAGGGAGCGGGCACCTCCACCTCCCATCCCGGAGGAAGATCGGGAAAGGAAAAGCGCACCTCCTCCGCCAAATAGGGGGAAGTGTTGATCACGCGTACGGAAACCTTCGCGGCCTTCCCCTCCTGGATGCCGGTTTCCTTGGGAACACGGAGCTCGAGGATCGGCTCGGGACGAAGGGAAACCTCGGGCATGCTGGGCGCCGGCGCGGGCGCCTCCAAGGTCACCGGCTCAGAGAGAAGTTCGGAAACCGCTTTGCGAAGGGCATCGGCCTCGAGGTCGCGGAAGCGAATGATCCCTTGTTTGTCCAAAAGGTAGGCCGTGGGGATCTGGTAAACCCGCCAAAGGTTGGCGAGGGAGTTATCCCAGCGCTTTCCCTCGAAGGCGATGGGCCAAGGAATCCCGTAGGAGGCGATGACGCGCCTCAAATCCTCGGCGCTTTCGTCAAGGCTTACCCCCACGATTTCGAAGCCCTGGGCATGGAACTCCCTGTAAAGTTCCAAAAGCCCGGGGAGGCTGGCCATGCATGGCGGGCACCATGTGGCCCAAAAATCGAGGAGTACAACCTTTCCGCGGAAGCTCGCAAGGGAAAGGTTTTCTCCGGTTCGGAATTCCCGGAAGGTGAAGTTGGGAGCAGGCGAGCCCGGGATTAGGGGAACTTTCGGCGGGGTATAGGCCGCAGAGGAAATGCGAAGGCTTCGGCCATCCGGAGGGACCTCGGCCCGAAAGCTTTCCCCGCCCAAGGTGAAAGGTTCGTTTAGGGAGAAACGTTCGTGTCCATCCGGCTCAGCATAGATTTTTCCGTCGCCATCCACATCCACGGCCAAGAAATCGCCTTTCGTGCCGAAAACACCGTCCAGATCCCCATCCACCAGGGCGATCCTTCGGCCGCGGAACTCGCCGGCCCGGACAGCCCCGCCCACAAGGAAAAGATAACCCCTTCCCTCAGGCCAAAGGATCTGAAGGGGATAATCGAAAGAAGACCCCTGAGGAGGCTCGGACCGCAAACTCACGGTCCACGCCATTCCGCCGCTGACCCTCGTTCCGGAAAGCTTTTCACCGGGACTAATCCGGTTATCCCGGTCTAGGTCCACGTAAAGCTCGACCGCATTTTGCGGGGTGACCCCAAGGAGGAGGGCATAGCGAGCCTGCCCCAGGGCCAAGTCCCCCCAAAGTTGGGTGGCCAATGTAGGCCCCTCGTAGCGGACCGAACGCGAAGGCGTAGGGTAGAGGCGAAAGGCCTGTACGACCTTGGCCCAATCCCCAAGATTTTCGGGGCTTTCCGGAACGAGGCGGATTTCTTCGGCTTGAACGCTAAACGCCCAAAAGAGGAAAGCGAGAAGAAAAACCAACGCTCATCCTTTCTTTCCTAGTTCCATGGCCGCGTTTCTCAGGCGCTGGGCCACGAGTTTCGGTCCGGCCATGGCTAGGACCTCGAAAAGCCCGGGTCCAACCCGGGAGCCGCTCACCACCACCCGGATGGGAAGGGCCACGTTTTTCAAAGGGAGGCCCAGGCGCTCCAAAGCCTCCCGAACCGCGCGCTCGAACTCCTCGGGCGAAGGCTCGGTGAGGGTTTCCACGGCCTCCGCCACCTTCAAAAACGCCTCCGAAAGCTCGGGCTTCAGGAGATCTTTCGCGTCCTCCGGCACAGAGATCTCCCTTGGGAAGAGGAAGCGCGCGCTTTGGGCAAGCTCCACCAACGTGCGGCTTCGGTCGCGCAAAAGCTCCACCGCGCGCAAAAATCTCCCTTCTGGAATGGCCGCGATCTCCTCCGGCGAAGCTACACCCTCCAAAACCAAAAACTCCCGCACAAGCTCCGCAAGTTTTGGAAGGGGGATCCTCCGCATCCATTCCCGGTTCAGCCAAAGGAGTTTCTGCTCGTCGAAAACGGCCGCGGACTTCCCCACCGCGGGAAGATCGAAATAGGCGATGAGCTCCTCCCGGGTAAAGATCTCCTGGTCGCCGTGGGACCAGCCCAAGCGGGCGAGGAAGTTCACCATGGCCTCGGGAAGGATCCCTTTCCGCCGGTATTCCAAAACGGAAACGGCGCCGTGACGCTTGGAGAGCTTGGTGCGATCCGGGCCTAAGATGAGGGGGATATGGGCGAATTTCGGGGGCGTCAAATCCAAGGCCCGGTAGATGTGGAGCTGCTTGGGCGTGTTAGGGAGATGCTCGTCCCCGCGGATGACGTGGGTGATCCCCATTTCTGTGTCGTCCACCACACAGGCGAAGTTGTACGTGGGGGTACCGTCGGAGCGGAGGATCACGAGGTCCTTGAATTCCCGATTTTGGAACTCCACCCGGCCGGCGATGAGGTCCTCCACCACTGTTACGCCCTCTTTGGGCATGCGGAACCAAACCGCACCGTCCGCCTCGTAAGCCGCACCGCGCCGAAGGAGCTCCTCCGCATAGCGCTGATGGATGGGAAAGCGATCGGTTTGGCGATAAAACTCGTCCCAATCCAATCCTAGCCACCGAAGGGAAGCGATGATTTGGTCAATAGCTTCATCGGTGGAGCGGGTGCGGTCCGTGTCCTCAATGCGCAGGATGAAGGAGCCTCCGTGGTGGCGGGCAAAAAGCCAATTGAATAGGGCTGTACGCGCTCCGCCCACATGGAGATACCCTGTGGGGCTCGGAGCAAAACGCACACGGACTTTCTCCATAGCCCCGGATTTTAACAGGCCATGGGTTCCCTCCCAATTCCCCTTGTTCCGGGAAGGCTCATCCGGCTAAGATGGAGAAGGTGAGCCATGCCTGTTGCCGCGTACGTTTTGATTCGTTGCCGGGGAGCCACAGAGGAGAAGGTCGCGGAGGAACTGCGGAAAAAGCCCCATGTAAAACGCGTGGACACCGTTTTCGGTGATTACGACATCATCGCCTACTTGGAGTTCGAAGAGCTTCCCTCCAGTTTCTCCGTGGCCGAACTGTACCAGGTGGTCACGGAGGAGATCCGCAAGGTGGAGGGCGTTTTCTCCACAAGCACGCACATCGTGACCACAAAACCCAAGAAGGAGGCGGGATGAAGCGGGACTTTTTGAGCTTTTCCGATTGGTCCTCGGAGGAGCTTTGGGAGCTTTTGGAGCTTTCGGCCCACCTAAAAAGGGAGCTCCGCGCCGGGATCCCTCAAGATCACATCCTGCGGGGAAAAACACTGGCCATGATCTTTCAGAAGCCTTCCTTGCGCACCCGCGTCTCCTTCGAGGTGGGGATGAAGCAACTCGGCGGATACGCCCTATATTTGGGGCCGGAGGACATCAAGCTCGGCCAGCGGGAAACCGTGGAGGACGTGGCCATGAACCTCTCCCGCTATGTGGACGGGATCATGGCCAGGGTTTTCGGACACGAGGTGGTGGAGGAATTGGCGCGGTTCGCCACTGTGCCCGTCATCAATGGCCTTTCGGATCTTTTGCACCCTTGCCAAGCCTTGGCCGACATGTTCACGATCTGGGAGAAAAAGCGGCGGCTTTCCGGCTTGGTTTTGGCGTTTATTGGGGATGGGAACAACGTGGCCAATTCCCTTATCCAAGCCTGCGCCAAATTTGGCCTTGGCTTCCGCATCGCCTGCCCCGAGGGGCATGAGCCGCACGCCCTCGTTGTGGAGGAAGCGAAGAAAATGGGGGCGGACGTGGAAATCCTCCGCGACCCCAAAAAGGCCGCGAAGGATGCGGATGTCCTCTACACCGATGTCTGGGTGAGCATGGGACAGGAGGCCGAAACGGAGCTGCGCCGCCGGAAATTCCAGGGATACACGGTGAATTTGGAGCTCATCTCGCTCGCTAAGCCCGATTGCCTTGTTATGCACTGCCTTCCCGCCCACTATGGCGAGGAGATCACCTATGAAGCCGCGCGCTCCAAAAATTCCGTAATTTTTGACCAGGCGGAGAACCGCCTCCATGCGCAAAAGGCTCTGCTTGCTCGGCTTCTCGCCGGAAGGGACTAGGGTTTAACTTCCACTAGATACTGGACGAGCCCGGTCAGGCCGAGGCTGTCGGTGACCTTGAGTTCCACGAGGAAGAGGCCGGCTGCGGGGAAAGTCCAGGTCACCCTCTGGCCTTCCGCATCGGCCACCCCGTCCCCATCGAAATCCCAAACGTACGAGACGATCTCCGCGCCGAAGGCTTGGGAGGGAGTTCCGTCGAAAAGAACGGATTCCTTGGCCCGCGGGGTGCGCGGGCTCCACGTGAACTCCGCAAGCGGCGGCTGGATGAGGATCACGGGCCTGGGCTTTTCCCGCACCCCAAACGATACCTCTTTTGTCTCGCCGGCCTGGAGCCTGAGCTCCAAAGCTTTTTCCGTGGTGACCTCAAAGCGCGGGGGCAGGCTCTCCGAAAGGATCTCCAGCCGATAAGCGCCCGGCGGAAGATCCGGCCAGAAAAACCTTCCTGCGGAATCGGTGAGGACCTCTTGCTCCTT
>Ga0272445_1003328_pt1 | contig 10079 bp, 9 predicted proteins | sample YNPCB0031_FD_194404 | JGI IMG/M metagenome (GOLD analysis project Ga0272445, IMG submission 194404) | Hot spring sediment microbial communities from Yellowstone National Park, WY, United States - YNP-CB-003-1 | ecosystem: Environmental > Aquatic > Thermal springs > Hot (42-90C) > Sediment... | reverse complement strand
GTTATAAAAGATTTACGCTACTGCGATGCGCCAACTTATTTGTAGATCCACCTTACTATGATCTTTAGGCAGTATATTATAATTCTTAGGTTTATTCTTGCTTTAACTTTGTGGCTTAATTCTTTTGGTTTAGGTTCCTCTCCTATTTTTATCTGCTTGTCTCCAATTTAGTTTTGTAGGTTTATTAGCATGTTGTATATGTATGCTTTAGCTAATAGTTCTTTAGTTATGTTTTCCATGCTTTTAGCCATGCAATATTCTCCATATAGGCGTTTGAATGTTGAGAATGCTGTCTCAGCGCTCCATCGCCCACCATAACCTTTCGCTCGACTCCACGCCTTCTCCCCAAGGGTTTTAAGAATTATGACTGAATTTCGCCTCTCCGGAGGCCCTCTATCCACCCTAGCGTTCCTTCTAGGCTTAATGATTGATTTTATGTTCATCCCTCTGAGCTGAGCATAATTCTTAGATGAATCGTACGCCCCATCCATAAATGCCTTAATAATAGCCCTATGCCTTGAAGCGTTCGCCATTAAGTTTGGCAGAACCTTAGAGTCATGCACATCATCCGTAGTCACCTCCATCGCTATAATCTCCTTTGTTCTAGCGTCAACTGCGAAATGTATCTTAATGTAGCGCTTCTTCCTACCGTAGATTCTCTAAACCCATCCGCTTATGGACGCTTACACCGCTTGAATCAACAGCTATAACAATCGGCCCATTCATACTCTTTTAGGGATTCGTATGGGCTTAAATCAAGCATAAGAATACGCCTCCTAGCCCATGAGTAGTCTACTGGTGGAAGCCTTGGAATAAGCCTATGAAGAGCCCTGGTGAAACCTTCAATCTGCCTATATGGCATGGAGAATAGGTAGCGGACAACAGCTAAGAAAACAATATACCCATTTGCAATCTTAAACGGTCTCCCAACCTTACCATCATTCAAGAGGCTAAGCTCAAAATCATAATATTCAAGAAAGTCTAGGCTGAGAAGGAGCTCACCACACCTAATAAGCCCCTCATCAACAGCACCCCCTAATCCATAAAAGAGAACTAAACAAAGAAACTAATTAAGCCACAAAGCATCTTTAAAATAAAAAGCCAAAGGGGTTAAAACTAAATAGCCTCTTTGGCTCTTTTCTTAAATTATCATTGATGTTGGTGGATAATGTCTAAACTTGATTTTGTTTTCCTCGATATAGATTCCATAGCTTTCCATGATGTTCAGGCCTATTATTGCATCCATTCTAAGATCTTCAATAACTCCGATCGTCTCCCTTTCTGGCAAGATATATCCCTCAATTTCTATGTAAACAGTTGTATCACCTACTAATTTAGCATTCTTACCCTTCACAGCTAAGGGAATCTCTTCAGGCTCCTTTCTGGGCTCATAACCGATTTTCTCAGCAAAACTCTTACTGAAATAGCTCCTTCTCGATCCAGTATCGAACAAGGCTATGGTTTCTATAACCTTACCATTTTTATGAATTCTAATCCTCTTTTCAACCTCAACCATTCCCTTTTCACCTATAAAGAACCATTAAACATAAAATACCCAAAAGTAAAAAAGAAGTCAACAATATTTATTCATTTCCATGGAAAACAACATTGAAACATTTGAAGAGGAGTTGAATTCTATTATTGGGATTTATGATGGGAAGATTAAGCGTTATAGGGCCTTGCTTGAGGAGTATCAGATGATTAAGGGCTCTGCTTTATCATTGCTCAACATGAACAACACACAAAGAAAAAGGTCGTTTCGTTGATCGATACATTGAAGCAGTTAAAGTATAGTCTTTACGCCTTAATGGAAAGCGAAGAACATGATAGTTAAAAACATTCTTTGTCCAATATGTCATCATAGAACATACTTCACTGGAAAAGTTGTCTATGAAAGCGAGAGGATGCGAGTCATAGAGTGGAAATGTGCTGACTGCGGGGTAATTCTGAAGTCTAAGTATGATAAGCTAGGCGAAAAGTACAACCAGATAAGAGGAAAAGGAAGCTTAAGTGCTAAACCCGCTATCTGGATTGGAAAGGGAAACTACCGAGACCTACTCTATTTTGAAGTCGGTAAGAAACTCTATGCCTTCCATTTGATTGATGTGGAAAGGCTGGAAAGAGATGAAATACTAGCCATCCCTGTCTACTTTATTCTAGAAGGAAAATATTAAAATTTCTACGAAATGATGATAAATAAAATAATTAAGGAGTATTTACCAAAAGTTATCATTATTCTTTAATTTTAAATGCGAGAAAATGAAAAATTAGTGCTTTGTGGCTTAATTCTAGTTGATTTTTTGAAATCTCCCCATCTTTTCTAATTCTGCCTTCTTCTATAGTCTTCCCACAAATTTAGACTTTATTTTTCAGTTAAAACTAAAAATTTACCATGAATCTTGATTAGATTAGATGAGGGGTGAAGATTCATCCTCCACAGAATACGACTAAAAATTTTCCGAAATGGAAAGAGAAGGCAAAAATATCAGTAAAAGATAATTAAGCCACAAAGCAAAATTAGAAATAAAAACTGCTAATAAAAAAGCCCAATTTGAGCTTAAAAGAGAAAAAAGTGCTATTATTTTATTCGGTTACTTTGTAAAGACTTCTATAAACTCTATAAGGTACTTTCTAATATCTTCCTTATGCTTTTTAGCCTCTTCTATTATTCTTTGAGCTTCTAGCTACTTTTCATTTTCTTCTTTTATCATTTTCTCTATAGAATTGATTTTTTCGTGAACATAATTAATATCATTGATAACTTTTTCAAGCGCAACCAATACATCATTTACGCTTTTATTTGGGTTCCCATAAATCGTCACCTCAGAAAAGCAAATCATTCTGTGAGCGTTGGAGGAGCTTAAGGAGAGGTTTTGAAGAGTGCATGCAAACTATGCTATTTAAGACCCCATCGTTAAACCAAGCTTACCAACTTTAAGAAGTGAAGTAATGAAGAGTTAGTAAGAGCCAATTCACTATAACTAAATAACTAAGCTCACAGAAGTTTGTAAAAGAGGCAAAGGAATTGGGCTTAAACATTTCAAAAGTCTGTGAAAATGCTTTGAAAGAATATATTGGAAAATTATCAGGCTCTAATCAGAAAAATGAGATTGAAAATAACTTCCTAAGGATGGAAATTGTATGGTGGACGGGGAGGGATTTGAACCCTCGACCTCGGCGATGCCAACGCCGCGATCGTACCAGACTGATCTACCCGCCCGCGCTCATATTTTATTCAATTTTTATAGTTTTTGAAGAGATGCTTTTAAGGATTTTGTTGCATTTAATTACTTTTTGGGAGGCTTGTTTGGTTGAAGAGGGTTGGATTCATTGGTTTAGGTGTTATGGGTAAGCCTATGGCTATTAATTTGCTGAGGGCTGGTTATCCATTAACCGTCTGGAATAGGACTAAATCTAAGATGGATGAGCTTATTGCTATGGGAGCTTATGGCGCCAGCTCGCCAAAGGAGGTTGCTGAAAGATCCGATGTTGTCATAACGATGGTTACTGATTCGCCCGATGTTGAGGATGTTATTCTCGGACCAAACGGTGTGATTCATGGGGCTAGGCCTGGACTTATAGTTATAGATATGAGCACAATATCACCTAAAGTTACGCGTAGAATAGCGGATGAACTCTCTAAGAAGGGTGTTAAAATGCTTGATGCCCCAGTTAGCGGCGGAGAAAGAGGTGCTAGAGAGGCTACGCTTTCAATAATGGTCGGCGGGCCGAGGGAGGCTTTTGAGGAGTGTCTACCAATACTTGAGACTCTTGGCAAGAAAATTACCTATATGGGCCCTACTGGCATGGGTCAGACGGCTAAACTTTGCAATCAAGTAATATGCGCATTAAACATTCAAGCGGTCTGTGAAGGGCTTATGTTGGGTGCGAAAGCTGGATTAGATTTAAGAAGGCTTTTGGAGGCTGTTTCAGCTGGAGCTGCAAGTTCATGGATGCTCATTAATTTAGGGCCTAAAATGATAGAGCGGGACTTTAAACCTGGATTTAAAATAAGACACCAGCAGAAAGATCTGCGATTAGCACTAGAATTGGCGGCTGAACTAAACCTTCCATTACCTGGAACAGCCCTAGTTCAGCAGATTCTAAGAATTGCTGAAGCTGAAGGGTTAGGGGAGGAGGGAACGCAAGCGGCAATAGTTGCCATGGAGAAGATTGCTGGAAGAAAACTAACTTAGTAATCTATCTGCGTGAAACAGTAAATATGTTGTCCGCTCAACACAAGTTAATGGTACATTAACAATTAAACGCAAAAATTAAATTGAAGCTAGCGGCTAATAATGGGAGATTACGCTTAGGAGTGAAAGAATGTATAGGGTAGTTGAGAGTAGAGAGATCGCCCCAAAAATTAGGCTCCTAAAAGTTTTAGCTCCGGAGATCGCTAGGAAGGCTATGCCCGGTCAATTTGTTATTTTAAGAGTCGACGAGAGGGGTGAACGCTTTCCATTAACAATCGCCGACTGGGAGCCTAAAGATGGAACATTAACCCTAATTTTTCTTGAGGTTGGGGTCTCAACTAGAAAGCTAGGGTCGCTTAAGGAGGGTGAGATGATACTGGACATTCTCGGACCGCTTGGGAACCCAACTGCAGTGAGAAATTATGGTCTCACATGCGTTATAGGTGGCGGTGTAGGGATAGCTGCAGCTTACCCAGTGGCGCGCGCACTTAAAGAAGCTGGTAATAAAGTTGTCTCTATAATAGGTGCAAGAAGCTCCGAGCTGCTAATTCTTGAGAAAGAGATGATGGATTTTTCAGATGAACTCTATATTTCTACAGATGATGGATCGAAGGGTTATAGGGGATTTGTAAGCGACGTTTTAAAAATGCTACTTCAAAATGGATATAAATTTGACATGGTTTACGCTGTTGGTCCAGCTGTAATGATGAGGGCTGTAGCTGAAGTTACGAGACCGCATAAAATTAAAACAATTGTCAGCTTAAACCCAATAATGGTTGATGGAATGGGTATGTGTGGCTCCTGTAGAGTTACCGTTGGAGGTAGAACAAGATTTGCATGTGTAGATGGACCTGAATTTGACGCTCATGAAGTGGATTTCACGGAGCTAATAAGGAGGCAATCTGCCTTCCTACGGGAGGAAAAAGCCGCCCTAGAAAACTTTGAGAGAAAAAGTTCATTAAGGGGTGAAGAAAGGCTATGAGTGGATGGAACCGTTTTAAAGCTGTTCCGATGCCTAAGCAGCCGCCTAAAGAGAGGATACGTAACTTTAATGAGGTTGCCTTAGGATATAGTGAGGAGCAAGCTATCCTTGAAGCTGAAAGATGCCTCCAGTGCTCTAACCCTCAATGTATCCCGGGATGCCCAGTTGAAATAGATATTCCCGCATTCATCAAGCTTCTCAGAGAGGGAAAATTTAGGGAGGCTATACGCAAAATTAAGGAGAAGAATAATTTGCCGGCAATCTGTGGGAGAGTTTGCCCTCAAGAAGACCAATGCCAGAAAAACTGTACCTTAAGTAGGAGAGGCGATCCGGTTCAAGTTGGCAGATTAGAGAGGTTTCTTGCAGATTGGGAGATGAAGCATGGAATTGAGATGCCGGAGAAGCCGCCGAGTACAGGTAAACGAGTAGCCGTCATAGGTTCCGGACCAGCTGGATTAACTGCAGCAGCCGACCTCGCTAGGTTGGGACATGAAGTTGTAGTCTTTGAAGCTCTCCATGAGCCTGGAGGAGTCTTAATGTACGGTATTCCAGAATTTAGGCTCCCTAAACGCATTGTTCAGGCGGAAATCGAATATGTAAGAAAACTTGGAGTTACAATAAGGACCGACACTTTAGTAGGTAGGTTATACACTATTCCTGAACTCTTAAAAGAGGAGGGGTTTGACGCCATTTTCATTGGGACAGGAGCTGGGCCGCCGATTTTTATGGGGATACCTGGAGAGAACCTCTGCGGGATCTACAGCGCAAATGAGTTTCTGATACGCGTCAACCTTATGAAGTCCTATCTCTTTCCAGAATGGGATACGCCAATTAAAGTTGGAGATAAGGTTGTGGTTATAGGGGCTGGAAATGTAGCCATGGATGCTTCAAGATGCTCTTTAAGGCTTGGGGCTAAAGAGGTTCACGTGGTTTATAGGCGATCAAGAGCTGAGATGCCGGCCAGGAAAGAGGAGATTGCGAATGCTGAAGAGGAGGGTGTAATATTTGATTTTCTAACATTGCCAGTAGCCTATCATGGGGATAGCGGCGGGTGGGTTAGAAAGATGGAGTGCGTAAGGATGGCTCTAACCGAGCCGGACGAATCTGGTAGGCGTAAGCCCATCCCTATAGAAGGATCAAATTTCCTAATGGATGTAGACACGGTTATAGTTGCTATTGGCAGAAGGCCAAACCCACTTATTCAGCAAACTACGCCTGGACTTAATGTTGCTGAAGATGGAACAATAATTGTTGATGAAAATATGCAGACAAATATTGAAGGCGTCTTTGCTGGGGGAGACATAGTTACTGGTGAGGCAACCGTTATAAGCGCCATGGGAGCTGGCAAAAAAGCGGCTAAATCAATCCATGAATATCTAATGAAGAAGAGTTAACCACAACAGCTTTTCCCTTAATTCTTCATTCCCACTATTTTTGTTTTATTGCATTTTAGAGACTTTTCTTCTAATCTATTCTTCAACGGGTTTATTAAGCAATGGCATATTTCAGATTCTTAAGATTACTTCATTAACATATTTCTTCATTATTTCGGAAAAACGCTTTATAACTTCAGGCGAATATGGATGAATTCTCCTGAATTTCTCATCCAACGCGTCTTCCGGAATAAACTGTTGGAAAGCAAATCGCCTAGCACCCCTCACTAATTCGCCAATCTTCGCTATATCTTCTTCCTCAACTATGCCCGGCACGGTGGTGATTCTAAACTCGTAGTCAACGCTATGATCCCTAAGCAGGCCGATTGTTTTAAGGAGGTTACTTACGTCTTTAGCGCCGAGCAAATGATATTTCTCAAGAGAGGTTTTAACATCAACTGCAACATAATCCACGTAACCTAAGCATTGCTCTAATAGTTCCGGAAAGAAGCCGTTTGTGTCGAGCTTAACTGAGAACCCTTTATCCTTAAGTTTCTTAATGAAGATGGGTGCGTCATTATGAATTAAAGGTTCTCCGCCAGTTATGACAACAGCATCAATATACTTTTTTCTCGACTCCAATATTTTTAGGGCTTCATCCTCAGATAAGAATGGCCCCTGCGGGTTTATAACAATCCTCCAGTTTTGGCAGTATGGGCAGCGTAAATTGCAGCCAGGCGTAAAAAGTATGCTGGAGATTTTACCGGGAAAATCAATTAGACTCGTCTTCTGTAACCCGCTAAACTTCATGCTCCAACCTTTTAGAGGTTTTTGGCAATTATTTTCTTCTATTACGCTGAGATTTCTGGAGCTGCTATTGTGATGGCTCTGTCAAATGTTTGCCTAATTCTAAATTCAGATTGCTTTCCATCATTCCACTGATCTACTGGCCTAAGATAACCCACAACTCTCGAGTATACTTCACATTTAGCGTTACATTTCGGGCATGTTTTATGCTCGCCGCTTATGTACCCGTGGGTTGGGCATATGCTGAATGTTGGTGTTAAAGTAAAGTATGGTATATGATAACTATAGGATATTTTCTTGACGAGGGCTGCTGCAGCAGTCCATGAATAAATTTTCTCCCCAAGAAACACATGGAAGACTGTTCCGCCCGTATAGAGCGGCTGTAGCTTATCTTGATGATCAAGCGCCTCAAAAAGGTCACCGGTGTAATCAACTGGTAGATGCGTTGAATTCGTGTAGAATGGCTCAGCTCCTTTAGAAAGATATCTTTCATTAGCAACTATTATGTTCGGATACCTCCTCTTATCTATCCTTGCAAGCCTATAGGATGCTCCCTCAGCTGGAGTTGCCTCCAAATTATAGAGGTTACCAGTCTCCTCTTGATACTCTAGAAGCCTCTCGCGCATAAACATCAACGTTTTAACCGCAAACTTCACACCCTCCTCCGTGGCAATTCCATAACCGAACATGTTTAACAGCGCTTCATTCATGCCTATTATGCCAATAGTTGAGAAGTGGTTTTTCCAGTATTTACCGTAAGCCTCTTTAATAAAGCGTAAATAATGCCTTGAATATGGATACAGCCCTTTCTCAGTAAACCTTTCAAGAACCTTTCGCTTTATTTCTAGGCTATCCCTGGCAAGATCCATTAATTCGCCAAGCCTCTCAAAGAATTTGTCTTCATCACCACGCGCCAAATAGCCTATCCTAGGCAGATTTATTGTAACAACGCCAATAGAACCTGTAAGTGGGTTGGCGCCAAAAAAGCCTCCACCACGCTTACGCAGCTCCCTATTATCGATTCTTAAGCGGCAGCACATGCTTCTCACATCTTCAGGTTTCATATCGCTGTTTACGAAGTTTGAGAAGTATGGAACACCATATTTAGCTGTTAACTCAAATATTTTCTCTGAGACCGGTGAATCCCACTTGAAATCCTTTGTTATGTTATATGTAGGTATTGGAAAAGTGAAAACTCTCCCTTTAGCATCACCCTCAGCCATAACTTCAGCAAAGGCCATATTGAACATATCCATTTCATCCTGCATCTCACCATACGTGTCATCAACTAACTTGCCTCCATAAACAATTGGCTCATTCCGCATGAAATCTGGAATATTAAGGTCAAGTGTTATATTGGTGAAGGGCGTTTGAAAACCAACCCTCGTAGGAACATTAATGTTAAAGATGAATTCTTGAAGAGCCTGCTTCACCTCCTTATAATCTAAGCCATCATAGCGTATAAATGGTGCTAGAAGGGAATCAAAGTTGCTGAAGGCCTGCGCTCCAGCAGCTTCACCCTGCAACGTATAGAAGAAGTTAACTACCTGACCTAGAGCTGTCCTAAAATGCCTTGGCGGCTTACTCTCAATCTTTCCATAAACGCCTCCAAAACCTGAAAGGAGAAGCTCCCTCAAGTCCCATCCAACACAGTATGGTCCTAAAACACCTAAATCATGAATATGTATATCTCCAGAGTTATGCGCTTCGCTAATGTTGGGCGAATATATTCGATTAGTCCAGTAGCGCTCAATAACCTTAGTTGTAAGATAATTGTTTAATCCCTGAAGAGAGAAGCTCATATTTGAGTTTTCACGAACATACCAATCCTCCAAATTAAGATATTGCTCAACAAGGTCTGAGGAGCTAAGTATCTCAGCTAGCTCCCTCAAATCCTGATGTTGCTTACGATATAAGATGTAGGCTTTAGCAGTTTTAGCATGACCATTCTCGATGAGAACTTTTTCCACAACATCTTGTATATCCTCAACAGTGGGCACTCCGTCCTCGCCAAAACGCTTCTTCAGTTCCTCAACAACTTGATCACTTAAGCGCTTAGCGAGCTCCCTATCCTTTCCGCCAACAGCCTTAGCAGCCCTCCATATAGCGTTAGTTATACGCTCCTGATCGAAGGGCTCTAATCTCCCATCTCTCTTCCTAACATACTTCAAAGCGTAAATCACCCCTAAAAGTTCGATTGATGATGCGCTGGCACCGCACTACGGTGAAGTATAATGTGTACAAAAACTTAAATTTAATTATCAAAATTTTTAGACTGAGGGGAAACCTAAAAATGCAAAAAGAGAGAAAAAGAGACTAAAAGAAATGAGATTTCAACCACTTTAGATGGCCATTAATCCAGCAAATTTTCTGCGTTATGCATTTCATGGTAACAACACTCTTCAAAACAAACATATATAACCCCAAACTTTCTAAGAGAGAAAGAGGGGAAAGATATGGCAAAGCTGCTGTTAGATGAAATGTATTCTGGCCTCAAAGAGTATTTTGAAGCTTTAGGTTGGGAGGCTTTAACTGTTCATGATGTTGGGCTTCAGAAAGCTAAAGATAAAGATATAGTGTTATATGCAAAAGAAAATAACTTGATACTTGTAACCCAAGATCAAAAGACAGCAGATATGGCGGAAATGTTACAAGTTAAATGCGTATTAGTTTCGAGTGGACTAATAGCTAAGATAGCAGATACAAAAATAAGGGAAAAAT
>Ga0272445_1003327_pt1 | contig 10084 bp, 7 predicted proteins | sample YNPCB0031_FD_194404 | JGI IMG/M metagenome (GOLD analysis project Ga0272445, IMG submission 194404) | Hot spring sediment microbial communities from Yellowstone National Park, WY, United States - YNP-CB-003-1 | ecosystem: Environmental > Aquatic > Thermal springs > Hot (42-90C) > Sediment... | reverse complement strand
GCGGGAGGCGGTCTCCAAAACCCTCTCCACCCGCTTGGCCCGCTCCAGCTTGAGGCCCTGGACCTCGGCCGCCTTGGCCAGGTCCTGGGGGCGGAGGTCCAGGTAGAAGCCTTCCTCAGCCTCGGCGATCTTGCCCACCTCGAGGCCCCGCTCCTTCAAAAGGGCCACCAGCCGGGGCAGGGTGAGCCTCGCCCCCGTGGCCTTCAGGGTGATCCAGCCCTCCTCCCCCGTGAGGAGGCTCCTCTCCTTGGGGGCCCCGCCCAGGATGAGGGCCATGAGGGCGGCCACCACCTCCACCCGACCCTCGGCGAAGAGGCGGCCGGCGAAGTCCAGGTAGAGCTTGTAGTCCTTCTCCGGAACCCGGGCCAGGCGGGCCAGGAGGTGCTGCCACTTGGCCTCGAGGACCTCCTCGGGCGTGGGGGGGTTGACCCGCTTGAAGGGGCGGCCCACAGCCCGCTCCAGCTCGGCCAGTTCCCGCTTCTCCCGGGGGCCGTAGAGGATGACCACCTCCCCGCCCCTGCCCGCCCGCCCCGTGCGCCCGGAGCGGTGCTGGTAGGTCTCGGGCTTGTCGGGAAGCCGGTAGTGGACCACCAGGTCCACCTCGGGGATGTCCAGGCCCCTGGCGGCCACGTCGGTGGCCACCAGCACCTTGACCTCCCCCTCCCGGAAGGCCCGCATAACCCGCTCCCGGTCCGCCTGGGAGAGGTCCCCGTGGATGGCCCGGGCGGCGTGCCCCAGCCGGAGGAGGCCCGTGGCCACCTCCTCGGTCTCGGCCTTGGTCTTGGTGAAGACGATGGCCCGCTTGGGGGCCTTCACGTAAAGGAGGTCGGAGAGGAGGGCGAGGCGGTCCGTGGGGGCCAGGATGGCCTCCTCCTGGTAGGTGACCCCCTCCTCCTTCACCACGTTGATGACCACCGGGCTTTTCATGTAACGCTCGGCCAGGCGCCTGGCCCAGGTGGGCAGGGTGGCGGAGAAGAGGAGGGTCTGGCGGGAAGGGGGCGTGGCGGAGAGGATGGCCTCCACCTCCTCCTCAAAGCCCATGGAGAGCATCTCGTCCGCCTCGTCCAAAACGGCGATCTCCACCTCCGAGAGGTCCAAGACCCCTTGGCGCAGGTAGTCCAGGGCCCGGCCCGGGGTGGCCACCACCACGTCGGCCCCTTTCTGGAGCTCCTCCCTTTGCTTGCCGTAGCCCGTGCCCCCGTAAACGGTGACCACCTTCAGGTGCGGGGCCACGGCGGCCATCTCCGAGGCCACCTGGAGGGCCAGCTCGCGGGTGGGCGTGAGGACCAGGGCCCTGGGCTTCCGCCCCCTTTGCCGGCTCGCCTCCAACCTTTGCGCGATGGGCAGGGCGAAGGCCAGGGTCTTGCCGGTGCCCGTGCGGGCCTGGCCGATGAGGTCCTTGCCCTCGAGGGCCAGGGGCAAAGCCGCCGCCTGGATGGGGGTGGGGGCGGTGATGCCCCGCCCGTACAGGGCTTCCTTGATCTCGTCCTTCAGGGGAAAGTCTTTGAACTCCACTTCTTTTCCTTTCCGGGCCCACCTGCGCCCGAAAAGGGAGGTGACGCCCGTAAACCTGTCCAGTCTAGTGAGCTAGGGCACAAAAGTCAAGGGGATGACCTCCACCTCCTCCCCCTCCCGGGCGTCCTGGTCCGGGGGAAGGACCACCAGGGCGTTGCCGAAGGCCATGGAGCGGAGGACCCCGCTACTCTGGTTCCCGGTGGTGCGCACGCTGGGCCCCTGGGCCAAGGAGAGGACGCCCCGGCGGAAGACCTTTTTACCCTTGGCCCCCTTGAAGGGGGTCTCGGCCCTGGCCTTGAGGGTGCCGTAAGGGGGCTCGGTCCGCTTTAGGAGGCGGAAGAGGAAGGGCCTGCCGTAGAGGAAGAAGGTCACCATGCTGGACACCGGGTTTCCGGGAAGGCCCAAGACGGGAAGCTCCCCAAGCCGGGCGAAGAGCAATGGCCCCCCGGGCTGCTGGCGCACCTTCCAGAAGACCACCTCCCCCTTCTCCTCTAAAACCTTCCGCACCACGTCGTACTCCCCCATGGAGACCCCGCCCGAGGTGAGGAGGAGGTCCAGGTGGCCCGCCTCCTCCAGTTTGGCCATCACCGCCTCGGGGCTGTCGGGGACCTTGCCCAGGAGGACGGGCTCCCCGCCGGCCTCGAGGACCAGCCCCAAGAGGCTGTAGGCGTTGGAGTTGTAGACCCCCCCGTAGGGCAGGGGCTCCCCGGGCTCCACCACCTCGTCCCCGGTGGAGAGGATGCCCACCCTAGGCCGCCGGTAGACCCGGACCCGGGGGTGGCCCATGGCCGCCGCCAGGCCCAGCCGCCCGGGGGTGAGGAGGTCCCCCCGCCTCAGGTAGACCTCACCCCGCCTAAGGTCGTCCCCCTTGGGCCGGATGTCCTTGGGGGAAGCCGGGGCCAGGAGGAGGACGTACTCCCCCTCCCGCCGGGTGTCCTCCACCCGGATGACGGCGTCCGCCCCCCGGGGAATGGGGGCCCCGGTGTAGACGGCCACCGCCTCCCCCTGCCCCACCTCCCCCAAGAAGGGCTTACCCGCCGGGGCCTCCCCGATCACCCTGAGGCGCACCGGGCGCTCGGGGGAGGCCCAAAGGGTGTCCGCCTCCCGGCAGGCGTAGCCGTCTACGGCGGTGTCGTCCTGGTCGGGGTGGTCCACCAAAGAGGCCAGGTCCTCGGCCAAGACCCGGCCGTAGGCCTCCCTTAGGGGAAGCTCCTCCACACCAAGCTCCCCCCTGGCCCCTTCCAGGACCAGGCTCAGGGCTTCCTCCACGCTGAGGTTCGTGCGCATCGGCTTTAGTCTACCCGCTTGCGGAAGGCCCAGGGCCAGAGGGCGATGCCCAGGGCGTAGAGGGCGAGGGTCACCCCGAAGAGGTAGTCAAAGGCCCTGAGCCCCAAGGCCCCCTGGACCAGGCCGGAAAGGGCGCTCGCCAGGGCGAAGAGGAGGCTCCAGAGGGCGCTTTCCACCAGGAAGAAGCCCGGCCTTTCCTCCTCGTCCAGGTAGTCCATGACCAAGGCGGCGTACACGGGCCCGGCGGCGTTCATCAGGGCCCCGCGGATGAGGAGGGCCAGGGTGACCAGGGGAAGCCAGGGGGCCCAGGCCAAGGCCGCCAGAAAGGGCAGGGAGAGGGCCTGGACGAAGACGATGGCCCCAAGCCGCCCGAGCCTTTGGACCAGGAGGGGCTGGAGAAGCATGGCCGCCCCCGTGGCCAGGGAGGAGAGGGCGAAGATGAGCCCCGTGGTCCCGTAGGTGAGGCCGAACTTCTCCTTCAGGTAAAGGTTCAAAAAGGGGATGACGAGCCCCGCCCCGAAGCCGATGACCACCTGGGGCAAGAGGAGCCTGAGCCAGAGGAAGAGGCGACGGGAAAGCCTCAAAGGCCTCCTCTCCCCTTCCGCCACCGGAAGCCCCCACACAAAGGGAAGCCCCAGGAGGAAGAAGGGCAGGGCGAAGAGGAGGACCTTTTGGGCCCCGAAGAGGTCGGAGAGGTAGCCCGCAAGCAGGGTGGAGAAGAAGCCACTCATCGTGGTGAGGGCCGCCTGCAGGCTGAAGAAGGCCACCCGCCTTTCCTCGGGGACGAGCCGGGCGAGGAGGGGCGCCGCCGCCCCCTGGACCAGGGCCCCCGCCAGGCCGTAGAGGGCCAGGCTGGGGAAGACCAGAAGGCCAAGGCCCAAAAGCAAAACGGCGGGGAGGGTGAGGAAGAAGGCCAGGTGGAGGCTTCGCAGGAAGCCCAGCCTGGGGATCAGGTAGGCCAAGGGCAGGGCGAAGGCCACCCCGGAGAGGAGGACCACCGCCTGGGCCAGGCCGATGGCCTGACGGGAAAAGCCCAGGGCCTCGAGGTGGAAGTTGAGGAAGAAGTAGACCAGGTTCCCCCCGAAGGACCAGAGGAAGCCTGCCAAGAGAAAGCGGTAGGCGGGAGAGAGTTTGTGCACAGCGTCTCCTTTCTTATGCCCCTTCTCGCTCCCGCGCCTAGCCTCAGAAATCCCCAAATGGGCCCCTCGTGCTGGCTTGGGCCAGCATGGGGTGGCGCTAGACCTGGCGGCTGGGGCAGTAAGGGGCCAGGCCGCAGGCCCCGCACCTGGGCCTCCTGGCGGTGCACACGTAGCGCCCGTGGAGGACCAGGGCGTGGTGGACGAAGACCCAGTGGTCCTTGGGGAAAAGGGCTTCCAGGTCCTTGGCGATCTTCTCCGGAGTCCTGGCCTCCGAGAGGCAGAGCCTCCTGGCCAGGCGGGCCACGTGGGTGTCCACGGCGATCCCCGGCACCCCAAAGGCCGCCCCCAGCACCACGGTGGCCGTCTTCCACCCCACTCCGGGAAGGCGCATCAGGGCCTCCTTGTCCCTGGGCACCTCCCCCCCGTGGTCCTCAACAAGCCTCCGGGCTAAGGCCACCAGGTTCCTGGCCTTGGTCCGGTAAAGGCCGATCTTTCGGATATAGGGCTCCACCTCCTCCGGGGTGGCCGACGCCAAGGCCTTGGCGTCGGGGAAGCGGGCGAAGAGGGCCGGGGTGGCCTCGTTCACGCTTTTATCCGTGGCCTGGGCGGAGAGGACCGTGGCCACCAGGAGCTGAAAGGGGTTTTCGTGCTTGAGCTCGGTCCGAGCTCCGGGGTAAAGGGCCTTCAGGGCCTTCAGGATCTCGGAAGCCCGCGCCTTTTTGGCCTTTTCCCCCTCCTTAGGACACGCCACGGCCTCCAATCTACAATGGAAGGGTGGAGAGACCCAAGCTGGGGCTCATCGTGCGGGAGCCCTACGCCAGTTACATCGTGGACGGCAAAAAGACCTGGGAGATCCGCAAGCGCGTGGCCCGCCACCGGGGGCCTTTGGGCATCGTGAGCCGGGGCCTGCTTATCGGCCAGGCGGACCTGGTGGGGGTGGAGGGGCCCTTTAGCGTGGAGGAGCTCCTGCCCCACTTCGCCAAGCACCTGGCCGAGGAAGCGTTCCTGAGGGCCTACGCCCAGGGCGAACCCCTTTACGCCTGGGTGCTGGAGAACGCCTTCCGCTACGAAAAGCCCCTCTACGTTCCCAGGCGCCCGGGCCGGGTGATGTTCGTGGACCTCACCGAGACCTTTGAGGAAGGCTAGCCTTTCCTGGGCACCACCACCAGGCCCCCGTAGCCTACGAAGACCGTGAGGTCCGGGTCCAGGGCCTGGTGCACCTCGGGGCGGTGGGTGGCGGCCACCAGGGTGATGCCCGCCTCCCGGCAGAGCTTGCCCAGGCCCAGGGCCACCCGCCTGGCGGTGGGCACGTCCAGGTGGGCGGCGAACTCGTCTATGAGGAGGAGGTCGGGCCGAAGGGCGAGAAGGAGGGCCAGCCGGAAGCGCTCCCTCTGCCCCGTGGAAAGCTCCTGGGGCCTGGCCCGGTAGAGGACGGCGTCGGAGAGCCCCACCCGGTTCAGGACCTCTATGGCGGCCCGCACCTCTCCCATCTCCCGGTAAAGCCGCTCCAGAAGGGGAAGCTCCCCCAAAGGCACCTCCACCTCGCCGGGGATGTAGGCGGCCACCCGCCCCCCAGGGAGGAGGACCCGCCCGGCGTCCGGGGGCTCCCCCAGGAGGAGGCGGAGGAGGGTGGTCTTCCCCGCCCCGCTGGCCCCGGCCAGGACCACCAGGCTCCGGGGCGGGACCTCGAGGTCCGCCCCCCGCAACACGGCCCGCTCCACTCGCCTGGCCTTCACCCCAAAGGCGGAAAGGACCTCCTCCACCTCCGGGGAAAGGCCCTTCAGGTCCAGGAGGCTCCGGTAGCCTTTGTAGACGTCCTCGAGGCGGATGGGGCCCGGCAGACCCGCCACCTGGCCGTAGCTTTTTTGGAAAAGCCGCCCCCCGTGGGCCCTGGCGTAGGGGTCCTCCTTCAGGAAGCGCTCCAGGTGCTCTTTGGCCTCCTCGCTCAAGGGGTAAAAGAGGACGGGGCGGCCGGAGGCGGTGTCAAAGAGGTAGCGGAAGCCCACCTTCTCAAAGAAGGGGTGGTAGCGGGCCATCTGGGCGATGGTGTAGACCAGATGCTTCTCCCGCCGCCCCTCCGGGGCCCCCCGCTCCCGCACCCAGTCCAGGGCCACCTGGACCAGAAGGGCCCCCAAACCCTCCGAGCGGTAGTCGGGGTGGACCACCACCCGGGCGATGCGGGCGGCGGCGGTCTCCACCTGGTCCAGGGCCTTCTCCCAGTCCTCGCCCCCCTCAAAGGTGGGGTGGAACCAGTCCGGGGGGAAGATGCGCTCCCGGATGTCCCGCTCCAGGCGGCCATCGGGGGTCCTGCGGTGCATCCTGGGGATGGGGGGGTCCAGGCGCAGGTAGCCGAGGATCCTGGGCTCAAAGGGGAGGCGCTCCTTAAGCTCCAGGACGAGAAAGCGGCTCGCCGGCGTGGAGCCCTTGATCTCCTTCAGCCTGGCCTCTCCCCCGCACTCGCAAAGGGGCTTGCTGTTGGCGGCCAGGGTCTGGCCGCACCGGGGGCAGACCCAGAGGGCCACCACCTCCTTCTCGGAGGCGTAGTGATACTGCTCCAGCTCGGCGATGGCCTCAAAGTCGGCCTCAAACTGGGCCTCCCGGGCCCTCAGGCGGTAGCGGTAGGCCTCGCCCCCCAAAGGGCCCTCCCGCACATGCTCCAGGTCCTTGGCGAAGGGGGGCCAGAGGGGAAACCGGCCCCAGAGGGCGTACTCGTCAAAGCCTAGAAGGGGCTTTTTGAACTCCGTGGAAAGCCGAACGTTATCCCCGGGGCGAAGCCACTTGGCGGCGTCCCCCGTCATGCGCAAGACCACGTTGCCCGAAAGGAGGACCTCCCCGTACCAGCGCCAGTAGATTCTGCGGCCCAGAACGCGCATCGCGCCTCAGTAGGCCTTGGCGAAGACCACCCGCTTGCCGTAGGCGGAAGGCCGGCCGCAACGGACGCAGAAGCCCTCTTCGGGTTCGGCCTCAAAGGGCACGCAGCGGCTGGTGGCGGTGGTCTCCTCCTGGATCTGCTTCTCGCAGGCCTTGTCCCCGCAGTGGAAGGCCAGGGCGAAGCCCTCCTGCACCGCCTCCTTGAAGGCCTCGTAGCTGTCCACCTTGCGGGTCCGCGCCCTCTGGAAGTCCAAGGCCCTTTGGTAAAGGGCCTGGTGGAAAGCGTCCAGGCGCTCGGGCAGGGCCTCGGGCAAAGCGGTGAGGGGAAGGGTTTCCTTGCCCCCAAGGCGGCTCGCCAGAACGGCCTGGCCGGCCTCGAGGTCCTTGGGGCCAAGCTCTACGCGGTAGGGCACCCCCTTGAGCTCCCACTCGTGGAACTTGTACCCGGGGGTGTACTGGTCCCGGTCGTCCAGGTGCGCCCTGAGGCCCCGGGCCAGGAGGTCCTTCTTCAAGGCGAAGGCCGCCTCCAGGACCTTCTCCCGGTTCTCCTCTTTGTAGATGGGCACGATGACCACCTGGATGGGGGCGAGGCGCGGGGGCAGGATGAGGCCCTTGTCGTCCCCGTGGGTCATGATGATGGCCCCGATAAAGCGCCAGGAAAGCCCCCAGCTGGTGGTGTGCACGTACTTCACCTGGAGGTCCCTGTCCTGAAACTTGATGTCAAAGGCCCGGGCGAAGTTCTCCCCCAGGTAGTGGCTGGTGCCACTCTGGAGGGCCTTGCCGTCTCGCATCATGGCCTCAATGGTGGTGGTGTAGACCGCCCCGGCGAACTTCTCCTTCTCCGTCTTCAGGCCCTCAATGACGGGGATGGCGGCGTAGTCCCGGGCCAGCTTGGCGTAGATGCCAAGCATCCTCCGCACCTCCGCCTCGGCCTCCTCCCGGGTAGCGTGGGCGGTGTGCCCCTCCTGCCACAAAAACTCGCTGGTGCGGAGGAAGGGCCGGGTGCGAAGCTCCCAGCGCACCACGTTCCCCCACTGGTTGAGGAGCTGGGGCAGGTCCCGGTAGCTCTTGATCCATTTGGACCACATGTAGCCGATCACCGTCTCCGAGGTGGGGCGCACCGCCAGGGGCTCCTCCAGCTCCTCCCCCCCGGCGTGGGTCACCACGGCCAGCTCCGGGGAGAAGCCCTCCACGTGCTCGGCCTCCTTCCTGAGGAAGCTCATGGGGATGAAAAGGGGGAAGTAGGCGTTCTGGTGGCCCGTCTCCTTGAACATCTGGTCCAAGGTTTTCTGGATATTCTCCCATATGGCGTAGCCGTAAGGCCGCACCACGATGGTGCCCCGCACCGGGCCGTAGTCGGCGAGCTCCGCCTTCTGGATGACCTCGAGGTACCACTCGCTGAAGTCCACGCTCTGAGGGGTGAGGCCCTTCTCCTTCGCCATACCCGCCCATCATAACAAAGCGGTGTATAATGCCTTTGCCCCTATAGGAGGTGGCGGATGAAAAGGTTCTTGCTATTGGCGCTGACAGCGGTACTGGGCCTTAGTCTCTTCGCCTGCAACCAGCAAACAGGCGGGGCTGGCCTCAGCGTTTTGGGCGTGGGCCAGCCTTCCCAGGGCGCCCAGCGGTACCTGGTGGTCTTCAAAAGCGAAACCCTGCCCCCAGGCGCAAAGGCCTGGGCAGAAGGGCAGGGGGCGAAGGTGCTGAAGGCCCTAGAGCCCATCGGCACCCTGGTGGTCCAGGCCAGCCCCCAGTTGGCCCGGCGCCTGTCTAGGGACCCCCAGGTCCTCCAGGTGGGCCCCGAACACCGCTACAGCCTGCCCAAGACAGAACGGCTCCTCGTAGAGGACACCTTTGGCGCCCCCACGGCCGCCGACAGCCTCTACAAGTACCAGTGGGACATCCGCCGCATCAAGGCTCCCGAGGTCTGGAGGCGGGTGCCCCTCGAGGTCCAGGCCCGGGCCACGGTAGCCGTCCTGGACACCGGGGTTATGGACAACCACCCGGACTTAAGGGACCAGATCGTCCACTTTGCCGCCACCAACTACTGCCGGGAAACGGGCGGCCCCAGCCAGACCCCGAGCTACCCCAAGTACACCCTCTGGATAGACTTTGATCACCTGGACCCCCAAAACCCCTGCACGCCCGCCCCCAGCGTCCTCTACGAGGCCCACGGTACCCACGTCTCCGGCACCGTGGCCGCGGCCTTCGGCGGGGGCCGGGTGGTGGGGGTGGCCCCAGGGGTGCGCCTCGCCGCCTACAAAGTCTTTGATCGCTACCACTACACCGACCCCGAAACAGGCGAGGAGTACGACGACGTGGGCGCTTGGGATGGGCCCATCTTTGAGGCCATTGTGGACGCCGCGAACCGCGGCTTTGACGTCATCAACATGAGCCTGGGCGGCACCTTGGACACCCGCTCCCGGGAGGACGTGGCCGCCATGGTGGCCTGGGACCGGGTGATGAAATACGCCAACCGCATGGGCACCGTGATCGTGGCCTCGGCGGGGAACTCCGCACAGAACGCCAACGGGTACGTGGTCCACATCCCTTCCGACCTGCCCACGGTGATCTCCGTCTCGGCCACGGGCACGGCCACACCCCTCTGGCGGTACCCCTACCCCACCGGAGAGACCCTCAACGCCGAGCCCGGTCAGGACATCCTGGCCTTCTACTCCAACTACGGCGCGGCGGTGGACCTGGCCGCTCCCGGTGGGGACTGCGGCCTGGACGAAAACGGCCAGAGCTGGTGCTTCCGGCCTAGGAGCGAGCGGCCTCCAGGCTACCGTTACCACTTCATTCTCTCCACCATCATCCTTGACGAAACCACGCCCGCCTACGCCTGGTACGCGGGCACCTCCATGGCCAGCCCCCACGTGGCCGCGGTGGCCGCCTTGGTCCGGGCCCTCCACAAGGACTGGGACCCGGGCCGGGTGCGGGCCCACCTCGAGGCCACCGCCGAGGACATCGGTAGCCGCCAGCTCTTCGGCCACGGACTGGTGGACGCCGACCGGGCCACCCGCTAGGACCCCGCTCTATCCCCGGGGCCTTCTGGCCCCGGGGTAAACTTTGAGCATGGACCTCTTTCCCGTCTTCAAGGAGCTAGCCCAAAAGTCCGAGAGCAGGATCGTCCTGGTGGTTCTGGACGGCGTGGGGGGGCTTCCCCTAAAGCCCGGCGGGCCCACGGAGCTGGAGGCCGCCCTCACCCCCAACCTAGACGCCCTGGCCCAGGAAAGCGCCCTGGGCCTCCTCACCCCCGTCTACCCGGGCCT
>Ga0272445_1003326_pt1 | contig 10085 bp, 10 predicted proteins | sample YNPCB0031_FD_194404 | JGI IMG/M metagenome (GOLD analysis project Ga0272445, IMG submission 194404) | Hot spring sediment microbial communities from Yellowstone National Park, WY, United States - YNP-CB-003-1 | ecosystem: Environmental > Aquatic > Thermal springs > Hot (42-90C) > Sediment... | reverse complement strand
CACATGTAGTACAGTACGGCTTCCCCTCAATAAACACAGCTTTTGGAGCCATCACTAGTTCTCCACATTTAGAGCAACGAATACTTTCGAATATAGGTGCTCTTTCAGGCTCCTCAACAACCTCTACCTCCTGAATAATGAAGTCCTCCTCAGGTAACTCAGCCATCCTTAAACCTACCTCCTCCCACACTTTATGAAGTTCTCCTACCTCCTCATCAGTACCTACCCTCTCAATAACAACCCTTCTGAAGAGTTCTAGAGCTTCTCTTGGGAAGTACTTCTCCTTAAGCTTCTCAGAATCTATATAGACTCTAACCCCCTTCCTCCCACCCCTCCTAAACACAGTTAACGCATTCTTCCCAGTATCAACATATATCAAGGAGTTATTACCGAGGGTACATCCAGTCGCTACCTGAACACCATCAGCAAAACAGTTATTCACCTCAACAACAGCTACGATATCCTCCCTTATAGTCTCAACAGCCCCAGCCCTCCCAACACCTAACCTACTCAAAGCTACCTCAGCAGCCCTCAAACCTAATACCACAAACGGACATATATGACCGTGGAACTCCTTAACCCTCCTAATAAACTCCTCACTTACCATCAGTACACCCAAACTCTAGATAGGTACACCAATTTAAATCTTTAGTAAGGACTACCTTCAAGAAAACCTAGAACATAAGACTGTAGACTACATCAACACGTGATGACTATATCAGGTTATGAACCCCTCATTAATGACTGTTTATCAAATTCAAAACCTCATAAGTTAATTAAAACTATATATACTCCATAGCTATAGCTATATTAGATATTAGATTGTGTGGAACCTCCACTCAACTGATTGTTGATGACCTTCACAGTATACCGATTAACTTAAATTAATTACCTCGTAGGTTATGAGGTGTTAGTGTGGGTGTGATGGATTACTTAAGCGGTAGGTGTGTGTTTTGCTTCGCTATCGGTGGTGGAGGTGATGTAGCTACTGCTGCTATGCTATCCTTAGCACTCCGTAGGTATGGTTTTAAATCATACGTAGGTAGTGTTGTTTGGGAGAGGTATGTTGTAGACCCTATCCCAGGACCTATAAGATTTGATGATGTTTTAGGCGGTAAGTACATCGGTAATTACTCAATACTTGTTGACGGCCGTGTTAAGGCTGTTAGGGGTGGTAGGGAAGTAGTTTTCCAAGCTGTCAACACAGCTAAAGTACTTAAGGAACCAGTAGCTATAGTTGATATATCTAAGGGTGTCTACGGTGTTTGGAAGGGTTTAGAGGAGGTTTTAAGCTACTTCGGATGTGATTCAGTATTAAGTGTTGATGTAGGTGGTGATGTACTAGCTACTGGTTTTGAGGATGAGTTATGGAGTCCTCTAGCAGACTTTATAGGGCTTACAGCAACTACTAAAGTCAAAGGAGTCATAGCTGTACACTCACCAGGTTCTGACGGTGAGTTAAGTCAGGAATACGTACTCAGTAGGATCTCAGTAATCGCTAGACATAACGGTTACTTAGGTATTAGAGCCGTAGATCATGAAGACGTCAAGAACCTAGAGATGTTATTAGAATTAGTTGAGAGTGAAGCTAGTAGAGCCACCCTACTAGCATATAGAGGTGATTACGGCTTTATAGAGTTGAGAGGAGGTTCTAGGAGGACATACATAACACCTCTAAACCTCTTAACATTCCTACTCAAGTCAGAGAAAGTGTATGAGTTAAACCCAGTAGCTAAGACATTAGAAGACACTAAGGACATAGACGAAGCTAGGAAGAAGTTAAACTCATTAGGAATAACCACAGAGTTAGACCTTGAGGAAGAAGTATATAAGTTAATACTTAAGGGAGTTAGAGTAAGCGGTGATATGTTAATAAGTATTAAGGAGAGACTTAAAGAGAGAATCAGCAAAGGGTGAGGACATCACCCATCAGCTCTTCCCTCACTCATCACATGTTGAAGTAAGCCTAAGGATAACACCTCAACAAACCACTAAGAAGTAAAACGTTAGAGATTTAAATAAACTTCACCCTAAACTCAAGCATACCTCACAACCAAAAACAAACTTATTACATAGCTAGTAAGTATTAAGTAGGGGGTAACGATAGCGGTAATGAGTATTGAAGAGAAGAGGAAGATCCTTGAAACTCTTGAGAAGGATGTAGAATTTAGATATGCTTTGATGGGCTTACTAGGATATAGAGAACTCCTAGATAGGTTCTCGAGGTTAGAAGAAGAGCAGAGGAAGTTATGGGAGAACCAGAATAAACTATGGGAAAACCAAAACAGATTATGGGAAGAGGTTAGAGCATTAAGAGAGGGACAGAATAAACTTTGGGAGAATCAGAATAGGCTGTGGGAGGAGGTTAGGAGTCTTAGGGAGGAGACTAAGAAGTTATGGGAAGGTCAGAACAAACTGTGGGAAGAAGTTAGAGCATTAAGAGAAGGTCAGAATAAGTTATGGGAAAACCAGAATAAACTCTGGGAGAATCAGAACAAGTTATGGGAAGAAGTTAAAGCGTTAAGAGAGGGTCAAAACAAACTCTGGGAGGAAGTTAAGAGTCTTAGGGAAGGTCAGAATAAGCTTTGGGAGGAGGTTAGAGGGTTAAGAGAGGATTTCAGGAGGCTTGAGAAACGTGTTAGTAGGTTAGAACGTGGGATGAGTTCTCTTGCTATGACTGTTGGTGTAACGTTAGACTATTACACAGCAGCGTTTATTGAGGAGTTGTTAAGGGATTTAGGTATTCCCGAGGAGAAGATTAGAATTAAGGTCAATATAGTTTTAAGGAATCCTGAAGGTGTTGAGAGGGAGGTGGATATATTCAATAGAGATCCGTTAATTGTCGGTGAAGTCACTACATATATAGGTAGTGTTGAGGGTGTTAAGGAGGAGGTAGGTAAGGTGTTAGAGGATGTGAGGTTTGTTGAATCTATGTTTGGTAGTAAGGTCTATATGGCTGTATTAGCTGTTGAGAACATCTCTGAGGATGTGGTTAAGTATTTAGAGGATGAGTGTAGGAGGTATAACATCAGGTTAATATATGGTAGGGAAATCCCTAGGTTAGATAGGTTGGATTAGGTATTCATTCTTGAGTAAGTCTGTAGATACTGTCTACACGATCGGTTATTCTAATCACTCTATAGATGAGTTCCTCAATATCATTAGGAGGTTCAAGATTGAGGTAGTTGTTGATGTTAGGAGGTTCCCTAAGAGTAGGTTACGTGGTTTCTCAAAAGATGAGTTAGAGGTTATATTAGGTAGTGTAGGTGTTAGTTATAGGTGGTTCGGTGTTTTAGGTGCTTTAGGACTTAAATTCAGTGGTAGTGTTAAGTGTGTTGACTCACAGACATTTAACTCATACGTTAATTACCTACTAACTAGTGAGGAAGTGTATAACACCTTAAGATTCTTGAGTGAGTTAGCTAGTAAGTACTACGTGATAATGTGTAAGGAGTTAAACCCTAAATACTGTCATAGGCAGTTTATAGCTGATGTATTAAGTATTATGGGTTTTAAGGTACTACATATTGTTAGAGGTGATGTAGTACCTCATGAGAGGAGTAATTGTTACGAATTCTTAAAACTTAGGTATAGTAGATGATTTAGGAGTGATGATAGTTTCGCGCTCTGAGTAGTGATGTATTTCCCGCATTACTGAATGCTAAACTTTATATTATGTGTTTTCAGCCTGTATTGGGTGTATCTGTTGAGTAGTGTTGTTAAGGAGTTAGAGGCTGAGGCATCTAAGATTATTGAGGAGGCTAAGGCTGAGGCTGAGAGGATTATTAAGGAGGCTAGGAAGAAGGCTGAGGAGATATTAAGTGATAAGTCATACCTGGTTGAGTTGAGTGAGGAGAGGAGGAGGATTGAAGAGGGTGTTGAGTTGGAGGTTAAGAGGATTTTAGAGGAGGCTGAGAAGACTGCTAGTAAGTTACGTGAGGATGTTAGTAAGAGGATTGATGAGTTTGTCAGGATAGTATTCTCTAAAGTTGTTGGTTTTGAGGGTTAGTAATTGCCTCAACTATCTAAGCTACTACTTAATAGACCTGATATAGGTTTAAAGACGTATATAGTAGTTCCTAAGGACAGAGCTGAGGAGTTAGTTGAAGGTCTAGTTAAGAAGGGTTTATTCGAACCATTACCACCTACTGAAGCTAGTGAAGCTTTAGAAGTAATTAAGAAGAGGTTGGAACTATCTGAAAAGGGTTTAACATTATATAAAGAACTTAACTCACTAATTAAGAGGAGTGTTGATGTAGAGATTAGAGAATTACCTTGGGATACTGATGAAGCTTTAGAGAAGTTGGTTAAGGAGTTTGAATCTATATATAATGTGGTTAAGTCATTAGTTGATGAAGTTAAGAAGTATGAGGAAGAGTTAGAAAGACTTCAAGTACTTAAGTTAGTAATTAACGACTTAGTAAGTAGGTTTAAAGTAGTTGATAAGTCTTTAATTGATTATGTAGGTGACTACCTAGTCTTTAAGACGTTATATGGTGGTGGTAAGGATTTTGAAGATATGCTAAGTAGGGCTTTAAAAGTTATTACATTAATTACTATTAGTGAGGGTAGAGTAGTAGCTGTAGTAGTTTTTGAGAGGAAGACTTACGAGACTTTAAAGAATTACTTAAGTAAATTTGAGATTAGAACCCCTAAATTCTTAGAAGGTATAGCAACTAGTGAGTGGTTAGTAAGTATTGATCGTAAGGTTGAGGAGATTAAGGGAGGTATTAATGAGTTAGTGAGTAGGATTTCTGAGATTCTTGAGAGTAGGTTATATGAGTTAGCACTCCTTAAATTACTTTCTGAAATTGTCCATGGGGAAGTCGAGTTATTGAGAAATGCACTTAATTCTAAGTATATGACATTAGTTATTGGTTGGTCTTTAAAGTCTAAGAGAGTTGAATTAGAAAAGTATTTATCGAGTTTTAAGGGTTATGCAGTATTCGAAGAAGATCCAAACCCACCAGTAGAGTTTAATAATTATAGAGTGTTTAAACCGTTTGAAGTACTTACTGAGATTATGGGTTATCCAGCACATTATGAGTGGGACCCTACCCCATTACTCACATACTTCTACCTAATATTCTTCTCGTTAATGTTCCCGGATATAGGGTATGGTATAGGACTTATCATAGGTGCTAGATTCGTACTCCCATACTTTGTAGAGAGTAGGGAGACTTTAAAGAAGTTAGTTAATATAGCTACTTACGCAGGTATAGTAGGTATCGTAACTGGCTTATTATCACATAATTTCCTCGGTTCGTTGATAGGTACTTACTTAGGCTATATAATACCGCAAGTACTACCTAGCTTACCACCACGTCTATCAGACCCTGAAGTACTTGGCTCAGCAATACTTACCTATATAGGAATATCTATGATCGTCGGATACTACTCAATACTTATTGCTCATGGATTAGGCTTAATTAAGAATATAGTCATTAGTAGAAACTTTGTTAACGTCATATTAGAATTCCTCATAATATTAACTACAGTCTTTGGGCCAGCAGCTATTGAGGCATTCTTTGGACTACATACTGATGTCTTAGGAATACTAAGATTTATAGATCCTCAAACACTATTTTACTTAACGATCTCTGTAGTTGTTAGCTACGCAGTTATTAGGTCTATTACTGATAGACCTTTCGGTGCGTTGTTATGGATTTTCGATATTTTGGGTATACTAGCTGATGTCCTCTCATTTGTTAGGATTGCAGGTATAGCTCTTGGAGGTGCTATCTTAGCGGAATTGATAAATAACTTAATATTCAGTACTATATCGACATTAAGCTATATAAATATAATCATTGGTGTAATCGTTGGTGCTTCAATATCATTACTACTACATCTGGTGAATTTAGGACTTTCATCTTTAGGTCCTTTCGTACATTCATTAAGGTTGATAATGTATGAGGTATCCTCTAAGTTTTACGAAGGTTGTGGGAGGAGGATAATACCTATATCAGTAGTATCAACTAGAGTTAGGTTGGGATCGACAACGTAAACTATTTAACTTTATCTTTAATATTAGTGAGGTGATTATATGAGTGAAGCATCTACATTGATTGCAACTATAGGTCCTGGGTTAGCTGAGGGTTTAGCAGCTATAGGTACTACGTTAGGTATTGCTGCAGCTACAGCTTCAGGTATCCCAACAATTGCTGAGAATCCTGGGTTAAGAGGTAGGGTTTTCGTATTAGCATTCCTACCAATGACTCAAACATTAGTTTACGGACTTACGTACATGTTAATCTCATACTTTATGGTGATCCCAGGAATGACAGTTAAGTATGGTGGTGTAATACCTCCACATATAGCTGGTGCTATCTTAGGTATTAGTCTCTTCGTAGGTTTTGCAGAGTTATTTTCAGCATGGAAGCAAGGAGTGGTTTGTGGTCAGGTAGGAGCTCAGTTGATTAAGACTCGTGGAGGTATATTCGGTACTGGTATTGTATTAGCTGCTTATGAAGAACTCTTCGGGATCTTAGGTATGGTATTCGGTATAGTCATGCTATTCATAGTATCTGCATGGCCATGAAGGTAAGTCTTGAGGATTTAAGGAGGGCTATAGAAGATGTTAGACTTGAAGTTGAGGGGTAGAGTTATGTTAGGACTGATATATGAAAATATTTTAAGTATCTTCATATTCAACAAAGTTAGTAATTTTAGGTGATTTTATGTATGAGATATATACGTTAATCGCTACGATGAGTCCTGGGTTAGCTGAGGGTTTAGCAGCTATAGGTACTACATCAGGTATTCCAGCCATAACAGCTTCAGGTATTCGAGTAATTGCTGAGAGTCCTGGGTTAAGAGGTAGGGTTTTCGTATTAGCATTCCTACCAATGACTCAAACATTAGTTTACGGACTTACGTACATGTTAATCTCATACATTGTGGTAATTCCAGAACTACTAAGTAGGTATGGTGGTGTAATACCTCCACATATAGCTGGTGCTATCTTAGGTATTAGTCTCTTCGTAGGTTTTGCAGAGTTATTTTCAGCATGGAATAAAGGTAAAGTTTGCTTTGAATCAGAGGTTCAGTTGATTAAGACTCGTGGAGGTATATTCGGTACTGGTATTGTATTAGCTGCTTATGAAGAACTCTTCGGGATCTTAGGTATGGTATTCGGTATAGTCATGCTATTCATAGTAGTTGGGGGTTTTTAAATGAGTCTTGAGGATTTAAGGAGGGCTATATATGAAAAAGCTAGGATAGAAGCTGAAGGGATTATTAAGGAGGCTAGAGAGAAGGCTAAGATGATTATTAAGGAAGCTGAGGAGAGGAAGAAGAGTGTTATTATGGAGGAGAGGGAGAGGATTCTTAATGAGGTTGGGTTTGAGGTTAGACTTGCTGAAGCTAGGAGGGAGGCTAAATTAATTATTGTTAAAGCTAAGTATGAAGTTGTTGAGGAGCTTAAGAAGAAGGTTTGGGAACTTATTAAGAATATGAGTGAGGAGGATCGGTTAAAGTCTTTAGAAATACTTTTACGAGATTCTGTTGAAGTTCTTAAGGCTATGGGTGTGGAACCTAATGACGTAATAATACGTGTTAATCCACGTGATAGGAAGTTAATTGAGTTACTTTTAAGTAGGATTGGTATTAGAGGAGTTATTGTGGAGGATCGGTTAATGAGTGGGGGAGTTATAGTTATGAGTGGTAATGGTGATATCTCTGTTGATAATTCCTACGAGACTAGACTTGAGGCATGTCTACGTGAGTTACTACCAAAAATCTTTAAGGGTTAGATAGAGTTGATTAGTGATAAGTTATTCTTAAGTACTATACTCGATTTAAAATTACTGAAGCCGCCACTAATACCAGACCTGATCAGGTTTATCGTTGAAGGGATAACACCTACCAAACTTACTGATGTTGAATGGCTTAAGTATGAATTAGCTGGGCTTACTCTTATTAAGAGTATTGAGGAATTAGATAATGCCTTACTAGAAGTACTCACTACAGATTTAAATGAAGTTAGTTACTACCTACCTAATGAGTACGTAGAATATCTTAAAGTACTCTTCGAGTCTTTAGAATTAAACTTAGTTTATGCTGTCCTTAGAGGGTCTAAGGGTACATCAGAACAAAGTCTGAGGTTTACTAAGTTGGAGTATTATGACGAATGCGGTGGTGTTGGTGGGTTTAGCTGTATCATTTCTAAACACCTATCAAGACTTAAGGATGCTTGCGAGAAGGTTGGTGAGGATTGCGAACCTGCTATAGCTGTAGCATCACTCTACGATATCTTACTCTATTTAAAGTACTTAGATAATTTAAGGACCCTTAAGTTAAAGGAAGATATACTTATTAATGATTTAATTGTTAAAGGTATTAAGTTTTTCGAAGGTATTGGTAATCCGTATTTTGAGGTAGGCTTAATAAGTCTACTTACGATCTCTAAGAAGTATGGAGGAGGTTCTATGGGGAGGTTTATTGAGGAGGTCTCAACACTATATCGAATATTTAGAGATGCCCTCTATTATAGGGGTGGTTTACTAAACCTTATAACCCTCTACGGTATTGATAGGTTGTTAAGGTATGAGTTACTTAGGATACTGTTTTCAAGGTGGTTAAGACCTTGGTGAAGGAAGTTAAGAAGGTAATTATATTAGCTAGTAATGAATCAGTTAATTTCTATAAATTATTAGGTTTTAAGGAGGTATACACCGTAGATAACATTGGTGAGGTGACTAATATCTTGAAGGAGCTTAAGAATAGGAAGGACGTAGGTGTTATATTGATTGAGGAATCCATAGCTCGTAACCTTAAACTAGATCATATGATCATTAATGAGAAAGGCCTTACACCACTAATAACTGTTATACCTAATACTAAGGAATTCTTAAGTCGCGATCCATCAGTTTATTACCGTAGATTTACTTCTAAGATTATAGGGTATGAATTAGGTGTCTAGTATGAGTTCAAGGATTGGTAGGATTTACAGGGTTGCAGGTCCTTTAGTAGTTGCTGAAGGTATTGAATCACCTAGGATGTATGAGATCGTCTATGTTGGTGGGGAGGGACTTATAGGTGAGATCATAGCTATTAGGGGTGGTTACGCATACATACAGGTCTATGAGGAGACTGGAGGGCTTACAGTTGGTGAGAAAGTTGAAGCTACTGGTAGGCCCCTATCAGCTGAGTTAGGCCCCGGGTTAATAGGTTCTATATATGACGGTCTTCAAAGACCTGAGTTAGTTATTGGTGAGTTAACAGGTAGTATATTCATTAAGAGGGGTGTTAAGGTAAATGCCTTAGACAGGAGTAGGAAGTGGGTGTTTAGGAGGTCTAAAGAACTCCACATAGGTGATAAGGTTGTTGGTGGTGATGTTATCGGTTCAGTAGCTGAGACACCTATAGTTGAGCATAGGATTATGGTACCGCCAAACGTTAAGGGTGTGTTAGAGTGGGTTGCTAGTGATGGTGAGTATAGTATTGAGGACGTCGTTGCTACGGTAACCTCAGGTAGTAGTAGGTATGAGGTTAAGTTATATCAGGTCTGGCCTGTTAGGACTCCACGCCCCTATAAGGAGAAGTTACCGCCTTCAGAACCCTTAGTAACTGGTAAGAGGGTTATAGACCTGATATTCCCGATCGCTAAGGGCGGTAAGGCAGCAGTACCCGGCGGCTTCGGGACTGGTAAGACTGTGATGCTACAGTCACTTGCTAAGTGGAGTCACGCAGATATCGCTGTATTCGTAGGTTGTGGTGAGAGAGGTAATGAGATGTCTGATGCTTTGAAGAGTTTCAGGGAGTTATTCGATACGAGGAGGGGTAGGCCTATGATGGAGAGGTCTGTATTCATAGCTAACACCAGTAATATGCCTGTAGCTGCACGTGAGAGTAGTGTATTATTAGGTGTGACCATAGCTGAGTACTTCAGAGATCAAGGTTATGATGTACTATTAGTTGCTGACTCAACTAGTAGGTGGGCTGAGGCTATGAGGGAGATCAGTGGTAGGATGGAGGAAATGCCTGGTGAGGAGGGATTCCCAGCATACTTAGCTAGTAGGTTAGCAGATTTCTATGAGAGGGCTGGTAGGGTAGTAACTCTAGGGTCTCCTGAAAGGGTAGGT
>Ga0272445_1003321_pt1 | contig 10096 bp, 8 predicted proteins | sample YNPCB0031_FD_194404 | JGI IMG/M metagenome (GOLD analysis project Ga0272445, IMG submission 194404) | Hot spring sediment microbial communities from Yellowstone National Park, WY, United States - YNP-CB-003-1 | ecosystem: Environmental > Aquatic > Thermal springs > Hot (42-90C) > Sediment... | reverse complement strand
CTGCGGTGGCAACCAGCCCCACCGACTTCACCACGAAACCGAGCGTGGAGGGGCCGCCGATGTCCGAAACGGGGCTCGCGCTAGCGGCAACCACGCTGGCAGTCACCGCAGCCGAGCGCTCAGCTAAGAGCCGGGAATGCTAGCCGCCGCGGTGGCGCTGGCCCTCCTCCACTTCGGGACACCGCTAGCCTACTACGCGTACCTCAAAGCCAAGTGGCTCGGCAGGCCCTGGAACGTGAGGAGGGACCCCGGCTACAAGCCCAAAGTCACCGTCATCGTGCCCACCTACAACGAGGCGAAGTTCATTCTGAAAAAGCTAGATGATATCTACTCCCAGGATTATCCTAGGAACCTAGTGGAGGTTATCGTTATCGATAGTGCAAGTACTGACGGGACTCCACAGCTCGTCAAAAAATGGGTTTCAGAGCACGAGGATGCAAACCTTAAGCTCGTTGTAGAGCCGGAGCGCAGAGGGAAGCTCTACGCTGTACTCGAAGCTTTGAAGCATGTCCCTGCAGAGAGCGACATCGTGGTGCTCACAGATGCTGATGCTTTCTGGGAGCCTAGCGCTCTCAGCAAGGCGGTTGCGTACTTCGCAGACCCCTCAGTCGGAGCGGTTACGGCTAGCATATTTTATTCGGATAGTAGAACACGCGAAAATGTATACCGTAGCTACTACAACAAGATTAGGGTTTGCGAGTCTAAGATTCACTCCACCCCCGTCCACAATGGACCATTCCTAGCGATTAGGGCAGAGCTCATTAGGAAATACGGTCTCCCAGAGTTCCCCGGCAGCGACGACAGCAGTTTTGGCTCCTACATAGCGTTCCTAGGGTACAGAGCTGTACAAGTCGACGACGTAGTAGTGAAAGAACCGGTGAGAGATGACCAATTCCGAAGGAAAGTCAGAAGAGCACAGCACCTCTTGCTGAGCTTCCTCAAAACGAAACATTACGCGAAAAAGCTGGGAGTATACAAGCCGAACAAAACATTCGAAAAAATCTGGCGCATCGAGTGGTGGCTGCACGTAGTAAACCCCTGGCTCCTAGCTACAAGTTCGATCCTCCTCCTAGCAAGCGCCCTACAAGGCTCACTTACAGCGGTAGCCCTAATTGGAACAGGAATTGTTTTACTACTGATAAACCCATACAGAACATGGGTCGCCACGCAACTCTACCTAACAGTTGCCGCAGTCAGGAACCTCAAAACGAAGGAGATAGCGTGGGAGAAAGAGGCGAAGTAGCGTGAAGGTATTGTTCGTGGCGCCCAGCTACCACGCGCGCGCTCCACATCTAGCTAGACAATGGTTAAAGATAAGACCAAGAGCCTACGGGTTAATCATAGCCACCTATAGACTTCTAGTATCAAGTGCCTACAAACCTACAATCACGATAGTTAAAGCGTCACGTTCCCAGGCTAAACCTTAGATACAAGCTAAAAACTCTAAAAATAGCGCACACGCACGCTATGGTTATATCTCAGGCTATTAATGCCCTAGAAAGTAGGCGCTTTTCATGCATGACCTGCTAGCGCGCGGATATTATATGAAGGATGCATACTCACGCAATATTGATCAGCAATATCAACTTTGTTTTGAAAAATTCAAATCTACGTTTCAACAATATTTAGATATAACCGTGAAAACTGTATTAAAGTTCCTAAGAGATTCTTGCATATCCATTTATCTTATAGGAAGTTTTGGTAAAGACGAAGGCTCTCTCTATTGTGAGAATAACGTTGTACAGCCTATGAGGGACTTTGATATTTTAATTGTTACAACAAAACATATAGAACAAGATATTCTTAGATCGATAACAGATGAAATTCATGAAAAAATCGGTCTTACCTCCCCGACTAAGGCCGTGCTAGAGGATTTTTCAATTTGGATAACATATAGTACTATCTCCGAACTTTTGAAGCCTTCTCCTCTGCTCAAGTATTATGAACTAAAAATAGCCTCTAGACATCTCTATGGTATTGATATAAGAAAGCTTATTAACATAGAACTAATGGATTTATCATTATACAATGGAATACTCATTTTATTCACTAAGGTAAATGGTTTATTAATTCTCTATCCACTATCTCCAAGGTCATATAAACGCGTTTTAAACTATGTTTATGAAATATTAAAGATATATACAGAAATTTCTACGGTATTTAGCTTACTTGACAAATCCATTTATAGACCTAGTTTCTCAGAAAGGTGTGAAGAATTTTACAGGAAGTATACTATAAAACTGCCGGCCTTGTTTGAGTTCATTCCGACTTTAAACCTATATATACCTTCGGCATGCAAAATCAGGAAACTTTTAGGACCAACACTCATTAGCAATATAGACTTGGAGATTGCGAATAAACATGTTGTGGAAACTCTTGATAAAATAATCTCGCTTTATATAAAACTAGGTTATGGAATTAACATTCCTTTAGAAGGGTTCTCCACGAGCGATCACATTACGTTAAACAAAGTAGGGCTGCTCTCACTTACCGAATTTTTTTCAAAATACTTAGAAAAGACGTTGATTCGAAGTAGATTTCTTACGAAAATATTGGGACTTATAATAGCAAGGATTTATATTCAGTATTCAAACCTTATCTTCTTTATAAGAGCACGAAGAGAAGGACTTCCCATTAAATTAAGTCTCATTTTCTCCTCCAAAAACCAGTTTGTATACTCTACATATATTGGAATAAATATGCTAAAATATCTAGTTAATGATAAAAAATATGGAATATACGATTGCGAGGAATTTCTAAAACCATATTTTGGTTTTAATTTTGTAAACAAATTAAAGAACGTCGACCAACACGTAAAAATGTGGATGGTGATGAAGATCCTCGCTAGACTGATGCGGCTGGCGGACGTATCTCTTCACAGAAAAGCCTTTTAGTGAGCAATCGCAGTGCCGCACACGATGTCCTCAAACAAGAAACTCCTCGTATTAATATTGGATGCATTTTCAGATAAATATCTAAAATATACATCATATTTGAGCAAGCTGTGCAAGGAATACTATTGCGCAACTATAGAACCCATGTTTGCGTACGAAGGGATAGCAACGGCCATACTGACAGGGCTTGATATACGTGAAAGCGGTATATGGCATGACAAAATATTTGTTCCAAGCGGTAGAAAAGATTTAAAGGTGAGGTTTCTGAAACCTTTTGTATCTCTCATTGATGCTGTGAGCCCGACAGATTACATAAATAAGGCTCTTAGATTCTTCTTATTCAAAATTTTCAGAGAAGAATACGGTACTCCGCACCTCATACCTTCTAAATACTTAGAGTACTTTGCTACGTATAGACACAGAAACAAGGACATTCCAGACCTCTTCCAAATACTGAAAGGGCACGGTATTGGATCTATTTGGATCGAGCCTAAACTAAGCTTTATGGAGAGGGGGGCTTTGAGAAACACAATCAATTTATTTAGGAGATATGATTTTATAGTGGTAAAATTAAACTCGCTTGATAGACTGGGACATAAATATGGTCCATTCTCTAGCAAGGTAAGAGAACGAGTTAAATACCTAGATGACATTGTGGAGGAAGCAATAAATATGCTTCAAAGCAAGATAAATAATTTCTCATTTATAATAATGTCTGATCATGGGATGGTTCCAGTTGAGAAGTTTGTCAATATAGAAAAAATATTTACCAAAGAAACGAGCATAAGACCGTTAGTAGATTATATACCATACATTGGTTCAACGTTTGCTTCCTTTTTTATTCTTAACAAAAAGGCTGAAAGCACTATTCGAAAAATTTTACAAGGTCTAAGTAGCTATGGAAAAATATTAACAGAGTATGATCTTAACATGCTCGGAATAGACAAGAAGCTTTATGGGCATATAATATTTGCTTTAAACGATGGAGTGGTGTTCTTTCCGAATTTTTTTCAAAGAAGGAATATCCCTAAAGGAATGCATGGCTACGCTTATTCCAAATATGATAATGCTATATTTATGGCCTTCGGTATTAGTATCAAAGACACGCTCCCGCAAACTCTAAAATATTCTGATATATTCAAGATACTTATTGATTTTTGGGTTGCTCCAGAAGAAATTTCTTAGGATATAGGATAAATATATGTAAGTATAAAGCTGATAATTGATACATTGAAATTCGTATGGTGTTTTCTATAATTGTCCTCTTTTGATATAATAAAACTAAATATTTATACCTATGAACTAAGACTATATGCACTCAAAATTTGCAATCCTAAATAACTAAGTTTTAAAAAGGTAAGAATGTTGAAATTTAATAATCGGAAACCACCAACTGACCTAATTATTCTGACAATTATTTTTTTGTTCTTCTCAATCTCAGCCAACATGTATATATCCGTATTTACAGTAAGCGTTGTGAAAAACGCCGAAGTTATCGTTAAAAATGGCATTTTGTCTTTACACCCCGTAGCGCGCGTGCGCGGGTTTGCAGCTGAAGTAAATTTTAGAAGCGAATACGTGTTTGCATCTCTTGGTCTGGCGATTTTCACGCTTATTACTAGTATAAAATTAGCGACGTTTATTCAATTGCCTATCGGGATTATTCTAGCACTTTCACTATTAGCATTGTATAAAAGGCTGGAATTTACAGGTATAATGCCTTATATCTTAACTTATTTATCAGTAACGTATATGCTAGCTCTATTTTATTCTAACTATAGTGTTTTTTCTATTAGTTGGTTTTTGCTTATTTTGTCAATAAGCCTTCTCATAAAAACTGGTAAAAAGTCTTTTAAAAAAGAGGATATTATCACATTAATACTTATTTTGGTGGCTATGCCTAATTATCATTATACTCCTCCATTTACATTTTTACTTCTTCCTCTTTCTTTCATAATATATGAATTTTTCATTAAAAAAAGCAAAGTTTCAATCATTAATTATAATACATATATAATTATCGAGCTTGTTGCTATAGTTATATTTATTATGAAAATTATCGAAGGAACTTTCCTTTCGTTTTATAATTTTCAAATGATGGTGAAAAATTTCCCCATCGGAATTTTTAAAGTTATTAATAGTTTTCTGGAAGGAAGTTCAGCTTTGAATTCTCGTGTTTCGAATCCTGTGATTTATTATACTGAAATCTTATTTTTTGTTATAGAAATCGTTGGAATGTTGAGTTTCGTTTTTTTAAAATATTTATCGAAGGCAAAAAGCCAAAAAAGGGATAGATTCTCTTTAATCGTGGTACTTGTAATATTTGTTTTGGTTAGCTCAATAGCAGAAATCTTGGTTTATTCTCTTACACCAGCTGGGTTGGTATTGTCAATTCCTAGGACATTTCAAATTTTTGGGCACTTGCCTCTTATCTGCTCCTTATTGCTGTTAAATTATATCGGTAGTTCTTTATTTAGAAAACGTTATCTAAAAACTATTAAAATACTGTTGCTATTAATGATCTTTATTATAGTATTTTTAAAAAGCCTCGGTTTACTTATAAGAATTGCAGACCAAAATACATATTATTCCTATTCTGGTATCTTAAGGAGAGAAGATTTACCTATAGCAAACTTCATTGCTAAGAATGCCGATTATTCTACTTTAGCAATATGTGGATCAGGTGATACTATCGGATATATTGCCTTATTAACCGATATAAACTATACATCGCATTTGTTTTCATCTCTACCTGCTGTAAATGAGGCTTTTTGTGCAGATAATTCAAACGCTTTAATCATATTACCTGAGAAAGGTTATAGGTGGATATTTTATGGTGTTCGGCAACAAATACAAGCAAGTCAAATAAATTTTTTGAATATGTTGTTATCTGCAAAAGGCAAAATATATGATGATAATTTTAATTTTGTCCTCATTTTAGAAAAGACTTAACGTGGTTATTTATGAGAGTGGCTTTAATTACCAGGATTTTTCTCCCTCACATTGGTGGCATCGAAACTCTAACGTACGACATTGCAAAAGGACTCTCAGAGCTAGGCGCCAATGTTAAGATTCTGACCAGCAGGTTTAATAAAGATCTTCCCAAAGAAGAAATGATTGATAAAGTAAAGATCCGGAGATACAATATTATATCAGGTTTAAATCAATTTCTTTCTTTTTCTTCCGAATACATGTCAGCCCCCTATATTGATATCGATATAGCACATTTTATATCTTGTTATCCAAGCTTCTTCAATTTGTATGGAGTGCCTTTCTATAGAGCTAAGGGTATAAACATAGTCTACACTACTATATGGCCGATACCATTAACATTTAACTTATATCGTAAACCTTACATTAAGAAAATGATGGGCTGGTTCTACGATAACGCTTTACTTAGGAAACTCCTCTCGATGAGTGATGCTATTGTCACACTTACACGTGGTGAGGCTGAAAACTACAGGAAACTTTTAGGGAACAAAATTTCCATATATGTTGTACCCGAGGCTGTTGAACCTCCTCGTATTATTTCGTCTTCAGTAATAGATAGAGTTCGCGATACTTATGGTATCCATGAAGACGAGTTAGTAATAGGTATAGTTGGTAGAGTCGTTAGGTATAAACGTGTTGATCTCGCCTTGAAAGTACTAAAGCTCTTAAATAAAAAAATAGGGTCAAAGCTACTCGTGATTGGGCCAATCTATGATATAGAGTACTATAGGCTACTTACAAAGATGGTGAAGACTCTTAAACTCGAAAATAACGTTGTATTTACTGGAAAAGTCGATTTTGAAGTAAGAGACGCCCTTTATAATGTCGTCGATGTACTTGTCCATACTTCCGAGTACGAGGCATTTGTAAGACCTGCACTCGAAGGATGGAGGTATAAAAAGCCAATTGTGTCCTTTAACTTGTCATCTGCAAGCGACTTTATAGAAGAGGAAAAGGGTGGTTTGGTTACAAGGCGTTGGGGTGATTATGTCGAAATGGCTACGTTGATCGAAGAGATTATAAAGAAGGATCTTATTAAAGAACTAGGTGAAAACGGATACAGAGCCCTTATGAGGAAATATACGAAAGATAAGATAGCTTCAGCGTATCTTAAAATATATAAAGAAGTTTTGCAAAGTTCGTCGAGCGGCAAATAGCTGTTGATTATGTTAATGAAAAATGCAAAAATTCATAATGAAAAAATAATTTATAGAGAGCTAAGATTATCAGACATTCCTCAGCTTTATAGAATGTATACGCATCTATCTGAGAAAACAAAGAGATACTTCCATCCTTTCCCAGAAAAAATATTTAATGTTTCCACCCTTATTACGTGGATGCTGCTTACATTATCTACCATAAAACCTTTAAGAAAAATTCTATTGAGACTTCTTCCTCTCTCTGTCTACATTTCATTTTGTTGTCTATATTCGAATGAAATTATAGGGTTTATTTTTATCAAGCTCAGAAACAGGCATTATGGGAGTCTTGGGATAGTTGTAAGAGACGGTTTTCAAGGTATGGGTATAGGTTCGAAGTTGATAAACTTCATGTTTGCTCTTGCCCGCAGAGAGGGAATTAGGAAAATTCGTATAACTGTTCTTGCAGACAATTATAATGCCATAAAATTTTTTGAGAAATTTGGATTTAAGAAGACTAACTTTATTAGAGAATGCGATGCCTATGGAGACAAGAAGCACGACCGTGTGGAAATGTGGCTTGATCTTTAGTTAAGGCATATATATTGGCGTGCGCGTTGCAGGGAGAGCTATGACAAAGAGGGCACTAATTACGGGTATTACCGGTCAGGATGGCGCCTATCTTGCTAGGTTCCTTTTAGATAGGGGTTATGAAGTATATGGTACTTATCGGAGGCTTAGTACGCCTAATTTCTGGCGCTTAGAGTACCTTGGTATTTTCGAGAAAGTGTATCTTATCCCAGCAGACCTTACTGATATGTCCTCTATCATAGAGGCGTTGGAGATATCGGAGCCCGATGAAGTTTATCATCTGGCTGCTCAAAGCTTTGTTGAGGCGAGCTTTGAAACTCCTGTCGCAACCGGAGATGTTACTGGTTTAGCTACAACTAGGATCTTAGAGGCCATACGTCACGTTTGTCCAGATGCTAAGTTCTATAACGCTGCGACAAGCGAGATGTTCGGTAAGACTGGTTTGCTTAACGGCGGCAGGCCTCTTAACGAGAACGATGTTTTTAGGCCGATGAGCCCTTACGCGGCGGCTAAGCTTTACGGTTACTGGATTACGAGGATCTACCGGGAAGGTTATAAAATATTTGCTGTGAACGGGATTCTGTTCAACCACGAATCCCCGCTGCGTGGTTTAGAGTTTGTTACGCGTAAGATCGCGAATGAGGTTGCTAAAATTAAGCTGGGTTTGAGCAATGAGCTTAGGCTTGGTAACTTAGATGCTAAGCGCGATTGGGGTTACGCGCCCGAGTATGTTGAAAGCATGTGGCTTATGCTTCAGCAGGATGAGCCGGACGATTACGTGGTCGCTACGGGAGAGGCTCATAGTGTGAGGGAGTTTGTCGAGAAGGCGTTTGATGTTGTTGGATTGAATTGGGAGGATTACGTTAAGGTTGATAAGAGGTTTATGCGGCCTTTGGATGTGCCGTGCTTGGTTGGTGACTACTCGAAGGCTAGGGAGAAGCTTGGTTGGGAGCCTAGGACGAGGTTTGATCAGCTTGTGGAGATTATGGTTAAAGAGGAGGTTAACCGTTGGTCTCGCTGGTTGAGGGGGGAGAGGTTCCCGTGGGATGCGCCGAACTACCCGAGCGAGAACAGGATTTTAACTAGGGCTTTGAGGATGTGATGGGTATGCTCAGGTACCCGGTGGCGGAGCCTGAAATCGGCGAGGAGGAGTTGAGGAACGTTGTTGAGGCTGTTAGGAGCGGGTGGATTAGCAGTAAGGGGGGGTTTATCGAGGAGTTTGAGAAATCCTTTGCGAAGTACATCGGCGTGAAGTACGGTGTAGCTACGTCGAACGGTACGACGGCCCTCCATCTCGCGCTGGTTGCTCTGGGGATCGGTCCAGGGGATGAGGTTATCGTTCCGGATTTGACGTTTGCAGCTACGATAAACGTGGTGATTTACACTGGGGCTAAACCGGTTATAGTGGATATAAATCCGGAGTATTGGGGTATCGATCCTGAAAAGTTGAAAAAAGCTATTACCCCGAGGACGAAGGCGGTGATACCTGTGCACCTGTACGGTCACCCTTGCGATATGGATGCTATAATGGAGATCGCATCGGAGCATAACCTTTACGTTATCGAGGATGCCGCGGAGGCTCACGGTGCCGAGTATAAGGGTAGAAGAGTCGGCTCTTTCGGCCACGTATCCTGTTTCAGCTTTTACGGTAACAAGATAATAACTACGGGGGAGGGTGGTATGTGCTTGACGAATGATGAGGAGCTGGCTGAGAGGATGAGGATTTTGAGGGATCATGGTATGAACCCGAAAAGGAGGTATTGGCACGATGTTGTAGGCTTTAATTACCGGATGACGAACCTTCAGGCGGCTATCGGCGTAGCTCAGCTAGATAAGATAGAAAGGTTTATCGAAAGGAAGAGGGAGATCGCTAGGATTTACGCGGAGGAGCTGTCCTCGATTAAAGGCATTACCCTGCACCCGGAAATGCCGTGGGCGAAGTGTGTTTACTGGCTTTACTCTATCCTGGTGGACGAGGAGAAAACCGGGGTTGCGAGGGATGTGCTGGTGGAGAAGCTTGAAGGTTACGGTATTGAGACGAGGAAGTTCTTTTATCCGCTCCACGAGATGCCAATTTACAGGAGATACGCGATGGATACGTGTTCTGTTTCTTCGAAGATTTCTAGGCAGGGGCTGAACCTTCCATCCGGAGTGAAGCTTTCCAATGATGATATAAAATATATTGCTCAAAGAATTAGAGAAATTGTTTCCTAAATTTTATGATCTGTTTCATGAACTCCTTGAGGTGTGGTCTTTCCACGCGCTAAGGGACTCCCCCGCGAGGCTGAGGGCTTGACTCCGGCAGCTCGTGGTTGTTGTGGGTGCTAGGGGGTTGGCTCGAAGCTGGTGGGGTGAGGGTGGGCGTGTTTTGGTTGTGAGCGCGCGCGCTCGGCTGTTGTTTTCGCGCTGCATGTTTTGCCGGTCTTCGGGTGCCCGCTGGTTTGTAGGTTGGTTTTGTGCGTCCTGCTTTTCCCGGGTTGT
>Ga0272445_1003320_pt1 | contig 10102 bp, 7 predicted proteins | sample YNPCB0031_FD_194404 | JGI IMG/M metagenome (GOLD analysis project Ga0272445, IMG submission 194404) | Hot spring sediment microbial communities from Yellowstone National Park, WY, United States - YNP-CB-003-1 | ecosystem: Environmental > Aquatic > Thermal springs > Hot (42-90C) > Sediment... | reverse complement strand
ATTTTATTTTTTCACCTTTCCAAAGAGCCTTTTTGAAAATTCAAAAGAGTGTTTTTTCTTTCCTTGAAACAATTTCTGAAATCAAGAATTTAAAAAAAGAGAACGAGGCTTTAAAATCAGAAATCAAAAAGCTGATAGTTGAAAAGGAAAGTTTAAAAGAACTAGAAAAAGAAAATCAAGCATTAAGGGAGGCTCTTTCTTTAGGCCTTGAAAAAGATTTTAAGTTGGAAATGGCAAGGTTTTTAGGGAAAGACGTTTCTGGAGATATTTTTTTGATAGATAAAGGGAGCGAAGATGGAATAGAAGAGGGAAAGGTCGTAATTTTACCAGAAAAAGTTTTAATTGGAAAAGTAATGAAAGTTTATCCAAATTTTTCAAAGGTCAAAGTATTTACTTTCAAAGATTTTTCTTTCGATGTTGAAATTGGAGAAGAAAAAATAACAGCCTTGGCAAAAGGTCAGGGAAATTTTAAAATAAAAATCGAATTGATTCCAAAAGAAAAAGAAATTTTCCCTGGTGATAAAGTCTTTACCTCAGCCTTGGGCTACAATTTCCCAAAAGGAATTTTAGTTGGTGAAATCGAAGATATAAAAGATTCTGACATTTCGGGATTTAAAGAGGCAAGCCTCAAACCTTACTTTGAATTAAAAAACTTAGACCATCTTTTTGTCATTTTGAATTTTTAATGAAGAAAGAGATTTTACTTTTTCTTTTAATTTTGATTTCGATTTTGCTTCAAACCACCCTGTTTTTTCCGTTTAACTTTCCACTTTTTATTCTTTTCTTTCTCCTCTTTTTCTTTCCTAAAAAAACCTCTTTCTTTATTTCGATTTTTACTGGATTTTTATTAGATCTTCTTTCTGAAAAGCCATTTTATTTTTACACTTTTCTTTCAATTTTGATTTTTCTTTTTGTTCAATTTTTGATTAAAAGATATGTCAAAGTATAATTTCGAAATTGAACCAGAGGAGGTTTTACTAGATAGATTGGCAAAGAAAAAAGAAGAGGAAATGGGAATTTTTGAGAAAAAATTTGAAGTTCCCATTTTTAAAACCGCTCTCTTTAGATTCTTTCTTTTTTTGATTTTGCTTTTACTCTTTCTCTATCTTCGCACTTTTCAACTCCAAATCATTCAGGCAAAAGATTTTCAAATAAAATCAGAAAAAAACAAATTTTTAATTTCAAAGATTAGGGCAGAAAGGGGAGTGATTTATGACCAAAATTTCAAACAATTAGTTTTTAATAAACCAACTTTCGATCTTATCTTAAAAAAGAATGAGTTACCAAAAGACGAAAAAGAGAAAGAAAAAATTTTAAAAGAGGTTGCCTCAATTTTGAAAATTGATATTGAAAAATTAAGGGAAAAGATGAATTCTCAAGATGAAAAAATAAAAATTGCAGAAAACCTCGACCACCAAACATTAATTGTCCTTGAGACAAAAATCGACGAACTTTCGGGTTTTGAAATTGAAAAGAGAATCCAAAGGGAATATTTAGATAGTGAAACCATTTCTCACTTAATCGGCTACTTAGGGAAAACAAATCTTGAGGGAAAAGAGGGAATTGAGAAATCTTACGATCAGGTTTTAAGAGAAAGTCCAGGGAAAATTTTGATCGAAAGGGATGCCAAGGGAAGGATTTTGTCTCAAAAAATTGTTGAGTTGCCAAAACCTGGAAAAAGTTTGGTTTTGTGGCTAGATTTTGATTTGCAAAAGAAAATCAAAGAGGAAATGGAAAAGAAGATAAAAGAAGTTGGTGCAAAAGGAGGGGCGGCAGTTGCAATCGATCCAAAAACTGGGGGAGTTTTAGCTTTAGTTTCTTTGCCATCCTTCGATAACAATTTATTCTCAAAGGGAATTTCTCAAAAAGATTGGGAAAGGTTGCAAAAAGATCCAAGAAATCCTCTTTTGAACAGAGCAACTTCTGGACAATATCTGTTCGGTTCTACAGTAAAGCCATTCATTGCTTTAGCGGCTTTACAAGAAAAAATAATCTCTCCAAACAAAAAAATAGATTGCCAGGGAAAAATTGAAATTCCCCATAGGTACAACCCAGAAATTATTTACCAATTTGGAGATTGGACGGTTCATGGCCCAACAGATATTAGAAAGGCAATTGCCGAATCTTGCAACGTTTTCTTTTACACAATCGGAGGAGGATACAAAGATCAAGAGGGTTTGGGACCGAGCAAAATCAAAAAATATTTAGAGACTTTTGGATTTGGAAAATCAGTAGATTCAGATTTTCCAATTCCATCTTTCGCAACTGGTTTAATCGGAGATCCAGAATGGAAAAAAGAAAAATTTGGAGAGGGTTGGTGGGATGGCGACACTTATAATATGTCAATTGGTCAAGGTTACATTTTAACCACCCCTTTGCAAGTTGCAAAGGCCTATGCAGCGATTGCGAATGGGGGAAAATTGTTAAAACCAAAGTTTGTTAAAGAGATTGTTGATGAAGAAAAAAATGTGATAGAAACTATTCAGCCTGAGGTTGAAAGAGAAATTCAAACAGATCCTAAAAACTTTCAAATCGTCAAAGAAGGAATGAGATGGGCAGTAACAGGACAAAATTCTCCTCATGCATCGGCAGTTGCCTTAAATGACCTTCCAGTAGCCGTCGCAGCCAAAACTGGAACCGCTCAAGTTTCAAGAAAAGATTGCAAAGATTGCTACACCATTTGGATTTCAGTTTTAGCTCCTTATGAAGACCCAAAAATTGTCTTGACAATTGTTTTAGAAGATGTAAAAGGAAGGTTAAGCCAAGTAGTGGTTCCGGTTGCAAAAGAGGTTTTGAATTGGTATTTTTCGCGTTGAAATTTTCCCCATTTTTCATTAAAATAAAACTATGGCTCAAGAGGAGTTAATAAAAATTCGAAAGAAAAAATTAGAGAGGATTAAAAAAGCATTGATTAATCCATATCCACTGAAAGCAAAAAGAACCTACACAATCTCTGAAGCAATCAAAAATTTTAGCAAGTTATCAAGAAAGAAAGAGGAAATTTTTTTGGTTGGAAGGATAAGGTCTTTAAGGACTCACGGAGGTTTAACTTTTTCCCACATTGAAGATGGAACTGGGAAAATTCAAGTTTTAATAAGGAAAAACAAAGTTGGAGAATCTGCTTATCAGTTTTTTCTTGAGAATTTTGATATTGGAGATTTTATTGAGGTTAGAGGAAATTTAATGAAAACGAAAACCGGAGAAAAAACTCTTGAAATTTCAGATTTTAAAATCTTGGCAAAAAGTTTGAGACCTCTGCCAGAAAAATGGCATGGATTAAAGGATGTTGAAGAAAGGTATAGAAAAAGATATTTGGATTTAATTTTTAATCCAGAGGTTAAAGAGAAATTCATTTTAAGATCAAAGATTATTTCCGAAATCAGAAAATTTTTAGAGAGCGAGGGATTTTTGGAAGTTGAAACACCAATTTTGCAACCTATTTATGGAGGGGCAAGGGCAAAGCCGTTTAAAACTCATTTGAATGCACTGGATTTGGATTTATATTTAAGAATTGCTCCAGAACTTTATTTGAAGAGGCTTTTGGTTGGCGGTTTCGAAAAAGTTTTTGAAATTGGAAAATGCTTTAGGAACGAAGGAATTGATAAATTTCACAACCCAGATTTCACCTCCCTCGAATTCTATTGGGCCTACGCTGATTATAAAGATATGATGAAACTTGTAGAAAGGATGATTTCGACGGTTGTTAAGAGAATCTTTAAAAAAACAAAGATTGAATATCAAGGAAAGGAAATTGATTTTAAAATCCCTTGGCCGAGAATTGAGTTTGATACTCTTTTCAGAAAGGAGGTCAAAGTAGATTACGATACTATAAACAGGGATGCACTTTTTAAAAAAGCAAAAGAAATGGGATTGGAAATCGAAGAAAAGGCGCCAAAGTTTGAAATCGCAGACGAAATTTTCAAAAAGATTATTAGGCCAAAAATTTGGCAACCAACTTTTGTGATTCATTATCCTTTGGGATTTCAAACTTTAGCAAAGGCATTAGATAAAAACCCAAAGAGGTTGGCAAATTTCCAGTTAATAGTTGCAGGAGTTGAACTAGTCAACGCCTTTTCAGAATTGAATGACCCCATAGAACAAAGAAGGAGGTTTGAAGAACAACAAAAACTTTTGAAAGAAGGATACGGTGAGGCCCATCCATTTGACGAAGATTTCTTAGAAGCTTTAGAATATGGCATGCCACCCGCAGCAGGCTTTGGAATGGGAATAGATAGGTTGGTAATGATTTTGACAGATTCTTATTCCTTGAGAGAAGTTATTTTGTTTCCAACGATGAGGCCAAAATAACATGCTCGATATTAAATTCATTCGAGAAAATCCAAATTTAATAAAAGAAACCTGTAAACAAAAAAAGATCGATTTAGATATTGATTTGCTTTTGGAATTGGATAAAGAAAGAAGGAAATTAAAACATGAAGTTGAAGTGATTAGGGCAGAGAAAAACAAAGCATCAAAGGAAATTCCAAAATTAAACGAAAAAGAAAAAAAGGCAAAAATTGAAGAAATGAAAAAGTTGGATAGAAAAGAAGAAAGATTAAAAGCAAAACTGAAGAAAGTTGAAGAAGAGTTTAACAGATTAATGCTTCTTGCGCCAATGCCAGTAGCAAAAGACGTCCCTATTGGGGAGTCAGATAAAGATAATGTGGTTGTTAAACAATGGGGAGAAATTCCAAAATTCGATTTTCAGCCAAAAGATTATATTACTTTGATGAAGAATTTGGATTTAGTTGATTTAGAAAGGGGAGCAAAGATTGGTGGATTCAGAGGTTATGTAATTAAAAACGAGGCAGTTTTGCTAGAATTAGCCCTTCTGAGATGGTCTTTAGATTTCCTAAAGAACAAAGGATTTACAATTTTTAGGCCCTCAATTTTAGTAAGGAAATTCGCAATGCTCGGAACCGGGATGTTTCCATTTGGAGAAAAAGAGGCCTACAAAGTTAATGACGATCTTTATTTGGCAGGGACAACAGAAGTTCCATTGATGGCCTATTTTGCTAATGAAATTTTAGATGAGAAAGATTTGCCAATAAAAATGGCAGGGATTTCTTGCGCTTTTAGGACGGAAGTTGGAAGTTACGGAAAGGATGTCAAAGGAATTTTCAGGGTTCATGAATTTTGGCAAACAGAACAAGTAATAATTTGCAAAAATGATGAAAAAGAATCTATTTTTTGGCACGAGCAACTTTTGAAAAATTCAGAAGAGATGATGCAAGCATTGAAAATTCCTTACAGAGTGGTTAACTGTTGCACTGGCGATTTGGCTCCAGGACAAGTCAAAAGATACGACATTGAGGCCTGGGTTCCCTCCCAAGGAAAATACAGAGAAACTCACTCAGATTCTTATTTATTTGATTTTCAAACGAGGAGGTTAAATATTAGATATCGCCAAAGAAATGGAAAATTGAAATTTGCCCATTCTTTAAATCAAACCGCAATCGCCGTTCCAAGAATTTTAATTCCTTTAATAGAAAACTATCAACAAAAGGATGGCTCTGTAAAAATTCCCGAAGTTTTGCATCCCTACTTACCTTTTAAAGAAATTAGAAGATGAGGGAAGAAAAAGTTTTAGTGAAAGGAATCGAGACCAACTATAAAATTGGCGGAAAAGGAGAGAATTTTTTAATTTTACATGGCTGGAATGGTTCTTCAGATTCTTGGAGAAAAATAATTGAAATTTTGGAAATAAAGTATAAAGTAATTTGCCCTGATTTTCCTGGTTTTGGAAAAACAGAAATACCAAAAATCCCTTGGAGTTTAAACGATTTTGTTGAATGGCTAAAAGAATTTACTGAGAAATTAAATTTAGAAGAATTTTTTCTTTTGGGACATTCTTTTGGGGGAAGGGTGGCAATAAAATTTTCGATTTCTTATCCAGAAAAAGTAAAAAAATTGATTTTAGTAAGTTCTGCTGGAATTAGACAAGAATGGGGATTGAAAGAGAAAGTAATTTTTCAAATTTCAAAAATTGGCAACGCAATTTTTTCAAAGAATCATTTTCTTAGATTCAAAGACGGAGCCAGAAATTTATTTTATCGAATTGCAAGAATAAAAGATTACTCAAGGGTAAAAGGAATAATGAAAGAGACGATGAAAAAGATTGTCGAAGAAGATCTTTTACTAGAACTTTCAAAAATCCAAAACGAAACTTTAATTATTTGGGGAGAAAAAGATAAAATCATTCCCCTAAAATATGCTTTTTTGTTCAAAGAAAAAATAAAAAATTCAAAACTTGAAATTTTACTAAAAATCGGCCACTCCCCGCATTTGGAAGATCCAGAAAAATTGGCAGAAGTTTTAATTTCGAATTTAAAATGAATTTTCTTTACTTTCTTTCAACTTTTTGGTTTTTCCGCCAAATAAAATCAATCCTATTTTGGCTTTATCTTTGGCAATTAAAAGAATATCATATTGGCCGATTTATCGACCATTTTCGAACCGAAAAAGGAAAAAGAATTTTTTTAAATAAAATTTTTCTTTTAAAAATCGTTTTACTTTTACTTTTCGTTTTCGTGTCGCCTTTTCAATGGATAATCCTTTGGTTAATTTTATTTTTGTACTTTCTTGAATTTTTGAAATTTTTCTATGACTTTTCAAAAAAGCAAATTTTAAAACCGATTTTCACTCCAAAAATTGTTTACTTATTTTCTTTCAGTTTTCTTTTTACCTTTTTTTATCTTTTCGCATTTTTTCAAAACAAAGAATTTTTAATTTTTTGGCTTTTGGTTTTTGACGTTTTGAGCCCAGCAATATTTTCTGGGATAGTTTTAATTTTCCAGCCAGTAACTTTTCTTTTAAGAAGTTCAATCATTCAAAAAGCAAAGAAAAAAAGGGAAAAATTCAAAGATCTTTTAGTAATTGGAATTTGCGGATCTTATGGGAAAACATCGACAAAGGAATTTTTGGCAACGATTTTAGAGGAAAAATTTTCGGGAAAAGTTTTAAAAACAAAAGAGCATCAAAATTCAGAAGTTGGAATTTCAAAATGCATCCTTGAGGATTTGAAAGAGAATCACAAAATTTTTGTTGTCGAAATGGGAGCTTATAACAAAGGCGGAATAAAATTGCTTTGCGACATTGCAAAACCGAAAATCGGGATAATAACTGGAGTAAATGAGCAACATTTGGCGACTTTCAGCTCGATGGAAAATTTAATTTCTGCAGAAGGAGGGAAAGAATTGATTGAAAGTTTGCCCGAAGATGGTTTAGTAATTTTCAATGGAGAGAACGAAATTTTAAGAAAAATTTATCAAGAAACAAAGGTTAAAAAGAAAATTGTTGGAATTTCAAAAAAAGAATTCGATTTGTGGGCAGGGAATATAAAGGTCAAGAGGGAAGTTTTGTTTTTTCAGGTTTTCACAAAAGATGGAGAAATGGAAGATTTTAATTTAAACTTAATCGGAGCCCAAAACATTCAAAATCTTTTGTTGGCAATTTGTTGCGCAAAAGAATTGGGAATGAGTTTAAAAGAAATTTCAAAGGCGGCAAAAAAAATTAGACAAGAGCAAAGCGGAGTAAAATTAATCAAAACAAAAGACGGCTTAAACATAGTTGATGCTACTTATTCAGCAAATCCAGATTCAGTAATTTCCCATTTGGAATATTTAAAAGTTTGGCCAGGAAAAAGAGGAATTGTGATGCCATGTCTCATTGAATTGGGTCCTGCTTCAAGAGAAATTCACAAAAAAATTGGAAAAAAAATTTATGAAGTTTGTGATTTAGCAATAATCATTACAAGAGATAAATTCAAAGAAATAAAAGAAGGGGCGAAAGAAAAAGCAATCTTTTTAGAAAATCCAAGAGAAATCTATGAGAAAATAAAGCAATTCGATGGAGAAAATGATATCATTTTATTTGAAGGAAGATTGCCAAAGGAATTTTTGAATTTAGTCTATGGAAATTAAAGAAATTACAGATAAAAAAACTTGGGAAGGATTTTTAGAAAAATGCAAAGAGAAAACATTCTTGCAATCTTTCAATTGGGGAGAATTTAATAAAATGATGGGAAATAAAATTTGGAGACTCGGAATCTACGAAATTCCAAATTCCAAATTCCAAATTCCAAACTTATTAGGTGTTGCTCTGGTTATTAAAATTTCGGCAAAAAGGGGAACTTTTTTGTTTGTGCCGCACGGTCCCATAATGAAGTTTGATGTTAGAAGTTCGAAGTTAGAAGTGTTAAGGAATTTTTTGAACGAATTAAAAAAGTTGGCAAAAAAGGAAAAATGCGATTTTATTAGGATTGCTCCGATTTTAGAAAAAAATGAGGAAGACGAAAGAATTTTTAAAGAATTGGGATTTAGGGAAGCGCCAACTCACATTCACCCTGAAATCACTTGGGAATTGGACATTTCAAAATCAGAAGATGAAATTTTAAAAGGAATGAGAAAGACAACGAGATATTTAATAAGGCAGGCATTAAAAAATAAAGAGATTGAAATTTTAAAAAGTGAAAAAATTGAGGATTTAGAAGAATTTAACAAAATTTATCAAGAAACCGCAAAAAGACATCATTTTGTTCCATTTTCTTTTGATTATTTGGAAAATGAATTTTTAGCATTTAAAGACGACAAACAAATTTTAATAATTTTAGGAAAATATAAAGGCGAAGTGGTTTCTGGAGGAGTTTTTGTTTTTTGGCAAAACATCGGTTTTTACCATCACGGCGCTTCATCTCAAAAGTATCCAAAAATTCCAGTTTCTTATTTGGTGATCTGGGAGGCAATAAAGGAGGCAAAAAATCGAGGATGCGAAAAATTCAATTTTTGGGGAATTGCTCCATTAAAAAATTCCAAATTCCAAATTCCAAATCCCAAACATCCTTGGGCAGGCTTAACTTTGTTTAAAATGGGATTTGGAGGAGAGAAAAAAGAATATGTGAAAACCCAAGATTTCCCCATTTCAAAGAAATATTGGATTTGTTATTTGATTGAAAAAATCAGGAAGAAAAAAAGAGGACTATGATGAGAAAAAGATTGAGGATAAAAAAGAAAAAACCATTTTTTAAAAAACTCATCTTTTGGATTTCAATTTTTTTGATTTTAATTTTAGCTGGCATTTACTACGCCATTTTCTTTTCAAACATTTTTGAAATAAAAAAAATTGAGATTTCGGGCGAAGAAAGAATTCAAAAAGAAGATTTCAAAAAATTTTTAGAAGACAAAATAGATGCGAAAAATATTTTGTTAATAAAGTTAAATCCAATAAAAAATGAAATTTTGAAAAACTTTCCTCAAATTTCTTTTGTAGAAATCAAAAGAAAATTTCCCTCGACTTTGTTATTTAAAATCACAGAAAGAAAAGAAGTTGCAGCCTTTTGTCAAGAAGAAGATTGTTATTTAATCGATAAAGAAGGAATTGTTTTTGAAAGGAGAGGAGGCGAAGGGATTTTAAAAATTGAAAGAGAAAATTTTGGAGGCGAAATTAAACCGGGAGATAGAGTAATTGAAAAAGAAATTTTGGAAAAAATTTTGGAGATATCCAAAAAAATAGAATTTGGAATCGAGAAAGTTTCAATACTCTCAGAAGATAATTTGCATTTTAAAACCTCTCAGGGGTTTGAAATTTTTATTGATCCACAAAAAGATATCGATTGGCAATTAACAAAGCTTAAAGTTGCTTTAGAAAACGCAATTCCAAAAGAAAAAATTGGAGATTTAGAATATATCGACTTAAGATTTGGAAACTTTGCCTACCCAAAATACAAAAAATAGTTGTTTAATTTTCTGGGCGCTAGTTTCCTAGCTTCGTTCAAAAATTCAAAGTTACTCGTATTTTTGACGATCGAGAAATAACGAGTAAATTGAAAAAATTTTAAAAGCTACCCAGTGACATTTTCACATTTGCGCAATTGCGCAAATATGCAAATATCGTTAAAACATCCAGAAAACCCCAGATAACAGGAAACCAATTCACTCTATGCGAAAGACAAAAATTGAGTAGCCAATTTTTGCGATTGGTTTGTATTTCTCAAGCCAAAGATAGTATCCAGTGGGTTGATCGAATCCTTTTCCAGGTATCCCTTTTCCTCCCTGCAATGCAGTAGCAGAAACTGCAAAATAAGATCCTTTTGGAAGTTCTTTTG
>Ga0272445_1003318_pt1 | contig 10107 bp, 9 predicted proteins | sample YNPCB0031_FD_194404 | JGI IMG/M metagenome (GOLD analysis project Ga0272445, IMG submission 194404) | Hot spring sediment microbial communities from Yellowstone National Park, WY, United States - YNP-CB-003-1 | ecosystem: Environmental > Aquatic > Thermal springs > Hot (42-90C) > Sediment... | reverse complement strand
TAACTGAAATAACGTTGTTCTTCGGTGGAAAAGTGTCAACCCATCTACACCAATAAATTGGAACATCATTTCGAGCACGTATCCATATTTCGTAAGAGCCGGAATTATCTATATTAAATGGTATAACTAGCGTTGTACTTTTATCCGTATATATTGCTCTTTCAGAGAGAACCAATTGGCCGAAGACAGAACTTTGATAAGACCTTGCTGAGGGTAGAGAGCCGTGATGGTCTTCAATTATTCTCCAATCTCGATTTAAGTATTTCCATGCTTCTAATTTAAACTTTGGATCTAAATGTAAGAAAGTTAAATCTCTTAAGTCTGAATCGTGAAAAACCATAGCGTTAAACTTTTTAATTTGACTCAAATTGTTCTTCTCATTGAGAACATCGGTTCCAAATAAAGCCCAATAGTTGCTAAATATACTCGGTTGATAAAACTCATTGAGGAACGCGATGTGATCTATGTAAGTATGAAGCTTGACATCACTTGTATTGAATTTCTCTACACTATAAATAAGGATTCTTTTTATTTGCCTCCGCGTGTAAGCCGAGAGATCGATGTATATTGTAGTCCAATCAGAGAAGTGTACGTTATTTACACACCATAACTTATTGTTCAGGTCATCGAATAAATGTATCGATGTCGCAGATGCAGGATTATCGTCATTCTTCAAACGTATTACCAAGTAACGCGTAGCATTCGGATTTATGTCTAAGCGATCAAAGCTATATCCAGCGTAATCAGGCCACTTTTGCGTAGTAACTATCCATAAATTACCGATATCGCCATCAGTTTCGAAGCCGTAGGATGCAGTATTAACTACTTCAGCGACCCTCCACCCATTTTTGAACGTTTCATCAACCCAAGCAATATTGGTATCAACTAATCTCACCCCTTCATCCAACGCATAAAACGTCGATAATACGTTAGGGCCTCCTAACGTTAAAGCTCCATAAGCCGCATATATTCTCGGCTTAGCCAACTTGTTTATGTAAATTGTCACGTTACCGATCTCAACTTTATCAAAGTCTGGGGAATTTGAAAGTATTTCATTTATGTAGCTGTGCCAGTAAAAGTATGGACGACCCCAGTCCGGATCTGTAATGATATACTTAACATTCAACAGCCCAAGAATTTTAGCAAAAGATGGAGAACGATAATATCTTGATACAAGATCTTTCTCGACTCTAGCGAGAGATCTATGATATGCTTCAACTTGAAGTGTTTGTGTTAAGTCTATTATTCTATAATCCTGATTCGGATCATGCTTCCTAAGCCATTCAATAACTTTAGAAGTAGTACTTGAGATAGGTTGCGTTTCAAATGGACCAGCAACAGAGTATGCAACATTGTAAGCTGAGAATACATATGGAATAATTACCGCCGAAAGCGTTAGTAGATAGAGGAACTTAATCTTATAATTCTGTCTCTCCCCTTTACCTAAACTAGGTCTTATTTTATGTAATTTGCTAACAATCTCGCCTAAAGCAATTCCTCCTAGGAGGGAAAATGATAAGGCCACTTGTATAGTGAAACGGCAGGGTGTTCTGATAAAACTAAAATATGGCAAAAACCTCGTGTATTCGAATAATCTCAGGAAAGGAGGGGCATTTGAACCCATAGAAAAGAGCGCGGCTAATATCCCTAAGATGAAGAAAACTAGGTAAATGTATTTCCTCTTGATAGCCATTAGAAGCGAACTTAAAAAAATGGGTAGCGCAAATGGTATCATCAGCGCTCCATATATGCTAAAATAGTCAAGCCCAATGTCTGCACGAAGACCCCTATTTAAAAGAAAAATGGTTTCGAGAAAGGTATTCGAATAAATAGGATACGCTAGCCATCGTGAAAAAGTAAAGCTTATTGAGTATGGACTTTGGAGAAGAAACATGGGGAATATAAAGTAAGCTGAGAGCAAGAAGGCTGTTAAAAACATGATGACTACTCGAATTATCCTATATAAGACCAGCTTAAGTTGAGTTCTGCTAACACCTTTAAAACAGAGGAGGAGAGAGAATAGGGCTAAAAATATGCCATTTATGTACATGTATTGAATCATTGGATAAAATGCAGACAGTGCAATGAAGATACCCGCCACACACGTCCATGTATACCCTTCTTCTCCATCATCGCTCAAAGCACGATAGATAAAGTAATAAGTTATTGGAAGTGAGGCGTAACCCCACATCATGTATTGATGACCAATTAATTCAAAGACAACGTAGGGTGTTAACGCGTAGAAAAATGCCGCGATTAAAGCGCTTAACCTTTTATTTTTATCAGCCAATGAATATGAGAGTATATACATAGAGAAGAAGCTTACTGCAGGTATAATCGCTATGAAAATTTTATAAGATGTAAGTGTGTTCTTAATGATCAAATAGAGAATAAGATGAGCATCGTAATAGAAGTTGCTCTCACCAACATGAAAAGGTTCAGTAAAGAAAATATTCCAATCAGAGAAAAAATTCTGTAAGGATAATGACTTTTCAACAATAAAGGGTAAGGCTGAAAAAAGGTCTTCGTTGCGTTTTCCAGCAATATAAATTTTTATACCATCATTTGTTAAATAATTCAAAGACATAACAAAAAAAATCATGAAAGCAACTAAGAAATCAAAAACTATTGGATGATTTTTTACTACTTTCCAATTATTGAACATTTCTGACTAAACCAGATAAAGTAACTTTATATTACATTAAGAGAATCAAGTAATTCTATCCAAAGTCTCATTGAATTTAATAATTTATTTAAGTATTTTCGTAAGCTCTCTTTATCAAAACTAAGAAAATTAAGATATTTTTCCAATTGAGAAATAAGCTCCAAATATGCATCTGTATATGATTTTGATTTTATATCTATTTCATTTATAATGGAAAACAATCTTTCTGATACTATAATGCCCCAGAATTCTTTCATGAAATCTTCAAAAGTGTTTCTTGGCTCTCTTCTATGTTCTACTACCGGAACTCCTATTGAAATTCTTCCTCCAACTTGTGCCATAATTTTTTCTATAAAAAAGGTTGCACCATATATCTCCGAATCGATCTAACTTCAGCTCTCCTACATATGCTCCTTGAAAGGTATCATATATTATTGGAAGAAGTTTTATTGAATAAGCAGTATTTGCCGTATTGATAGGTGCAAATGTATCCTTTGAAAGTAAAACTCTTTTATGGCTCTTTAGTCCTATCGTCTTTGTAATTGGAAGACCATTCATAGAACCTTCGCTGAGCACAGTAATAGCATCAACATCAGGATTACCAATCCAAAGCCCAACATTAAGCATGACATGTCCTTTTGAGGGTTTATAGCAGTATTGATCAGACCCTCTTTTACTATAAGGATACCCTCTAGCATAAATATTGTTTAGAGGATCTGTTGTTAGCATAGATATTGTATTAAACCATCCATTGGTAGATGAAGCTTCAAGCCCCTCGCAATGGGAGTTCACGATGTCATGTGCTCCGAGATAGTCAAAGTCATTTTCCTTTAAGCTTAATGCCCAATTATCATCGTCGTAAGTTATTATTACATCTACATCTTTGAGCGCTGCAATTATGTAGCCAAATGAACGACACGCATCAGTTTTATGTGGTATGACACCCCAATATTTTCCCCAATTAGATCCAAAGCTCTTTTTGAAGAAATCGATTTGCATAGGTATAGTCCAATACTCATGAGGTACTTCTGCTTTTTCTAGAATTTTGGTGTTTTCATTTACATAGGGGCTACAATCATCAACAGCTATAAGAATTACCTTGTCAATAGAATGATCAAATATTCTAAAGTTTTCAACGTATGAAAGCCATGAGTTAAGCATTCTATTTGTTGGAACTACTATAGCAAATTTCCTATTATTTCCCATGACGCATCTCCTTTTGAATTTCATATATTTCTTCGAAGATTTCTTTTAATCCTATTTTAATATCCCAGTTGGGATAATGGGATCCAACTTTCTTAAGATTCGTTATCCACCAAATATGGTCTCCTTCCCTTGCTGGACCAAATTTATATTTTATTCTTTTGCCTGTTACTTCTTCTATCAAGTCTATAGCTTCAAGTAATGAAGTTGAATTGTTTCTTCCTCCACCAACGTTATAAACTTCGCCTGGCCTTGGGTTGTTTACGAATTCATAAAAAAAAGTCTTGCTAGATCCCTAGCGTGAATAATATCCCTCACTTGGTATCCTTCATAACCATAGATAGTGAGAGTCTCTCCTGTTAAAGCCTTTCTTACGAAGTATGGCTCCCAGTTATGTTGCTCAACTGCCATGGCATAGCCACCAGTAATACAGCCCATTCTAAAAACGCCAGTCTTAATGCCGTAAAGTCTTGCATATTCTTGAACGTAAAGATCTGCTGCTGTCTTTGAAACGCCAAACGGTGTGTGAAGAGTTTGATCAATTCTTAGATTCTCATCAAATCCATCCCATAATTGAGGATCTATAGGTTCATACCTTTTTCCAACAATTCTGTATGAGTAATAATTTGGGGCGTCTCCATAAACTTTATTAGTCGAACAGTATACGAAGACAACATCTTTGTTATACCGTCTGACATTTTCTAACAGAAAGAGAGTTCCCCAAGCATTTATTTGAAAATCTTCTAACGGAATTTCGATGGATTTTGGATGAGATGGTTGAGCTGCTGTATGAATGATAACATCAACTTTTTTAAGTATTTCAACTATTTTTTCATCTCGAATATCCATTTCATAATGTTCAATGTTGTATTCCTTCATTAACCTTCTCATCGTAACACTCGTATCACCGTCTTTTCCAAATATTTTTCCTCTCATGTAATTATCAACGCTTATTATACTCCAGCCTCTTTCAGCAAACAATCTACAACATTCAGACCCTACTAATCCAGCACCTCCAGTTATTAGAACTTTCATAATACTACCCCCTCTTATTTATTAGATATAAATTTTGCTTCATTAATCGTATGGTAAACTTCTTCAAATACCTTTAGAAGTCTTTGCGAATATTTTTCCCATGAAAGTTCTTTCTTTACAAATTCCCTCGCTTTTTGTGCTATAGTTTTATAATGTTCATAGTTATTATAGATATCTAAGATGGCGCTGACGTAATCATCGGTTACTACGCCAAGCTTATGCTTTTTGATTATTTCCGCAGCACCGTTAGTTGGAGAAATAATGATCGGTTTACCTGCACATAAATGTTCGAATGGTGCCATCAAACCACCTTGTTCTTTAAAGGGATAAAGCCCAATGTGAGAGGCATGATATAAGTTGGCAATCTCAGCATCCGATACAAAACCTGTAAATATCACATAAGGGTCTAACTTCTTATATCGTATATATTCTTTTAACATTTCTATGTACTCTTTTTCTCCTCCACCAGCTAAGATAAGCTTTACATTCGGTATATGATTCCGTTTTTCCTCAAGCTATTTTTGGCTTTTACTAGCAAGACCTGTGAATATTTTTCTAGTTTCTTTGGAACTTTACTTATTCCTAACTCGAATTTTCCTCTTAATCCAAGCCAAATTCCCTTAATCGTTATTTTTTTAAAACCAACTATCATTAATTTTTCCTCAAGCTCTTCTTTCGTGTATTCTCTTAGGTGGATACAGTTTGGACCTAAGATCATCGGATACTTAATGGGCTTTACTAAGCTTTTTAACTTCAAAGATAATCGTTTCTGTTAGGCGTTTCCAACAATAACTTTCCACCTCTTTTCAGTACCCGCTTAATTTCCCTTAGGAATTTCAAATCATCTTGAACATGTTCTATTACGTCAAATGAAACAACCGCGTCAAAGCTTTCGTCTTTAAAGGGAAGGTTGAGAGCGTCGGCTTGCAGAAAATCCAGGTTAGCCGAAATTTTAGACCTATCGAAAACGTTTGAAACATCAACTCCAATAATGTAGTCGCATTTTCCACTTAGCATCTTTGTTGGATCTCCTCTTCCACAACCAACATCCAGAACAACGCCATTTACATACCCAAACTCCTTAAGAATCTCCCGTCTTAACGCATGAGGACAGGATGTGAAGATGCTAAGAAGCATATTCTTCATACCAATTTCTCCAGCTGAGAAATGATGCATTCAGCTACCTTATCCCATGTACGCTCTTCAGCGAACTCCCTTCCTTTCTCAGCAAGCTTTCGGGCTGAATCCTCATCCCCTAAAAGTCTAATTATCTCCTCTGCCAACTTCTTTACATCACCTAAAGGCACACTTACAATATAACTTCTGATTTCCCCGTACGTTGGCAGATAATAGGTTACAACTGGAAGGCCACAATACATCGCCTCATAGAAAGTTATTGGGATTCCCTCTTCATAGCTCGGAAGCACGTAAAGTTTACTGGAACTAAGTAATTTGTATTTATCTTCCTCTGATAAAAAGCCAAGGATGGATACATTACTTTCTAGACCCAAACTTTTGACTATGCTTTTTAGTTCGTTAAATATCTCAATTGAGCCACTTCCAGCGATTGCAAGTTTGGCATCTTTTTTATGCTCGCATACATATTTCCATGCTTTAATCAAATCGAAGATTCCTTTTGAAGGATGTAATCGTGCTAGAAAACAAGCATCGTATATCTTTTTCTTATTATTTGGAGAGGCGTCATCAATAACTTTGGTATTGATACCGCTTTGAATTGCAATTATCCTTTCTGGTGGTATTTTGTATTCCTTAATTAATTTATTCTTTAAAAAATGTGTCTCCGTCTGTATTAGGTCAGCTCGTCTCCTTATCATCAATAGACTCACCTGTTGTCCAACGTATGAAAGCGCATTAGATAGCTTAAGATGACCAGGTCTTTTAAACGGGTCTGGAATTAAATGGTAAATTGATGCAATCCATATAATTCTTGAATTTCTCCTTTTAAAGAGAAAAGCTGGAAGAACGTCTGGAAGAAAATCTGAAGTAGACCATAAAATCGCATTATTTTCTATCTCGAGTTTAAGAAATATGGCACAAATTATTCTCCTAAGATAAGTATAAATAACGTTATTAATCTTATCCTCAAATGTTGTTAGCACGTATTTCACCTTTAATCCATGCTCTTCACATACCTCTTTTCCCAGTTTTGATGTTACAACCCATATTTCCACGTTTTTTCTCGCAAATCTTTTAGCTATCTCAATAAAACGAACATCTCCACCACTTATCCCTTCCGTATATGAGTTGAGAAACGCTACCAGTTTCAATCGCTACTCATGCTCTCTTGCTAAAACCTCGATACGTCTGTATTTTTGCTTCGATGCGTTAAGGAAAAAGGTAGTCATTTAATAGCTATTAGTAATTGATGATGTGAAAAAGGTATGAGAATCCTCGTGCTTATCGGTATTGGGATGAAACCGATAAATGGCGTCCCTAAGAAACCATTATGAAATGGAAGTATCGCGAATTCGCTGAAGCCAGCCTTTCTTACAAGATCTTTCAGCTCCCTTCTATTCATAAGGCTCACGTGATATGGATTTTTAAGAGCTGTGTATTTAACCACTTTATAGCCAAGTTTAGCTATAAGACTGTCTTTATCGGGGGTTACCGCCAGAAAACATCCCCCGGGCTTTAGAACTCTAAAGACCTCCGATACAGCCGAATATGGATTTGGAAAGTGTTCCAAAGTATGGACTGCAAAGACGCCATCAAAGGAGCAATCCCTAAATGGAATATTTTCCGCATCCGACCTTACTTTATCCACGTTCCTTACACCATTTCTCAAAGCCGTTAATGAAATATCCACCCCAATGGCTGAATAACCATTTAAATTTAACATTTCAACAAGGTAACCTTTAGCGCATCCCAGATCAAGTATCCGCCCATTTGAAACGTACCTCCTTAAAATTCTAAGTAAACCTTTGAAAAGCCAAATTTTATAACGATCCAACTGGTATAAACCAAGCCATCTATCGAGATAGTGCTCATGTCTTAATTTAACGCTCACACACCGCTCTTGCGCAATCATTTTTCTAAAACCTACAAATAACGCTAACAAGCTTCATTACTCTTTCTTAAACACACTTTTCTATAGATCCTTTCTTTTCCCTCTCTTTTTTCGTTCAAGTATCTGTTGGGAGAAGAGACTTGCAACACTTCAACAACTTAAATGATATAAGTTCAGTAGTGTATACCAGCAAAGTGATCCAACATGCTAAGATATGGAAGAGCCACGCACTATCACATACCTTCATACATCCTTTCATTGTTTGGATTAACAGAGGTAATGTAAATATGGTGTAAAAGATGAATTTCAAAAGTCTATTTCTGCTAATCAAGTGCCATGGATATTTTCTGAATCCTAACTCTTTATAGTAAATATAATCTCTAAACCTTCTTTTCTGTTTTCTAACAAATGTGGAAATATTGTAAGAAAATATGTGAATAATACCAATTTTAACTTTTGCAAACTTATTGTAACCATGTTTTGTTAGTTCAAAAACAACATCTATATCAAATAAATAGTGCTTAATAGAACACTTATTGAGTGCTTCTCTTCGAATTAAAAAGCCGTTAGCACCGATTGTTGGAATAGTCTTTTCGTCAAGTTCTATCTTTAAATAATTTCCTTTATCTTCTTGTTTTACATTCAGTTCAGTCCATTTTCCGGTAAGGTAGCTGTATCTATCGTAGTTTCCTAAAAATAGACAAAGAGGGTCGTTCATCCCTATTAGAGCGCAGTATCTCGTGATGTACCCATCCTCTTTCCTGTAGGAGTAGTAGAGAGGCTCAGCCCCTACGATTTCCTCGTCCTCAAAAGGCTCAACCATGCGTTTAAACCAATCTTTTCTATCTAGAACATTATCTGAATCTATAAAAGCTATAATTTCATTTTTAGCCACCTTTACACCTAAAGCCTTGGCAGCTTCCCCCGTTCTTAAAGGATTGTGCAAAATCTTTGCAACTTCAAATTCTCTGGCAATATTAATTGTGCGGTCGGTTGAGCCACCATCAACGACTATTATCTCAAGTTTATCTTTAGGATAATCTTGCTCATTTATCGATTGTAAGCAAAGCGGCAAGAACTTCTCTGAATTGTAAGTTGGAATAACTACACTTATGGAAGGTAAATTCCAAATCGAGGTTTTTCTATCAAAATTTTCTCTAGGAATACCCATATATAACCATCATTTTCCCACGGAGAAATCTTTTACGTGACCTAGGACTTTCTTTACACCTCTTAATATGAACTGCACGTCTTCTAGGCTTCTTATTGTAAGCACTCTATGCACTATGTATCCGGGAGTGAAGAACAATTGATATATCCTTCTAGCCATAAGCTCAACATCTTCTTCAGGCAACGGGGTCTTCATCACCGGCTTTTTCATATCGTAATCATCCCAGTCTATTGTCTTAAGCCACCCTTCTTTTTTAGCCTGTTCAAACAACTTCGTTCCCGGATAAGGTATTACTACTGTCACCTGTAGGGTCTTCGCCCACCCTTTTTCGAAGAAGTATTTTGCCAGTTTGAACGTATTCCACGCATCTTCTCTCGTCTCCCATGGATAGCCCACCATTATCGTTATGTGAGGCTCCAACCCTGCCTTAGACGCCCACTGGATTTCCTTCATCATCCTCTCCACCGTAACCCCCTTATTTATCATGTCTAGAGTTTTCTGACTCGCCGACTCCAAGCCGTACAAAAGCATTCTAAATCCCGCCTTTTTAAGCAACTGATAGTCTTCTTCGTTCAATGCTCCAAAACGCATATTGCAACTAAAATATATCTTCTCATTCAGCTTCCTCTCTATCATCAAGTTGGCAAATTTTCTCAACCATCCTCCAACGGGGAAAGTCCCAGTATCATCAAAAACCTCTTTAACATTATACTTCTCCACTAAATTTTCTACTTCATCAGCTAACAGTTCCGGCTTTCTCACTCTAAAAGTTGGGTAAAGCACGGTCCAGGCGCAGAACCCACAGCCTCCATTTTTTCTCCACCAGCAATCCCTCCCCACCATCGTATATGTACCGGGAGTTCGCTTGTAGTTTCCATTTTTATACGCATAAAGCCACCATTTCGTCAGATCTCTATCTATGAATGGGAGGGAGTTTAAGTCATGATTAAGGATAAAATCTCCAGTAGTTTTTATTTCCCCATTTTCCCTATACCATATTCCAGG
>Ga0272445_1003314_pt1 | contig 10116 bp, 10 predicted proteins | sample YNPCB0031_FD_194404 | JGI IMG/M metagenome (GOLD analysis project Ga0272445, IMG submission 194404) | Hot spring sediment microbial communities from Yellowstone National Park, WY, United States - YNP-CB-003-1 | ecosystem: Environmental > Aquatic > Thermal springs > Hot (42-90C) > Sediment... | reverse complement strand
ACTTCGAAAATCGCTAAAATCATTAGTCCAAGCACAATGTAGCCGATCACCAAGACAACGTTTCTGATGAGGTAAACTTCCCTGCCAAGATGCCTAAACCTCCTTGTTATGACAGAAGCCACAACCTCCAGTGCCAAAACACCGACAATTATGACTGTTAGGGCGCGGACAATCCTAAAATAGTTCATGTAAGCCTCGCGAATGTCCTCTGGTAGAATGGCTGGAAGGGTTAAAATCCAAAGCAAGGTTAATACGGCAACCGCCAAAACGAAATAGTAGACTCTTCGCGGAACCCTCAAACCTCAAACGCCTCTTTTAAAACCAATATACAATGGCAAAAGCATAAAAACTAAACGCCTCCAAAGCCAAAATGCCTTATGCCATGTGACAAGCCATGAAACCCCTCTTCGTAATCGAACACCTGGAACCCGAAACTGGCAAGTGGCTCCTATACGAGTATGAGCACGCTTCAGAAATTGTTGGCAAAAAACGCCTAATATTCACAAACGTAAAAAAGAAAAGCGACGCCATAAAACTTTCAAGGCTTGGAAAAGTCGAAGAGAAAAGCGCAGCAGAAATTTTCAGCCCAGAAAAAGTCATAATTTTAGACCCTAAAGCTGAAGAGCCACTAAAGCCAGAAGACTTCGCCGGCAAAGACGCCGTCATAATTGGCGGAATTTTGGGCGACCACCCGCCGAAGGGCAGAACCACAAAACTTTTGACAAGACGTTTTCCAAAAGCCACAGTGCGAAACATCGGCAAAGGTCAGTTCTCCATTGACGGAGCCGTTTACGTGGCAAAACTCGTAAGCGATGGAACACCACTGGAAAAAATTCCCGTCAAAAAGGGCTTGTCTCTGAGGCTGGACGAGCATGCGGAGGTTTATCTTCCATACGCCTATCCGCTGAAGGATGGAAAACCCGTAATAAGCCAAAAACTAGTCGCCTACCTATGCTCAGACCAGATAGTCAAGGATGAAGAGGAAATCCTAAAGAAGCATGGTTAGAGGGCGTGCAGCCTACAAGCCAAGCTTAGCCTTAATCTTCGGAAGCCACTCTTTCTGCATCTGGAAAACGCCAAAACTTGTTATGCGATATCCGCCCTCACTCGTTTTTTCAGCTATTTCGCTCTTCACCAGCTCGCCGAGCCGTGTGCTCGTTATCTTCGGGTTCTTGCCCAGTTTCGCCTGAAGCTCCTCGCGGGTTAACACATCAGTTTTCAGCATTCCAAGCCTAAAGCCGATATGGGCGGCTAAAAGGTTCAACGCCAAAGTCTCATTATCCGTCAGCTTCTCCTTCGGAACAAGCAAATGTGGCATATTATCGGCAAAGCCAACCAAACCCTTACAGTCCTCAACAAGCTTCTGCATATCCACGCTTAAGACCAAAGCCTTCGCGATTTGGAAGGCTGGGATTAACTCGCTGAAAAACTTGTTTAGGGCAGCCCAAACCTCTTCAAGGCTGCCGGAAAAAGTCTGCTCCACACCGCCATATTTAACGCTAACAGTTATTTTGGCTTCTTCGGCTGTCAACCTAGTTTCCCTCTAAGCCTAGCCAAAACCTCATCCTCAATCCATCTCTCGCCCTGAACTGTCAACTTAAACTCCGGCCTCTTCGGGTCTGGCTTAAAAACTTGGCCACGCTTAACCATCTCGTTTAGGCGGGCTGGAACCATACATTTTATGCCGCTGGACTCTAGAAGCTTCTGAACCTGTGTGGCTGTGTTCTGCCTCCCCTCAGAAGCGTACAAAATAAGCCCAATAGCCTCATAATGCGTCAGCTTCTCGCGGGTTATCAGCACCGGGCCCTCAGTTGTAAATTCTATAATGCCCTTAAGCTGAACTGCCGCCGATGGGACAAGCTTGCTGGAAACCATGCTTGAAACGTTTTCCACAAAATCCTTTGGAAAAGCCTCTAGGAGGCTTAAAACCTCTTGGGGATTTTCGCCCTCAACAACTATCTCGCCGAAAGACGTCTTAATGTGAACTTCAACCCTTTTCATGCTGTTTCCTCCTTTTGGGCTAAAACCTCCTTTTCAGCGAGGATGTAAACATAACCCTTATCAGTCTTCCAACGCCTTACCACGCCTTTACGCACAAGCCCAAGCAAGTCCCCAGCGAAAGTTCGCCCGGGAAAGTCTAAGTTGTTTGCTGCCAAAGCCGCCTTGAGCTCCGCCAAGGTTCTTGGACGCCACTTCCCCCAGTCGCTTTCAAGAATCTTCAGAACAGCCTCACTGCAGCTCTCAACCTTTGGAATTTTTGGATATTTCTCTACGGGAGACTCCTCCTTAACCGTTGAAACTGGAGTCTTAACGATAACTGTTGCCGCGGTTTTTGGCTTTAGGTTTTCGAAGGCTCTGCTGACCTCTGGCATGAGATTTGGCAAGTCGCGAACAGTCTTTAGAACGTCATCCCTTAAGCCCTTAACCTCAACCTCGTAGTCACCGACCTTAACGCGAAATGAAAACTCCCCCTCTGATGGTTTAGCCGCTCTCCCACCCAAATTAACCACACCTATATGATTGGTTTTGTTCTCCTTTTAGGATTTACGTGTTTTGATATATTTCGGAAAGCGAAATATCGTATTAAATATTAAGATGCAATATACTTAAAAAGAGGCACAAGCCTTGACAAAAAAGGGAATGGGCGTATGGATTTTCAGCACACTAACCGTCATCGCAGCAGCCCACCTAATCGACGCCGCAAACGCCCTATTATTCAACAAGCCCATCACACTTTTGCAACTTTACCCGCTGGCTAAAGAAAAGCTTGAGGCAATAACACCGCCCATCTACTTCCTAATAAGCGCCACGGCAACCTTCATCCTTTGGGGCATAACATGCGCCATAGCCTTCCAAAACCCTGTGGAAGCCTTCCTAAACAAGGTGCTTTCAGACGCAAAAAAGCAGAGCATGGTTGAGTCGCAGCTTCTGGAGCAGAAAAGCGAATTGTTGGACGCCATGAACGAGACTGTTGAAATGAACAATGAAATCTTATCCCACGTTAAGGATGTAATCTACAACATAAGAGCCGAGGTTAAGGAGATTCAACCCCTCAAGGAAGGCTTGGAAAAGATTAAGGCTGAGCTCAGCCACCTAAAGAGGGAGATCAAGAGTTTTGAGGAGAAGCTCAAATATCCAAAAGTTTGCATTGCGTGCGGCAAGCCAGTTCTTCCAGAATTCAACATATGCCCATATTGTGGCGAAAGCCTAGAACCAGTGCAGGAAAAAATAATTCCACTGGAGAAATACAGATAGGCGTCTTGGCTAGGCTTTTTTCGCCAGCCTTTGCTTTATTAATTCGCTTACTGTTTCGGCGTTTGCCCTCCCCCTAACCTCCTTCATAACCAGCCCCATGACTGTGCCGAAGGCTTTTGCTCCGCTTTTCTCGATTAAATCCTTGTTTTTGGCTATTATGCCATCTATAATTTCTCCAAGCTCCTCTTTTGTCAGCGTCTTCAGCCCTAGGCTTTCAACCGCCTCCTTCACAGTTTTGTCCTCATTTTTTGATAGCCAAGCCACAATGTCTGGAAGGGCCTCTTTCGTGATTTCTCCGGCTCCCAAAGCCTTGAAAACCTCCCTTATTTTTGCTTCTGAAACTTTTTCGACTGGTATGCCGTCTCGTTTTAGGGCTTTCATGGTTTCTGTTAGGAAAACGGCAATTGTTGTTGGTGTAACCTTGCTTTCTTTGGCTATGGTTTCGAAGAGTTCCGTGCACTCCGATTCCATGATCTGTTTGGCAAGCTTCTGGTTTAAGGCATATTCGCGCATCAGCCTCTCAAGTCGCTGTTCTGGGAGTTCTGGTAGGCGTTGACGGATGCTGTTTATGAGCTCTTCTGTCACCTGTATTGGCGGTATGTCTGTTTCTGGGTACATGCGGGCTGCTCCAGGTCTTGGACGCATATAGCGGGTTGTTCCATCTGGGTTTGCGGCTCTTGTTTCTTCTGGAACACCTTTTATGGCTTCTCGGGCTCTTTCAATAACAGCCCTCAAAGCGTCTTCAGCATTTTCCCTCGCGTCTGCCACAAAAACCACCGCGTCCTGTTCTTTGGCGTTTACAGCCTTTCTCAAGGCTTCAACTTCTTGGGCTGTTATGCCATAGGCTGGAAGCTCGTCTGTGTGGAATATTCCGCCTACTCGTCCCCAGAACCGGGCGTGGTCAGCCATTTCTGTTCCTAGGCGTATGCCCGGCATGAGTTCACGTTTCAAAAAGCCTCCAAAATTTGGCAGTTTAACAGCTAAAACTACGTGTCCCTTTTCTAGGGCTTTGCGTATGACTTTGCATGCCGTTTGACGGAAGACCTCAGTAACATCGAAAAATTCTTCTTTCAGATTTCCCGACGTGGCTCCAGCTTGTCTTAGTTCTTCGCTTATCTTCATTAGGTTTAGTTGCCTTTGCACTTCGTATTCTACAACCAGTGGGATGAGTTCGAGTTCTTGGACGCCTTTTATCTCTGTTAGGGCTCCGCCATTTACGGAAACGTTTAGGTCTTGGCGTATTGTGCCAAGTCCCCGTTTTACGCGTCCTGTGGCTCGGAGAATTTTGCCTATGGCTAGGGCTACTTCGCCAGCTTCCTTTGGCGTGTTTATTACTGGCGCCGTGGCTATTTCGATGAGTGGTATGCCCAGTCGGTCTATGCGGTAGCGTATAATTGTGCCTTCTTCGCCTGTTTTTCGGGCTGCGTCTTCTTCTAGGCTTATGTGCTGTATTGGAACTGTTTTTTCGCCCACCTTTATTGCTCCGTTTAGGGCTATGACGCATGTGCGCTGAAAGCCTGTTGTGTTGGAGCCGTCTATGACGGTTTTGCGCATTACGTGGATTTCGTCCACTGGAGTGGCGTTCATCATCAAAGCCACTGTTAGGGCTATTTCCACAGCCTCCATGTTCAGCGGGTGGGGTGGCTCCTCATCCATTTCCACCAGACAAGCGGTTTGCCTATCCGCTTCATACAAGATTTTTACGCCTTTTTGGAATTCGAAGTAGGCTGCTGGGTCTATTTGGCCGAGTTCGCTTTGGGTTGGTCTCAAACGCCTTATGAAGGTTATTTCTGGCTCTTCTTTGAAGAGTTCTGGTTTGCATGCGCAGAAGAGTTTTGTCTGCGTTTCTAGTTGCTGGTGGACTTCTAAGCCCACTTTTAAGCCTATTTGTGTATAGTCTATCTGATTTGTCACTGTTTGGCTTCCTCCTCGTATGTTGTTCGTTGGGAAAACTCTCCAGCAATATTTGTTTCGAGAAGTCTTTTTGCCTCTTCAACGTCGTTTGTTTGTCCGAATATCCACATGAGTTTGACGGTGGCTGTTTCCGCCAGCATATCCTCCAGCGGAATCACGCCCAATGCCAGCAAGTCCCTTCCAGTATCATAAACGTTCATGTTTACCCTTCCCCATATGCACTGGGAAGCCATAGCCACCAAAACGCCCTTGTCCACTGCACGCTTTATTGGTTGGAAGAGGCTGTTTGAAACGTGTCCCAAGCCTGTGCCTTCCAGAACTATTGCTTTGTAGTCGTTATCCACATACCAGTCTATTACTGCTGGGTTCATGCCCGGGTAAAATTTGATTAGGGCTACTTTTTCGCTGAAGTTTGCCTTGACGATGGGCTTCCGCGTTGGGTCTCGCCTCTGATAGTCTTCCGTAAGCATAACCACACGGTTTTCTTCTATCTTGGCGAGGGGCTGGGCGTTTACTGTTTTGAAGGCGTCGCGTCTGCTTGTGTGGCACTTCCGCACTTTTGTTCCGCGGTGGAGAACTATGGCTGTGTCCGAAATTGTTTGGTGCATGGCTACTGCCACTTCTGCAAAGGGGGCTTCGGCTGCGGCTAAAACAGCACCCGTCAAGTTTGTGGCTGCATCTGAGCTTGGACGGTCAGCCGAACGCTGCGAGCCGACAAAAATGACTGGAACCGGGAGGTTTTGCAAAGCGAAGCTTAGGGCTGCAGCCGAATAACCCATGGTGTCTGTTCCGTGGGCTATTACTACGCCGTCCACGCCCTCTGCGATTTTTTCAGCCACTGTTTTCGCCATTTCCGTCCAGTGGGCTGGCGTAATGTTTTCGCTGTAAAGGCTGAACAATATTTGGGCGTCTATGCGGGCTATGTTGGCTAATTCTGGAACAACACTGTATAGGTCGCTTGCCGACAAGGCTGGACGAACAGCCCCAGTGCGATAATCCACACGACTCGCAATAGTGCCGCCAGTACTTATAATGGAGACCTTTGGCAAAGCTGGATTCTGCTCAGGCAGGGGAGGAGCAACAAAAGCAGGCTTCTCGCCCCTTCCAACCTTTTCCACTCTAGCGTCTGGGGTTAGGCGAACACCAATGTTGTAGCCGCTTCGCAGCTTAATCACAATATGCTTGTCATCACCATACTCAGAACGAGGAATCAAAACACCCTCATAGACTTGACCGCCCTTAGTAATACGAATCAAATCACCAATTTCCGCGTCAATGCTCTCGAGAGTTTTAAGGGCTAGCCCCCTATATCCAGAAAGCGCCTCGTTTTGGCTCATATTTAATTCTCCAATATTTTTGACATGTATGGTCCTTCGTATGTGTATCCAGACCTTTTATAGTATTGTTTTGTGCCCAACGCGCTTATAACAAGTATCTTTCGGAAACCGTATTCTTGGCGGGTTATGCGTTCCGCCTCGCCTAGTAGAATAGCGCCATAACCCTTGTGCTGCCAAGCCTTTGGCAAGCGTTTGCCAACCGGCACGACTGGTCCATAAACGTGTAATTCGCGGATTATGCTGCAAGGCTCCGCCTTAATCTCTGGTCTATGCGCCTTTTCAGATGGAATACGCAAGCGTAAATAGCCTATCAAAACATCGTTTTCCGTGTCTTCCGCTGAAATGAAGATTTCCTCGCCTTCGGAAGCCTCATAACGAGTGGTCAAAATCCTAACCTTTTCCGGGTCTGGTTTAACGCCGTCCGCCAACAGGCGGTGTCCAACCTCCCGGCACCTTATGCATCTGCACCTTAAGCCCTGCTCCTTCAGTTTTTGTTGGACAAGCTGGCGGAGATTGCTCATTTTAACTCCAGCCACTATGAGCGGTGCTGGAATGTCGCGTTGAACCCGCATTATCCGAACCCATGGCGGAATCATCTTCTTAACCTCAACAATAAGCCTAGCCGCCTCCTCGGTCGTGTAGGGCTTATACTCGCCCCGCAAAAACCACTCATAGGCTTTTGTACCCTTCAAAACTAGGCATGGGTAAATCTTAATCATATCCGGCTTATAAGCTGAATTTGTGAAAATTTCGCGGAAAACAGCTAAATCCTTCTCTATGTTTGAGCCGGGCAAGCCGGGCATCATGTGATAAACAATTTTTAACCCAGCATCCTTCAGTATCCGCGTAGCCTCAATCACATCTTGAACCGTGTGTCGCCTGCCAACAAGCCTATAAATCTCATCATCTGGGTTTTGGACACCAAGCTCGACGCGTGTAACGCCCATATCCAACATTCTATCTACATGCTGTTCCTTAGCCCAGTCCGGTCGCGTTTCAACAGTAATCCCAACATTCCTTATGCGGCTTGTTTCGGCTACACGCTTAGCCTCTTCAAGATTTTGGGAATCCACGCCAGATATGGCGTCTAGGCAACGCTTAACAAACCATGTTTGATACGCCTCTGGAGTAGCTGGAAAAGTCCCACCCATAATTATAAGCTCAACCTTATCAACAACGTGACCAATAGCCTCCAACTGCCCAATGCGGCTCCTAACCTGCAAATAAGGGTCAAAGGCGTTCTGCAAACCCCGCATTGCGGCGGGCTCAAAACCTGTATAGCTTTGAGGCACGCCAAAAGGCGGACCGCCCGGACAGTAGGCGCAAGGCTCAGGCTGGGGACAAGGATAAGGCTGGGTCATAACAGCCACAACCGTCACGCCGGAAACAGTCCGCGTCGTTTTACGCCGCAGAACAGGCAGAAGCTTACGCCTCTCCTCATCACTTTGTAGAAAAGCAATAATCGCAGGGTTTGATGGAATCCTTTCAAGCCTATACTTGGCTGCAACCCGAACCTTAACACGGTTAACATCATCCGGACTAGGCGAAGGAATCTGCATCAAACACTGGACTATCTCCCGCAATGCACTCTCGTTTTCGCCGTTCACCATAAACGCAACCATAAAAATAGAATATGAAGAAGCAAATAAACCAAACTAAAAAGTACAATGGCTAGCGGCGGGAATAAACAATTTTCCCACCGACAATTGTCATCTCAACACTTATATTCCTAATCGTGTCGGGATTCACCTTAAACGGGTCTTCTGAAAGCACTGTCAAATCCGCAAACTTCCCAACCTCAATAGTCCCCAATCTAGCCTCATCAAAAGAGGCGTAAGCAGCATTCAAAGTATAGGTTTTAAGGGCTTCCTCAACAGTTAGGCTTTCCTCAACGAAGCTTTTCCTTGCCACAGCAGCCCAAACCCCAAGAATTGGGCTTATGGGCTCGACGGGGCAATCTGAGCCAGAAACCACCACCACACCAGACTTCAACAACGTCTTGAAGGGGTAAACCCATCTGGTTCTTTCAGTGCCAACGCGGTCCACAACCCAAAAATCAGAAACAATAAAATGGGGCTGAACAGAAGCGATTAAGCCAAGCCTCTTCATGCGCCGGATAAGCCTCGGATTAAGCACTGAACAGTGCTCAATTCTGTGCCTGTGGTCTTCACGCGGAAACCTTTTCAAGGCTTTGGAAAAAGCCTTCAAGACGGATTCTATGGCTCTGTCGCCTATGGCGTGGACAGCCAACTGCCAACCAGCCCTATGAGCCTCCAATACAAGCTTGTTAAGCTTCCGCTGCGAATAAATCAGCATGCCACTTGTTTCAGGCTTGTCCGTGTAGGGCTGTTTTAAGGCTGCCGTTCGCGCCCCAAGTGAGCCATCAGCCAAAATCTTGACAAATCCGAAGCGAACCATATCGTTCCCAAAACCAGTAACCAAGCCAAGACTGACAAGTTCGTCTAGAAGCTTAACCGGAATTCCCAAATAAACTCGTAGTGGCAGTCTTCCCTCGCTGTAAAGCTTCTGAATGATGCGAATCTCATCCGCCGAGTCGACAATCCAATGCACCCCAGTCAAGCCATTCTCAACAGCCTTACGACAAGCCTGCACACAAGCTTCCTCAAGTTCCGACGCGCTCGGCTTTGGGACAACTTGCCAAACAAGGTTTAGGGCGTTCTCCCTCAAAACCCCATTAGGCTCGCCATAGACATCCTTGTCTACCGCGCCGCCCTCCACAACAGTTTCTCTTCCTATTCCAGCCAACTCCAAGGCCTTAGAGTTCGCAACTCCGATGTGTCCACAAACCCTAATGAGGAAGACGGGCTTATCCCGCACAGCCTCATCCAAATCCCAACGCGTAGGAAGCCGCCTTTCACTGAAACGTTCATGGTCCCATCTTCCGCCGAGAATCCAACTCTTTTCTGGATGCCGTTCTGCATACTCGCGGATTTTCCTTTTCATCTCCTCAATGGAGTTGACGTCCCGCAAGTCCAAAGTCTGCAAGTGCTGCCCAAAACCAGTCATGTGCACGTGGCAATCCACAAAACCCGGAACAACAGTTTTGCCATTCGCATCTAAAACTTTTGTTTCGCTGCCAATGTATTGGCGGATTTCAGCCTCAGAGCCAACAGCCACAATCCTACCGTCATGGATTGCTAAAGCTTCAGCCCTAGGCCTCTCGGCGTTCAAGGTGACAACATTAGCATTCAGAATGACAACATCTGCGCACCGCATAGCCTAAAACTAAGCACGAAAGAGGATAAAAGGTTTAAACGTTTAAAAGGCTAAACCCAGTTCTGCCCAGGCTTCCGCTGAAGCATAATCCTCTTTTCATAGTTACGCCTATTCCTAAACCTAGGCGTAGGCCTCCTCTTATCAAGAGGCTGAATCTTAGGCGTCTGGGAACGCACCTTTCCGGCCTTTGAAAGCGAACCATGCGTCGGCATTTAGGCAAACCTCCGAAAACCATAATCGGAACAGTAACTCTTAAACCTTTTCATGAAAAGCTTTTAATAGCTGGGGCAGGGGTTGCCGAGCCTGGTCAAAGGCGCAGGCTTCAGGAGCCTGTCCCGTAGGGGTTCGTGGGTTCAAATCCCACCCCCTGCAC
>Ga0272445_1003312_pt1 | contig 10120 bp, 10 predicted proteins | sample YNPCB0031_FD_194404 | JGI IMG/M metagenome (GOLD analysis project Ga0272445, IMG submission 194404) | Hot spring sediment microbial communities from Yellowstone National Park, WY, United States - YNP-CB-003-1 | ecosystem: Environmental > Aquatic > Thermal springs > Hot (42-90C) > Sediment... | reverse complement strand
GTGGATAATGCGATAAGGTATACACAAAAGGGAGGAGTCACTGTGAAATTGCAAACAATGGATGGTAGATTGCAGATTGTGGTTTCTGATACTGGGGAGGGTTTAACAAAAGAGGAAAAAGAAAAGCTTTTTGAAAGGTTTTCAAGAGGAAGTGCAGGAACTAAATTTTGGACAGAAGGGGCGGGGCTTGGGCTTTATATTGCGAGGAAATTTGTGGAAATGCACAAGGGAAAAATTTGGGCTGAATCTGAAGGAAGGGGAAAGGGATCGACTTTTTATGTTGAATTGCCAATTAAATAGCTTATTAGCTGATTAGCTTGTAGCTTATTAGCTTTTTGGAGGAATATGAAGATTCACTCTTATCAAGATTTGGTTGTTTGGAAAAAGGCGATGGAATTGGTCGTACAAATTTATGAATTAACAGAAAAGTTTCCTTCGTCAGAACTTTATGGCTTAACTTCGCAAATAAGAAGAGCTGCAATTTCAATTCCTTCTAATATTGCTGAGGGGAGAAGGAGAGGGTCTAAGAAAGAATTTCTTCGCTTTCTTTTAAATGCTTATGGATCGGGGGTTGAGCTTGAGACTCAATTAGAAATTGCCAAAAGACTACCAAGAACAAAAAATTTGGATTATACTAAAGTATGCCCTTTATTAGAAGAGATTATGAAAATTTTAAATCGAATGATCAAAATGTTAAATTCAAAATCTTCACGCTAATAAGCTAATTAGCTAACAAGCTAAAAAGCTAATGCATGAAAAAAATTTTGATAATTGAAGATGAAAAGATTTTGGCTGAAATGTATAGGGAAAAGTTGGAAATGGAGGGTTTTAAGGTCTCTTTAGCTTTCGATGTAAAGGAGGGAATAGAAATGGCGAAAAAAGAAAGGCCTGATTTAATTTTGCTCGATATTTTACTCCCCGTTGAAAACGGGGTTTCTTTTTTGAGAAAGCAAAAAGAAGATAAAGAAATCTCTGAAATTCCAGTGATTGCCTTTTCAAATTATGATGATCCGAAAACGAAAAAGGAAGCAATGGAGTGGGGGGTTAAAGAATATTTAATCAAGGCAAATTACACCCCTTCAGAAATCATTGAAAAAATAAAAAAATACTTAAAATGAGGAGTGAAATGGGTAAGGTTTGAAAATAGACATTCTAACGTTCTTAAGAACATCGGAATAACAGAGAATATTTTTAAAAATTGTCAATTTGCGCGCCAAATACGGGTTTTTGGCGCGCACTCTTTTATTTTTGGGAAAAGTGAGTATAATTGAAGAATGAAGAGAAAAGAAAATTCTAAAATAAAGAAATTGGCCAATTTTTTATTTGAAACGAGAACTTTAAAATATCTACCAAGGGCCTCCCTCTCTTACTTGAAAACTCCTTTAAAAGAAAATGTCGCTGAACATAGTTTTTACACAGTAATCATTGGATGGATTTTGGCCAAACTTGAATCGGCTGATGAAAACAAAATAATTAAAATGGCATTAATTCATGACTTGGCCGAGGTTAGGGGAGGGGAAAGGAATTTAATTAACAAATTTTATTCAGAACCTCTTAATGAACCAAAAATAATTGGCGAAATTTCAAAAGCTTATGATCTGAAAGACTTTGAAATAAAAGAAATTTTTGAAGAATTCTTTAAAGGAGAGAGCATAGAAGCTAAAATTGTAAGGGATGCCGATGTATTAGCTGGGATGCTGTTAGAAAAGGAGGTTTTCGATTCGGGAAATAAAAAGGCAAAAAAGTGGCTGGATGTTTCTTTATCAAGATTAAAAACCAAAAGCGGAAAGGAGTTAGGAAAGTTAATCATTAAAATTGATGCGGATGAGTGGTGGTTGGAGGTCGCTAAAAAGTATCTTCCGTTTACGAAATTTTTATGATTATGCGAATTTTAAATATTGAAGCGCCAAAACATCTCAATAAAAAAATAAAGATTGCTGGATGGGTGAATTCAAGAAGGGATCATGGAAAGATTGTCTTTTTGGATTTGAGAGATAAAAGCGGGGTTTTGCAGGTGGTTTTAGATTCAAAAATGGCAGAGGGAATAAAAGAAGAAGATGTTTTAGAAGTTGAGGGAGAAGTGAAAGAAAGACCAAAGGAAATGATAAATCCAAAGTTGGAAACTGGAAACGTTGAATTGAAAGCGGAGAAAATTAGAATTTTGGCAAAGTCTCAAAAATTACCATTTGATCTTAAAAATTTAAAATTGTCTTTGCCAAAGCTCTTGGATTTTAGACCTCTGACTTTAAGAAACGAAAAGCAGAGGGCGATTTTTAGAGTTCAGAGAGAAATAATAGATAGCTTTAGAAAAACAATGAAAAATCTTGGGTTTTTTGAATTTGAAGCCCCGGCGATCGTCGCTTCGGCAACTGAGGGAGGAGCTGAAGTTTTCCATATAGATTATTTTGATAAGGATGCCTATTTGGCTCAATCTCCTCAACTTTACAAACAGATTTTGGTTTCAGTTTTTGAAAGAGTTTTTACAGTTTGCAAAGCATTCAGAGCAGAACCATCAATGACTACGAGACATCTGACAGAATATATTTCTTTAGATTGTGAAATGGGATTTATTGAATCATGGGAGGACTTATTAGAAGTTTGCGAAATGGTAATTAAAAATATTTTTTCAGATGTTGAAAAAAATTGTAAAAAAGAGCTTGAAATTTGGGGTGCGAAAGTTCCAGAAATTAGAGGAAAAATTCCAAGATTAAAATTGAGGGAGGCGCAAGAGATAATATTTAAAAGAACCGGCAAAGATAAAAGAGAAAATCCAGATTTGGATCCCGAGGATGAAAAAGAAATTTGCAATTTTGTAAAGGAAAAATTCAACTCTGAATTAGTTTTCATTACTCATTTTCCAACCTCAAAAAGGCCATTTTATACTTTCGAAGATCCAGAAAATCCAGAATACACTTTAAGCTTTGATCTTTTGTTTAGGGGATTAGAAATTGTGACCGGGGGACAAAGGATTAATGATTATAAATATTTGCTCAAAAAAATGAAGAGGTTTGGTTTGGATCCAAAAAATTTCAAATATTATCTTCAGGCTTTCAAATACGGAATGCCACCTGAGGGAGGGTTTGCGATCGGAGCAGAAAGGGTGACAAAACAGATTTTGGGATTGGAAAACATCAGAGAAGCTTCATTGTTTGTAAGAGATTTACAAAGAGTCGATTTAAGGTTGAAAAAGAAAAAATGAGAAAAAATTTAGTTAAATTTTTCCTTGGAATTTTCTTTGGCGGGTTTTTAACCTATTTTATTAATTTTTCGCAAATAAAATTGGAAAACTTTTTAGCTGCCCAAATTACAAAGCCATTAGAAGAAATAAATTTTGTAAAAATTGAGAGAGCGAAGAAACCTCCTTTGGAACTCGATGTAAAGGCAGCGCTTTCCATAAGATTGAATCCTCAAAAGAAAATAAAAGAGAGGGTATTGTTCTCAAAAAATGAAAATGAAATTTTGCCTATTGCTTCTCTAACGAAATTAATGACTGGAATAGTTGTAATAGAGGATCAAGAAAATTATCCTCTTGAAAAAGAAATAAAAATTTCAAAAGACGCTGCTTCGCAAGAGGATGTCCCAGATGGAAACTTAAAAGTCGGACAGAAAAAAACAATCGAGGAACTTTTGAATTTGATGCTTATGTTTTCGAGCAATGATGCTGCTTACGCCTTAGCAGAACAAATCGGAATCGAAAATTTTGTGAATAAAATGAATGAAAAGGCAAAAGAAATCGGATTGGAGAATACTCACTTTTCAAATCCCACAGGATTGGATCCCGAAAATTTAAAATGGAATTTAGAAAACAAGAATTATTTCAATTATTCAACGGCAAAAGATTTGATTTTGCTCGGAAAATACATTCTTGAAAATTATCCTTTAATATTTGAGTTTTCAACTCAGAAAAATAAAATTCAGCTTTTAGAAAATCAACATTTACTCGGAATGAAGACTGGATATACTGATGAGGCAGGAGGTTGCATTTTTTTGATTTTTTCTAACGACAACGGAGATTATTTTTTGAACGTAATCTTAGGAGCAAAATCAAAAGAGGAAAGGTTTTTGCAAATGCAAAAATTAATAGATTGGATCAATGGAAAAATTTGATTTTGCTTTCGCAATCGTTAAAGTTTTGTTTTTCTCTGGAGTTACTGCTACTCTTTCTTTATTTTTCGCTCCGGTTTTAATTCAATTTTTAAACAAAATAAAATTTTGGAAGAAAAAAGCAAGAGAAAATGCAATTTCTGGAGAAAAGGCAGAGATTTTTTATTCTTTACATAAAGAAAGAGAGGTTTCTGTGCCGAGGGGTGGGGGATTGCTAATTTGGATTTCTGTATTTTTTGTTATTATTTTAACTTTCGTTTTGGCAAAAATTACTGGAATTTGGTGGATGAGAAAGTTAAACTTTTTATCAAGAAAAGAAACTTGGCTTCCCCTTTTTACTCTGGTTTCTGCTTCAATAATTGGATTAATAGACGATGCTTTAGTTGTCTATGGAAAGGGAAAGTATCTGGGAGGAGGGTTGAGTTTTTGGAGAAGGTTTTTGATTGTCTCTTTAATCGGATTGATCGGAGGTTCTTGGTTTTATTTTAAATTGGGATGGAGTCAGATTCACATTCCCTTATTTTTTAATTTTCCTGCTGGGATTAATGTTGATATTGGTCCCCTAATCATTCCATTTTTCATAATCGTTACCTTGGCTTGCTGGGCAGGGGGGATAGTGGATGGATTGGATGGGTTAGCAGGAGGAGTTTTTGCCTCAATTTTTGGTGCCTTTTCAATTTTGGCATTTTCTCAAGAAAAAATAGATTTGGCAACTTTTTGCGGAGCGATCGTTGGTGCCCTTTTTGCATTCCTGTGGTATAACATTCCACCAGCAAAATTTTACATGGGAGAAACTGGAGTAATGGGATTGACAGTGACCATGGCAGTAATTTCTTTTTTAACAGACTCTGTTTTAGTTTTGCCAATAATTGGGGGAATTTTAGTAATAGAGATTGGTTCTGTAATTTTGCAGCTTTTATCAAAAAAATTAAGAAAAAAGAAGATTTGGCTATCTACCCCGATCCATCATCATTTAGAGGCAAAGGGGTGGCCACCGTATCAAATAGTGATGAGGTTTTGGGTTTTGTCTGTTGTTTTTGCAATTTTGGGAGTTGCGATTCGACTTTTAAGATAACAATCTATGGAGGTCCGACCTCCATAATTAAATGAAGTCAGAGATTTTAAGAAGAAAATATCCAAAATTTGTTTTTAATTCTTTTGATTTCAAATTGAAAAAGAAAGGACTTGAAATTTGTTTTGATTTTAAAATAGAACCTGATATTCAATTTTCTCCAAAAGTTTTGATTGAGGGAATCAATGAAAAGGAGGTTAAAAGAGTAGGGGGGAGGGCATTAAAAAATTTAATATTCAATTTAGGAATGATCGAGGCTTTGAGTTATTGGAAGGCAACTTGCTCACCAAAAATTGAGATTTTAGCAGGAAATTTGAATAAAGAACAAATTAGATGGTGGAGAAATTTGATTTTTAAAGGAATGGGGCAGTTTTTCTTTGAAAATAAAATTAATTTTTTGGAAAGAAATTTTTTGAAAATTGAAAGTTGTGGTGAAAAATTTGAGAAGTTTGAGGGAAAATTAAATGAAAATAAAATTTTAGTTCCAGTGGGAGGAGGAAAAGATTCAGTGGTAACGATTGAATATTTAAAGAAATTAAAAAAGGATTTGATTTTATTTTGCCTGAATCCAAATGAAAATCAAAAGAAAATAATTGAAATTTCTGGAATTAGAAAGAAGGTTTTCGTTAAAAGAGAAATTGATAAAAAGCTTCTAGAATTAAATCAAAGGGGATTTTTAAATGGCCACACGCCATTTACTGCTTATTTGTGCTTTTTATCAGTTTTGGTCGCTGTTTTGAAAGATTGCAAATTCATTGCATTTTCGAATGAGAAAAGCTCAAACGAGGGAAATGTAAAATACCTTGGAAGAATTATCAACCATCAGTATTCAAAAAGCGAAGAATTCGAGAAAAAATTTAGGTTTTACTCAAAAAAGTATTTGGCAAAAAATGTAGAGTGCTTTTCTTTATTGAGAAATCTTTATGAACTCGAAATTTCAGCTTTATTTTCCCAATTTCCTCAATATTTCGATGCATTTTTAAGTTGTAACGTTGCTTTTCAAACAAAATCTGGAACGAAAAAGCCAATTAAAAAATGGTGCGGAAAATGTCCAAAATGCCTCTTTGTTTTCGCTAGTTTATATCCTTTTATCGGAGAAAGAGTAATAAAAATTTTTGGAAAAAATCTTTTTGAAGATAAAAAATTGCTTCCTTTAATGCTCCAGTTAATTGGAAAGAAAAAGTTCAAACCTTTTGAATGCGTTGGAACAAAAAAGGAAAGTTTTTTGGCATTTAAGCTTTCTCTTCAAAGATGGAAGAAAGAAAATAAAAAATTGCCATTTTTGCTAAAAAGGTTTCAAACATTGTATAATTTAGAATGAAAATCGAGACACTAAAGAACAAAAAAATTTTAATTTTAGGTTTTGGAAGAGAGGGGAAAGATACCCTTGAATTTTTGAGAAAAATTTTTCCAGATAAAACTTTGGGGATTGCTGATAAAGATAAAAATTGCAAATTGCAAATTGCAAATTGCAAATTGAGAAAAGTTAAGTGGCATTTGGGAAAAAATTATTTGAAAGCATTAAAAGATTATGAGGTAATTATTAAATCACCAGGAATCCCGATTCATTTGCCAGAAGTTGAAAGGGCTTTTAAAGAAGGGAAAATAACTTCTCAGACTGAAATTTTTTTTGAAAATTATAAAGGAAAAATTGTTGGAATTACGGGAACTAAAGGGAAAAGCACGACCGCCAGTTTAATTTATAAGGTTTTAAAGGAGGGAGGATTAAAAGTTCATTTAGCGGGGAACATTGGAAAACCAGTTTTGAACTATTTAATTTCTTCAAAAGAAGATGAAATTTTTGTTTATGAACTATCCTCCCATCAGCTTTACAACCTAAAAATTTCTCCCCATATTGCCGTTTTTTTAAATATTTATCCTGAACATTTGGATTATTACAAAGATTTCAATGAATATTTAATGGCTAAAGCAAACATTACCCTTTGGCAAACGGAGAATGATTTTTTGGTTTATAATTTCAAAGACGAAAATGTAAGAAAAATTGCAGAAAAATCGAGGGCGAAAAAAATTCCAATAAAGAATTATTCTAATATTCTTAAGAACATTGGAATAAAGAAAATGCCTTTTTATGGAGAGTTTTATGGGCTAAACATTGCTTGCGCAATCGAAGTGGGAAAAATTTTTGGAGTGAAAAAAGAAAAAATCAAAAGAGCAATTGAAAGGTTTAAACCATTGCCCCATAGGTTAGAGTATGTTGGAAAATTCAAAGGGATTGAATTTTTCAACGATTCCCTTTCAACAATCCCTCAAACAACAATTGCTGCTTTGGATTCTCTAGGAGAAAAAGTTCAAACTTTAATTTTAGGGGGTTATGATAGGGGGTTGGATTTTAAAGAACTGGCAAAAGAGATTTTAAAGAGAAAAATTAAAAATTTAATTCTGTTTCCAGAAACTGGAGATAGAATTTGGAGAGAAATTTTGAATTTCGTGAATGATGATTCACAGCTCCCAAAAGCGATTTTGGTACAAAACATGAAAGATGCAGCGAAAATTGCCTTCGAAATTACTGAAAAAGGTAAAATTTGTCTTTTGTCTCCTGCCTCTCCTTCTTTTGGAATTTTTAGAGATTACAAGGAAAGAGGGAATTTATTTAAAAAGTATGTAAAATATTATGGAAAAAAGGCCTGATTTTTTTCTTTTAACTACCTTTGCTTTACTTTTAGGATTAGGGATTTTAGTTTTAACAAGCGTATCCGCTCCAATTTCTCAAGAAAAATTTGGAGAAAGTTTTTATTATTTGCGCCATCAAATAATCTTTGGTTTAATTCCTGGGATAATTTTGCTTTTAATTTTTTATAAGATTGATCTAAGTTTTCTAAAAAAATATTCTCCACTTTTGCTTTTGATGACCTTAGTTTTAACCGGCTTAGTTTTCGTCCCTAAAATTGGAATAAAGATTAGAGGGGGGGCAAGATGGATAGGAATTGGACCTTTTTCTTTTCAACCCTCTGAATTTTTAAAGTTAGCCTTTATAATTTATCTTGCTGCCTGGTTGGATTCTCAAACAAAAATAAAGAGTAAAAAATTCATCCAAACCTTAATTGCTTTTTTGATAATTCTGTCATTGACAAGTTTAATATTAATTGCCCAACCAGACATTTCTACTTTAGGAATAATATTTGCCACTGCTCTAACAATGTTTTTTCTTTCTAAAACTCCAATCTGGCAAACTTTTTTAATTTTGGCCCTAGCAATTTTAATTTTCATTCCCTTAATCCACGCTGCACCTTATAGATTTTTCAGAATTTTAACTTTTTTAAATCCTGATTTTGACCCCATGGGCATTGGTTATCAGGTAAAACAAGCTTTAATTGCAATCGGATCTGGAAGAATCTTTGGATTGGGATTGGGGCTTTCCCAGCAAAAATTTGGAGTTTTGCCACAATCTTTTTCAGACACAATTTTTGCAATATTTGCTGAAGAAACGGGGTTTTTAGGTTCTTTGTTTTTGATTTTTCTCTATTTGATGTTTTTGTGGAGATCTTTTAAAATTGGAAAAGAAAAAAAAGAAAATTTTGAAAAGCTTTTAGCTTTTGGAATTTCTTTTTGGATTTGCCTTCAGGCATTTATTAATATTGGCGCAATGACAAAAATTTTACCATTGAGCGGAATTCCTCTTCCTTTTTTTAGCTATGGCGGTTCTCATTTAATTTCTGAGATGGCAGCTGTGGGAATTTTACTAAAAATTTCAAAATTATGAAAATAGTATTCACAGGAGGAGGAACTGGAGGACACATTTTTCCAATAATTGCAATAATCAGGGAATTGAGAAAAATTTCGGGTGAGAAATTTGAGCTTTTTTACATTGGTCCAAAAGATGAATTTGCACAAATCTTCCTTTCTCAAGAAGATGTCAAAGTAAAATGGATAATTTGCGGAAAGTTCAGAAGGTATTTTAATATCCAAAGTTTTTTTCAAAATTTAATCGATTTTTTCAAAATACCAATTGGAATTCTCCAAAGCTTTTTTTATCTATTTTTTACAAATCCAGATTTAATTTTTTCAAAAGGCGGATACGGATCACTCCCTGTGGTAATTTCAGGTTGGGTTTTGGGAATTCCGATTTTTTTGCACGAATCTGACATTGTACCCGGTTTAGTAAATAGATTTTTAGCAAAATTTGCTTTGGAAATTTTTGTTTCTTTCCCAAGAACCCTTTATTTCCCTCAAGATAAGATGGTCGTCGTTGGAAACCCAATAAGGCTTGAATTGTTAAAAGGAAATAAAAAAGAGGCGATTGAATATTTCAAAATTACTGGAGAAAAACCTGTAATCTTGATCTTAGGAGGATCGCAAGGAGCTCAAAGGATTAACGATAAAATTTTAGCAATATTAAACCAACTTCTTGAAAATTTTGAATTGATTCACCAGACTGGAGTAAAAAATTTTAAAGAAGTTGAAGCAGAGGCAGAGGCGATAATAAAAAAAGAGTTAAAAAGATATTATCATCCTTTTCCTTTCTTAAAAGAAGAGGAACTAAAAAGGGCATATGCGATTTGTGATTTAATAGTCGCAAGAGCGGGTTCTGGAACAATTTTTGAAATTGCTGCTTTAGGAAAGCCTTCGATTTTAATTCCATTACCAGAGTCTGCTCAGGATCATCAGTTGAAAAATGCCTATTCCTTTTTTGAAAACGGAGCAACCATTGTTATTGAGGAAAAAAATTTTACTCCTGGGTTTTTTCTTGAGAGATTAAAATTTCTTTTTTCGCATCCTGAAGAATTGGAAAAAATGTCGAGGGCAGCCAAGGAATTTTCAAAACCTCTGGCTGCGAAAGTTATAGCTCACTATATTTTTGAATTTTTAACAAAATAGAGTTAAAATTTTATGATGGATCCTGAATTCAAATTCATGAAGCCTGGGGAAGTAAGGGTGAGATTTGCCCCTTCTCCTACGGGTTTTTTGCACATTGGCGGAGCGAGA
>Ga0272445_1003311_pt1 | contig 10121 bp, 9 predicted proteins | sample YNPCB0031_FD_194404 | JGI IMG/M metagenome (GOLD analysis project Ga0272445, IMG submission 194404) | Hot spring sediment microbial communities from Yellowstone National Park, WY, United States - YNP-CB-003-1 | ecosystem: Environmental > Aquatic > Thermal springs > Hot (42-90C) > Sediment... | reverse complement strand
TCTAATTTCCGGACTTGTGAATGCGGTGCACATACTAAACCCAGACACTTTAGTTTTAGGCGGTGGCCTTCTGAACAGCATGAGAGAGCTTTTGGAGGGTTTAGAGGATAGTCTGATCTCTTCTGTAGAAAGACTCCCCGCTAGCTGTCTTTCCATTTTTTGGTCAAGCTGTGAAGAGTTTTGCATGGCAAGAGGTGCGCTGGCTATGAGCTTTAGTATCTGACTTTTTCGGTCAGCCTCTTTTTTGTCTCTGGATAAACAGGTATGGATTGGCTTTCCATGTAGGATAAGAGCTCCATAGCTTTGGCATACTCCCCCATTCTTTCCAAAAGGTAAAGCATAAGGTCAAAAGAGTTCAGGTGAGGCAGACTCCCACCTTCTTTCTCTTTTAGGCTTTCTTTGTAATCTTCAAATAGCTCTATGTCTGCTTTTGCATAAGTTTCCATCTTGTTGTAATCTTTCTCTTTTTGGGCAAGGATAACCAGGTCGTTTAGAATCATATGGGCTTCAAGGGGTGTACCTTCCATCTTAAGAGCTTCTAAGTATAACCACTCCGCATTTTTTGTGTCTCCTTCAAGCAATGCCATCTGGGCTATGCTTCCCAAAAAAGTTCTTTTAGTGTAGGGTGTCTCTTGTATATCTCCGGAGTCAAAGTGTTTGGCTTTATAAGGAAAGCGAATATTCTTTATACTTTTCAAAGAAAAGTAATACTTGACCATTTTCTGCTTTTGTGCATCTAAACTTTCGTACCATTCCCAAAGCCCAAGAGTCTTCAAAAGTCCCCCCTTTTCCTTGAATATTCTAAAAACTTTACTTATCATAAAGTGCCTCCCATCCAATACTCCTCTTGACTTCTAAAATCCTGTTGTGTTCATCCACATACACGAGGAAAGGTTTAAAATTTTTCAATTCTTCCTCATCATAGAGTGCATAAGATGCTATTATGATTATATCACCTATTTCTCCAAGTCTTGAGGCGGCACCGTTGAGTTGAACCTCACCAGATCCTGCGCTTGCTGGGATCACATAAGTGGAAAACCTCTGACCGTTGTTTACATTATACACCTCTATCTTTTCAAAGGGTAGAAGCTTAGCAGACTCCATAAGAGAAGCATCCAAAGAAAGACTTCCCTCATAATGAAGCTCCTTACCCGTTATCTTAGCCCTGTGTATTTTGGACTTTAGCATAAACCTCTGCATACCTTCCTCCAAAAGGAATAATTATAAACATAATCCTGAAGTGTCAATAAGCACCCTGTTTTTTGAAAACTACCCAGAAGGTCTTTGCAAGTATGTAAATGTCTAACCAAAGAGACCAGTTGATCACATAAAAGGTGTCCATAGCAACACGCACTGAGTAGTCCACATCATTTCTACCGCTCACCTGCCAGTATCCTGTTATACCGGGTTTTACCATTTTATAAACCTGTGCAAATTCACCATAATGCTTATTCAGTTCTTCCTGCGTCACCGGGCGTGGACCTACCAAACTCATGTCTCCCTTTATCACATTGAATATCTGAGGAATCTCATCCAAAGATGTCCTTCTGAGAAATCTGCCCACCTTTGTTACGCGCGGGTCGTTTTTTAGCTTTCCGTACATATTCCACTCGTGCCTGAGATCTTCCCTCTCACTAAGGAGTTTTTCCAATACTTCCTGAGCGTTTGTATACATGGTCCTGAACTTGTAAACTTTTATAGGTTTTCCATCCTTACCTACGCGCGTATGATAGAAAAACACTGGTCCTTTGGTTTCTAACTTTATGAGCGCAGATATAACAAAGGTTAGTAAAAGAACCAGCGGAAGGACAAGAAGAGAAAAAGTCAAGTCAAAAAACCTCTTTATGTAAATGTTGGGAAAAGCCCTTAGGTTATTCTTGAACTTTAGCATAAACACATCAAGCATATAAATGTGCATGGGGTCGGAGTTTACTAAGCTCAGTCCTTTTAGAGGAGGTACAAGTATAAGCTCATCCACCTTTCCATGATTGTCGTATACAAAACGCGCAAGCTCTTCTTCTTCCTTAAAGTAGTCCGTAGAGACCACAAGACAGTCTATAAGGCTCTTTTCTATTAACTTTCTGAGAAATTTAAGCTTTCTCACCTTAAAAGTTTTTCCGTTTATGTTTACATTTTTAAAAGCCTCTTTGTCGCTAAAGAAACCCACTATGAGGTATCCCAGATACCTATCCGCAGATAAAAAAGAGGCAGACTTTAGAGCTATTTTATCGGTTCCAACAACAGCAAATCTCCTTAAACCCATACTTTTTTTGAAAAGCATGCCCTTTACTATAGACCTCAGCGTAGCAGTTAGGAATGGCATGTAAAATCCTAAGATGACAAAAAGAAGTCTTGAAACTTCTTCTGAGGATTTAGTAAGTCCAACTAAGAAAAAGAGCGCTACTGTGCTTATAAATACGCCCTTTACGATCCTCCTTAGCTCCTCAGGGAAGGGATACCTTTTGTGATAAAGTCCTTCGTAAAAGTAAAAGAATACAAACATAACGGGTATCCACCACATCTTAAGAAAATGAGACAGAGGTAAGTTAAAGTTCGCATAGTTTATAACCAAGGGATTTATAAGTAAGCGGGTAAGGTAAGCCATAAAAAGAGATAGATAGTAAGCTAAGAGGTCAGTAAGCATAAGAAATGCAAAGAACAGAAACTTTTCTATCTTTTTGCCCACGGAAGTGTATTATAATTCCTCACATGCACAGGTATTATGTTGCCTTTATAACTGTGCCTGTAGAGAAGGCAAGGGACATAGCAGAATACATAATAAAGGAAAAACTCGGTGCTTGCGTGAATGTAATAAGTGAGGTGAGCTCCATATACTGGTGGAAGGGAAACATAGAAAGAGATAAAGAGTCCCTCCTTGTGGTAAAAACTTCTAGCAATAAGATTCGGGATCTCATAGATAAGGTAAAATCTGTGCATCCTTATACGGTACCCGAGATCATAGCCATGCCCATAGAAGTAGGCAACGAAGATTATCTTAGGTGGATAGACGCATCCCTTGAGATATCTCAAGAAAGTTCCTAAGAAGGTCCATGCCAGCTTCGGAAAGCACAGACTCAGGATGGAACTGTAGTCCAAAGATAGGGTATTCTATGTGTTGAATGCCCATTATTTCACCATCTTCAGATTCTGCTGTTATCTTAAGTATGTCAGGAAGACTTTCCCTTTCAATGACCAAAGAATGGTACCTGACTGCGGTAAAAGGGTTTTTTATACCTTTAAATATACCTTCTCCCGTATGATATATCAGAGAAGTTTTACCGTGCATAAGCCTTTTTGCCCTCACTATATTTGACCCAAAAGCGTACCCTATAGCCTGATGTCCCAGACACACACCCAAGATGGGAATTTCCTTGTAGAAACGCTTTATTAGGTCTACTGAAATACCTGCCTCTTTAGGCGTGCATGGTCCCGGTGATATAACCAGAGCGTCAGGTTTAACCTTTTGAACATCTTCAAGGGTTATTTGGTCATTTTTCCTAACTGCCACTTGGCATCCAAGCATTTGGAAATACTGCACCAAGTTATAGGTAAAAGAATCATAGTTGTCAATAATCAGCAGGTGCATAAGTATATTATAGTTTCCTTTCCATTAACCCTTATATATGATTAAAATCATATTATTTTAAAAGCATTAACTAAAAGTTTAAGGTTTTTACACTTGATAAAGAAGGGTTCAAAATTTCAAGTTTTATTTTTGATAGACAAGGTTTTAAGGTTGTTAATGTACAAAATTTTATGATATAAGCTATAAAAAATTAAAAACTTATTGCAAAAGGTATGACATTAAGTTATATTTTTCAAAAAGTACTTAAGAGGAGGTCAAAAAATGGTGGAAGATAAGTCTCAGACCCTTTTAAAAGTTGAGGAAAAGTATATTCCCCCCAAATCCATAGTAGAATCCGCGTGGATCAAGGATTATGAGAGTTTGTATCAGGAATCCATAAAAGACAGAGAGGGGTTCTGGGCTAAAGTTGCAGAGGAGTTGCACTGGTTTAAAAAGTGGGAAAAGGTGCTTGAGTGGAACTATCCTTATGCCAAGTGGTTTGTAGGTGCAAAAACTAATATTACTTATAACTGCTTGGATAGACATGTAAAAAACGGTAAAAGGAATAAGGTGGCTTATATATCCATTGATGAGGAGAATAACGAAAGGAAGATCACATACGGAGAGCTTTTAGAACTTGTCAGTAGAATAGCTAACGGACTTAAATCCTTAGGTGTTAAAAAGGGGGACAGAGTTTCCATATACATGCCCAACACCATAGAAGCGGTTGCATGCATGCTTGCGTGCGCAAGGATAGGTGCTATTCACAGCGTGGTTTTTGCAGGCTTTAGCGAAGGTGCTTTAAGGCTCAGGATAGATGATGCAAAAGCTAATGTAGTCATAACAGCAAGCTATACCAAAAGGAGAGGCAAGAAGATAGACCTTCTTGCTACAGTGCAGCGAGCTATAGACGGTCTTGAATTTGTAGAAAAAGTCGTGGTGTGGGACAGAGATAAGGATGTTTTAAATGGTGAGAGCAAGCTTTTTGTAAGTCTTGACGAGCTTATAAAAACAAGCTCTCTCCATTGTGAACCTGAAGCTATGGATGCGGAAGACCCACTTTACATTCTGTACACTTCTGGAACCACAGGAAAACCAAAAGGCGTGCTGCACACTACGGGTGGCTACATGGTAAGCACCTATTACACCACCAAAGTAGTTTTTGACATAAAAGAAGACGATATATACTGGTGTACTGCAGATATAGGTTGGGTAACAGGGCACAGCTACATAGTATACGGACCTCTTGCTGTGGGTACAACATCCCTTATAGTAGAAGGTGCACCAGATTATCCGGATCCCGGAAGATGGTGGAGTTATGTGGAAAAGTACAGAGTGAACATATTTTACACTGCACCTACAGCGGTTAGAATGTTTATGAGATATGGCGAGCAGTGGCCTGCTAAGTATGACCTTTCCTCCCTTAGAGTGCTTGGTTCTGTGGGAGAACCCATAAACCCAGAGGCATGGCACTGGTACTTTAAAAACATAGGAAGAGAAAAGTGCGTTATAGTGGACACTTGGTGGCAAACGGAAACGGGTATGCACATGATAACCACCATTCCTTCATACCCTGCAAAACCGGGAAAAGCAGGTAAACCTTTCTTCACAATAGAAGCCTTGATAGTGGATAAAAACGGAAATGTGCTTCCTCCCAACACCATAGGCAATTTGGTTATAAAGACTCCTTGGCCTTCTATGCTAAGAACTTGTTGGGGCGAACCAGAAAGGTACGAAAAGTATTGGAACACAATACCCGGATATTACCTAACGGGTGATCTGGCATCTTATGACGAAGAAGGTTACATAATGATCTTGGGAAGGGCTGACGATGTTTTGAATGTGGCAGGGCACAGGATCGGAACTATGGAAGTTGAGAGCGCTTTGGTGGACTATCCTGCGGTGGCGGAGGCTGCAGTTATCGGAAAGCCCCACGAAATTAAAGGAGAATCCATAAAAGCCTTTGTGATCCTTAAGAAAGGTCATGAACCATCAGAAAAGCTCATTGAAGAGATAAAACATCATGTAAGACAGGTTCTGGGTCCTATAGCTGTACCTGATGAGATAGAGTTTGTTGAGAAACTCCCTAAGACGAGAAGCGGAAAGATCATGAGAAGAGTGCTGAAAGCTCAGGAGCTGGGGCTTCCTGTAGGAGACATATCCACGCTTGAAGACTAAGAGAGTTTGGGGGGAATCTGTCCCTCCCATAAATTTATTCAAAAGGTGTAAGAGGCATTTACATAGAAAGTTCTTCCAGGCTCTGGCACTTTAACACCACTTCTGAAAGGATCTCTCTGATAGGACAGATATTCAAAGTACCTTTTGTCAAATATGTTGTCAATGCCTGCGTTCAGAGTAAATCCCTTGAAATTTCCGCCCACTTTTATGTTTACCACACCATAACCAGAAGTTCTTTGCTCTTTCAGGTCTGTGTCTACCCTATACTGAGTTGCGGAGAGGATCGTTTCCACTTCTCCAAAATACATGCCTTTGTCGTACCTGAGGGCAATCCTTGTTTTAAGGGGTGGGATTTCTGCAACCCTGGAGCTGTTTATGTTTTTTTCGGGTTTGGTTTCTTTCCTTGCCTGTACATAAGACATTCCACCAAAGAGGAAGAGGTCTTGAGTTAAAGAAAGTCTTAAATCTACCTCACCACCGAAAAATTGAGCGTTTACATTTTCATAAGAGCGCGCTTGAGAGTTCATAACACCCATAACGGGATTAACTTTGTTTTGGTTATGAACTGTTATGTAGTCCTGCACATAGCTGTAAAAGGCGTTTACTTTTATAAGGGCTCTGTCGGTAGAGTGCTTTATACCCAGATCAAGTTCCGTATTCCTGGAAGGCTTGAGTTCTGGATTTCCTACCCAGTCAGAAGACATACGTTTTAAGGCAAAGTATCTTTCCTGAGGGTCTGGTACTCTTACCGAATGTCCCAAACCTACAAACAGTTCAGTACCCTTTTGAAGTTCATAAAAGAGCTGTACGTTTCCAGAGGGGTAGGTGTCCGTTTTTGATGTGCTTCTGGTGTTTTTATAAGCAAAATACAAGTTTGTGTTTGCTTTTGAGCTGTCTGCTTGAGTCTTTGTGGTGTCAAGCCTTAGCCCTGCTACCCATCTCAGCCTGTCCGAAAGGTTCTTTTTGTATTCACTGTAAAGACCAAAACTTTCAGTATCCACATCTGGTATTGCGAACTGAGTCATTATCCTCATATAGTTGATAGCATCCCAGTTTCTTTTGTAAGCCTCAAAACCTAATGTGAGATCACCAAGGTTAGCTTCAAGCCTGCCTCCGTATGTTTTTGATTTGGCATCCGTTGCCATAGACCAAAGGCTAGCTCCTGCACTTGTTCTGTATCTATCATCCATCCAGTGGTCTACTTTTGTATAGTAGAAATGAAACTTCAGGCTTTTTAGCACATTTGATATACCATCTATTTGGTATTTCATGTTAAACCTATCTGTCTTATCGTAGATGGCATCCATAAGAAGGTAAGGGTAAAGGACGTGTCTTGCGTCCTGTTTTGTGTAAGAAAATTCTACGCTGTGGTTTTCAATGGGTTTAAAGCCAAGTTTAGTCCAGTATGTGTTTATCTCAAAGGCTTTTGAGTTTATAAACTGGGGTTTGTAGTTGGCATACTCGGTAAACCTTTTTCCATCGCCATCTTTGTAAGGTTTAGAATACTTGTAAGAGTAGCCTGTCAGGATGTTAAACTTGTCATCTGCATAAGAAACCACCGGAGAGAGGTTGATAAAGTTAAAGGAACCAGCAGATGCGTTGAGTTTTATGTGAAAACCTCTTTCGGGCTTCTTGGTGATTATGTTTACAAGCCCTGCCATAGACCCTTGATGTCTTATGTCAAAAGGTCCTTTGATGACATCTATCCTCTCCACTTGTGAAAAGTCCACATGAAATGCGGGCGGGTCCATTCGGTTGGGACAGGCAGCATACACTCTATCACCGTCTATTAACACGTTTATGTTGTCCCTGTAAAATCCTCTGAGGACCACATCGTTTGCTATTCCGCCCTTCCTTATTTTCCAGATACCTTCCAATTTGGTAAGGGCTTCTCCCACATCCTTTGCAGAGCTTTCTCTTACCTCTCTTACTTCCAAACTGTCTTTGAACGTCTCCTTCTTAGCCTTTACCTCTACCTCTTTTAACAGAATCTCTTGGGCGTAGCCCAAAGACACTACAGAAGTCAACAGAAGGACCTTCTTCATGTTTTACCTCCTTTGTTAATATTAGCATTATTTTATGTTGATTTTAATTTAAAGTCAATCTAAAAAATACAAACCCATTGACACACAAAAATTTTAAAGCTAAAATCTAACCCTGATGTTTGTTAGCCTACAGTTCAAGCTTGAACTGAAAAAGGAAGACAAAGAAAAACTCATACAGCTAATGCGTAAGCAATCTTCTGCTATTAGGGTTGCATACAAAATGCTAAAGGAGTTGGAAAAAGAGAAAGCAAAAAACCCTCACGCCCAAATATACCAAAGACTAAGACAGCTATTTTCTGACCTGCCGACCAGATACATTGATTCAGCCATTTACAAAGCTAAGCAGTATCCAAAGGATGAAACCGTTGTCTTTGGAGGCAAAAGATTCTTTGAAAAGCTTTGCAAAAATCACCTTACAGGTAAAGCAAGGGAAGGACTTAAAAAGCAATGGAGAGAATTAAGACAGGGAACACTTATAAGCATTGGGTCAAAATCAGACAAAGGAAACAGATTAACAAGGTTTGAAGACCTAAACGGAGAGCTTTTCCTTAGGATTACCACAGGAAATAGGGAGTTTATTTATGCCAAAGTGTTAAGAGAACCCAGCAACAGCAAAGATAAATGGCTAACCTTTAGGGCTATGCTTTTAGAAAGTTGGAAAAGTGAGAAATACTTTCCATATACGGTAGAGTTAAAGCTAAGAGAAAGAGAGATTTACGGCTTTGTCTCTTTTGAAATTCCAACGCCTGAAGTAAGATACACAAAAGAGAACGGAGTAATAGCAATAGACACAAACGCATCACCCATCCACTTAGCCATAGCGGAAGTCTCAAAAACTGGAGAACTATTAAGCTATCAGACAATTAGCTTACACCACAGCAAGGACCATCAGGAGTGGATATTAGTCCATCAGATAGTGGATTTAGCCATTCAGAAAAACAAAGCCATAGCCGTAGAGAACCTAAAGAAACTTAAAAAAGGAGTGCGTGGAGATGGGAAAGCTACACTAAGAAAAAAACTTCACAAAGATGTAAAGAATGCAAAGAAACTTTTAACCAATTTTCTACAAAGCCTTCAGAGTGAGCTAAGTTCCTGTGAGGGAGCTGATGGAAGGAATCCCGAGCAGGGAGAGACTAAAAAGGTCTCTCAAGTAGCTTGGCAAGTTCTGAAGGTAGCCGTCCTTTTGCCTATTCTTGGAAAGGTCTTGCCAAGGAACCTTTCTCCTCTGAAGCCCATATTGGTGGAAGGGGCGTGGGATGGGGTGAGGAGTAGGCTAGTTCCTTTAGAGGCTGGAGGGACGTCCCGATGAAGGATTTTTTTAGAACAGCCTCCCCAAAAACACTGAGGCTGTTCTAAAAATATGCTCCCTTCTATTCTCCAAATAGCTAACACAGATAAAAACTTACATATCTAAATGCAGAACCTATTACATAGACAGCTTTCCCGTGAAAGCATGTGAGAACATAAGAATACCAATAGTTTGTGATGAAGACAGCTTTATTTATGAGTTTTGGCTAACTCCTGGGAGTTGTCATGATTAATTCAAACTATTGAGGGATAAGATGGGTAGAAGGTATGAGGGTGAAGAAGTGGGGAGGGAGAAAGCCAGAAGGAGAAAGAAGATAGGGACCTTAGGGAGTGTTCTGAAAAGTGTTTATCTTAGTGGGAAGGTGAGGGCTGTGAGCTTTAAGGGCTTTATCCTAAAAATCCTGATGGCTATCTTCCCTTATAACCTTTCAAGGTGGTTAAGGTGGCAACTTGAGTTATAATAACCCCTGTTCTCACACTCGCTAAACTCCTTAAGAGTGTATAGACTCTTAAGAGAATATCGGGACAGTAAGCTTTGAGGAGATTTACTACGGGGTTTTGGTTAAGGCCTTTGGTGGATAGCTTTGGGCTTTTTCAGAAAAAGTCAGATATGGGGGTAATTTCTCACCCAAGGTATGAACAACATTTATAGTTTATACCAACATGTGCTTCTTGTTTCCCAAAGCAGGGCCTAAAAACTTTACTTTTCTGAATTACACCCTGGCTCACCAAAAAGAGTACACCAATGGCAGATATAGGAAGTAGTACGCAGAGAGTATCTCTGGTTATGTCCACCAGAAGTTGCCGACGTGAGGCAGTATTCTTGCCAGAGTAAAGCTTACTGTGTTAGTGGTTTAGTGGTAAAACTCCTCGTAGTGTTTAGGGTGAGGTCCCAAAGAAAGCCCTTAAAGCTATGTAGGTTCAGAGGCAGAGGTACTCCTGAAAGATCAGTATAAAAAAAGCGCAACAATTAAAGTAAAAATATCGGCAATAAGTATGGTGTATCAATGGTAATAAAAATATGA
>Ga0272445_1003310_pt1 | contig 10123 bp, 7 predicted proteins | sample YNPCB0031_FD_194404 | JGI IMG/M metagenome (GOLD analysis project Ga0272445, IMG submission 194404) | Hot spring sediment microbial communities from Yellowstone National Park, WY, United States - YNP-CB-003-1 | ecosystem: Environmental > Aquatic > Thermal springs > Hot (42-90C) > Sediment... | reverse complement strand
CTACTATCTTCAATAGCTCTTCCTTACTCTAGTCATACTCCGGATAGATTATTCTAACAACTTTCCAGAATCTCCATGTATGCCTTTTAACTACTAAATGAGCTAACTCATGAGCAATAATCGATATTAGCATTTACAATTAAGCACTCCTTTTAATCTCATCTAAATGGAGCCATAACTAAGACCTCTTCTTCCCTCTCCTGACCACCATATAAGTTGGTGTGACAAGAGATGTGAAGAGAGCAATCGTATATGGAGAGACCGGAAGGACCAGAGTATGTTCGCCCGGCGGAATCGCGACCTCATCATCGGAAGCACCTATCAGCCCTGCCGAGATTCTTCCCTTCCCGTTCGGGACCACGCCGAGCCTGGTGATCCCCGAGTAATCGGTCGAGACCTTCACCTCGCCTCCCGGACCTGAGTATACCACATTTGCGAACGGAACAGGCATCCCCAGGACGTCCCTTACCCTTACTGTAAGTCCTGAGATCTCAGCAGGTATCGCAATTGTCCCGGGATCCCCGGCCCTTACCGTCGCGTTCACGGTCACGTCAACCCCTTTGTAGACGGCCTTCACGACCCTCCACTCAATCCTCCTGAGACCTAATGTCAGATATCTGTCGAGCCAGACGGCCTTTCCTCCCTCCGAGGTTACTTCACCTAGATCGCTTCTGAGGACCACGAGCTCCGGATCCGCTATGGATCCGTCCTGGCCTCTTAGCTTCGGCCAGACCAGTATCTGGTCCCTGTAGACTGCTATTACCGAGACAGGCCTCTTCACCTCGATCTCTAAGGACGTTATCGGCCCGAGGCTCCTGTTGTACATGATGACGTCGTGGAGGACCAGCCTGCTGGTGTCTCCTATCAGATGGACGTTCCTGAAGTCCAGAGTTACCTTCTCTCCCTCCTCGACGAAGACCGTTGCAGGAAGCGGAAGGGAGCTGTTCCTGATCGAGACGACTCCAGCTGGCGATCTGACGTCCAGGGCGTACTTAACGGTCCAGAGTACGTGCATCTCTGTTGGGCCGTGGACCGTGAAGGTGGCGTTCCAGAGGGTGATGACGCGCCTCCCTCCTATTGTTATGTTGATTGATTCGAGGTCAGCCCTCTCGGCAACAAACCTCTTGCCTCCGGATAGGACCTCAATGCCCTTCACCTCTATCAACGTGCCGTTTCCCAGGTTCTGGAGGCCTCCAGGGATGATGATGGCGTAGGTGGCGTTCTCCTCGAACCAGGGGTTTGTAAAGGTCCAGTTGAGGAATCTGCTTTTGACGGTTAGAAGGTGCTCCCTCCTCCAGACGGCCTCTACCTCGACAGGTCCATCTACCCTCACCTCGATCTCATTTGCAGTTTCGTTTCCTTTCTTGAAGCCGAGGAAGACGTACCTGGTCGCATCCGAGACGTAGGTGACGTTCTCGGCCACCCTCAGCCTCGCCACAGATCCCTCCCTGTGCCATCCCGATCCCTCGTGCTTGAGCTCGCCTGGCCCCTTCACCGAGACTAAATGATACCTCACGAGGACAGGCTCGAAGGACTTAGGACCGTCTACGACCAACTCCTCGCCAGGCCTATACACCCTTCCGGAGTCATCTTTCCAGCCCTCAAGGACCAGCTTAGTCCCCTTGGAGACCTCAAGCTCGGAGAGCGTAGGTAGCCTGATCTTGGCCCCCTCCTTGTACCATCCTGTCACGTTTCCGTCGAGAACCCTGAAGCCCTCCGGTATCGTGAAGTTGACGAGATATTCCCTCTCGTAGACCGGCTCTAAGGTGGTGTTGTACCTCACGTAGATGACGGTCACTCCCCTCATCCACGGGACCCTCTCATAGCCCCTGTACCTGCTGGTGAAGTTGTCTAGGTAGATGGGACCTCCGTTAGGTCCGGTAAGCCGAAGCGTGTAGACTTTGGCGCTATCCAATGGACAGATGGTGCAACCGGGCGGGTCTCTTCCGTCGGCCCACGGCCACCTCCGAGGCGTCCTGTCACCCACCGGTACGCCCATCACGTCGAGGTCAAGGTACGGTCCAGGCCATTCAGTTCCGTTCACCAGCCACTTACCCTTGAAGACTTTTCTGGAGACAGGGGAGTCATAGATGATTTCCTCAGAGGCCGGAACGCCTACAGCTATTCTGGTCGGGTACGCGTAGAGCTCGGGAGCTCTGTAAACATATGGACCCCATGAGTAGTAGCACTCGATGTTGTTGCCAAACCACCTTCCCGGAAGCATAGTAGGGGTATGCGTCTCATTTCCGTTTACCCGCATCGGAATGAATGTTTCCTCATTAGATCCCCTCCACCTATAGATGTATCCGCAGAAGAAGAAGTCGGGCCTGAGGTCAGAAAAGAGGAAGAAGCGGAGCTTGTCGTCGTCGGCAGGTGGCTTATGTCTAAGAAAAATGTGGCCATAAAACCAAGAAGAGGGGTACCATACGGGACCCCATTGCCAGTCAATTTTGTAGTATCCATGTAAACCCCTAAAGCTGATCAAGTCCCAGGGTGCTCCGACTGATTTGATGTAGTCGATATAGCGTGTCAGCTTTAAACGAGTGCCTTCTTTGTTTTTCTCAATAATCCAATTGGCATCAAAGTTGCGATCCCATTTCATCCACTCCTCGGGCCTGAGGGTAAGCACTGGAACGACGGCTCCACCCTTTAGCTCGATCTTGAAGAAAGCTTCGATAGGTCTGACCACAATGCCCGATTCTAAGGCGTCCTTGGCCGTGACGATATAGGTTATTCTGAAATACGTTTCACGGCTTTTAACTGCTATTTTATACTTCAGATTCGTCTGCAACTTCGATGCGAAGTCCTCTTCGACACGCCCAGGATGAACATCATGGAAATGGAGCCACGACCATGAAAGCGCTAGAGCATACCAGCTAAGCGTGTTATCACCAATATCTCCAGACCATCCCCAGGCTGTGTGGAACGAATAATATGGGGTGGAGCCATAAGCTAACTCCCCAGAACCTAGGCTATGCACCATTTCGTGGAAGGCTGCATAAGGAAAATTCAAAGTAATATCCTTAAAGGTCGTCGTATAGCTTGCTAATTGTTGGACGCAATTTTTCGGGATATAAATTGGTATATTGAACACATTATCATCCAGAGGCCCGTCTGACAGCTGAAGCTTCAGCTTTAAGAGGTAGTTGAACTGAGGATACATTTCGATGAATTTATTCCTGAAATCTATTATATTATCAATAGCAGATTTTACGCTCTGGCGATATACCTCATTCGTGTCTTCATCTGGGCACTCACTCATTAGATAATAGTTAAAAATTGGTTTCCTCTCCTTAAACTCCACATGAAAGACCATATCAGCCTCCGTCCATATGTTGTCAGCTCGATACACCCAACTCCACTCAGATCCCCGTGGCGGTCTAGGGTCTAAGTTTACACCTTCTCCTACTGGTGGATATCCGGGAATGGAGTAGGGTGCCTTCCACAACCCCTTCGAAGCATTTGATGGGGCCATGAGCAATAACAGTACCAGTAAGCAGAGGATGGGGACCATCAACTTTAGGGAAGACATGCTTCGACCCCCCAAAAATACACATGGATGGTTATATAATTTCTAGGCCTACTACGTCGTCTTGAAGATGACAATCACACGAGTCCAATATCTCGCCTGTGCTCGAGCATCAATACTACAGGTGCCAGAAGCGCTATTACCTGATATTCTGGTATCAGGACAAGTCCCAGGGCCAGCCTTCCCGATGTCTGCAAGCGCCCAGCCCGGCTTGAGGCTCCAAGAAGCGCTCCAGGAAACGGTTATTGGCTTGGTGATCCCCTGGCTTGCCTCCTCTTCCGTGAACCTCACACAGATCTCTTTGCGACTGCCGCTCCACGAGTTGAGGCACGCAGTCGCTTCGTCACCTGAACAGCAGGGGTACACATCAACTTCGAAACATGCGTCTATCGGGTTGCAATGTTTCCTCGCTGCTTCCGGATCGTATATCCACGCACACCAACACCAATCCCTGCTACCTACCTTGTTCGGGTCGTTCAGTATCCTCTGGCACTCGTCTGGCGTCGGCTCCGGAGTCTTAGGCGGCAGGATGACCTCCCACGTCCTGCTCCAGCTGTCCACGAGAACGTACTTGAACCTCACTATCGTGTTCACGTTTATGTTGAAGGTCAGGGACGTCTGGTTCACCGAGGCGTAGACCTCTCCGGTGTCCCAATCCACGAGCTCTATGGCCTGTAGCTTGTAGGTCCCGCCCCACTCCGTGACCCGCTGTACACAGTACCAACTACATTGATTGTTGGGGCAACCTCCGTCAACATAACAATAGGCTGAACTCCCTACAAGAGTGTACGATGTTATTCCAGTGCTTACTACCACGCTCTCATTAGCATTAAAGTAGAGAATTATTGGTGGGTTGAAACTTACGATTTGCCTCCCGTTGGCGGTCAACCTAGTGATTAATTGCGAGGCTGTAGGACTCTGAGGACCGGTACATGAATATGGTCTACATGTGACGCCTGTATAATATTGACAATTCCAATCCGGATCCCCATACCAACAGCTTCTTCCATCTCTGCCGGTCGTGCTGGTTACCTTATACCAGTTCCTCCCGTCGTTGGACTCCCACCACTCTCCCGTCAGGCTGTATTTGCTCTGCCTGGCCTTCAGCGTGATGGTGTACGTCGTCCGATAGGATGTCGTCTCTATGTAGCTGTAGAAGTAAGATGTGGTCATCGTCGTCGCTACTGTAGCCCTCAAGATCCCTTCTAAGAACGGAGGAACTCCCCATATGCTACCGTGCGTCCTTCCCCTCTCGCTCAGGAGGACAAGCCTCGATACCTCAGAGCTAAAGACCGTGAAGTTGTTCCATCTGTCGGGAAGCCCTAGTCCTGGACTTTGTATAATTTCATGAACTTTGTATATCTATTATTTCCTCACTCCAAGACTCTTGTTTACAGGAACATTCACGTCGATGAAGGAAATTTGTTGAAGACGTTTGAAACGCCATCTAATTAATCCTTTAGGATCTTCTATTATTGATGCTATAATGAACTACTCAGAGTACCATGCTACTCAAGGACCTTAAGCTTCTTGGGTCGCAAGAATAACGATTATATTCACCCAGTTTGCAGATTTATATAACGTGAACAAGTCTTATGGGTTTTCACGTTATATAAAGAGTAAGAATGAAAAGTGCTATATCGAGGTACATTTTATTCACCAACGAAGGCACCCAGACGGGTGTCTTCATGGGAGACCGGGCCGCCAGGACCGGCGGCTGCGGTTTCCCAGTCCCTAGGGCAAGACCCTGGGGGCGCTAGGAGAGGAAATGGGAACGCCGACGAAAGCCGGCGCGGCACCGCCGCGTCGTGGCCTCCCGGATGAGGGAGGTGGCGTTCCTGGACCTCTCCTGGTCCGACGGGAGCCACCCCTGGAGGGGTGATGGATAGAGCAATCCATCGCCCCTCTCCCGAGGAGGGACGGCGGGAATTGGCGCCCGCCCGTAGCCCCAAGGCCAGGGCAGCAGGGGAGTCCCGGATGGGAGGGGCAGAAGGGGCGCTCCGGGAAGAGCGAGTGCCCTAAGCTCTCCCGGAAGACAGAAGAAGGGCAGAAGGAAGAGGAAGACAGAAGACGAAAAACGGAGCCCATAGACGCAGACGCCATCCCCGGGTCAGAATCCCGGAGCACCCAATTCACGTTAATGGGTGCTGGGGTCCGGGGGTGGGGTAGTTGCGCCGGGACCCTCCCCAGCTACCCTAAAGGGATCCCGGACGTAGATGTGGCGGCCGGCGGGTGTCCCGCGTCATCCCGCCAGGGATGGCGTGAGGGGCTGGGTGCGCCAGCAGGCCCCGCCTTCCGCCAGGGGGCAGGGCTAACCGCCGACCTCTCCAAATGGAGGGGGAAGAGGGTTTCCCCGCCGCCAGCAGGTGGCCCCGAGAGCCGCGGCCCTGCGGCTACATCCCCGCCAGGGGAAATTCCCGCCAGGGGGCCGCTAATACCCCGCCAGGGGGGCAGGCGGTTCTCCGGGCACTTGATGATTATCAGATGATTACTGGATAATACTGGATGCGCTCTCTCGCCACATCCCCAGGCAAGGCCGGCCTCCCGGGCTAAGCGGGGGATGTGCATCCCGGGGTTAATGGCGCGGCGTGCAGGGGTCCCCCGGTGGTGAGGGAGCGGAGCGGGATAATCTGGACAGTCCGTCCCAATAGGATCCCGGGTCCTATTGGGATGGAGTAGACGGATTCAAACGAATTAGATGAATATCCGAAACACTGCTGACAACCTCCTCCCCTTCAAACCCTTAGACGATTTTTTGAAGCCACCGGCCCTGCTCGGGGTTAATCTCCGGGCGGGGCCGGTAGGCTCCGTCTGGGGGTTGGCCCCGGGCAGGTGTGGGCGCGCTGGGATCTCTCCCTATGACCCTCCTGGCCCAGCCTCGCGGGACCGAAAGGTCTCGCGGGGTCCGGTGGAGGCCGAGGGAGGATTAAGAGGTGAGAAACTATGTCCCAGGCTCCAGGTTTCTGCCCGGAAGAGGAGGGGGTTAAGAAGATGGAGGTCAACACCACCAATACGAAGAAGAGGGGGCCATACCTACCCAGAGAGCTACGGATAAAAATTTACAACGACGTCATTGCTCTTCATCAACAAGGGCGCTCATACAATGAGATCAGAATGATAATCAAACAAAAGTACGGAATAATGCTGTCCAAGTCTACAATTGGCGACTGGATATGTGGAAGACGTGATCCGCACAACGACCGACGGATACCTTCCCTGGAGCTGTTAGAACCTACACCAGACCTTGCTTTCATTATTGGCATAGGTTGCGGTGATGGATCTGCTAAGATGACTAAACGAATAGAACGTGTAGGTTACAATGATTACTACGTAGTTTTAGAGGCTAAAGATCGAGAACTTGTCGAAGAATTTGCAATACGATGCGGCAGAGTGCTGAATAGATCACCACCTAAGGTTAGACTTAACGCAAGAGGACTTTATGAAGTCAAAGTTTGGTCTAAGGCACTCTACGACTTACTCAAAAAACCAATTGAACTTGATAAGTTGAAGAGATACATAGAACATTGCCCATACTGCAAGGCGATGTTTCTAAGAGGACTTTTCGACTCGGAAGGAAGCATTAACGAAAAAGGATACATACAAATAGACAACACGAACTACGAATTATTGCAGTACGCCCAAGAATTACTGGGAGGATTCGGCATCGAGACATTGGGAATAAAGCCTCATGGTAGTTCGAAGAAAAGGGGAGCAATTTTCTACGATCCGAGAAGAGGAAAGTTTTACACACGCAAGAAAGACAACTATTATCTTCGTATACGACTCAGTAGCAATGAGGCGTTCTACCGATTCGTTAACTTTACAATCCAGAGGAAGAGGGCGAGGCTGGAAAACTACCTGAGGCGGAAAGGAATACCCATACCCACCCCCTAGTTCCCTTTCTCATACCGTTCATGCTTATCATTTTGGTGCGCCTGTGGGCTCCGTGTTTTACAACCATGTATGCGAGCAAAGATATATGAGGTACATATGGGGCCGCCCGGATTTGAACCGGGGACCTCCGGCATTTTGTGCCGAATTACTGACACCCCAAGCCGGCGCCATAGACCATGCTAGGCCACGGCCCCTAGTCATAATCTCACATACTCGCTATTGAAATTTACTTTGCGTGCACTCCATGCTGCACCACGGCCCCCGCTCGGGATGAATCCAGAACCCGCGCTATAAACTTCCGCGATCGCCCCTCCAACGAGTCGGCGAGAGGGCTTGCAGTAGGCTCTAACGGATCCTGTGCTTATTATCCGCCGTGAGCTGAGACAAGGGGCTTGGTCGTCTCGGTCGGTCAGAAGGCGTCGTACACGAAGGAGATCACGACGGAGATGATAAGGGCCTTCTCGGAGCTCTCAGGCGACAGCAACCCGCTCCACCACGACGAGGAGTACGCCAAGAGGACGGTCTTCGGCAGGGTCGTGGCCCACGGCATGCTGACGGCAAGCCTGATATCGACGGTCCTGGGATCGATCCTTCCTGGACCCGGAACCATCTACCTCGAGCAGTACCTGAAGTTCACGAAGCCGGTCTACCCGGGAGATAGGGTGACGGCCGAGGTAGAGGTGACTGAGGTGGTGGAGAAGGGCAGCAAAGCGATCGTCACGCTCAGGACTACCTGCGTTAACCAGAGGAACGAGGTGGTGATCGACGGATGGGCGAAGGTGATGGTGCCCGAGCGGGTATGAACCGGAACGCCTTTCTGTTCCCTTGACGGAGTTCCTGAAGCATGGGATCGAGGGAGTGTGCCCACGACGACCTCGAGTTCCTCGGCTCCCAGCGGACCGATGAGGGGGAGAACAAATACTTCAAGTGCAGGAGGTGCGGAGGCGTCATAGTGGTCACCCCGCAAATGAAGGCCTACCACATACCCGGAAAGGAGGGGTCTACTGGTTGACTATCTCGGCGCCCTTCCTCCCCGGCCTTGTCCATATAACCTCGAGGACCCTGTGACCCTTGGACTCCAGCGACGAGACGACGTCGTTGACGGCCCCGTCGATCGGCCTCTTCCCCTCCTCCTGCGTGTTCCTCCGGAGGTCGTACCAGAGGAGCCTCGAGGGCCCGGCCCCGCTTATGGTCATCGCCACGCCGTACTTCCTCAGCAACCTCTCCTTCTCTCCGAGCAGCTCCCTCCACCTGTACCTGCCGTAGAGACCCGCATCGGCCCTCGCCCTCTCCACCAGCGGGTCATAGACCACGAGCTCGAAGAGCCTCCGCAGGTCTCCGCGTTCGATGCAGACAACCATCGCAGCGACCCTCGAGGTCAACATCACGTGGTCCTCCATCGTGACGCTCTTGGGGACGACCTTCCTGCTCGAGCCGGTAGACTCCTTGCTGACGTCGGGGATCACGACGACGAAGCCGAGTCGCTCCGGCGGCCTGATCTTCATCACGTCGAAGCCCCTTTGGTTTTTGAAGACGACCGTGAAGCCGCCTAGGGCCGCAGCAGCCACGTTGTCCGCGTGGCCCCCAGGCTCGACGAGGGCCGCCATCCTCACGACTTCCTTCCTGGCGAAGCGCATCCCCATAGCTGCGCGGGCGGCCAGCAGCGCACCCACAGCCTCGGCAGCCGACGAACCGAGCCCCTTTCTTACCGGTATCCCGGCCTCGATCCTGACCCTCCATCCCTTCGGCTTGTCCGTTCCTGAGGTGAAGAGCCTTAGGGCCCTGCACGCGGAGTTCAGCGACGTGTCCCTGACGACCTCCTCGGCATACTTCCCTGTGACCGTCAGCTCGATCCCCTCCTCCACCCTCGGCTCCACCTCCACCTCCAGCCGTGGGCTCTCGAGGGCCACCGACATCACGTCGTAGCCGGGTCCGAGGTTGGCCGACGTCGCCGGAACCGAAACCCTTGCAACGACCAACACACCGCACCTCGGTGCTCAGCGCTCCTGAACAGGTGATACTGCGAAGGACATAGGTCCTTCTCTCAGGGAAGCCGAACGGCCAGCTCGCAGAGCGTTACCGTACAGAGGACCTTGCACCGACCTACGGGGAGAAGGCACATTAGATGCTCCGAACCCTTGGGGGCGAGGGCAAGTGGCGTTGAAGCCGGCGGTCCTCTCGGATCCGGTATCGGCCCACATGAGGAAGGACTTCGTAGTCTTGGACGAGGAGACGACGGTCGCCGAGGCCGTGAGGAGGATGAAGGAGAGGGGCGTGACGAGCGTCCTGGTCTCTTCCAGGGACGGCAAGATCACCGGAATCGTCACGGAGAGGGACGTGCTATACAGGGTCGTGGCGGAGGGCAAGGACCCTAAGTCGGTGAGGCTGAGGGAGATCAAGTCGTCGCCGCTGGTGACGGTCTCGCCGCAGACGAAGGTGAGCGACGCGATAGCCCTGATGTCCCAGAAGGGTATCAGGAGGGTCGTAGTGGCTGAGGGCGAGAAGGTCTTGGGTGTCCTAACGCTGCTCTCCCTCGCGGGAGACCTCGTGGAGAAGTCGCTCCTTCCTGAGCTGGAGGAGGAAAAAGGGTTGACGTGCCCTTACTGCGGAGCGACCCTCAAGGACGCCAAGGAGCTCTCCAGGCACATCGACCGGGTCCACATCGGCGAGATGCTGCGGGGCGAGGCCACCAAGTGGTGA
>Ga0272445_1003303_pt1 | contig 10144 bp, 11 predicted proteins | sample YNPCB0031_FD_194404 | JGI IMG/M metagenome (GOLD analysis project Ga0272445, IMG submission 194404) | Hot spring sediment microbial communities from Yellowstone National Park, WY, United States - YNP-CB-003-1 | ecosystem: Environmental > Aquatic > Thermal springs > Hot (42-90C) > Sediment... | reverse complement strand
TTCCTCGTAGTGAAAATTCTTCTTGCACTGAACCTAATAAATAAACTTCACATGGAAGATCATAATTGCGTATTTCTTTTAATAGTTGTAACATAATAGCGCATCCTCCTCGGTTATCAAGCGAATTCGCAAAAATTCGATTTCCTTGTTGAAAGAAAGTCCGGTCAAATACTACGGGACAGCCAACGTCTACGCCCTGGTTCAGAACTTCTTTACGGCTTTCGGCTCCGATGTCAATGTATATTTCCTCAATATTGGTGACAGTTTGTCTATCTTTCTGGCTAGCAAGATGATGGGATTTTATTCCGAAAACGCCCTTGATTTTTTGTCCATGTTTGTTTATCACGAGAACTTCTTTTCCTGGTAATGTTTTTTCTTCAATTCCACCCAATCTGACAACTCGCAAAAAGCCATTCTCTTCTATTTTTCTAATAAAAAAGCCTATTTCATCCATGTGAGCAGAAATTACTACTCGTGGCTTATTCTTATCGCTATGTAATTGGCAAATCACATTGCCTAGTTTATCTATTATAACTTTTTGTGCATAGGATAAAGCGCTTTGTCTGATGTAGTTAGCAACCTCCTTCTCGTAACCACTGGGTCCAACAAGTTGAGTCAATTCTTTTACTGTGTCAACAAGGCTGTTCAAAGTTACCCTCCTATATTTGCTAATTTATGGACCCACTCTTTTATGCTATTCCATAAATTGAGATAAATTGCATAATATTCTTCATATATTTTACTCCAATATTGATTAGGACTTATCGTCTTGTACTTTTCGTCGAAAAGATTTTCCACGTCGTCTAGTGCTACAACTTGTTGAGACATAGCCGCTAGTAATGCATCACCAAAACTTGCTCCAATGGTAACCGGCGGAACTAAAAGCGTCTTATTAAGCACACTAGAAATAATTTCTAGCCAAAGAGGATTTTTCACTCCTCCTCCAACTACAAATATCCGTGCAACTTTTTCCGCTTCTTCCAGGTGCTCGACGTTATGTCGTATTCCAAAGGCGACGCCTTCTAATAGTGCGCGATAGAGATGGTATTTGCTATGAGCCAGGGTCAGCCCTGCAATGATACCCCGGGCGCGTGGATCATTTATCGGTGTTCGCTCCCCACTGAAGTAGGGTAATACTAAAATGCCTGAACTTCCAGGTGGAACTTGAGAAGCCCTTTTCCAAAGGATTTCGTAAGCACTAATATTAGACGTTTCTTCTTCTCTCATTTCTTCCGTAGCAAAATGGTCGCGAAACCAACGCGTTAAGGCTCCGCCGGTAGCCATACCACCAGCAACACAATAGGTGTTTGGGTATAAAAATACCGAAGTCCACATTGTTTTACTAATTGCAGGTTGTGTAGTTTGTTCAATAAAAAAAACAGTGGAACCCAACATTATCATCGTATCGCCTGGCTTATGAGCACCTGTACTGACAAACTCAGCAGCAGCATCTGCCGTACCTACAATTACGGGCGTTCCCGAAGGGATGCCGGTCTCAGCAGAGGCATCTTTAGTAACCGTTCCCGCTATTTCTGTTGTCCACTTAAGCTCGGGGAGTTTTTCTGGAGAAACTAATAACTGAGAAAGCTCTTGATTCCAGCATAAGCGATTAAGATCTAATAAAGGAGTAAAACTGCTTGCAGTATAAAAGTCTATCACTACGTTTCCTGTTAATTTAAAAATTAAATAACTAGTTGCAGTCATAATCTTCCATGTCTTTCTGTATAGATTTGGCTCATTTTTTTTAAACCATAAAATTTTCGGTCCCACGGCTTGAGATGATAATTGATTCCAACAATGTTTCTGAATCCACTCGGTACCCAAGATCTGGGATAATTCCTCGATTTCACGATGGGCTCGTGTATCAATACCATAAAGGATTGCGGGACGCAAAGGACGCCCATTTCGGTCTACCGGAAGCATCGTAGGAGCAATTGCACTACAAGCTACCGCTACAAGATGTTTTCTTTTAGTTTTTGATAGAAGTTCTTGTGTAACCGCGACAAAATCTTGCCACCATGTTTTGTTTGCATCATGTTCTGCCCATCCAGGACGTGGAATGTTTAATGTATGTTGTCGAACAGCCGTTTTAACAATTTGGAGCTTTTCATCAATTAAACATCCTTTTGTTTCATAAGTTCCAACATCAACGCCCAAAAAATAAACCATATTTTCCCTTTCATTTTTACAGCCTATCTCGCCACTCGTTCACATATTCCATAAATTTTCGTACTCGGTTAACGTCTACTGGATTCCATGTAATACCGTCATATTTTAAGCTGGTTCCAACAATTGCGCCGTCAGCTATTGCCAAGAATTCTCTAACGTTTTCAAGATTGACCCCTGTGTTGACCAAAACAGGTATATCTCCAACAGCTTCCTTGACCCGTGCTAAAGTTTCAATAGAAGGTGGGACCCCGGTCCGAGGGCCGGATATTAGTATTGCATCTGCCAAAGAACTGAATACCACACTTTTTGCAACCTCTTCAATAGACCGTTTGTCTAACGAGCTAGCAAATTCTGCGCAGATGTTGAAGAAAACCTTTATATTTTCTCCATTAATCAACTTTTTATATTTGTAAACCTCACCTACAGAGGGGCTCCAAAAACCCATGTCGGAAACAAACGTTCCTGTTAGGACCTCGCGAATGAATTGTGCGTTTGTGGCTTTGGCTATAGCAAGCGCTGCTTTCGGGTCCCAAAGCACATCTATGCCAAACGGTACTTTAATTTCATCCAACAATTGGCCTATTGTCCGTGCCATAGTAGCGACTGTGGAAAAATCAGCGTTTAAACAATAGGGCCGATCGTTTTCGTTGCAAAACAAGATTGCGTCTATGCCTCCATCTTGAAGAGCCTGAATGTCAGCTTGAACTCTGGCTACAACCCAATCAATGCCTTTTTTGTCGTCATACAAAACAAAACCTGGAAGAGCAGGGAAATGCACCATTCCAATTATAATCTTGTTTTTGTTGAACAGCAATAAACTCACCTCCTTCTATACTTGTACCACTTGTGGTATTTTTTGCTCGATCTTTTTCAATAGTTCCATATCACCTCCAACAGAAGTAATAAATATATCTATGTCTGAAAGATCACAAACTTTAACAAAAGCGCGTTTACCTAACTTAGAATGATCTGCTAGCAAGATAACAGTTTTACCGGCAGCCAAAATCGCTTTTTTAACGCCTACTTCAAACATGGAAGCATTCGTAATGCCCATCTCTGGGTCAACAGCATCAGCTGTTAAGAATGCTTTCTCCACGGTGATGTGACGAAGTTGTTCTTCAGCCCAAGATTCACCGATTGTATAATAGCCAACTCTAACACGCCCTCCAATAATATAGGTTTCTACGTTTGGAAAACGTGCAAGTTCTTCAGCTAATTTAATATCTGTCACGATAACCTTTAATCCAGATTTATTATGCAACAGACGAGCTAAACATAAAGTTGTTGTGCCGGAATCAAGAATAATGCTATCCCCATCCTCAATATATTCTAGAGCCTTGGCAGCAATTTTGGCTTTTTCCTGAGCCATAAAAGCTAGCTTGGCTTCATACAATGGTTCAACTCCGCTTTTATTTATTAACAATATTCCTCCGTGGATTCGTCTAACCGGTAGTTGAGTTAGTTTAAGAAAAGCTTGTATGTCCCGCCGAACCGTTGCTTCGGAGACCCCCATTTTTTCTTTTAGATCTTTAATCGAAACCTTACCATTTCTACTTAACATTTCGGAAAGATAAGCCAGTCTCTCTACTTTCTGCATATTTTACAGTATAACCCAGAGTGACAAGTCCGCGCAAAAGTATGCGCCATTCAGCAAGACCGAGATCACAACCTGCTGAATGGGAGTTTGCGCTTGCCGCGAGGATGGAGAGCACCTTAAATGTGAACGATTTTGTTCAGATTTTGCACAATGTTGCTTGACTTTTGCACTCTTCTGGGGTATACTTTGTTTAAGGAGGTGGTTTTATGAACAAACGCTTGGTAGTGGTGTTGGCTGTTGGGGCTTTGGTTCTAGGAGGCCTTTTCAATGTGTTCTGCGTGGCTGCTGAAGGGGCTAAAAAGCCAGTAATTGCTGTGGTGGTTAAGTCCATCGCGTATCGATGGTTCCAACGAATGCAAGAAGGGGTTTTACAATTTGCTAAGGACTACGACGTGGTAGCCTTCTTGCAGGGGCCGCCTGTGGCTGACTCTGCTCAACAAGTGATGTTAATCGAGCAGCTTATTGCTATGGGTGTTGACGCTATTGTTAACGTTCCATACGGAGTACCAGAAAATGAGCCGGCACAAAAAGCTGCTATGGATGCTGGAATCATCGTGATTACCCATGAGGCGTCAACGACGCGGTATGCTCATTATGATCTAGAAGCTTTTGATAACAAAAGCTATGGTGAAGAAATGATGCGGCGACTCGCTGAGCTGATGGGGTATGAAGGGGACTATGTCCAATTTGTTGGGTCATTTACTAATGCTTCTCACATGGAATGGCAATTAGCTGCGAAAGCATATCAGGAAGCTCATTATCCTAAAATGCGAAGCCTTGGCATCTTTGAGAGCAAGGAAACGGAAGCCTATACAGTATTTAAGGATTTGCTTAAAGCTTATCCCACCATTCGGGGCGTACTCGGATCTTCGGCGTTGGACGTAGTTGGAGCGGGACAGGTTATCCAAGAAGCTGGTCTGAATGACCAAATTGCAGTGGTTGGCACGAGTATAGTTTCTTACGCTGGTGAACTCCTTAAAACTGGGGCGGTTGATATCGCGATGTGTTGGGATCCGGCTTTAGCAGGATATGCGGCCTGTGTTGTGGCATACAAACTTTTGAAAGGAGAGGAGATAAAAGACGGTATGAATCTCGGAGTACCGGGATATGAAAACATACGGATCGTAGTCAATGAATACGGTGTTCCTATAATTTACGGCACAGGTTGGATTATCATCACCAAAGACAATATGCATCTTTACAACTTTTAAACCATGGTGGTGGGGCGCCTGACTATTGCTCAGGCGCCCCACTTTGTTTATGGGGCCCTTCCTCCGACTTCAAAATATTGTAAAACGCTTTGGAGGAATTATTGCATTGGATGACGTTTCACTAGAAATTTCGCAAGGAGAAATACTTGGATTAGTAGGAGAGAATGGTTCTGGTAAGTCCACGCTTATAAAAATACTTTCTGGAATTTATGTTCCCGACCGTGGACATATTTGGATAGATACTAAATGTTACAAATTCTTGACTCCCAGTCAAGCAATTAAAGAAGGGATTTCCGTTATTTATCAAGATTTTGCATTATGTCCAAATTTAACTGTAGCAGAAAATATTGCAATTGCGCAATGGATGTTTTCGGGCAAAAGGCTGATTAATTGGCGCAATCTTTATCATGCGGCTGCAAAATCGCTATCGCGACTTACGGACCACATACCCCTAGACGTTGAAGTTGGGACCTTATCGACAGCTGACAAGCAAATAGTAGCTATTGCACGTGCTTTATTAGAAAACGCAAGATTAATCGTTATGGACGAACCAACAACTGCATTAACGGAAAAGGAAATCGTCACGCTCTTTTCTCTTTTAAGAAAATTACGTGATCAAGGAATTACAATAATCTTTGTAAGTCACAAGTTGCAAGAAGTTAAACAATTGTGTGATCGGATAGTAGTTTTACGAGATGGACGCAAAATGTTTGATGGTTCGGCACAAGAAATTGACTTGCCTACTTTGCAGGTGTATATGACAGGGCGAGTAATAGAGACCACAGCCGCAATGCCTAGGGAAGTTTCGACACTACAGCCTCCTTTGCTCAGAGTTGTTGGTTTAAGCTTACCGCCTTATTTTTACAATATCTCATTTGAGTTAAAACCTGGTGAGGTCCTAGGCATTACCGGCCTTCTTGGCTCAGGCCGAAGAGAGCTCGCGCTCGCTTTAGTAGGAATCCTAAGACCGATTTCTGGCGCTATATATATCGAAGGAAAGCAGGCAAAAATACAGCACATTTGGGACGCCTGGAAAAACGGTATTGCTTACATTCCAGAAGACCGCATTACAGAAGGCCTCCATCTTCCATGTTCTATTACTGCAAATGTAATTTTACCTATTTTAGCAGGTGGCTTTCAAAGGCGCACATTTTTTAAATATTCTCAATATAAGAATGTTGGAGAAGAATGGCGCAGCAAGCTAAACATTAAAGCGCCAACAGCTGAAACCCCGGTTAAAAATCTTTCGGGTGGCAATCAACAAAGAGTGGTATTGGCAAAAGGGCTTGCGACAAAGCCCAAAATTTTCGTAATGAATTGCCCTACAATGGGCATCGATGTTGGTTCTAAAGCTGACATTCATAAAATGATTCGATTATTGAGTGCGAATGGATTAGGTATCGTTTTAATTAGTGATGACGTCCCGGAGTTATTACAAACATGCGATAGGATTATAATCCTTAAAAACGGAAAAATTGCTTCCGAGATTAGTCCACAATTAACAACTGAAGAAAAATTATACGCCATATTGTTACAGGAAAATAAAAATACTCAACAACTATGAAAATAAAAAAAGTATTAAATAAACATGAAACAATGTTGTTTTTGACTATATGGATAGTAAGTGGGGTTATTGGAACTTTTAATCCCGCCTTTTTATCTCTTGCTACTGTATTCGAAATATTACGTGGGTCTGTACCCTACGCTTTAATGGGTTTGGGCATATTGCCAGTTTTACTTTTAGGTGAGGTTGACATCAGCTTTGTTGGCATTGCGGCGGTCAGTTCGCTGGTTGCACACACGCTGTTGCGCAGATGGGGTTATGTGGGGGGGCTTGGCGGCTACGTCGGCCTTGCTATGCCTATCGGGGTAGTTTTGGGGGTTATAGTTAGTTTGATTAGCGGATTTTTTAAGCTTCCAGTTTTCGCTGTATCGCTTGGGTTTTGGCTTATGCTCTATGGTTTTAACCTTTTTTTCATTAGTCCAGAAATGAGGTTTGACTTGCCAGCAGGTCTCGTTGGATTTTATAGTAATTTTCTTTTTAAAATTCGCGACCCAGTAGTGGGAGAAACCGGATTGCATGTAGGTGTGTTTTATGTACTTTTATGTGCTAGTTTGATTTGGACATTGCTACGCTATACTATATATGGTCGAGGATTTTACATTACAGGAGGGAATAAAGAAGTCGCCTTTCGAACGGGATATAACATAATAAGTTTGTTGTGTATTGCAATGGCAATTAATGGAGCTCTCGCAGCCTTTGCTGGTGTTTTGCAGTGTGCTTACAAGCGTTTTTTTGATCCCATATTATTTAGAGGAACCGAACTTTTTGTGATCGCGGCCGATGTAATAGGGGGGGTTTCAATTACAGGAGGTCGTGGATCAGTGGTGGGTGTACTACTAGGTGTTATTTTTATTCAAGTTGTTACCCGAGGCCTTATTTATCTAGGAGTTGCTCCAACATGGCAACAATTCACTGTGGGTGTTTTGCTAACCACTTTCTTTGTCATAACAGGACTTCGAGGCCAGATTCGCCGCGAATTTATTAGAAAGTTAACGTTATGCGTAAAAAGGCAGGGGAAAAATGAGGAATCGTAGCGCTGAATTAAAAGTAGCTATTAAGCGATATTGTTTAGAAGTCGTTGGCCAAAGGTCTTTTCTGCTCATAGGTCTGCTTTTTGTTATTATCGTTGTTTTTGGTATTACTACTCCTCGCTTCCTTACTTATTCCATGTTTAACGTCATAATGTCCCAGTGTGCTGAAATTGGATTAATGGGCCTCGGTATGTCCTTAGCTTGGATGATTAATGGGGTTGATTTAACCGTGAATGATGTGGCTAATTTATCTGCTTTGATTGCTGCACTAACGATACAGCAATTTACGCATCAAGGCCAAATATCATATTCACTTCTTTTTTTGAGCTATTGTATAGCATTGTTAATCGGTACAATTTGCGGCGCGATTAATGGTACCTTAATTGGATATTTGAATATTCCTCCTATCCTTGCAACACTAGGAGGCCTGACTTTATATCGCGGTATATCAATTGCGATTACGGGGGGGAAGACTCTCGCAGGTCTACCGGCAAATGTTGCTTTGATTGGGCGGGGGACGGTACTGCAAGTTCCCATTCCATTTGTGATTTTTGTTGTAGTGTTCATATTGATTTTTATCTTAGTAAAATATACAATTTTTGGGTTTAAAGTGCAAATGGTAGGAATTAATGTAAAAGCTGCTCATTTCTCTGGCATAAATTATCGCAAAATCATCATGATGATTTATATTTTGAGTGGTATTTTATCCGCACTAGCTGGTATTATCGTTATGGGGCGAACGAGGTCCGTTGCTTATGAGTATGGCACACAAGTTTATATTGTTTTTGCACTGCTAATCACGAATTTAGCTGGAGTTTCTGCTGGAGAACATAGTGCGGTAGCAGTATTTATGGCAACACTCATATTGCAAATTCTTTCAACGGCTTTCTATTTACGTTTCATGACTTTGCCTGGTGGGCCATTTTTCAATAATTTTTTATGGGGTTTGTTTTTAGTGACAATTCTAATATTAGCACAAATACTAAAACGCTTGCGGCAATGAATGCCTAGTTACAGAGTATTTAATCTTATATCTGCAGGCTTCCCAAAAACCGTAATGGTGGTCGCAGACTCACCCGAAACAGGCGTATATGTTATAGCGCACGGCAAGTTAGCGGATCGCATTGAGAATCTACTACATCGAAGCCGTAAAAATGGAGGACTTGATGATGGCTATTTTTGAAGCTATGTCCAGGACAGGCTGGGGTACCCGTCCGATAATGATTGTCTACGAGATAGGTAATCGCTCTTTTTATTCAAGCAGAAACGAACCCCTAGCCAAAAAGGTCTGGTTTCCCGAAGAAGGGAAACCCGTTGGCTCTTCCCACCCCATCAAAATCCGCGGCCAGCCACTATAGGAACTGATCCTTGAAGATCGAACCTAATCCTCTACCTAAAGACTTTATTTTGGAGAACTCATAAGTTTTCGTTGATGAAAGGCGGTGGTGTACCAGGAATTGTGTAAGGAGGCAGCATGGTAGCCTTCCTGAAGGGAAAGCGCTTAGAAAGGAGGGAAAGCTACCATGCAAAAGAAAGCTCGTGACGAGATGGTAAAGGCGTTTGAGGGCGGAGCTCAAGGAGTTGGTGCGGGGCCTTCTGGAGGCCCTTATGCGGGTGGAGCGGGCGATGTACTTCGAGACACACCCTACAAGCGCCAACGGTTACTATACCCGCGACCTCCTTACCCTCGTGGGACCGGTGGAGGACCTCAAGGTTCCCCGCGTACGGGAAGGCGATTTCCATCCCAGGATCCTCACCTACCGAAAGCGGGCCTCCTTGGAGCTTTCGGAGATCATCTTTGCCCTTTACGCTGTAGGAGTAAGCACGAGGAAGATCTCCCACTTCTTAGAAAGAATTTACGGGGTTTTTATTCACCCCAAAGCATCTCTCGGCTCATCCAAGTTACCGAAGAGGAAGTGAAAGCCTGGCGGGAATGGCACTAAGCGAATTCGTCGAGGAAAAACGGCGAAGGAACCCGTGTACATGGCTCTCGGGATCAAGCCCGATGGACGAAGGGAGATCCTCGGGTTTTGGCTCTTTGGTGCGGAAGGGGAAAGCGCCCGAAATTGGGAGGGGGTTCTTAAGGACCTCAGGCGGCGCGGGGTCCAAAGGGTGCGAATCTTCATCAGTGATGACCTTCCCGGGTTGGAGGAGGCGATCAAGCAAATCTTTCCTGAAGCGGACTGGCAACTTTGTGTTCTGCACCCTGTGGGGGATGCGCTCAACAAAGCGCGGAAGAAGGACCGGGAAGCGCTGGCCGAAGATCTCAAGAAGATTTACCGGGCCGAGACTCAGGAGGAGGCCGAGGAAGCCTTGCGAAACTTGCGGGAGCGTTGGGGCGGGATCTATCCCAAGATCGTGGAGCGTTGGGAAACCAAGGCTTATGCCCTTCTTGCGTTTTTACGCCACCCTAAGCCCATCTGAAGGTATCTCTATACCCCCCAACCCCCTGGAGCGGTTGGCCAAAGAAGTAAAGAGGCGAACCAAAGTGGTCGAGGTCTTTTGTGACGAAGGTGCTGTGGGGAACCTTCTATACTTGGTCTTGAGTCAGCTGGATGAGGCATGGGGAACT
>Ga0272445_1003302_pt1 | contig 10148 bp, 5 predicted proteins | sample YNPCB0031_FD_194404 | JGI IMG/M metagenome (GOLD analysis project Ga0272445, IMG submission 194404) | Hot spring sediment microbial communities from Yellowstone National Park, WY, United States - YNP-CB-003-1 | ecosystem: Environmental > Aquatic > Thermal springs > Hot (42-90C) > Sediment... | reverse complement strand
GGATGGCTTCTTCTGGAAAGCCCTCCATGGCAGATGCTTCCCTGAGAATTTCCACCAGAGCCCTGTTGGAGTTTATGGCTTCTTTCCCACCCCTTAGGATTACCGCATTGGAAGATTTCATACACAAAGAGCCCGCCTCTATGGTTACGTTGGGTCTTGCTTCATAGACGATAAATATCACTCCCAAAGGCACCCTCATCCTTCCTACCTTTAGCCCGTTGGGAAGTTGCCACATGCGCGTGATCTCTCCCACTGGGTCTGGCAGGCTTGCCACATCCCTTAGAACCTTTATCATACCGTCGATCCTCTTATCGTTCAGAAGCAGTCGGTCCAGCAAAGCAGAAGAAAGCCCCTGAGATTCTCCAAAGGCTATATCCTTTTTGTTCTCTTCCTTTATGTATTCTCGCCTCTTGTCCAAAAGCTCCGCCGCCCTCAAAAGGGTGCGGTTTTTCACCTCGGTGGGAATGGAACTCAAAATCCTAAGGACCTTCCTTGCCCTTTCTACTTTCTCTTCTGCGTAAGTCTTCAACTCCTGCATGGAAAATATAATAAGCCAAGATGCTTGGATTTTCTATTTATGTTGTGCATTCAAAACCCTTTTAAAAAACTTATCAGCCCAATCCAGATACTCTAAAAACAGTATGTTTTTCTCCTCGTATTCCTCTTTGGATTTTATGCTTGCTTGCCCTCTTTGCAATTCTTGGTGAGGAGTGGTAGAGAGAATAAAACCCTTTACCTCCACTTGCCAGTTTTCGTATTGCTTTTTAAAGGTTTCCTTCAATCCTTCCGAAAGGAAAATAATCTTTTCATTATTAAGCACATCTCCCAGCATCTTTAGTCCCTTTGGCTCCACGAAAACTATGTAAATTCTGTTTCCTTCCTTTTCTCTTATCCAAAGGATAAAGTCGGGATAAAACTCCCCCCAGTCAAGCATAAAGCCCACCCCTTCCCTTGCCTCGTTCCTGAGTAAAACTATGTGGTAATCATCCAAAATTTCTCGGTTTTCGTTTAAATAATTCCTCAGACCTTCCAAAAAACTTTCCTCTCCCTTGTTCAATGCCGGTGGAGAAATGCTTACATCTTCCCTTTTCAAAATGCCCCCCTCTTCTAAAAGCAATGGAACAAAGACAGAATTATCTATAACAATCCTTGGCAATATATCTTTTTCATTCTGTTCATCCAAAAGGGCATTCATATTTTCAACGATCTCTTTTATTTTTTCAATCAATTTTTGTTCTTTCGCAGGCACTGTCAGCGTATAGTATTCCACCTTATCGGAAGCCAATCTAAACAGGCTTAATTGCTTTCCCGCAGGCTTGTAAGTTATGATGTCCTTTTCAAACTTACCCTTTTCCCTCCTGTAAAACTTGTCTATGTAGCTTTTTAGAAGAGAAATGGCTATGTTTTCCAAATTCTTCAAATCTTCCAAGTTTTTCACTTCAAAATCGTTTGGCACAATAACTTTACAGCAAACTATCTTATATCCATTAGAGATTACCTTTCCAGTAAGGAGTTCCTTTAAAGCCTCCAAATCAAAGCTAAGGTTTAAGTAGCCCCTCTCTTTTTTGAACTCCAAAATCTCTGTATAAATTCTCTCCCAATCAAAAAGCTCTATATCCACAAGGTCTGCGATGCTTTTTGACGCAATCTCAGTTCTAACGGTGGAGGATTGGACATCTTCCCTCTGCTCCTGTGCCATATAGACCGCTATGCTTGGCACCAAGTTCATAGAAGCAGAAATTGTTGTATCTACCTCCAAGCACAAAACCCTCTCCCTTTCAAACCTTTTGCTTTCATCTTTGGTAGGATAAGGAAAGTCATTCCAAATCTCTCTGTTTAACACACGCACAGGCACTTTTATTTCTTCAAACTCCACCTCTTCTTTCTTTATGGCATTCAAAAACTTACCTATATAGTCTGCGGATATGCCGTATATGTTTAAAGTTTCAAGGGTTGAGATTTCAGGATTGTTAGACCTTTTGAGGGAAAGGTTTTTGCCCTTTAGCCTTACACCCCTTCCAAAAAGCTGGATGATCTGCGGACCTTCGCCCTTTCCGATGTTCAAAAGTCCCATACAGGAGACCCTCCAAGTGTCCCAGCCCTCTATGAACTTTTTGGAACCGATGAGTAGGTTAATGGTGGAGTTTTCTCTTTTTATGTTAGCAAAAAGGGAATCACTTATTGCGTCCTGCTCTATTTCAAAGCCCTTCTCTTTTAGTAGTTTTTTAAAGGCAGACACATCACCAATATTTACCACGCCAAAGTATGCGTTTTCTCCAAGCCTTAGCCCAAACTCTCCCTCCGCCCTCTTTATCTCAAGAACCCTCAGCTTCCCCCTACCGTTGAAAACTTTTTCGTAAAGGTCCTCCAAATAAAAGCCACTTCTTAACCTTTCAAACTTATGCTCAAACACATCCTCCCCCCGCTCATTCCTAAACTCTCCACCCAAAATCCTGCGAACCCTTTCCCATAGCCAATCCCTGTTTAAGCTTCTTCTTATAAGGTCTAAAACCTTTACTATGTCTGAGTCTATGTTTTTGCCCGACACGGTGGAACCTACGAATATCCAAAGTGGCTTTTCTATGTTATGCCCTTTGGCAATCCCTCTTTTTTCTTCATAAACCAAAAGTTGTTGGTAAAAGTCCAAAAGGTTAGCACAAAAAGCCATTTCTGTAAAGTCATCAATCTTTGAGTTTTTGATGTTTAGCACCCAAAAGTCCTTTCCATACCCATCAAGGTAGAAGTATTTGTAAGAGTAATCAAAGATTATTGCCTTTGCGTATTCTCTTAGTGTGTCTTCTTCGTCTAATATTTGCCCAAAGGTGGCACTGTATTCAAAGGCAAAACCCTTTTCAATAAGCTTGTCCCTAAGCCTTGCCCACTTCCTTTCTTCCGACCTTTTGCCCTTATGCCCCTCATCCACAAAGATAAGATTTTTCCCCTCAAAGGCTGAAATGTGTATAGACCTTCCCCTTCCCCTTGTGTTTTCCGCTAACTTTGTGATCTCTATGATCAGGACTTCGTGTTCCCTTTGTCCGCTTGAACTGAAGCTTTCGCTGTAAAGTCTGCATGGAATACCGCTTTTTTGCATCTCCTCGTAATGCTGTTTGGAAAGCCCCTCGTTGGGAGTGATTAACAAAATGTTATCCGGTTCAAAGGGTTTATACCTCAAAAACTGCAAATAGTTTATGTGCATTATAAGGGTTTTGCCAGACCCCGTTGCCATCCAAAAGGCAAGCTTTTTAAGGTCTTCTTCTGTAAATTCGCCGACGGTTTCTCTTACCCTTTTCTCCAAACTATTGCTATTAACAAAATCGTTTAACTTCGCCAAAAACTCCCACTTTTGATTTTTTAACCTATCTAAGAATATCTCCGTGAATAAGACCGCCAAGTATTGAAAGTATTTAAGCCTTATCCTTTCCGGTCTGCTTTGGTTTATTTTCTGTAGGTATTCCTGTATATTTCGGTCGTATCTTTTTATCTCATCCTTTGGAAGCTTTACTCCTTCCTTTGTCATAAGATTTATGGTAAAGTTCGTTAAACCATCCCTTTCGCCCTCTTCCACGCTTTTTAGATACCTCAAAAGCCCTTTGTTATCCTTTTCACCAAAAAGCCCTAAAAAATACTTGTTTAAGACCAAATACTTTTCAATGTTCATGGCTGAACATAAGCCTTTTGAATTCAGGTTCTACATTCCGGACATCAGGTTTAAAGCTTTCAAAGACTAAGGCATGCTGTCCGTTTATGTATATAATCTCCGGTCTAAACTCCTTCAAAACCTCTTCTATAAAGTCCCTGTCCTTTTTGTAATCCTCTTCCGCCCATCCTTCCGAATAAACCCTCCAAACAACCGCCACACTTTTGCCCTCCCTTTCTCCCAATACAAACGTGTATATGTTCCCTTCCCTTTCTTTACGCATTAACTTGTTTATCTTTAGCCCAAGCAAGTAGTTAAAGGTCTCTATCACATCTACCGCCATTTCTTGTGGCTCTCCCACTTCAGAAAGATTGACCTTTAGCCTGTAGTTGTATGGGTCCTTTAACATTGAAATATTCAAAAGGTGTGGGTCATCCTTTGTCTCAAGCTCAAGGAAGTATTTAATAAGGTAGTCATCTTTGAAAAAGTCTTTGTGCGGTTCGCTTTCCTTTAGCTTAAGGTTATCAAGGGTGTCTTCGTATTGCTCAAGAATGATGTATTTAAAAAATCCCCCCGCAGTCCGCTCGTTGTATTTCTCTTTTACATCCTTTTCTTTGGAAATGCCAGATTTATCATAAGCCAAAACCTTTTTCATCCTTGGCATAACCACAGTCCAAAAATGCTCCCCCATCTCCACACCAATCCATTTTCTTTTAAGCTTATGGGCTACCGCCGTCGTGGTCCCACTTCCCAAAAAGAAGTCCATAACTAAATCGTTTTCATTGGATACTCCTTCAATTACTCTTTTAAGGAGAATTTCAGAATTTTCCGTTGGGAAAAAAGTATTATGCGTTTCATAACCTTTTATATCTGTCCAATTATTGTCAAGAAGAAGCTCAGGTTCCTTTAGATATTCAGGCATCCCCCTAACTAAATTTCCTTGTGTGTCAATATATGTCCTATTTGGATTTATTCTTATCCATCCTAACTTTTCATATTCATTTATTTTTTCTTGAGACAATCCCCAATGCTGTCCTTTTGGTGGAAGCAAAGGCTTGCCGAAAAAATACCTTACCTGTAATTCATAGGTTGTCCTCTCTCCAGGCATATCTAAGGAAATCCATTGCCTTTCTTCTTCCTTAATTTTTTTCTTAGCTCCTATAAAGAATATTTTTTCTTTATTCTTAGCATACATAAACAAAGTGTCTGTGCCAGTAATATATTGGTTTTTCAAACCTTTAGGAACATAACCTCTTTTTACGACTATCTCATTCCTAAAATTCTCCTCCCCAAAAATCTCATTCATCAAAAGCCTAACATACATATTCCCGTTGTAATCACACCTAACAAAAATGCTCCCTCTTTCGTTTAAAAGCTCCTTTGCAAGCCTTAGTCTATTCTCAAGCATTGCGATCCAAGTGGAGTCCTTATACTTCACATTGTATAAATAGTCTGCGTCTTGCTCCTTGTTAAAGGGTGGGTCAATGTATATGGTTTGGACTTTTTCTTTATATCTGTTCAAAATCGTATTCAAAGCCTGCCAGTTTTCGCTCTTTATCAAAAGTCCATCCAATGCATCATCCAGATTAACCTTTTCGCTTATCCTCTCCAAAAGCTCCCACTTAAAACTCTCGTCAAAGTATCCTGTATCAATGGGAAGCTTTTTGCCTACTAAATCCCATTCACTTTCAAACTTTCCAAACCCAAGCCTTTCCCATTCCTCAAGCTGTTCTTTGTTTTGTAAAACCTTTTTTAAAACTTCCCTGTAAAACTCCTCGCCTGCCCATTCCTTAATCCTGTCTAAGGTAATCACATAATCGGTTTGTATAACAAACTTTTTCTTTTCCCAAAGTTTTTTCTGAAAATCCTCAATCTGTGCCAAAAAGTCTATGATTTTTTCTCCCACTTCCTTAACAACCTTTGCCCTTGTTATGTGCTTGTCCAAATACTTTTCTTCCGAAAGGGTTTCGTAGTTCAAAACCTCAGACTTTATGAAATAATCAAGCTGTCCCATTAAAAACTTCTTTAGGTTTTTGTGGATAAAGTAGTCCCTTGTGTTCTTTGCGGTAAATCGGTTTATGTGATAAAGGAGTAAGGGCAGGCTTTTAATTGCGTATAGAAGCTCCTTTCTCTCGGAGGACATCTCTCTTAACTCCCTTTCCAATTTCCCAAAAATCTTTTCGTTTATCTTCTCCTGTTTTATACCTCTCCCTTTTCCTCCGTTTTCTTCCTCTTGTTCTATCTCCTGACCATTTCCGTTATCCTTGTAAAGCCTTATCTCCTCTTCGCTTAGTTCTCTGTATTGAAATCTGATTATTATGCCTTCTTGGTCTGTTTGGACTGGCTCTTCATCCAAGACAAAATACCTTTGCTTTGTTGCCTTGTTGCTGTTTATTTCCTCCCGCGCGGATACGGTCCTAAAGATTACCTTTTTGTCCCCTGCCCTAAAGGTATAGTCCCTAAAGAGTATGCCCGTTTTTATGTAATATTGGTCTGCATTTGCCCAGTAAAGCTTTACCTCTTCTCCGTTGTAGGGTATGCTGTATTTTGGCTCCTTTGAATATCTATACTGTGGGATAAAATCTCCATCTTCGTAAAACCTTGAAAAGAAAGAGTAAAGGTCGTTATAAACTTGTTCTTCTATCTCCTCTAGCTTTTCCAAAAGATCCTTTTTTTCTTTTATTTCCAAGTATCTCTTCCCGATGGGAAATTTTGCGCAAGCAGGGTTTAGCTCCCCCGTCGGTGTAATGGCATCTTCTCCAAGGTCTTCTATTACCTTCCTCTTTACCCTTTCATACTCTTCACGGATGTCCTCATATAAGTTTTCCTTGTGCTTTTGAAAGGCATCCTCTATTATCTGTGGCAGTTTTTGGTCTATAAACTTTTCTACTTCATCCCGTTTGTAGTTAAGAATTCTGTATATGCCAAAGTCAAGGTCTGAACTTTCAAACTGGAATATATACCTCAATAGCTCTTTGAATTTTTCTAGGGCATGCATGGATTATATTATACCCTACTAACTACCTCACCTTATAGAAGGCTATGAATTGTGCCAACATCTGAAGACCATTCCAGAATAGGTAAGTTTTATAACCGAAGTTAAAATATTTCCCTAAGGAGGGAAAAAAATATGGAGTATGTTATCTATGCAGCCTACGGTTCAAATTTACTTACGGAAAGGCTTTTAGCTTACATTAAGGGCGAAAGCTTCAGAGGTATAACATATCACAGAGGATGTCCTGATAAAACAGAACCCGTGTCTCTTGGATGGAAGAGGATCCCCTACAGAGTTTATTTTGGAGGCTACTCAGGCTCGTGGAGGGGTGGCGTGGCTTTCTTGTCTACTGAGATGGAACCTGATCGTGAGTATCATGCAGTAGTCAGGCTTTGGAAAATGAAGCGAGAACAGTACGAATGCGTGAAATCTCAAGAGGGAGAATCGTACGCAAAAGAGATAAAGTTAGGCACTCTTGATGGGCTTGAGATTCTAACATTTACATCAGAGAAGAAGCTTAAGTACAACCCACCTTCTAAACTCTATCTGGATGTTCTCAAAGAGGGACTGAAAGAGACTACAGGCTGGACGGACGAGGAGATAGACAAATACTGGGAGAAGTTTTTGAAGTAGGGCACTGTCAGGAAAGCATATTCTTGGTGGTTATAATACACAACAAAGAGGGTTCTAAGAGTCTCCGCCCCCTGCCCCCTCAGACCCTCGGCATGGGCGTCTTGCCCCTGTTTTAATCATCCAAGCATAGGAAAACTTCCCAATTCAAAACTAAATAGCTAAAGCTTATAATTAACCTTGCTATGAAGGTGCCAAACGAAAGGGGATACTTTGGAAGTTTTGGTGGAAAATTTGTGCCGGAGACTTTGATGTACGCTTTAGAAGAACTTGAGGAAGAATACCAAAAGGTTAAAGAGGACCCAAGCTTTTGGCAAGAGCTTGAGTATTACCTCAGAGAGTTTGCAGGCAGACCTACGCCCCTTTACTTTGCCAAAAATTTAACCGAGTATGCGGGAGGAGCAAAGATATACATAAAGAGGGAGGACCTTTTGCATACGGGTGCCCACAAGATCAACAACACCCTTGGACAGGCTCTGCTTGCCAAGAGGATGGGAAAAAACAGAATAATCGCAGAAACTGGTGCGGGTCAGCATGGGGTGGCTACTGCCACTGCCTGTGCTCTGTTTGGTTTGGAATGTGTGGTGTATATGGGAGAGGAGGATGCCCAAAGGCAGAGGCTGAATGTTTTTAGGATGAAGCTTTTGGGTGCGGAGGTGAGGGTAGTCAAAAGCGGAAGCAGGACCCTAAAAGATGCTATAAACGAAGCCCTCAGGGATTGGGTTGCCAATGTGGAGACCACCCATTACATAATAGGCTCTGTGGTGGGACCCCATCCCTTTCCCATGATGGTCAGAGACTTTCAGAGCGTAATAGGTAAAGAGGCAAAAGGGCAGATTTTGGAAAAGGAGGGCAAACTGCCCAAGGCAGTGGTTGCATGCGTAGGCGGTGGCTCTAATGCGATGGGGATTTTTTATCCCTTCGTGGAGGATGAGGAAGTTAGGCTTGTGGGCGTGGAGGCGGGTGGTCTTGGGCTTGAGACGGGCAAGCATTCTGCATCCATCAACGCAGGGCAGGTGGGAGTTTTGCACGGAATGAAGTCCTTCTTTTTGCAAGACGAAGAGGGGCAGATTTTAACCACCCACTCCATCTCTGCGGGGCTTGACTATCCGGGGGTAGGTCCAGAGCATGCATACCTTTTTGAAAGTGGCAGGGCAGACTATGTTTATGCTACAGACCAAGAGGCTCTGGAGGGCTTTAAGCTCCTCTCAAGGCTTGAGGGGGTCATTCCTGCCTTGGAGCCAGCCCATGCGGTCCTGAGGGTGGTAGAGATAGCTGGTAAGTTAAGTAAAGATGACATAGTGATCTTTAACCTCTCCGGCAGGGGAGATAAGGATATGGAGACGGTTGTGAAGCATTTAGGCGGTGAGGTTTGAGCTTTTATTTCCTATACTTTTCTTTTTCCTGTCTTTGATCCTTGCGGTTCCTCGCTCTTATGACCCATACCTTTATGAGGAAGACTTGGGAGAGGGTAGGCTACTCCTTAGGGTGGAGGGTGTGGGAGAGGTTTCAGATAAGGGCTTTTCTGCCCGGGTAAAGGTCTTGGGTGGGGACTTCCCAGAAATTTACGAGAAGACTGCATTTTTGAGGGTCTATGGGGCGGAGGATGTGCCATCTAAATACTTGGAAGTTTATGGAAAGGTCAGAGTGAGGGAAGGAAGGATTTTTATTAGTTCTACATACAAAGATGTATCCTTTGCAAACGTTCTACCCTCCCTGAGGGATCGCCTTGCCAAGCGTTTGGAGGAGAGGATAGGGGACCAAGAGGTCAGGGCTTTAGCCTTAGCATACTTTTTGGGAACAGATCAGAGCGTTGTTCCCATGAAGGTTCAATCTGCCTTTTTGACTACTGGGCTTGTGCATCTTTTGGTGGTCTCTGGTGGGCATTTTAGCCTTTTGGCACTTATGCTCAGATTTTTGGCTCCCTACCGGCTTGGGCTTTGGCTTGCCCTTTTGGGTGTTAGCTTTTATGCCCTCTTTTTGGTTCCCTCCGAGCCTCCCGTTCTCAGGGCTTACCTTATGATCCTTGCGTACATCCTCCTGCTTTTGTATGGAGAAAGACCAAACCTTTTGGGTATTCTGTTAGCATCCGGTGGCGTAATACTTCTTTTCTTTCCTGAGTATGTAAGTTCATACTCCTTTTGGCTCTCCTTTTGTGCAACCCTTTATATTTTGCTCTCGCTCCGGGACCCTCCCAGAAAGGATGTGGTTTTTCTCTCCTTTTGGGTGTCTTTCTTTGCCTTTTTGGGGACCATGCCCATCGTTTCCCTCTTCTCCTTTTCTGCACCTTTTAGCATCCTGCTAACTCCACTGCTTTCCGTTCCATTCTTAGCCTTTACCTTTTATGGCTTTTTGGATATGCTGACCTTCTTTTCTCTGCCAGCCTTTCCTTTGGAAGTGATGGGAAGGTTTATAAACACCTCTGTGATGTTTTTCTCGGACTTTGCACCCAAGCTATTTTTTAACTTTAGCCTTTGGGAGGCGATCCTTAGCCTCAGTTTAGGGACAGTTTTGTTATATTTCCTCAAAGGATGGGAAAAATTGTTGGTGGGTTTGGTATTCGTCCCCTTCCTGCTTTAGCCTGAGGTAGTAGCTTCCGTTACGGGTGATGAGACCCTCCAGTTCATAAAAGCCAAGCTTTTGGTGGAGCTCCCTTTCATCCATACCCAAAAGTTGGGATAGTTCGCTAAGGGTCTTTGGGGTGTTTAAAGCCATAAGCAGTGGGTCCTCCTCTTGTACCTCCTCCTTTAAGCCAAACCTTTCAACCCTTCCTACTAGCTTAGCAACGCCCTCATTGGCCAGCTTTATGCACCCCTCCCACCTTTCGCTTATTCCGCAGCCTACATGCACATAAACAGGTCTGTTTTGCTCTTTGGCATAATAAGC
>Ga0272445_1003300_pt1 | contig 10161 bp, 2 predicted proteins | sample YNPCB0031_FD_194404 | JGI IMG/M metagenome (GOLD analysis project Ga0272445, IMG submission 194404) | Hot spring sediment microbial communities from Yellowstone National Park, WY, United States - YNP-CB-003-1 | ecosystem: Environmental > Aquatic > Thermal springs > Hot (42-90C) > Sediment... | reverse complement strand
CGTTATATTCTATTAATGCATACGGTGTGTTCGGAACAATTGAAGAAGCATCATTGTTCCAAATCCTAACTACTAATACTGTATTGTTTAGATTTAGCGTGGAACCGCTTGCAACATAAATGGGGGCAGTTCCTGGACCAGTGCCAGGTGCCCCAAAGGTAATGGCAAATTTGTCCTTAAGCGTTACATTTGAGTCAGTGTCTATGTAAAGGGTTCTAAGCTTTGCTCCAGATGGGACATTGCCATAAACTACTATCTCACCAAAGTTTGAAAGTGTTACATTAGAATTAGTAAGATAAATTCCAGCTACCTTATCTACATTTCCGCTTGCATACACTTTGATGGTTCCATTATTTGTAAGAGTTGCATTGGAATCTTTTAAATAAATTCCAAGGCTGTTAACTGAACCACTTGTCGCTACAGCAGATAAATCAATAAGTCCATTATTTAAGATAGTGGATCCAGTTTGTGCATTCTCCACATATACTCCAGTTGCATTTGCAGACTGCACACCTTGAGCTGAAACCTGAATATTTCCGCTACTATCATTCAAAAGGGTTCCTGTAAGCTTAAATGCGTATACTCCAGTTGCATTTGCGTCCTTACCAGTTGCTGTTACCTTAATGGTGCCATTATTGGTAAAGTTTCCGGTAGTAGTTTCTCCGGTAACAGCTAATCCATAAGCTTTTGCAGTTCCATTTGTTGCATTTGCTGTTATTTCAATTGTTCTATAATTAATAAAATTGTCTACATGCATAGCCGTAATTCCATATGCTGTTGCATCCCCATTACTGGCAGTCGCACTCACAGAAATTGTCCCATTACCTGTAAAATTACCTATATCTCCTGCCTCAACCCCGGAAGCATATACGTCGTTTGTCCCATTTGCTATTACACTTATACTCCCATTATTGGTAAAATTACCAATATTATGTGGATCAACTCCACTGGCATACGCATGTCCATTTGTCGCTTGAGATACCACCAAAATATTTCCTGTATTCGTAAAATTATAAATAGAACCATATGCAGAAATTCCTTCTGTAAATGTACTTCCGTTTGTCGCTTGAGCTGTCACCCGAATATTACCTGTATTCGTAAAATTATCTATACTATCATATCCCTTAACTCCCTTGGCCATCGCAGCTCCGTTTGTCGCTTGAGCTGACACCCAAATACTTCCTGTATTCATAAAATTACCTATATAATTATCAGCATGAACTCCCCATGAGGTTGCATTGCTACCAATCGCTGTTGCATTTATTAATCCAGCATTAATAAAATTAGTCAAATTCCCATAGCCACCATCGCCACTAAATGCACGTACTCCATACACTGTAGCATTACCACCAATATTATTCCCATAAACCTCAATCCTACCCCCTGATAAATTCTGAAATTCATCTATCGTTCCGTCAAAAACAGCTACTCCATAAGCTCTTAGCTCACCACCGCTTGCATATCCAGCTATCGTTAAGTTCCCACTGTTTACAAATGTTCCGATGTGCCCGGGATGAGCTTCTTCAAACACATCAGGTTGTCCTGCCATAACACCTATTACCGTAGAATTGTCTCCGCTCGTAGAATTAGTAAAAACTGATATATTCCCAGTATTGTTAAAATAACCTATATCGTATGACCTTACCCCAACTGCTGTGGCGTTTACTGATTCTATAGAAACATTTATGTTCCCAGTATTAGTAAAATTGCCAAGACTTGCAATCTCAAAACCAACTGGAACATTATTTTCTGCATAATTAACATATCCGCCAGTTCCGATTACAGTAACATTTCCATTATTAACTACATTCGTAGCGTTTACTGCATACACCCCTCCAACCATAAGTGGTCCAGAATCATCTGTTACATTGCCAAATACACTAATTGTCCCATTATTTATAAGATTTTCCGTAACATTACCAACAGCTATTCCACCTGCAAACACAGCTGAACCGTTTGCAGTTACAGTTATTATGCCACCCGTCTCAAGTTTAAAATCATCTATATTACCATCTGCTTTAACTCCATATGCTTGTGCATCTCCATTACTGGCAATCGCACTCACAAAAATTGTCCCATTACCTGTAAAACTACCTATATCTCCTGCTTTAACTCCATATGCTTCTGCGGAGCTTGTCCCATTTGCTATTACACTTATACTCCCCTGATTAGTAAAGTTTCCTATACTTCCACTTTCTTGGTATATCCCATATGCTTCTGCTCCATTTGTCCCATTTGCAGTAACAGTTATACTCCCCTCATTAGTAAAGTTCCCTATATATCCATTGTTTTGATATATTCCATATGCTACTGCTCCATTTGTCCCATTTGCAGTTACAGTTATTATGCCACCCCTCTCAAGCTTAAAATCATCTATATTATTAGCTGATACTCCATATGCTCCTGCATCTCCATTACTAGCAGTCGCACTCACAAAAATTGTCCCGTTGCCTGTAAAATTATCTATATATCCTGCATCAACTCCTCTTGCATCGGCGGAGTTTCCCCCATTTGCAGTAACAGTTATTGTGCCCTGATTGGTAAAGTTACCTATGTTATCTGCATCAACTCCAATTGCATCGGCGGAGCTTCCCCCATTTGCAGTAACAGTTATTGTGCCCTGATTGGTAAAGCTACCTATGTTATCTGCATCAACTCCTCTTGCATCGGCGGGGTTTCCCCCATTTGCAGTTACAGTTATTGTGCCACCCCTCTCAAGCTTAAAATCACCTATATTACCAGCTGTTTTAACTCCATATGCTCCTGCATCCCCATTACTGGCAGTCGCACTCACAAAAATTGTCCCATTACCTGTAAAACTACCTATATCTCCTGCCTCAACCCCATAGGCATAGGCGGAGTCTGTTCCATTTGCTATTACACTTATACTCCCATTATTGGTAAAATTATCTATACCATTCTCTGAATAAACCCCATATGTAAATGCCTGACCATTAGTGTTTTCTCCATAAACCTCAATCCTTCCCCCTGCTAAATTCTGAAATTCATCTATCGTTCCGTCAAAAACAGCTACTCCATAAGCTCTTAGCTCACCACCGCTTGCATATCCAGTTACCGTTAAGTTCCCACTATTAATAAATGAAGATATGTGCCCAGGCTCAGAAGAATCAAATATAGGTATCGGTGGGGTTCCTGACATCAGCCCTGCTACTCCACCGCCATTTAATGCAAATATGTTGGCATTGATATTGCCTTCATTAGTAAAGTTGGCTATGCTCGCCCCATATACTCCTAAACCATAAGCAGTGTTACCAATTGAACTTACGGATATATTTCCTTTATTGGTAAAATTACCTATACTATCTGCATAAACACCAGAGGCTTCTGCATCTCCATCAGTCGCATTAGCTGTAACTGTAATGCTGCCTCCAGCCTCATTAGTAAAAATACCTATATAATCGTCAGCATGAACTCCGGATGAGGTTGCATTGCTACCAATAGCTGTTGCTTTTATTAATCCAGCATTAATAAAATTAGTCAAATTCCCATATCCACCTGTGTCTTTATCTTTAATTGCACCTACTCCATACACTGTAGCATTACCACCAGTATTATTCCCATAAACCTCTATCCTTCCTGAATTCTGAAAATCATCTATCGTTCCGTTAAATACTATTACTCCAAATGCATATAACTCTGTGCCACTTGCATATCCCCTTACCGTTAGGTTTCCACTGTTTACAAATGTTCCGATGTGCCCGGGCTGTTGTTCCCCAAACACATCAGGTTGTCCTGCCATAACACCTATTACCGCAGACTGGTCGCCGCTTGTAGAATTAGTAAAAACTGATATATTCCCAGTATTGTTAAAATACCCTATATCGTATGACCTTACCCCAACTGCTGTGGCGTTTACTGATTCTATAGAAACATTTATGTTCCCAGTATTAGTAAAATTGCCAAGACTTGCAATCTCAAAACCAACTGGAACATTATTTTCTGCATAATTAACATATCCGCCAGTTCCGATTACAGTAACATTTCCATTATTAACTACATTCGTAGCGTTTACTGCATACACCCCTCCAACCATAAGTGGTCCAGAATCATCTGTTACATTACCAAAAACACTAATTGTTCCATTATTTATAAGATTTTCCGTAACATTACCAACAGCTATTCCACCTGCAAACACAGCTGAGCCGTTTGCAGTTACAGTTATTGTGCCCTGATTGGTAAAGTTACCTATTGTTTCTGCATCAACTCCATATGCATCGGCGGAGCTATTTCCATTTGCAGTTACAGTTATTATGCCACCTCTCTCAAGCTTAAAATCATCTATATTACCAGCTGATACCCCATATGCAGTCGCTCCCCCATCAGTCGCAATCGCACTCACAAAAATTGTCCCATTGCCTGTAAAACTACCTATATTTCCTACCTCAACCCCAGAAGCATAGGCGGAGCTTGTCCCATTTGCTATTACACTTATACTCCCCTCATTAGTAAAGTTCCCTATACTTCCACCATCTTGTTTTATCCCATATGCTTCTGCATAGCCTGTCCCATTTGCTATTACACTTATACTCCCCTCATTAGTAAAGTTTCCTATATTTCCATTGTTTTGATATATTCCATATGCTTCTGCTCCATTTGTCCCATTTGCAGTAACAGTTATACTCCCCTCATTAGTAAAGTTTCCTATATATCCATATTCTTGATATATTCCATATGCGGCTGCTCCATTTGTCCCATTCGCAGTAACATTTATTATGCCACCTCTCTCAAGCTTAAAATCATCTATATTACCAGCTGATACCCCATATGCAGTCGCTCCCCCATCAGTCGCAATCGCACTCACAAAAATTGTCCCGTTGCCTGTAAAACTACCTATATCCCCTGCCTCAACCCCATAGGCATATGCGGAGCTTGTCCCATTTGCTATTACACTTATACTCCCCTCATTAGTAAAGTTCCCTATACTTCCACCTGCTTTAACTCCATATACATTTGCGGTTGTTCCATCTGCAGTAACAGTTATAGTGCCACCCCTCTCAAGCTTAAAATCACCTATATTACCATCTGCTTTAACTCCATATGCTTGTGCATCTCCATTACTGGCAGTCGCACTCACAAAAATTGTCCCGTTGCCTGTAAAACTACCTATATCTCCTGCTTTAACTCCATATGCTTCTGCATAGCCTGTTCCATTTGCTATTACACTTATACTCCCATTATTGGTAAAATTGTCTATACTATCTGCATAATATAATCCATAAGCATTCGCATTCCCCTCCGTTGCGATCGCTATTACATTTATACTCCCCTCATTAGTAAAGTTCCCTATACTTCCACCTGCTTTAACTCCATATGCCTCTGCTTTGGCATAAGTCCCACTTGCCTGAGCTGTTGCTGAAATACTCCCACTGTTTGTAAAATTACCATATATATCATAATACACATACACTCCATAAGCAGATGCCCCAGGCCAATACCCACTTGCCTGAGCTGTTGCTGAAATACTCCCACTGTTTGTAAAACTACCGATATATCCTGCCTCAACCCCGAAAGCAGATGCCCCAGGCCGATCCCCACTTGCCTGAGCTGTTGCTGAAATACTCCCATTGTTTATAAAATCACCATATACATCATCCACATACACTCCATATGCATAACCATCCGCATACCCCCCAGTTGCCGTATTTCCAACCGCCACCGCTGAAATACTTCCACTGTTCACTAAATCCCCCCATACCTCATTCACATAAACCCCATATGCCTTTGCCGCTACATAATCCCCATTTGCTTCCGCCACCGCTGAAATACTTCCACTGTTCACTAAATCCCCCCATACCTCATTCACATAAACCCCATATGCCTTTGCCGCTACATAATCCCTATTTGCTTCCGCCACCGCTGATATAGTTCCACTGTTCACTAAATCCCCCCATACCTCATTCACATAAACCCCATATGCCACCGCCGCTCCATAATCCCCATTTGCTTCCGCCACCGCTGATATAGTTCCACTGTTTGTAAAGCTACCCTCTATGGACTCACCATAAACTCCAGAGGCTAATGCTGATGGATAACTACCATTCCCATTTGCCTGTGCTGTTGCTGAAATTGTCCCAGTGTTTGTAAAACTACCGATATATCCTGCCTCAACCCCGAAAGCATATGCATAGTTTGTCCCATTTGCTATTACACTTATACTCCCATTATTGGTAAAATTATCTATACCATTCTCTGAATAAACCCCATATGCATATACCTGACCACCAATATTATTCCCATAAACCTCAATCCTTCCTGAATTCTGAAATTCATCTATCGTTCCGTTAAATACTGCTACACCATAAGCTCTTAGCTCACCACCGCTTGCATATCCAGCTATCGTTAAGTTCCCACTGTTTACAAATGTTCCGATGTGCCCGGGATGAGCTTCTTCAAACACATCAGGTTGTCCTGCCATAACACCTATTACCGTAGAATTGTCTCCGCTCGTAGAATTAGTAAAAACTGATATATTCCCAGTATTGTTAAAATAACCTATATCGTATGACCTTACCCCAACTGCTGTGGCGTTTACTGATTCTATAGAAACATTTATGTTCCCAGTATTAGTAAAATTGCCAAGACTTGCAATCTCAAAACCAACTGGAACATTATTTTCTGCATAATTAACATATCCGCCAGTTCCGATTACAGTAACATTTCCATTATTAACTACATTCGTAGCGTTTACTGCATACACCCCTCCAACCATAAGTGGTCCAGAATCATCTGTTACATTGCCAAATACACTAATTGTCCCATTATTTATAAGATTTTCCGTAACATTACCAACAGCTATTCCACCTGCAAACACAGCTGAGCCGTTTGCTGAAACATTTATTGCTCCGTTTTCTGTGATGGTTAAATTACCAATATTAGGTGCGGTATTATCAAAAGTTCCGTTCGCATAAATACCGAAGGTCTTGGTGTCTGAATCTGAATTTGTCTGATTGACAGTAAGAGTAGCATTAATGGTTAAATTACTTAAAGTATATGCAGTATCATTATCTATGAATATACCGTAGGTGTTAGCGCTGGTATCATTAGCTACGAGGGTATCATCATTCAAAGCATAACCTGAGGCATTGTCGCTATTAAGAAAAACCCCATATTCAAACTCTTGTCCAATCGTTAATCTTGTGCTTAAGCTAAGAATTAACAAAACTACCAAAAGTATAACCGACCATTCAAAATAGCTTTTAAACCCCTTACTCTTCATATCAGACCTTCACTTTGTATTCTTTATGTATTTCTACCTCTTTCCAACCCGAAGCTCACGCCATTTTCTTTTTTGCTCATCGTTCAGCGTATCGTCTATCTTCTTTGCCGTCTCAAGCTCTTCTGCCCATAATTCACCACGAAGACAATAAAGCTCTTTAGCTAACTTTTTTACCTCTCTCATCTCACCGCCATGGGATAACAGCTCGTTAAGCCTCCTTTCTCTTTCCCTGATCTTATCCGCAAATTCTTTCTCTTTTTTGAAATACCCTTGCAATAATTTTTCAATGTCCTTAACCTGCTTTTCACTAAGCTTTAGCTCATCCTTAAAATCAAGGATGGTCTTCCGCTGAATTTGAGGCTGAGCTTGTTCCTTAGGCTGAGGCTGAGTTTGAGCGAATAAGGGAGAAAAAGCGAGCAGTAGGAAAGTTATTATATAGACAATGAAAAAATAAAGAGAAGACATATTTTAATGATCAACAACCCTTTTAAAAAGTCAAAGATAGAAGTTCAAAATTTTTTTTATGATATCTTCAAAAATCTTACTGATTCAAATAATTTTATAAAATTTCACAATTTTTCAATTTTTAAATTTAAATCAAATATCGTTCTAATTGATTTTGAATTCCAAACCCAATCATTTCCGCCAATAGATTTATTTAACATAATTAGCTATCATCTTGAGTAAAGTTATCTTTAAATGCCCAGCGTTCAAAAAACAATTTTTGTGATTTCTAAAGGGCAAGCAGCCGCTCGCCCGGACAGAATTACGGTAGAGACCCCTCGCTTCGCTCGGGGTGACAGAAGAATCAAACTATCTTTATCTTTCCCCACAGAAAGGCTCTGTCTTCGAGGATGGCGATTAGGCCAAGGATCCCTTCCCTTCTTTTTACCTCCCTTTCAAGAATCTTAAGGTCCCTTTTTTCCCTTAGAATGTTTCCCAAGGCTGTGGCTAAGGCATCGGCATAAGCTGTATCCTTAGCAAGGACCGTAATAGCATCTGCTTTCCCAAGGCTCAAACTATGACCGATTTTCCCTGATGATGTGCATACTCCGCAGGGCTGAAGCTCTTTTGGTACAAGGATGGTTAGCTCAGAAAATACGGTATTTCCAGCAAAGACCTTGACTCTACCATCACGCTTAAGCGAAAGAAAGATGTCTCCTCCGTTTTCCACGGCTATAACCTTTGTCAATTCCCTTCGCAGAAGCTCCCTTCCTACAGCTTCAGCAATAGCTCCGGCAACGCTCGCCATAGGACCAACCCCCGCTTTCTCCCCAGCCCTAAGCATCGTTTTCACAATCTCTGGAGCTTCAAGGTCAAAGGGCAAAGGAACTAAACTCTTTAGAAAAACCGGATTTTTAAAGATGTATTGTTCAAGGGGGGTTCGAACCTCCCGCACGATTTTAACAGCCTCTTCAGTAAGGTCTCTTTCCGCAACGATAAAGAGGTCAGTTTGCTTTACAACTACACGAAAAGTGGTAAGCCCAGGGGAAACTTCCGTTCGGTAAAAGGTTATTCCTACATAACGGTTCATGCCTATATGTTAGCATAAACCTTGAAGTTAGGCGATCGCTGACACAAAGTATTGGGCACCCCGCAAGGTGCCCTTACTTAAAAACACCTAAATTTTCCTCTGAGTTAATTAAGAAGGGGGGAGAACCCCCCGGAGAATACAAGACCTTAGCCTAAAATGCTTCTTAAATCTTCATCGGGTGTGGTGATGGACTTTAAGTTGTAGTTCTGCACGATGAAATTAGCCACATTTTTGCTTAAAAAGGCTGGCATACTTGGACCAAGCCTCATGTTCTTTAAGCCAAGATAAAGGAGGGTAAGAAGAATGGCTACCGCCTTCTGCTCATACCAAGAAAGGATAAGAGAAAGGGGGAGCTCGTTTACGCTAACGCCGAAGGCTTGAGAAAGGGCTACGGCGACCTGGATAGCAGAGTAGGCATCGTTACACTGACCGATATCAATAAGCCTGGGAATTCCTTCTATGGCTCCAAGGTCCTTATCAAAAAACCTAAATTTTCCGCAGGCAAGGGTCAAAACCAGGCAATCCTCTGGAACCTTTTCCACGAACTCAGTGTAGTAGTTTCTTACCGGTTTTGCGCCGTCGCATCCACCAACGAGGAAAAAGTGCCTAATCTTGCCAGCCTTGACCAAATCTATAATTTTATCAGCAACGGATAAAACTGCATTCCGGGCAAAGCCGGTCATGACCTCCTTGCCAGGGATATCTTCCTTGAAACCTTCCATGGCCAAAGCCATTTCAATAACCGGGGTAAAATCTTCATTAGGCAAATGCTTTACCCCGGGATAGCCTACCGGTCCAAGGGTAAACACCCTATCCTTGTAGGAATCCTTAGGAGGCATAAGGCAGTTTGTGGTCATAACAATAGGTCCTGGGAAGGCTTCAAATTCCTTCTGTTGGTTCTGCCAAGCTGTTCCGTAATGACCGGCAAGATGAGGAAACTTCTTTAGCTCAGGATAACCATGGGCAGGAAGCATCTCTCCGTGAGTGTAGATATATATCCCTTTACCCTCAGTCTGTTTTAGAAGCTCATAAAGGTCTTTAAGGTCGTGCCCGGAGACAAGGATGGCTTTTCCTTTTTTAGCACCAAGGGAGACCTTGGTTGGTTGAGGATGACCAAAGGCTGAAGTGTTTGCTCTATCCAAAGCCTCCATCGTAAGAAGATTTAACCTTCCAGCCTCTAAGGCTCGGTCAACCCAGGTCTTAAGGTCTGAAGTTTTATCTTTGAAGATGTTTACTAAAAGTTCTTTAAACCCTTTATAGACCTCTTCATTCCTTACTCCAAGCTTTTCGGCGTGGTAAGCATAGGCAGCGATACCCTTTAACCCATAAAGGATGGTAAGCTTAAGGCTTCCTACATCCTCTCCCTCTTCACTAAACACCGTTGGTTCTA
>Ga0272445_1003299_pt1 | contig 10163 bp, 6 predicted proteins | sample YNPCB0031_FD_194404 | JGI IMG/M metagenome (GOLD analysis project Ga0272445, IMG submission 194404) | Hot spring sediment microbial communities from Yellowstone National Park, WY, United States - YNP-CB-003-1 | ecosystem: Environmental > Aquatic > Thermal springs > Hot (42-90C) > Sediment... | reverse complement strand
GCCTATCTAAGCTCCTCGGGTCTAAGTTTAACGTATTCTCAAGTGGTTTACCTTTAGTGAATTGAAAGATGTTCGGCGTAGACCACTCAGCATCAAGCTGATGGGTTCTAACCATGTTTACACCGAACTTCGCCAATCTACTAGCGACCTTTTCAGCCAGCTCATGCGGCGGGAAATTAGCTGCAGCGTTGAAACAAGTCCCCCAGAACCTAGCTTCAGTCCCATCTTCAAATACAAATTTACTGCCTTTAACCGTGAGAAATCCATGTATACCGGCAGGCTTCTCCTTTTCATATAGGAATGAAAGGTCTAGCGGAGCATCATCCCACGGATATTCAAAAGGCACCCATTTAGATTTACTATTGGAGTTGCCTCCATCCATTTGCGATCTCCACTCATAGGTAATGCTGGCTGTTATTTAAATTATCTTTACGTCTAGCAGTTTACATAAGTCCTTTAATAATGCCGTGTTATCGCCATATGATATAACATAGCGCTGAGAGAGGAACTTTCTCAGCAAACTCTTCCACTGGTACGTCTAGAATAACCTCCAAGCTGGGGAGCTGAGGTGCCGGAGGCTTCCAACCAGCTTCTTCCCACCTCCTCGGCTCGACTGCCTTCCCATATGCATCATATACTTATCTCCTGTACTCGAAAGTCGGCATAAAGTAACCTTACCCATCTTCACCTTTGAAATATTTAACACTCCTTCGCCGAAGAGTCCAAACAATGTCACAGTGACACGCACTAGTCCCTTGATGATTTCAGACGGAACATAATCTGAAACATCGAGAAGTACTCTATCTTCCATAAACTCGTAAAACTCCATACAGGCGCCGATTCAACCAGTCAAATATTTAACGATCAACTGAGTGACGGCACCTAATGTGTCATTTTCTGGAATTGTACATACGTCGTCACCAGCAGTTCTGAAATAGATAGGTTTAATAGTGCTCGATTACTTTAATTCTATTGATGGAAGAAGATTACATTACAAGTAAAGTTCACTTTATTTCGCTCTTGCAGCGAATTCCTCCGAGATCCTTTTATACATTTCGAGTTCTCTCTGCGACATGGGCTTAACCTTTTTCAGGGCCTCCTCAAAGTGTCTCCTATAAACCTTTAATTCCTTCAATTTTTCTCTATTTTTATCTGCTTCTTTATTGCCTACTATATGCTCCCTTATAGCGAGCATAACCGCGGTGTTACATATGGCGGCTAAATCTGCACCAGTGTAACCCTCAGTTCTCCTTGCAAGTTCGTCAATATCTATGTCTTCGGCCAGAGGCTTCTTTCTCAAATGTATTTTAAGTATCTCTTTCCTTGCCTCAAAATCTGGTAGGGGCACATATAGAAGTTTATCGAATCTTCCAGGCCTTAATAGGGCTGGGTCAACTATGTCAGGCCTATTTGTAGCAGCTATCACAACAACGCCTCTCAACTCTTCTATACCATCCATCTCTGTTAGCAGCTGGCTTATTACACGCTCAGTCACTCCACTATCACCGTACCCTCCACCCCTTATGGGCGCGATTGCATCAATCTCATCAAAGAATATTATGCTTGGAGCAGCCTGCTTCGCCCTCCTAAAAACCTCCCTAATAGCTCTCTCAGACTCTCCAACCCACTTAGATAAAACCTCAGGACCCTTAATTGATATGAAGTTTGCCTCACTCTCATTTGCAACAGCCTTAGCTAAAAGGGTTTTACCAGTTCCAGGAGGCCCATAGAGAAGTATTCCTTTTGGCGGCCTAGCATCCATGTGCTCAAAAACTTCGGGATACTTTAGCGGCCACTCAACAGCCTCCTGTAACTCAAGTTTTACATCATGTAAGCCACCTATATCATCCCATTTAACATCGGGAACTTCTACGAGAACCTCCCGCATAGCTGATGGTTCAACATCCTTTAGAGCTTCCATGAAATCGTTCATTGTAACAGTAATCTTATTTAATATCTCCGCTGGAATAGTGTCCTTCTCAAAATCTATCTCTGGCAGTATTCTACGCAGCGCCCTCATAGCCGCCTCCTTACACAGCGCGGCTAAGTCAGCCCCAACGAAGCCATGAGTTATGCTCGCAATCTTCTCTAGGTCAACATCCTCGGCTAAAGGCATGTTGCGCGTGTGAATTTGGAGTATTTCAAGCCTACCCTGCTTATTTGGGACCCCTATCTCTATTTCACGGTCAAATCTACCCGGTCTTCTTAAGGCGGGGTCTATGGCATTCGGCCTGTTAGTTGCACCTATAACGACAACTCTCCCACGGGGCCTTAAGCCATCCATTAGCGCTAATAGTTGGGCTACAACCCTCTTCTCAACTTCCCCTGTTACCTCCTCCCTTTTGGGCGCAATTGCATCCAGCTCGTCTATAAATATTATGCTTGGAGCGTTCTCCTCAGCCTGCCTAAATATCTCCCTTAAGCGTTCCTCACTCTCACCGTAATATTTGCTCATTATCTCCGGTCCACTTATGCTGAAGAATGCAGCATTAGTCTCGTTTGCAACGGCCTTTGCGAGCAATGTTTTTCCCGTCCCCGGCGGCCCATAAAGTAAAACTCCCTTAGGCGCCTCAACCCCTAACCTCTCAAAGAGCTCAGGATATTTAAGTGGGAGTTCAACCATCTCCCTAATCTTCCTAATCTCCTCCTTAAGCCCACCTATATCTTCATAGGTAACTTTCGGAACCTCCCTAGCCATAGCCGCTGGCTTCTCACCCATCGATATTTCAGTACCCCTAGTTATTATCACGGCTGGAGCAGGCGGCTGAACATTCACTATTACCAGATCAATTGTTCTACCCATTATTCCAAGGGGAACATAGTCTCCACGCGTGACAACCTTACCCTCAAGAATTTGGGCTAAGTATTCTTCCGCACCTTCGATCCGCAGCGGCTCAGTTGGCGCGAGAACTATTTTCTCAGCATTCTTGGCTTCAATTCTTCTAATCATAACTTTTTCATCTATGCTGACACCAGCGTTCCTCCTTATGTAACCGTCTATACGTATAATGCCCCTCCCAGAATCTTCAGCATATCCAGGCCAGCATATGGCGGCGGTCCTGCGCTTACCTGAAATCTCAATAACGTCCCCTGGGGTTAAGTCCATGCCCTCCATAACTTTTGGGTCTACTCTAGCTATGCCCCTGCCGACATCTCTTCCATGCGCTTCAGCAACACGTAAAGTAGCCACCTTAGAGCTGGACATTCTAATCTCCTCTACCCTACTATAAGAAGACTAAGGCATGAACTATAAAATTTTCTAGCTAAAATAAAATCTTTTCCATTTAATGCTGGAGCCTAGCAACTTAACGTGAAAAGCCTTCACATATTAAGTTGCCGCATTATAATGCTATACTAAAAACCCATAATCTAGGAAAGCCTTCTAAAAATTCTATAGTTTTAGTCTGCACAGTTAACGCGGAGATTAAAGTCTAAGCGCCGAGCTTGTTCTGTTTACTGGTTCTCCTCCAGTCTTCTCATAGAACTCCATTAGCAAAAAATTATCTCTAACCCGAGAGCGAGTTAAAATCCATCTTATTAGATAAAATAGAAACCTCGAGAATCTCTCTATAGCCGTACCCGCTATGAGGGGGAGGTAAACACCGAACTTTAGGTGCGTAGGAAGCTTTCACCTAAGATCTAATATATTTAGTGAGCTTCTGCTCCAAGATTTTTCTAGGCATAGCGCCGACAATCCTATCAACAAGCACGCCATCCTTGAAAACCAGAAATGTTGGTATGCTCATTATTTGGTATTCGGATGGCACCCTCAAGTTCTCATCAACATTAAGCTTTCCAAAGAGGATTTTACCAGCATAATCTTTAGCCATCTCATCTATGATCGGCGCCATCATTCGGCATGGAGCACACCAAGGAGCCCAACAGTCTATTACAACAAGACTGCTGCTCCTTACCACTTCATTGAAGTTTATGTCTGTTACCTCTATGGGCTCTTTTACCAGATTATTTTCAGGCTTCATTTGCTTAAGTGAGCGCTTAAGCTCCTCAATCTTCTTTAACCTAATTCTTTCCAGCTCCCTATCATCCTCACTCAAAACAGTATTCCCCGTTAAAGTTGTTAAGTCCCATTTTAAATAAATTTTTTCTACACTCCTAAATAAAATTTTGCTGGGTTTTCATTGCTGATTTATGAATGTTCCCGATTTTATTACCACGCCTAATAAGCCCATCATTAACAGCGCTCTAATCCATAAAAGAGAAGTTAACAAAGAAATTAATTAAGCCATAAAGCAAAAATTCCATTAAAGGGCGACCTAAATTCATATCATAAATTTAAAGTATTTATTCACGCTCACAAGAATATAGGGATGTTAACTTGCCACTAACGCTTAGGTTACAATAACACCTAAAAATATATATTACCTTAATTGTCTCATTAACAAATAATTGGAGGATTTGACTGGAAAATGACGGCGATCCTATATAAGTGTGGCGCTTTTAGTAGTATTTATTTGGGAGTGAGTGAGAGGTTTGGCTGAGATTAGGGTTGCCATAGCTGGTGTTGGTAATGGGGCTTCGGCTCTTGTTCAGGGTGTGCACTATTATAGGGATGCTGAGGAGACAGATTTTGTTCCAGGCTTGATGCATGTTAAATTTGGGGGATATCATGTTAGGGACATAAGGTTTGTTGCGGCATTTGAGGTTAATAGGCTTAAGATTGGTAAAGATTTGAGTGAAGCGATTTTTACTGAGCCGAACTGCTGCCCAAAGTTCGCGGGGTTAATTCCAAAGCTTGGTGTTGAGGTTATGCCAGCTCCAATACTTGACGGTGTTGGACCGCATATGAGGGAGGCTTTCAGAGCATACTCTGAGGAGGATATTAAACCAGTGGATGTGGTTGATGTTCTCAGGAAAACTAGGGCGGATATACTCGTAAATTATATGCCTGTTGGGAGCTTTGAGGCAACACGCTTTTATGCTCAGGCAGCTATAGAAGCCGGCTGCGCATTCATCAACTGTATCCCAGAGTTTATTGCAAGTGATAGAGAATGGGCTGCTAAATTTGAGAAGGCTGGGCTGCCAGTCGCCGGTGATGACATTAAAAGTCAGCTTGGCGCAACAATCTTACATAGAGAGATCATTAGACTCTTCGTTGACAGGGGCGTTAAAATTGATGAGACATATCAGCTCAATATTGGCGGTGATACAGATTTTCAGAATATGACACTGGAGCAAAGGCTTAAGTCTAAGCGCATAAGCAAGACTGAGGCTGTCACAAGCCTAGTTCCATATAATGTTCCCACAAGGATAGGGCCATCAGACTTCGTACCCTTCCTAGAAAATAAAAAGATATGCTATATTTACGTTAAGGGGAGGAACTTTGGAGATCAGCCAGTGAAAGTCTGGGTTAAGCTTGAGGTTGAGGATGCGCCGAATAGCGCTGGTGTTGTCATAGATGTTATTAGAGCAACTAAGATAGCTTTAGATAGAGGCATATCTGGACCATTAATTAGCATATCAGCATACGCATTTAAGCATCCACCAATCCAGGTTGAGGATCCAATAGCGAAGAAATGGGTTGAAGAATTCATTGAGGGTAAGAGGGACAGATAACCCCCTCAGCGAACTATATGCAGCCAAACCTTATAAACCTCAAATATTCTACGTAATTCTTTAACCGGCTCATTGTGGTAATCAACCCTTAAATTTATTATCGGTCGGCTCTCATGTATAGGCTCTCTCTCAGCCATTAGGAGGGCTGCTGAGCGAGCGCCCCTTCGATCCCCGCCAGCCCTATGTCCCGCCTCCAAAGCCATCATAAGTCTCTCAGCAAGCCATTCGCCATCTGACCCCTCAAACGCTTCAATCATGGCTTCTAGAACTTTTCCTGAGGTTAGAGCGTTGCCGGCAGCAATACAGTCCTCCCGAACTATGTGTCCCCTCCACTCCAATGTTTCCCCGCCTGTAAACGCTGCCCTCCGGCCGAATACATCAATAATAGATATCTGTCTCATCTCCCTCAAAGGATCACCATCAAGTAAACGCTTTAATGCTTCTTCCGGCGGAAACCCGCTACTTACGAGTTTAAGCCCAATAACTCCATGAAAATAGTTTGTGTACCCCTGAACAGCTAATACGCAAACGTTAGGCTCTATATGGGGGACAACACTTCCAACAGCTAGAGAGGCTGAGGAGACGCAGACGCCTAAAGCAAGCGTCTTAGGGCATCTTGCAACCATAGAGAATGTACTGGCTTCATCACCACAAAAATATTTTGGCCTCAACTTTATCTCAATCATTAAGGCTTAATGTCCCCCTAAAGTAAATTGGGGCAATAACCTCTAAAATATTTTTTTGGATAGTTATTAACGCAGGCCTTTACTAACATCATTATTTAACAGTAGATTCAATGCTCCAAGATACTGTTCGAAACAACCAAGTATCTTTAATCCTAAACCATAATGGAGATACGAGTTTTCTTCCTTCACTTAAACCAGAGGAGACTTCCACCTACCTGTGAAAGTGCCACAGTCACTGTGAAACCTTATTGCATGCTTCCTCACTTTAAGGTAGATGGCTGCTTCAATCAATTAAAACTGTAAGAGATAAAGAGTATACGGAGAGTTATATATTGGTAAGGCATATATGCCATTTCAGGTTAGAAAAATAAAAGAAGGAACGGTGGAGCTTGAAGAGTAGTATTATGCTGAAGATTGTCAGAAAGCTCGATGATATATCGTCCTCGGATTCAATTAAATACCTGATTTACGCCTCCTCAATAATTTTCTTTGTAGTGTTGATTCTCCTTCCACCTATAACCGGGATCCTAATTCATGCTGAGCAGATAAATGTGGTGTTATATGAGCGCAATCTACTGGCTAGGGCTAACAGGGCAATTATGGAGTCTTTTCTTATGGCATTCACTGTCGCTATTCTAGACTTAGTAGCCGCCCTCCCATTAGCATGGTTCATAGTTAGGAGCAGAACTAGAATAGTGCATTTCATAGATACCCTAGTGGATATTCCATTCTTAATGCCGACAGCTGCTCTGGGATACTCATCTCTCCTCTTCTGGAACCCGCTTATATCACCAGGCTTTACCCTAGTTCTCCTCCTGCACTTCGCATTCTCATATCCAGTTATTGTTAGGGTTATGGTTGGCGAGCTACTAAATTATAAGGAAGTTTACGAAGTTGCTGCGAGAACGCTTGGTGCCCAGCCACTAACAGCTGTCAGAACAATAACGCTGCCACTATTAAAGCCGGGCATAATAGCATCTTTTCTTCTAGCTTTCGCTCGCTCGCTCTCAGAGACAGGAGCAACAGTAATGGTTGCCGGCTCTTGGGAGAATGGTCCAGTCTTCTTATTTAACATCATGGACACGGCTGTTCTCCCAGATTACATAAAAAATGGAATCCTAGTCTATGTGAGCTCCATATTGATAATTACGTCAACAGCAATATTCTTTTTAATAACTCTATTGGCTCCAAAATTCAAGTTTCCCATAAAACATGTTCTCCCAAACATTGAGAGAAAACTAAGTTCGACTGAAACCGTTAGGATTAGAGATACTTTAACGCTGATAGCGTTCTTTCTAGTAGTTATGGCGCCATCCATATTTATAGTTTGGCCAATGGCTCACTCATTCTTGGACGGAACATTAGTTGAGGCGTTCAGCGGTATGGATCCTTGGGGTAGCTTCTGGCGTAGTATGCTAATCTCCTACGCGATCAGCTCACTCTCAACTTTAATCAACATTGTTTTTGGGTTACCGGCTGCTATAATAATTGCTAGATATAAGATGGGTAGGGTGTCGTCGATTCTTAGGGCTTTAGTAAACATTCCAATAATTGTTCCCTCAATCGCGCTGGGAATCTCCTTAAAGCTCTTCTGGGAGAAAGTTCTTCTACACGAATTTTGGATTCTACTGTTCTCACATACCACTATAACCTACACTTACTTTGTTGCATCTATGGCAGCCGCTATAGAAAGCATACCAGTAGAGATTGAGGATGTTGCAAGCACTCTGGGCGCAAAACCTTTCTTCATATTTCGCAGGATAACGCTTCCACTCACAAAATACTCGTTTTTTTCCGGCGCGATTCTAGTCTTCACCAGGGCTCTGGGCGAGACTGGTGCAGCTAAAGCCGTCGCGAAATCTAAAGAGTTTTGGACTCTTCCAGTTTTACTTGTTAATTGGATTCGAGATAAGAGTAGAACGGAAACCCAGAAAGCTTTGGGTATAGGACTCTATATAATCTCCTCCTTCATGATTCTCTTAGCTCTGAGACTCTTATCTAGGAGGAAGAAGTAGCGGTATGCCGACAATAAGACTTGTCAACGTCACTAAAAAATATGGGAAAATAACAGCGATTAAAAACTTGAACTTGACCATAAATGATGGAGAATACGTGTGTGTTCTCGGACCAACCGGAAGCGGTAAGACAACTCTGCTGAAGCTTATTGCTGGAATTGTTAAGCCGAATTCTGGTGAAATATACATTAATGAAGAGTTAGTTAATAATGTTCCGTCACATGAGAGGAATGTAGCCTACGTCCCCCAGCATTATGCATTATTCCCCCACTTAAAAGTGATTGATAACGTTACCTTCGGACCAATATCAAGAGGACTCGATGAGAAAGAAGCATATAGAATATCAATGAAGATTCTTGAAATGATGAGGCTGGCGTGGAGAGCAGATTCCTTTCCTAATGAGCTGAGTGGAGGGATGCAGCAGCGCCTAGCCCTTGCGAGAGGTTTAGCTTCCGGCGCAAAAATTTTGCTTCTAGATGAGCCTCTCGGCGCTTTAGATGCAAGGTTAAGGGTTGAGTTAAGGTATAAACTTAGGGAGATAGCTAGGGAGAATGAATTAACGGTAATTCATGTTACTCATGATCAGGAGGAAGCTATGATCGTCGCCGATAAAATAGTCGTTTTGAGGGATGGTGAAATACAGCAGGAGGGGCCGCCGCTGCACGTTTATAATGAGCCTAAAAGCATTTTTGTAGCTAATTTCGTTGGTGGAGCAAACTTCTTTGAGGGTTTCGTGGCTGAATCTGATGAGTATGGATCATGGATTCAATTAAGAAATGGAGCTATCTTACGCGTCAATAATGCTAGGCCTATTGGAGAGAAAGTTGTTGTAATGGTGAGGGAGGAGAGGACTGAAATTGTTAGGAGCGTGAGAAGGAAAGAGGAGATAAATTTATTGCCTGGAAGAATTGAAGGAGTAAGCTTTCTCGGAGACTTTATATCTTACTCGGTTACGCTCGATAATGGTGACGTGGTAAACTCGAGGATGCCGACAATTATGGGTGTAGGTAAATTTAAGGTTGGCGAGAGGGTTTACGTCCGCCTGAAACCGGAGAATTTACTGGTTTACGCATATCCACCACATGGGCTCTATAAAGAGTTGGAGGTGATTTAATTTCCCTCAGTTCGCTTAGTTAATGTTACAAAGAGATTTAATAATATTACGGCAATTAAAAACGTTAACCTTCACGTTGAAGATAAGGAGTATTTATGCATAATTGGCCCAAGCGGATGCGGAAAAACTACGCTGATAAAATGCATAGCTGGAATCATTAAGCCTGATGAGGGCGACATTTACATAGGAGATAAATGTGTGAATGACCTTCCAATAGAGGATAGAGGCGTAGGGTACGTTTTTCAGGAAATTGCTCTATTTCCACATATGAATGTTTATGATAACATTTATTATGGGCCGTTTGTTAAGGGTTGGAAGAAATCTAGCGTTGAGAACTTAGTTAAAGAAATGCTTAACATGATGAAGCTACAAGATAGAGTTAAAGATTATCCGGACGCGCTTAGTGGAGGTGCAAAGCAGAAGACAGCAGTTGCCAGAGCGCTGATTTCAGGTTCACATTTACTGCTTCTCGATGAACCGTTAGGTTCGCTTGATGTTAAAGTGAGGAAAACTTTAAGGTATGAGTTAAGGAGGCTTGTTAAGGATTTGGGTTTAACAGCAATTCATGTTACTCATGATCAGGAGGAGGCCATGTCCATTGCCGATAGAATAGTCGTTATGAGAGCTGGCGAAATAATTGAGGTTGGAACACCATTAGAGCTTTACATGCGCCCGAAAAAGCTGTTCACAGCAAACTTTGTTGGAGAAGCAAACTTTCTTGTAGGAGAATTAATGGGGGAGGAGGGAAACTTGGTGAAAATCGACGTTAACGGT
>Ga0272445_1003298_pt1 | contig 10170 bp, 6 predicted proteins | sample YNPCB0031_FD_194404 | JGI IMG/M metagenome (GOLD analysis project Ga0272445, IMG submission 194404) | Hot spring sediment microbial communities from Yellowstone National Park, WY, United States - YNP-CB-003-1 | ecosystem: Environmental > Aquatic > Thermal springs > Hot (42-90C) > Sediment... | reverse complement strand
CCAGCGCGGGGACGCCGAAGATGGTGGCCACGGTGTTGGGGAAGCCTATGACGGTGGCTACGACAGTGAGGTAGAGCATGGCTAGGGTCAAGTCCCTGACCGTTATGTTCAGCCTAGCCGACAGCGACGTGGCGTGCATGTTGATCAGGTCTGAGGCCATGAGCTTGTAGGTCTCGAGGATCTCCGCCAGCCTATCGACCTCATCGCAGACCTGCTCAAGCTTCGCGTCGAGCTCCTGGTCTATGAAGGAGGGGGAGGCACGCCTAAGCGAGTGGACAGCGTCCCTTAAAGCCCAGAGCCCTCGACTCAACGTGAGGAGGCGCCGCTTCCTAGCCAACACCTTCTTCAGGATATCCCTTCCTCCACCCCCTTCGACCACCTCATCCTCAAGCCTCATTAGGTCGGCCTCCAAGCGCTCCATGATGCCGTGGGAGTCCTCTACGATCCTGCCTGCAAGCTGGTAGACTATGTAGGCTGCGTTAACCCTAAGCTTGGGGGAGGCCTCCTTCATCTCCTCCTCGGGCTGCCGTACATCCTTGGGGTGGAGGGTGGCGATGAGCCTATCGTTGAACACCATGGAGAGGCCCCCGTGGATGAGGAGCCTAGCCTCAGTGAAGGCTGGAAGCTTGAGGATGAACCAGCCCTCCACGTTTGAGCAGCTCGGAGCCTCCCTGCTTAGCGCCCTTTCGAGAGCTAAGCTGGGCACGCCAAGCTTCGTCAGCCACTCAGCCTTCGAGGCCTCCTCAAGGGATAGATCCACCCAGGCTCGCTCAGCCCGCTCAATGAGCTTTAAGGCCTCACCTTCCTCCTTAGGCTCGTGGAGGCTTTGAGAGCCGCCTAAGGCTGCTACGACCTTCAAGCTAGGGGCCCATAAGCTAGGCGGCTGGCAGCTTCAAATGCTTTACCTAGCTTCTCGAAAGCCTCTTATACCGCACACATCATTCCCCCAACGGTGCTCAGCATGCCTGGAGTGAGGGACAAGGTGGCCATCATAGGGATGGGGTGCACCAAGTTCGACGAGCACTGGGATAAAAGCATCTGGGACCTGGTGGTCGATGCCTGCCACGAGGCCTTCGAGGACGCTGGCGTGGAGCCTAAGGACATCAAGGCCGCCTGGTGGTCGAGCATCATAGGTGGCTACCTGGGTAGGAGCCTCAACTACGCCTTGAAGCTCGACTACATCCCCGTGTCCAGGGTCGAGAATAGGTGCGCCAGCGCCCACGACGCTTTCATAAACGCCTGCTACGCCGTCGCCTGCGGAGCCTACGACCTCGTGTTGGTGTGTGGAGCTGAGAAGCTTAAGGATGCAGGCATCCCCATACCCGGCGTAGTCGACCCTGCTGAGCCATACATAAGCAGGGTGGATACGAGGTTCCCTCCGCCAGCCGCCTACGCTCAGCTGGCTGTAAGGTACTTCACGCACTACGGCATCCCCATTGAGAGGGGCAGGGAGGTCTTGGCTAGGATAGCGGTGAAGAACCACTACAACGGCTCCCTCAACCCTAAGGCTCAGTTCCAGAGGGCGATAACCTTGGAGGAGGCCTTGAAGGCGCCCATCGTGGCTTGGCCCCTAGGCCTCTACGACTGCTGCGGGATCACAGACGGCGCGGCCGCAGCCGTGATCACGACGCCCGAGAAGGCTAGGCAGTATAGGGATGACTACGTGCTCGTTAAGGGCGTGGGGATGAGCTGCGGCATGTATCAAGGCGAGTACGTGGACGACTGGAGCCTAACCTCGATAGAGGAGAACGTGAGGGCCTCGAGGATGGCCTACAGGGAGGCAGGCATAGAGAACCCACGTAAGCAGCTCGACCTAGCCATAGTCCACGACTGCTTCACGATAACTGAGCTCGTCATCTACGAGGACTTTGGGTTCAGCGCTAGGGGCCAGGCTCCAAGGGATGTGGAGGCCGGGGTCTACGAGCTTAAGGGGGAGCTGCCCGTCAACACGGATGGAGGCTTGAAGTGCTTCGGCCACCCCATAGGGGCTAGCGGGCTTAGGATGATGTATGAGGTCTACAAGCAGCTCCAGGGGAAGGCTGGGAGGCGCCAGGTCGAGGTCAAGAACCAGCTGGGGCTAACCCACACGCTTGGAGGCACCCCCGTGGACTCCAACACAGCGGCTGTGGCCATCTTGGGGCTGAGGGGTGCATAGCATGGTCGGCGTAGTCTCCTATGGAGCCTACGTGCCTAGGTGGAGGCTAAGCAAGGAGCTCCTACGCAGGGGCCTCAAGGGCGAGAAGGCGGTTGCAGGGCCCGATGAAGACAGCTTAACCATGGGGGTCGCCGCCGCTCTAGACTGCCTCAAGGGCCTCGATAGGTCGAGCGTAGACGCTCTGTTCTTCGCCTCCACCACCTCCCCCTTCAAGGAGAAGGGCGCGGCCTCCATGATTGCAGCCGCCCTAGACTTGAGGCGCGACGTAGCGACCGCAGACTTCGGAGGCACGCTGAGGGCTGGGACCACAGCGTTGAAGTCAGCCCTCGACGCCGTTAAGGCTGGCTCAGCTAGGAACGTGCTGGTGGTAAGCGCAGACTGCCGCCTAGCTGCGCCTGGCTCAGCCTTCGAGCTTAGCTTAGGCGATGGAGCCGCCGCCCTGCTAGTAGGCTCTGAGGGCGTCGTGGCTGAGTATGTGGGCGGCTTCTTCGTGGCCGACGAGATCTACGATGTATGGAGGCGGGACGTAGACCTCTACGTTCAGAGCTGGGAGGAGCGCTTCATCTACACGCAGGGCTACCTCAGGGTGCTGAGCGAGGCCATCAACGGCCTCTTCAAGAAGCTCAGCGTGGCCCCGAGCGACGTGGGCAAGGCAGCCATCTACGCGCCCGACGCTCGAAGAGCGGTGGAGCTAGCTAGAGCGGTGGGGATGGACCCGGCGAAGCAGCTTCTAGACCCCATGCTCGACTCAATCGGCTGCACGGGGGCCGCTCACGCCCTCATGCTGTTTACGGCCTCCCTCGAGGAGGCGTCGCCCGGGTCCAAGATGCTTATAGCTAGCTACGGCAATGGAGGCGACGCCCTCCTCTTCGCGGTTAAGGAGGGCGTCGAGAAGCTTAAGGCCTCTAGGAGGGGGGTTAGAGGGCACCTGGCCGTTAAGCGGCCCGTCCCAGACTACGTTACCTACTTGAGGTGGAGGGGGCTGATCAGCCTACCTGAGCCGAGGGTCCCTATGGCTGTATCCTACCCAAGCGCCTCAGCCATGTGGAGGGAGCGAGATAGGATCTACCCGCTATACGCCTCTAAGTGTAAGCGGTGCGGAACCGTTCAGTACCCAGTGCTGGGGCCCTCACATAGGGTGTGCGTGAAGTGTAAGGCGAAGGATGAGTTCGAGAAGGTAAGGCTGAGCGACAAGAGGGGCAAGCTATTCTCCTTCAGCTACGACTTCCTCAGGGGTGTGCCTATAGGCCTAGTAAACATGGAGGGCGGCGGCAGGGTCTTCCTAGAGTTAACGGATGTGGACGTGAGGGAGCTTAAGGTGGGCATGGATGTGGAGCTAGTCTTCCGCAGGCTGGAGCTTTGGCGGAGCGACGGGATATACGGCTACTTCTGGAAGGCTGCACCTGCATAGCCATCCCCTCCCTCATTTTTATATCGTCAGCCAACGCTTCAGCAGCCACCTTCAACGAGGCGGCGTGAGAGGGGCGGCGTGGGTGAGGCGACTTAAGATAGAGCCTTCCTGACCTGCTCGTAGCCTAGGTCGAAGGCCTTTAAGTTGATTTCAGCCACCTTGCCCTTGAAGCGCTCAGCTATGCTCCTCTTAAGGGCCTCCACCCTCAGAGGAAGCCTGCCTGTGCCGGCGAGGGCGCCTAGCATAACCATGTTGGCGGCTAAGGTGCTACCCGCCCTAGCGGCAAGCTCGAAGGGGTCGAGGGTTACCACCTGCCCGCCATACTCCTTCAGCTTCCTAGCCACCTCCTCGACCTCCGGGTAGGTGCCCATGCCCAGCGACACGGAGGGTGGGATCACGGGCCTCGTGGATAGGAGCACCATGGTGTTCTTAGACAGATAGCGTATGTTGCGTAGGGCCTCAGAGGGCTCCATGGCCACCATCACGTCTGCCTTCGCCTCCGGGACCATGGGTCCATGGACGGCGCTGCCCAGCCTTATGAAGGTTATCACGCTTCCCCCTCGCTGAGCCATGCCTAGGACCTCGCTGCCCCTCACCTTTACGCCCTCCATCACGGCAGCCCTGCCCAAGACCTCCGACATAACTATGGTGCCCTGGCCCCCCACGCCCACCAACACTATGTTGATCTCCTCAACCCCCTTCATGGCTTAGCACCCTCAGTAGGCGCTATCGCCTTATACGGACAGATTTGAGCGCAGACGCCGCAGCCCACGCAGGTTAAGGGGTCTATGGTGTAGGTGCCGTGAAGCTTAACTATGGATGGGCAGGCGAAGAGCTTGATGCAAACGTCACACTTCCTACACTTCTCCTGATCCACGGCGTAGGGTACAACCTTCTCACCCCTGCTGCGCTTCTCGCGTAGGGCCTCGAGGGTGCATAGCCTACGCATGACTACGAGCGCGGGCCCCTCGTAGCGCAGCGCCTTAACCATGACGTCTACGGCCCTCTTGACGTCGTAGGGGTCGACTACCTCCACGAAGCCCACGCCGCAGCCCCTCGCTACGTCCTCTGGGGTCAGCTTGACCGTGGGCTCACCCATCGCTGTGAGGCCCGTCCCTGGATGCGGCTGGAAGCCGGTCATGGCTGTGGTCTGATTGTCGAGGACGACGACTGTGACCCTAGCCTTGTTGTATACAGCGTTGATCAGCGCTGGGATCCCTGCGTGGAAGAAGGTGGAGTCCCCTAGGCAGGGGATGATGGGGGCGTTGACCACGTGGGCGAGGCCGTCGGCTAAGCCTATGCTTCCACCCATGCATATGCAGGTGTCCACGGTCTCCAAGGGGGGCTGGTACGCCAGCGTGTAGCAGCCTATGTCGCCTGGGTAGATGGGCTCCACGCCTTCACCGTAGCTCTTAGCCACCCTCTGAGCTGCGACCTTGATGGCGTAGAATGAGGCTCTATGCGGGCAGCCTGGACATAGCAGTGGAGGCCTAGGGGGAGCCATGGAGGCCGCCTTGCTGCTCGCCTCGTCTATGGCCTTAAAGTCGATGGGCGGCTCCACGCCAGCCAGCTTAGCTATCGCTGTCACAGCGTGCCTAGTTGAGAGCTCACCTATGAGGGGGATGAGGTCCTTGCCGTGGATCCTCACCCTCACCCCCTCCTCGCCCGCCACCGCCTTAACGTGGAGCTCGACGAAGGGCTCAAGCTCCTCTATGACTAAGGCCTCCTCGACGCTGGTGAGGAGCTCCTTCACCAGCCCCTCTGGGATGGGGTTGGTGGTGCCCACCTTCAGCATGGAGACCCTGCCCTCCAGCCCAAGCCACTTAACGGCCTCGAGGGCGTAGGCGTAGGAGAGGCCTGAGGCTATGACCCCCAGCCTAGCTCCATCGACGAGCCCCAGCTTGTTGAAGGGCCATCTATCCACGTCCCTCCTGATGCGCTCGAAGCGCTGAATCATGAGTGGCCTGTTCTTACGGGCCGTGGCTGGGACGTAGGTCAGCCAGGAGGGGTCCTTCTTGAAGGAGCCCCTCCTACGCTCCTTGCTCAAGGGGCCTAGGGCCACGTCGCCGCGAGCATGACCTATCCTAGTCACGGTTCGAAGCATGAATGGATGGCCGTACTGCTCCGAGAGGCTGAAGGAGGCTGCCGTCATGTCCTTAGCCTCCTGGACGTCGCTGGGCTCCAAGACTGGGAAGTAGGCCTGCTTAGCGATCCACCTATTGTCCTGCTCGTTCTGGGAGCTCCAAGCCCATGGGTCGTCGGCGCTGACCACGAGGAAGCCCCCCCTAGCCCCTATGTAGCCTGCGGTGACGAAGGAGTCGTGAGCTACGTTGAGCCCCACATGCTTCATCGAGCACATAGCCTTAAGCCCACATATCGAGGCGGCGAGAGCCACCTCCAAGGCTACCTTCTCGTTGACGGACCACTCCACGTAGATGCCAGCTTCCTTAGCCACCGAGGCCAAGGACATCAAGATCTCGCTTGAAGGCGTGCCTGGGTAGGCGGCAGCTACCTGAACCCCTCCTTCAAGCGCTCCTCGAGCGATGGCCTCGTTACCCAGCAGGAAGAGCCTCTCGCCTGGAGCGTCCTTTAAGAGCTCGCTCACCATTGCGCACCGCGAAGCCCTAAAGCTGGATCTAGTTAAAAGCTTGCGGTTCAAGCTTCAGGACCTGGCAACTTAGCTCCAACCTACGCTGAGGGGTCGACTAAGCCGTCCATGAAGCGCGAGGCGCGAATTAAACGTGGGCTATAAAAAAGCCTTGAGGGTTGGCTGGCGATGCCCAGCGCAGCTTGAAGGCTAACGTATGCCTAGCTCCTTTATGAGCCCCTCCTTCACCCTGCGGTGGATGATCTTGCCCGACCCAGTCCTAGGCAGCTCCTCAGCCCTCTTGAAGAACACGCGCTTAGGCTTCTTGTAGCCAGCTATCTTGCCTGTGCACCAGTCGATTACGTCTTTCTCGGTGAGCTTGGAGCCCTCCCTCGGGACCACCACCGCCGTCACAGCCTCACCCCACTTCTCGTCGGGTAGGCCTACCACGCATACCTCCACCACGTCGGGGTGGCGGCCTATCACCTGCTCGACCTCAGAGGGGAACACCTTCTCGCCGCCCGTTATTATCATGTTGTCCTTCCTGTCGACCAGGTAGATGTAGCCCTCCTCGTCCCTCATGGCCATGTCGCCGGCGCTGAAGTAGAGCTGGCCGTCGATGACCCTGAAGGACCTCCTCGTCTTCTCAGGGTCCTTATAGTAGCCGTCGAACATCATGGGCCCCCTCGAATACAGCTCACCCACCCTCCCCGGCTCAGTTATGACGTTGCCCTCGTCGTCGAGGAGCTTGATGTCGTAGGTGCCTAGGGTCTCCTGGCCTATGGACCCGACCTTCCTGAGCTGATCCTCATGCTTCAGGATGGTGACTATGCCGGCCTCCGTGGAGCCGTAGGCCTCTAGGAGCTTAACGTGAGGCATCCACTTCAACACCTGCTCCTTGATCGGCCCCCTAACGGGGGCTGAGGAGGTCAGCAGCACCTTCAGGGAGCTGACGTCGTACTTCCTCTTCACCTCCTCCGGCAGGTCGAGGAGCAACTTGTAGTGGGTTGGGATGAGCGAGATGAAGTTCACCTTCTCCCTATCGATTATTTGAAGCAGCTCCTCAGGGTCGAAGCCCCTGTCGCGGCCTATGAACTGGGAGCCGCCTATGTAGAGCCAGAGGAGGCCGTAGAACGTGGAGTTCACGTGGAACCAGGGCATGATCGTCATCCCCTTCATGTACTCGTCGAAGCCATGTATGAGCGAGAAGAGCGTATAAACCGCGGCGTAGGAGCCGTGGCTCCTCACGCAGCCCTTAGGAAGCCCCGTCGTGCCGGAGGTGTAGACTTGGATCCATGGGTCCTTAGGCTCCACCTTAACCGCAGGCCTATCCGCCGGCGCGCTGGCGAGAAGCATCTCGTAGTCTATGTAGCCCTCAGGGACGGGGTTGTCGCTCCTCCTAACCACCACGTAGCCATCCTTCATCACGTCCTCAAACCTCCCCCTAGCCTTGTTTACGGTTGGGACGAACTCCTCCTCCACTATGACAAGCTTGCTGTCAGCGTGGTTGACTAGGTACTCAACCTCGCTGGGCACGTAGCGCCAGCTTATGGGGGCCACGACGAGGCCCGCCTTAGCGGCGGCGCAGTAGACTTCAGCGTACTCCTCGCAGTTCAACATCATCGGCGAGATCCTATCCCCCTTCTGTAGGCCGAGCTTAAGGAGGGCATTCGCCAGCCTATTCACCCTCTCGTTAAAGTCCCTGTAGTTGAAGGCCCTACCCCTCCAGTCCTTCACAGCCAGCTTGCTTGCATACTTCCTAGCGTTGACGTCCAGCTGCTCACCCATGGTCAGCCATCCAGTCCCCCGCTCAAGCCATGGAGGTACGGCCTTAGGCACCTCAGCCATGCCACGCCACCTGAGCTTTGGGTCTAGAGAGGCTGTTAAAAGCTTGTTGCAGGCGTTAAGACGTGGGGCTTGCGCTAACGTGACCTAGAGGCCTTGGAGGCCCCCATGGCCTCTATGAAGGCCTCAACCATGAGCTTCACCTGCTCCTCAGAGAACCTCCTCCAGTCGGTACAGTCTAGGTCTATGACGAGGCCCGGGATGCCGTGGCGCTCCTGCAGGAGGCTTTTAAGGTCGAAGTTGCCTATGGACATGAACCTACAGCCCCAGTTCGTGGGGATGATGAAGCCGTCGAGCTTATACTCCTTGATAAGCCTGTCGTACATTCTAAGCCTGAACTCCATGGTCGAGTTGCTGTAGGTGGCGAGCCCCCGCCTAGCTAGGCTTTCGAGGGGCTTAAGGGGGTTTAAGCGCCCCGACCAGGTGATGCAGGGGACCTCTATGGCCACCACCACGCCCAGCCTCTTTAAGTAGTCGTAGAAGCCTAGGTTGAACCAGGGTGGTAGGTTGTCCCAGCTGATACGATACTTCTCCTCAGCCACCACGCCCAACCCCTCCTTCACCTTCCGCTCCACCTCAGCCTTCAGCTTGGAGTAGAAGCTTAGCGCCAGCTCGCTGCCTGGGCAGGCGAGGACGAAGAATACTGCCGACCAAGCGTCCTCAGCCCCCATGGGGCAGGGCACAGCCTTGCGTAGGTCCATCACGTCCATCCATAGGTCGTTGACCTTGACCGAGGTCTCCAGGACCCTGCTCAACTTCGTCTTGTCCAGCCTGGCGTCCAGCCGCCCCTCCAAGAACTCTATGAGGCGATCCACCTCAGCTAGGTAGAGCTTCACGTACTCATCCTCCACGTCGGCTGGGTCGGCGCCAGACACATTGTAGGGCACGTCTAGGTAGAAGTAGGGGGCCTTCAACGCCCTGCTGAGGACCTGGCTCCACTTCAAGTGGGTGTCGCAGGCTGTGGAGGCCGCTAGGATCATGTCTGGCTTAGGCATGCCGCCCAGCGGGGCTTGAGGGTCTCCTAGGCTTCCAATAACGTCGCGGGCGTAGGAGCATAGGTCCCTAGAGAAGCCCCTCCCCTCAGCCACCTCACAGTACTTTACAGACTGCTGTAGGGCTCCGAGGAGGCAGGCGTACTGCTCAGGCCAAATGGGGTAGACGTCGAAGGCTTGAGCAACCTCCACGGGGAACGTCGAGAACACCCAAGCTACAGGCCTACCCTCCTCCTTAGCCCTCCTAGCCCCCTCGAAGTAGGGCCTCACGTAGTTCCTGAAGAAGCCCCTAGTGGCCTCTAAGCCTCTCTCCCTCGAGGGCTTGGACAAGCCTTTCACCTCAACGACTCCATGAAGGCCTCCACCCTAGTCTTAAGCTGAGCCCACTCCACCTCAGTGGGGCTCCACTCTAAGGCCATGTGGGGCACGCCCATATCCCTCAGCTCCTCAGCCATCATGGGGGCGTCGAAGAGGTGGATGTCGCAGAACTTAACCACCCACGTTAGGACGCCGTGGACGTTGAAGCGCCTCACAGCCTCCTTCACCGCGGCCAGCCTCTCCTCGCTGTGGTCCATGAAGGGGCAGGGCACCTTCTCTAAGTAGCGGCGCGTCAAGGCCTCGAGGGGGTCGCCAGCCTCCTCGACGAGGCCGTCGTAGTACCTTGAGCCCATGCAGGTGTCCTCAAACACCACTACGCCGCCTGCATCCTCCACCAGCTTCAGCAGCCTAGCCTCCTCATCTATGTAGCTACCCGTCACCAGTATCCTCAACCTACCCTTAAGCTCGCTTCGCGGCCCTGGAAGCCCCTCCATCAGACCCTCAACTAAGCCGAGAGCCTCCTCCTTAGGGAGGGCCGCTGAGATGGCTGAAGCGTAGAGGCTTTCAACACCAGTCAGGGGCGGTGGGTCTTCCCTCCTAGCTTCCTCCAGCCTCTTCAAGGCTGAGCGAAGCCTATTCATGAGGGAGGCGGCCTGCCTGACGCCCTCAAGATCCATGGGGCGGCCGTAGAGGCCCTCGAGGAAGCCCTTAAGCTTCCCCAGCTCATGCAGGTACATCTTCCTAGCCGCATCCCGCTTGGAGTGAGGGGTGTTGAAGAAGTGGAGCCTACCGCCCACGCCGTGGAGCTTCCAGACGTCAAACACCCTCCCCATGTGGTCGCAGCTGTTCGAGAAGACTACGC
>Ga0272445_1003295_pt1 | contig 10172 bp, 11 predicted proteins | sample YNPCB0031_FD_194404 | JGI IMG/M metagenome (GOLD analysis project Ga0272445, IMG submission 194404) | Hot spring sediment microbial communities from Yellowstone National Park, WY, United States - YNP-CB-003-1 | ecosystem: Environmental > Aquatic > Thermal springs > Hot (42-90C) > Sediment... | reverse complement strand
ACAATATTCATCATGCTTAACCTCCCAGCGTAGATTTTGGAGTTCTAACATTAAAGAATTTGATGGATAAGCCCTCAGCACACCTTAAAAATCTCCTTCAAAATTAAAGCCTCAGGAGCCTTCTTTCCACAAAAACTTTGAATCAAAACTATAAAATCAAAAACGTAGCCTAAAGAGCCATCAAGAGCCTAACATTATAAACCCTAAAATCCCACCTACGAAGCATAAAAAACAAAAACTAAAATAATAGTTAGATACGCCTGAGAAAATATCTTATAGAAGTGAGAGATTTAGAAGGTGTGGCATGCTGAAACCTACTAATAAAATATTATTCACATTATACTACAACCACTTGAGAGGGTGAAATAAAATTAAGTTGCTACGTCCTTATTTTCAGGGATACTACCTAATTCTCATAGCCGAGATATTTTAAACCTCGGATGGTTTGGCGGTGGACGTTTTCCCTCCTCTATCAAAACCTGGGCATATGCTGCGTTTATTAGGCTTATTGCTGGAAAAATATATTCTGCATCGCTTACTGGACCATACAATATGAAGTCGGCTCCAATAGCTATTGGCAGACCATTCACTATTGATGAGCATGCCATTAACAGAATCTTATCTTTTTTTTCTTTAAGGGATTTCCATGATGCTATCGCGTTGTGGGCTCCGCATCCAGTTGGGTAGCCGTATCGCTCTTTAACCTCAAATATTGCTTTACACGCTAAGCCTAATGTTGCAACATCTAAGACAACAGTGTCAACAAGTATATTTGTTATCCCAGCAGACTCTATCTTTGGGATTAAGGCTTCAAGAAGCCTAACTCTCTCCCTATAAGATATCATTGCCCTGGTGCTATATGTGAGCGCTATAGCCGATTTTAAGCCAACATCCTTAGCCTTTGCGTATATCGAGGGTTTCGTCTCAGGGTTAATCGAGTTTAGTATGGTTCTATCTAATATACCTAAGTCCTTGGCAACTTCCATGCCGCTTAACCCAGCATCCTCAGAAACATAGTCTATAAGAATAGGCATCTTTGTTACGTCAGCAGCAAACTCAAGGTACTTTCTAGCATTTTCAGGATTAGAGCAGACAACATCAAGCATTGCTGGTAACCCGGTTTTATCAGAGAACTCTTCAAGCTTCATGATTAAGCTCTCAGCACTTGCACGATTAAATTCCCCAGTCTTCTCGTCCTGAACGCATTTATCACCTCTATAAAATATACTTCCAATCATAACAGTTGGGTTCTCACCCGGCTGACCGCCAATCTTAACACCAGATATTTCGAAAACAATCTGCTCTCTACCAAACCTAAACATTTCCCAGCACACCTTTAATGTTTAATCAATAACATTGTTTTGGTTGTTCCCAAGCATTTAATTTTTTCTCTCATAGATAGCTGAAGTAATATAGGCTTAACGCTAATTTGAATTTTAATAGAGGTTGAGGGGAGAAATGAGGAGGGGACTGTTGATCTGCATAGAGGGGCTCGATAGGAGTGGAAAAACAACACAGTCTCATCTTTTAGTTGAGAACTTAAAAAGTAAGGGTTTTGAAGCAGTTTATACAACGGAGCCCAGCAACGGTGAGATTGGCAGATTCATAAGACGCTATGTTCTGCAGAGACATAAACGCATATCAGCCCATATAGAAGCCCTCTTATTCGCTGCGGACAGGATTGATCATGTTGAAAGAGAGATAAAACCAATGCTCAATGAGGGAAAAATAGTTGTCTCAGATAGGTACATTTACTCTTCATTTGCATATCAAGGTGCAGCTGGACTTGATATGAGGTGGATAAGAGAGATTAATAGAATGGTTCCGGAACCAGATTTAGCAATATACTTGGAAGTTCCCATCGAAGTCATTATGGAACGCCTTAAAAGAAAGAGGGGGAAATCAATTATGGAGTCACGTGAAATACAGGAGAAGGTTAGGGAGGTTTACATAAAACTCGTTAAGGATGGGAAACTAATAATGGTTGATGGAAACAGACCAATAGTAGAAGTTTCGCAGGACATTCAAAAAATAGTTATTGATAGATTAAAGGGCTTGAAAACTAAATAGTTCACATATCTATAATTCTTACTGGGTTAGCTCCTCTCCTTAACAGCTCCATATTTATTTTTTCAATCAGGAACTTAATGAAATCCTCCACCGGTATGCGCCCCAGTCCCCTCTCATGAAAAACCTGAACCTCAAATTCATCCTTGCTGAATAAGAATCTCAGAAAGTAATAATCGAATCGCAGGGCTCTCCGCGCCTCCCCCCTTAATCTATAATATCTTATGACGCAAAAGAAATCTAATATATGAATATCCTCCTCACTGATTAAGTTTAAAATCATATTCAATGCGTCTTCATCCATATAGTTGAATATTAGGCCGTCGGCTACGCCAAACTCTAGAATAACATCCACATCCGGCCCAATTAAACCTGATATGTTAGCGGTAACGCTGCTTCCATTTAGTCTATATAATGTGTTAAGTATTGCTTTCTGGAGGGTGCTTAGAGGAATTTTAAACTCGAATCTGGCAGCTCCATGATACTTATTTGGAAAGTTTATGTAAATGCCTAAAGTTTTCTTCATTTTCTCATTTTTCCAATTCTTCTTATTCTCTCAAGATTTTCTAGTAAAGTAGACATTGCAGCACTTAGCCTTTCAATTTCATCTAAATTATCTTCAACTCTAAGCCTCTCGTTAATCTCCCAAATCTTCATTAGAAGCGTCGATTCAGCCTGGCTTAGCGCCGATAAGGTCTCAATTTCTCTAGCCTCTTCCTCCTCCCTAACGACTACTACTTTCTTCTGGCATTGAGCACACCACAGCTCACCACTCTTAAGCCTGAAGAGCGGTGAGGCACAAACCGGGCATGATAAGTCTGTTAATGTTGCACCACTCCTTAATAAGTCAGCCATTAAGCGCACCTTATCACTCCTATTTTCTTCCTTAGACAAGTCTCACACCCCACTTATTTTCAGGTAGTCTTACATTTATTGAGCATTATCTGCGCCTAACCTTATATACTTTGACGAGGTCAATAGCGTCTCTAACGTTTTTGGTTTTAGCTAAAATCTTAATCTTTTGCGGATCAATCTGAATCTGATAGCTGCATCCAAGACACTTAGCAGTTTTTTGGCCATATTTAGCATACCTAACTAGCCCGCATCTAGGACAGGCAAATATTATGTAGTCAGCCAAATTACCGTTTACCCCTTAATGCTCATTTAATTTAATTGTTTTATTTTTGTTTTATTGTTATTCTGAGGATTTCTTTGCCACTTCCCTTATCAGCGACTCTACTTTCAGGAGCGCTCTTATTGGGCCAACAACGCAGACCCCCAAAAGTTTAGGGAGCTTAGAAAATCACTGCTCATCAGCCTCGAACACTAACATTCAATAGATGAAAATGACTCTTTGTGAGCTACCCCACCCTGAAGGGCAAGGGCTTCCCCGTTGAACTAGGGCTTCTCGCCGCCAACCTCACATGCGGTTTGAGAGCTCACAACTCCCCCATTCCATACCCCTCATTAAAGCATGATCTATGTTAATGCATGCATTCAAATCCCCGTTATAGATCAGCCTACATCCACGGGCATCTGCAAGGGAACAGCCCAAACAAAGAACGCCTAAGCTCTTCAGTGTTTAAGCCTTTTCTCCATCATGAATAGCGAGGCTTTCAGTTATTAAACTTAACCTCCACTAATCAACAACAGAGCAGCCCTGCAAATTTACATCAAAACCGCTGTCTCCTCTTTAACTTTAAATCCTCAAATGTTAACTTCAGCCCTCAATTTCAAGACTTGGCAACTTAACATATAAGGGTTTTATATTTTAGGTTGCCACGTCCCAATTTCATGTTAAACCTAATAAATTAGTCTGTAAAGCGAGAAACTTAGTACACCATTCCTAAATGTTAAATCTTTAACCTCGGGTATAACTGGAACTGGCAGAGTTAATTGCCCATAAAATCTTACGTCTCCATGCTCAGCTTCGATAACAACATCCCACTGAGAGACCCTCAGACTTATGTCTTCCTCCTCAACGCCAGGCATATAAGCCATAATGAAGACCCTATCCATCTCAACATAAACATCTACAAGGGGGGTTCTAACCCAAGGAGCCACAATTGGCTTATAAATCTCTTTAGTTTCTCTAAGAACCCTTCCTCCAGGTTTAACTTTAAAAGCCTTCACAACAGCTAACCCAAAGAAAAAGCCACCTATATGCGCCCAGAAAGCAACACCGAGCTCTGTTTCTAGCGGAGTTAATGATAGTAAACCCATCAAAAATTGATAAATGAACCAGAAGCCAATATAATAATATGCCGGTACACTGACAATTGTTATGAATATATAGAAGATTAATGTCCTTATTCTTGCATTCGGGTATAAGATCATGTATGCGCCTAAAACAGCCGATATAGCTCCGGAAGCCCCAATAGCAGGCACCGTCAGCTTAGCTATTACATAAGGAATCGGACTCGTATAGATGGAAAGTAAAGTTGAAATTATATGAACTAAGCTAGCGAATAATCCCCCCAGCAGATAAAAAATCAAATATTTAATGTGCCCTAATGCATCTTCAACATTATCCCCGAAAACCCATAAATAAAGCATATTGCCGAGCAAGTGTAAGATATCTGCATGCATAAACATGCTTGTGAAGAGAGTCTCCAGTCTATCTCCCCTCAAAATATAAACTGGGATTGCCCCATACATCATAATATACTTATTAAAGGCCCGTAACCCCTGAAAATATAAAGAGAAGAAAATCACCACATTCAAAATAATTAACATGTAGTTTATGTACGGCTTTTTAGAAGGCCTATTCTCATCGCGAATTGGTATCATACCATTAATCCGCAGCTATTAAACTCTAGGATTTTCTCTACGGCTCTTTTATAAACTTTTATACTAGTTAAAAACTCCGGGATCTCTATATGTTCATTTAAGGTGTGGCTTAAGCTCGAGTCTCCTGGACCATACGTTGCTACTGGAATCTTGAAGTGTGCTCCGAAAATGTTCATGTCGCCAGTTCCAGTTTTACGGATAAGCTTAGCATTTTCACCTGTTTCCTCAAGTATCGCCTCCCTTAAAGCCTTAATAACAATCGTGTCTCTATCAGCCACGTATGGTTCAACCGTATCTGTAACGTTAAAATCAACAATCAAACCATTATTCTCCATCCTAAAGTTTTCAATCAAATCTTTTAGGACTTCTACTGTTTTCTGGCAGCTGATTGTTGGCGGCAATCTGAAATCAACTATTAGAGTGCATTCATCTGGTATGCTACGCGTCGACCCCCGACTACATATTCTGAGTATTGCTGGCGTTAAAGAATAGAAGATGCCAAACGTGGACCTATACTTTTCCTCACAAACCCCCTTTATTCTAGCCCATATTTCAAAGCATTTCTCAGCAGCATTATATAAGAGATGCTGAGCGCCAACATGCCCGGTGGAAGATTTAATCCTTATTTTTAGCTTAAGGTGGCCTTTATAAGCAAATGTTATCTTGTTTATGCCGCTTGGTTCGCCAAATATTGCATAGTTAACGCTAGGTTTCTCGCGTAGGAAACGCTTGATCCCTCTAGATTTTCCCTCTTCATCAACAATGCAAGCAACCATAATTCTACCCTTTAAAGCGTACTTCCTTAAGCTTGCAGCGGCAACTATCATCGCAGCTAAGGAGGACTTAGCGTCCACAGCACCCCTACCATAAAGCTTATTGTCTTCAACCCTAACTGGTATCCAGCCTGGAATAGTATCCATGTGTCCACATAAGAGAACTGATGGTTCTCCTGAACCAATTTCACCGTAAACATTGCCAACACGGTTTCTCCAAACTCTCTCGAAGCCTAATTTTTTTAGCTCCTCCGCCAGAAATAATGATAGATTTCTCTCTTCACCACTTGGACTATATATCTCTAACATTCTTTTTAGAAGGTTTACTGGATACTCTTCGCCAAAATCCATTCCTAACCAGTCCTTTAGCTGCCAGATATTTTCTTCTCCTCTTCCAGTAGTACCTCCCTTAGTATGTTTGCGACGGCTTCAACCTGATCAACTTCTATAACAAGCGGTGGAAGAAAGCGCATTACATTTCTCCCTGAATAGAGTAGTATTACGCCTCTCTCAAGCATCCTCATTAGCAAATCATGTATGTCTATTCTAGCCTCAAGTCCTAGCATTAAACCTAAGCCACGCACCTCCCTTAAAACCTTAAATTCCTCAACAAGCCCCTGAAGAATCCTCTTAAATCTATCACCAAGGATGCGAGCTCTCTCCACAAGGTTCTCCTCAATTATAACATCTATCACTGCGCATGCAGCCGCACACGCAAGCGGGTTTCCACCAAAGGTGCTTGTGTGCTCACCAACCTTAAGTACATTCATAATCTCCTCCTTAGCGATGGTTGCACCTATCGGTACTCCTCCACCCATAGCTTTAGCAACGCACATTATGTCCGGCATAACGCCCCAGTGCTCCAGGGCCCACATACAACCAGTCCGCCCAAAGCCTGTCTGAACCTCATCAAAAATCAACAAAATATTGTTTTCATCGCACAGTTTCCTCAACCCCTCGAGAAAGCCTTCCGGCGCAACATGAACTCCCCCTTCACCCTGAATCGGCTCAACAATAATTGCGGCAGTATCTTCTGTAATTGACCTCTCAACTCTATCAAGCCTGCCGAATGGCACAAACTTAAAGTTTGGGTTAAGGAGACTCCTGAAGGGTTCGCGGTATTTCGGGTTCCATGTTGCTGAGAGAGCGCCCAGAGTTTTCCCATGGAAACCTCTAACCATACTTATTATTTCTCGTCTACCAGTATATTTTATGGCAACTTTTATGGCGCACTCAACAGCCTCGGCCCCACTGTTAGATAGGAAAACTTTATTCAGACCTTTCGGGGCTATTTTAATTAGCTTCTCTAGAAGCTCAGCCCTCTTATCATTGTAGAGGGATCCATGGCAAGCTATAAGCTTCTCACATTGATCCTTTATAGCTTTAACAACCCTCGGATGGCAGTGTCCAACTAGGCTTACGCCGTAACCGCCCATACAATCTATGTAGGCTTTCCCATTCGCATCATAGAGAATAGCTCCTTCTCCCCTAATAACGCATACGGGAAACTTCTGGTAGACGTTTGCAAGATAAGCGTTTTCAATGGCTACAATCTCTTTCTCATTCAGCCGTTATCACCGTGCCATTTAAACCATTTATAGCGCTCGTTATAGGATCATCCACTAAGCCGCAGGCTATGATAGCTTCCCCAACACCAGCCTCAAGAGCTTCGATTGAGGCAATAACCTTCTTATCCATTCCAGAGCCAATTTCAGGCAGTATCTCCCTAGCGCGGCTCACAGGCATCCTTTTAATGTATTCTTTGCCTAGAAAGACGCCTGGCACATCCGTTAGAAAAATTATTTTGTCAGCTTTCAATGCTCCAGCTATCTGTCCAGCCACTCTATCGCTATCAACATTTAAGTACTCGTTTTCCTCACCTATAGCCACTGGGGAGATAACCGGCACATACCCTTGGTTAACAAGGATTTCTAGGAGCTGAGGGTTAACCCTAGATATTTTTCCAGTAAAGCCTCCATCAATAATGCGCTTTCTACCCCTCTCATCAACAATCATAAGCTTCTTCTTCCTATTCGCCACCATTAATGCCCCATCCACGCCGGAGAGACCAACCGCCAATATACCTCGACTTATAAGCCACCTTACTATCGCCTTATTTATTCTGCCAGCCATAACCATAGTATATATTTCCACGGTCTCTTCATCCGTGTATCGGCTTCTTAAGCCGTTTGGTGATGTTATAAAAATCTGTTTCTTCCCAAGTTTCTCAGCTATCTCCGTAACCTCATCTCCACCCCCATGAACTATAACTATCTTTTCATCCCTCAGAATTCTTTTTACATCATTAGCTAAACCCTCGCTTAACCCCCTCTTGAAAATATCCCCGCCGATTTTTATAACCATCATTTCCATTAACCGCCCAATAAAAAAGTTATCTTAAACTGGATGTAGGGCTGAGTAGCGTAAACCTTCCCTCTCATCCCAGCCGCACATAATATTCATATCCTGGACGGCTGTTCCAGCAGCCCCTTTCATCAAATTATCTATAGCCGATAAAACGACAAGCCTATTTGCGTGATCATCTATTTCGAAGCCTATATCACAGTAATTTGAGCCGACAACTATCTTGGGATCCGGATATTTGAAGACACCTTTAACGTCACGTATAAATCTGATAAAGGGCTCATTAGCATAAAATCCTCTATATATGCGCCAAACCTCAACCGAGGTTACTGGCTCCTTCAAGAATACATGGCATGTTGCGAGTATACCTCTAACCATGTTAACCGCATGGGCTGACATTGAAACCCTAATATTCTCATTGCATAGTAGCCTAAGCTCCTGTTCAATCTCAGCAGTATGCCTATGCCCAACTGGTTTATATGGTCTAACAACACTATAATGTTCCGAGTGGTGTGAGGACAATGATGGCTTAGCGCCAGCGCCCGATGAACCAACCTTAAAATCAATTACAATTTTATTCCCCTCAATCTTACCAGACTTAACTATTGGCGCTAGGGCAAGTATGCCAGCGGTAGCCATACATCCCGGAACAGCGACCAGCTGCGCCCTCTTTATTTCCTCGCGATGGAGCTCAGGTAAACCGTAAACGGCTTTCTCGAGAAGATCTGGGCTCTTATGGCTCCAACCATACCATTTTACATAGTCATCCGGGTTTTTAAGTCTGAAATCCGCACTTACGTCAATAACTTTCAACCCTACTTCCATAAGATGTGACATAAATGATGATGATACTCCGTGTGGTGTAGATATGAATAGTACATCGCATAAATCAGCCATCTTGAAGGGATCAGACTTTATGAACTTGAGCGTTGTTTGACCCTTCAGGTTTGGGTGAACCCTATAAACATATTCATCCGCATACGTGTTTGATGTTGCAGCTGAAACCTCAACCTTAGGGTGCAATAACAATAAGCGTAGGAGTTCACCGCCAACATAACCGGAGGCTCCGAAAACGCCAACCCTCATCTCTTCATCACCCTAATAGCGTACTCAATTATTTTCTGGGGAATGTCAACTCTAGTTGCTGAGTAGAGCCCCTTAAATTCAGGCGTATTATTAACCTCATGAACAACTATCCCCGTAGGTGACTCCATACAGTCGACTGCTAAAACTCCACCGCCAACAGATTTTGAAGCCCTAAGGGCTAAGTCAATAATCTCATCGGTGAGGGGGCATGGCTCAGTTCTTCCACCCCTAGCGACATTAGTTCTCCATTCTCCCTCAGCTGAATAACGATATGCCGCTGCAACAACTTCATCTCCAACAGTCAATATTCTTATATCCCTTGGAGGTCTCTTAACATACTCCTGGAAATAGTAAATTTGCATAAGCGAGTCACGCATTTCCTCACGTGTCTCTATGAGCGCTTGAGCTGTCTCCCTATCCTTAATTAGAGCTATAAGTCGCCCCCAGCTACCGATGACCGGCTTTAAAACCGCGGGATAACCCAATGAATCTAGAGCCTTAATAGCTCCCTCACTTGTAAATGCCACTAGTGTTTTTGGAACTGGAACATCCGCCTTTATTAAGGCCAGTATAGTGAAAAGTTTGTTTCCGCATACTAAGGAGACGTGGAATGGGTTGATTACTGGAAGCCCCGTGCTTTCAAGGATGGCTGTTATATGCAATCCCCTAAAGTAGCTTATGCAGCGCTGTAAAACTAAATCTCCAAACCTATTTCTAGCCTCCTCAAAATCGTCAGCTTTCAAGTAGATTTCTTTCGAATCGATCAATTTTATATCTAATCCAAGCCTCCTTGAAGCCTCTACTAAAGCCTTTTCCTCCCACCTGATTCTATCATAGACTAAACTTATCTGATTCATCCGTTTTTACTCGCCCCAGTCTTCACCTTCTACCTCAGCTGGCTTAAGGCTGATTGATCCAGACCCATCAAACTTAACTTCCAAATCTAATCCACAATCTGGACAGCTCACAATTTCACCTGAAACAACATCGTCTGGAACATTTATTTCAGCATCACATTCAGGGCATCTTAACTTGAAGGTTACCAGCCTCCTCTTTTTTATTCACGCTTTAATAGGAGAAAGCGTTTTTCTT
>Ga0272445_1003292_pt1 | contig 10178 bp, 10 predicted proteins | sample YNPCB0031_FD_194404 | JGI IMG/M metagenome (GOLD analysis project Ga0272445, IMG submission 194404) | Hot spring sediment microbial communities from Yellowstone National Park, WY, United States - YNP-CB-003-1 | ecosystem: Environmental > Aquatic > Thermal springs > Hot (42-90C) > Sediment... | reverse complement strand
CCCATTGAAAAAGCTTATAGGCCCGTCGGCCATAAAGGGCAAATGGCGATTCGGTTTGCCGACCGTGATAATCGAACTTTTGGAGGGTCGCACGGAGGCCCAAAAGGCCGAGTTGGCCAAGGCGATAACGGATGCGATGGTCCGCATACTGGGCGTCCCTCCCAACGCGGTTACGATAATCTATCACGACCTACCGAGGCAAAACATCGCGAGCGCGGGGACCCTATTCAGCCAAAGGTGAGCCCCCTTGGGGCCCGGCTCAAGGGAAACCCTCCTCTTGACCGATCGCGAGGTAAGGGGCCTCCTCAACATGGAGGAGGTCATGGGCGCCGTGGAGCTGGCCTTCAAGGAAAAGGGCCTGGGGAGGGCCCAAATGCCCGCGAAGCTCTACCTCTTCTATGAAAAGTACGGTGGGGATCTTAGGGCCATGCCCTCCTACTTGGAGGCCTTGGATATATCGGCGGTGAAGATAGTGAACGTCCACCCGGATAATCGAGCCAAGCGCGGGTTGCCGACGGTCATGGCGACCATAATCCTAATCGATCCGGGGAGCGGCTTCCCGATGGCGATCATGGGGGGCACCGCCATAACGGATTTCAGGACCGGGGCTGCGGGCGGCGTGGCGGCGAAATACTTGGCCAATCCGGATCCGAAGGTCATCGCGCTCGTTGGCGCCGGGGCCCAAGCTAAAACCCAGCTGATGGCTCTATTGGCCCTTTATAGGGACTTCGAGGTCAGGGCCTGGAGCAGATCCGATTCCACCAGGGAGGCATTCCTGGCGGAGATGGGGCCGCTATGCGAAGGCAGGGCTCGCCTGAGGGGCTTCGATGATTTGGAGAAGGCCGTGAGGGGCGCCGATATAATCGTCACGACGACGCCATCGAGGGAGCCATTGGTGGCCGATGAATGGGTATCTAACGGCGCCCATATAAATTGCATAGGGGCCGATGCCCCCGGGAAGCAGGAGCTCGACCCAGCTATATTGAAGCGGTCTAAGATAATCGTTGACGATTGGGAGCAAGCCTCCCATAGCGGGGAGATCAACGTCCCAATATCCAAGGGGCTCCTGAGCAAAGGGGATGTTTGGGCGGAGCTTGGGGAGGTCGTAGCGGGGCTCAAGCCGGGAAGGGAATCGAAGCGGGAGCTGACGGTTTTCGTCTCAACCGGGCTGGCCGTACAGGACGCCGTAACCGCTGCCTTGGTTTATAGGAAGGCGTCAGAACGCGGCCTAGGGCGCATGATCCCGCTGGTCGTTTGAAGAGGAATCCCGCCTCTCAATATTCGCGCAAGGAACCATGGATATCCTCCTCCTATACCCATTTATACAACCAAGTTTTATCTCCTTCGCAAGCTTGGCGATCTCCGATAATTTCTGAGATGGTTCCATGAGGTTCTCCGAGTATATTCCTGCATATGCGCTCCCAACGACTACGCCATCTGCCCCAGCAGATACCATTTCCTCAGCATCCTTTCCTTTTGAAATACCAAATCCAACGAGTATCGGTTTATTGGTTTTTTCCCTCGCCTTTATTATCAGCCTCAGTGTCGCCTTTCGATCCTTTGGTTTCGAGCCAGTTACCCCTTCAAGCCCTATTAGATATATAAATCCAGAAGCCCTTGCTAAAATTTCCTCAAGCCTCGCCTCCGAGGTTGTTGGCGATACCTGCAATATTACATCCAATCCTTTCTTCCTCGCGATCCCCATGAGCGGCTTTGCCTCCTCCATTGGAAGATCCGGGATTAAAATCGCTTGAGCCCCCGCGATCCTTATTTCATCTAGGAATCTCTCGATGCCCATTGTGTATGGGATGTTAAAATACGTCGTTACGACCATTGGCGCCTTGATCCCATTAGCCCTGAGCATTTTGATGCCATTGATGCACTTAGCGGGGGTTATGCCGCGATTCAAAGCTCTTTCGCAAGCGGCTCTGAAAACTTCCCCATCAGCTATTGGGTCTGAAAATGGAATCCCGAACTCTATTATATCCGCTCCATTCTCGAATAAAGTTTCAATCAGTTTTATGGAGAAGTCCTCATTTGGGTCCCCGTAATAGACGTGGGCCATATGGGCACCCTCTCCTCTCCCGGCTAATTCCAGAAATTTTTCCTCAAGATCCATAAAAATACCTCAAGATCGTGTCTATATCCTTATCCCCCCTTCCAGAATAGCTTATAACCACTATCTCGTTTTCCCCAAACTCCTCTTTATGGTTTAACACATATGCTATTGCATGGGCCGTCTCCAATGCTGGTATGAGCCCCTCAGTGCGCGCCATGATCCGCACAGCTTCGAAGACTTCGCGATCAAATGCATAGCATGGTTTTACCCTCCCAATCTCACAAAGGTGGGAGATTTCCGGGCCCCTTCCGGGATAATTCAATCCCGCGGCCCTGGTTTTGGAGGGCCTGATTTGGCCATGCTCGTCTCCCATTATCTGCATCAAGCTACCGTGCAGAATCCCTGGCCTTCCGAGCTGGAAGGCCGCGGCGCTATTCTCGGCTCCCAGGCTCTCTCCACCTCCCTCAACGAAATATAACCTAACTTTCCTTTCCTCTATGAAAGGTTTAAAGGAACCTATGGCGTTGCTTCCGCCGCTTCCACAGGCCACTATAGCATCTGGGAGCCGACCCTCCTTTTTTAAGATCTGTTGCTTAATCTCATGGCCTATTATGCTCTGGAAGGTCGCGACGATCGTTGGGAATGGATGGGGCCCAACCGCGGATCCCATGAGATAATGGGTCGTCCTGGAACACTTGGTCCATTCGCGGAGGGTTTCAGAAACGGCATCCTTCAGAATTCCGGCACCGGTTTTTATTGGTTTTATCTTTGCGCCCAAGAGCATCATCTTCTTGACATTTGAAGCTTGACGCTTAACGTCTTTGGCCCCCATAAAAATTTCCGTCCTCAACCCGCAGATGTTCCCAGCCATAGCCGTTGCCAATCCGTGTTGGCCTGCCGCCGTCTCCGTTATCAGTCGCCTCTTGCCCATTTTCTTGGCGAGCAACGCTTGGCCAAGGGCATTATTGAGTTTATGCGAACCACCGCAGAGGAGATCCTCGCGCTTAAGATATACCTTAAATCCAACGAGCTTGCTAAAGTTCCTTGCATAGTAAAGCGGCGTTGGTCTGCCTCCATAATCCATAAGCAATCCATGAAACTCCTTTTGGAATTCCTCAGTTGGATAAAACTTCTCGAAAGCCTCCTCAAGCTCCAAAAGGGCATCCACTAGGACCTCGCTTACATACATTCCTCCATATCTTCCGAACCTCCATCCCTCCATGAAATTATCACCGAGATCTTGAATTACCGATAATTTCATATGGCCATTACGAGTTCCTTCACTTTATTCTCAATATCATTAATGGTTTGAGTCAACATAAACGCCGACCCAACAAGGAAGGCTTTAGCACCGCAATTTCTCAAAAAACGTACATCCTCCGGCGTTTTAATCCCACTTTCGCTGATCACGATTTTATTGCAACCAACGACGTTCGAGAGGACCCTCTGCGTAGTGTGCAAATCCACCTTAAGGGTTCTCAAATCTCTATTATTTATCCCTACTAAATCAGCATCTGTCTCAAGTGCCGTTAAAAATTCTCGCTCGTCGTGTACCTCCAAGACGGTTTCCAACCCCTTGGATTTAGCCAATCGAATCATTTCCTGAGCGGAGTGATCGGTGTAGCCTCTTTCGAAAATCGATAGAATTAGAAGGACGGCGTCTGCGCCCGACCTTGCGGCTGCCTCTATCTGAATCGGATCAATAATTATGTCCTTCATCATCACTGGCACGCCCACATGTTGTTTCACTTCAGACAATGCCTTTATTGAACCACCAAAGTGCTTCGGCTCAGTTAGGACGGATATACTAGAAGCGCCCCCCTTCTCCATAGCTTGGGCAACATCCTTCGGATTGCTTATGCGCTTTAAACTCCCATTCGATGGAGAAGATGGCTTGATTTCCGCGATAATTGCCGCATGCTTACATTTAACTATCGCCTCCTTTAGACTAACTCTTCGCTCGGCCGCTCCTTCACCATAATTCATCTCGTAGTATCCATCTCGCAGGGTCTTTATCGCATCCTTAACCAAAAGGTCGAGAAAATCAGCCATTTTTAGCCTCAAGCTCCTCGAGTTTTGAAACATCGCTTCCATCGCAAAACTTAATCAATTCCTTTAATTTTCTATAGGCGGCTCCGCTCTCGATGGATTCTTGGGCGAGCTCCACCCCATAGGGAAAATCATCGGCCATCCCGCCTACAATGATCCCGGCTGCGGCGTTTACGGCTACGAGATCCCTTTTTGGGTCCCCGGCTTTTATGCATCCGTAAAGTATTTTAAAAATCACCTCGGCGCTTTCTCCTGGTCCCATTTCTGGGGATATGTTCTCAACGCAAACCCTCCTTGTGCCCAAATCCTCTGGTACAACCTCAAAGGTCTGGATTTCGCCACCCCTCAGCCAAGCCATCATCGTTTTCCCCACTATGGAGATTTCGTCAATTCCATCTAAGCCGTGAACCACGATAGCTTCCCTTAGGCCCAAGTTGTGGAGCACATGGGCGACTTTTTCCACAAGCCCCGGATCATAAACTCCCACCACTTGAGCATCTGGGGAGGTCGGATTAGCCAAGGGCCCCAAAATATTGAAGACAGTCCTTATGCCGATCTCCCTCCTAGGGGCGGCAGCATGTCTCATGGCGGGGTGAAATAAGGGCGCGAACATGAATCCTATGCCAATATTCTCGATGGATCTTTCTACGATTTCGATGGGGGTGCTCAAATTAAGCCCCAATTGTTCCAAGACATCCGCGCTACCGCTTTTGCTCGTAATCGAGCGATTCCCATGCTTGGCTACGGTGACCCCCGCGCCAGCGGCCACGAAAGCGGCCGCTGTGCTAATGTTGAACGTTTTAACCTTATCCCCACCAGTTCCACAAATGTCCACAAGTCGCCCCCTCACCTTTGGGTTAATCCTATGGCAAAAATCCCTCATAGCCGCGGAAAATGCAGCGATCTCTCCGACGCTTTCCCCCTTCATCCTTAAGGCTGTTAATAAGGCCGATATCTGAGCGGGCGTTGCTCTTCCGGACATTATTTCTCTCATGGCCTCATACGCTTCCAGATGGGAAAGGTCTCGCCCATCGACCAATTTTCCAATGGCCTCCTTGATCACGTGCTACCTCCTCCATCAAGGAAATTTTTCAAAAGGTTCCTACCCCATTCTGTAACGATGGATTCCGGATGGAACTGCACGCCCTCGATGGGGTAGGATACATGGCGAATTCCCATTATTTCGCCATCATCCAAGGCTATGGCGGTAATTTTAAAGCAACTTGGAAGAGACCCCTCATCAACTACCAATGAGTGATACCGCGCGACTTGGATTGGGTTCTTTATGCCTTTAAAGATTCCCTCTCCATCATGCTCCACTGGGCTTATTTTTCCATGCATTATCCTCTTCGCCCTCCTTAGCCTCCCGCCGAAGGCGGAAACTATTCCTTGATGGCCCAAGCAAACGCCCAACGTTGGGATCTTCGGACTTATGCGCCTTAAAATTTCGGGACAAACCCCGAAATAGCGCCCATCTTCCGGGGTCCCAGGTCCTGGAGAAATCACGATCCTATCGGGCTTGAGGCTCAAAACCTTCTTTACCGTTAACTCATCATTCCTGTAAACCATGGGCTTTGCGCCAAGCTCCCCTATGTATTGGACGATATTATAGACGAATGAGTCGTAGTTATCGATGACCAAAACCCTCATGAGGATCACTCCTGGAGGAAAGCTCTAATGCCTCTAACAAAGCCGAGGCTTTATGCTCGGTTTCGAACCACTCCTTTTTGGGATCGGAGTCGGCGACGATTCCAGCCCCAGCTTGGACGTAACACCTATTCCCTTCCACAAGGAGCGTCCTGATCGTTATGGCGAAATCAGCATTTCCGTTATAGGAAAAGTATCCAATGGCGCCAGCGTAAGGTCCCCTCCCAATCGGCTCCAATTCTTCGATGATCTCCATGGCCCTCCTCTTTGGGGCTCCGGATACCGTTCCAGCTGGGAAGAGGGCTTTTAACGCGTCAAAAGAATCCTTATCCTCTCTGAGCTCTCCAATAACTCTAGAAACTATATGTTGTACACGACTATACTTATGCACCTTCATGAATTCCAATACCCTCACGCTACCGAATTTCGAAACTTTGCCAATATCGTTCCTAGCCAAATCAACCAGCATAACGTGCTCAGCTCTTTCTTTTTCATCTTCCATTAATTCTCTCGATAGTCTTTGATCCTCCCATGGACAGCTTGACCTTGGCCTCGTTCCGGCGATTGGAAAAGTCTCAACAAATTTGCCTTCCACTTTCATGAGCATCTCTGGGCTTGATCCTATTATCCTTCGATCGCTCATTTTCAAGAAATACATATAGGGCGACGGATTTATTTCCCTGAGTATCGTGTAGAACTTGAGTAAATCTCCATCGACTCTAAATTCAAAGCGCTTTGAAAGAACCACTTGAAATATATCCCCAGAAGCGATATATTCCTTGGCTTTCATAACGATCTTTTCGAATTCATCATAAGTCATGTTTCTCTTTGGTTCCGAGTGAGATAATTCACCAATGCCGTGTAACTTAATGATATCGTTCAACTCATCGGAGCGGTCCTCCCTTAAGTAACAATAGAAGGCTTTTCCGTTATATCTATCGAACATTATGAAATCATCATAAATAGCGAATTCCATATCTGGGAATCCCGGATCCTTGAAGCCCCCTTGGGGAATCCCTTCCCAATAACGCGTGGAATCGTATGAAATATACCCCACGGCCCCTCCAACAAAATGCGCGGGCCCCTCCAAGGCCCCTCCTATTTGGAGAAGCCCTTTCAGGAATTGAAGGGGATCCTTAGTCCTCTCCGCATATATCTTCTCACATGCCCTGTCCTCTATTATTACCCCCCCTTCACTTGCTTTAAAAACCCAATGCGGTTCGAAACCTAGGAGTATATATCTGGATGATCTTTCGGGCTCTTTAGCGGACTCCAGCAGGAACGAATATTCGAACCGATCTGAGAGCTCTGAGAAAATCATTAATGGACTGCAACCATGGGTTGAAAAATGCTTTAGGCAAAGCTTGCAATTCTTTGAGATTTCCCGCAACCGCCCTGAGCCAAAGTCCATCCCCCATCATATCCACCTCGGCCGGGCGAGGTTTTTTCAGCTCTATTTAAAGCTTATTCGTATAAATGTATGCATTGAGGCACTAACTAATCGGCGAATACCCAATTAAAGCGCCGAATGCCCGATGGTCCACCATCCCCTTCTCCAGAAGGCTCTCGCCCCTGAGGATCGGCCCCATCCCGAGGGGCTCCTTTCGAAAATCGGAATAATCTTTAAATATGAGCCGGCTTCCTGCGCCCCAGCAGAGGGGTTGAGCTTGAGCGACGTCTGGGCTGGCCCATGCGAACCGATCGGATCCAGCCCGGGCTCCAGCTGGCCCTTCGGCTATTATTAAATAGCCAAAAGCATCGTTGGAGGTGAGCTTTTTGTCGACATCCCTCGGGGGCGGTTCACTTTATATCGAGCGCGGAGGAGGGGATCGCCCCTTCGATCGGCGAATTGAGCAGAAAGGCGCAAATCATTAGGCGCCACATCCTGAAGATGGTGAGCAGGGCGGGAACTGGCCATATAGGGCCCTCCCTCTCGGTCGTCGACATCCTAACGGTCCTGTATTTTTCAAAAATGCGCCACAAACCGGAGGATCCATATTGGGAAGATAGGGATAGGTTCGTCCTTTGCAAGGGACATGCCGCACCTGCTCTTTATGCAGTGTTGGCGGAGGCGGGATATTTTCCAAAGGAGGAGCTGACGACCTTGCGCAAACTGGGCAGCAGGTTGCAGGGACACCCCTCCTTGAAGCTTCCTGGTATCGACGCTCCAACCGGCTCATTGGGCCAAGGGCTCTCCATAGCGAACGGCATGGCGATGGCCGCCAAGCTCAATGGCAAAGGATATCGGGTCTATGCCTTGCTTGGAGATGGGGAATGCGATGAGGGTCAAGTTTGGGAAGCTGCGATGACTGCAGCCCATTATAGGTTGGATAACATCACCGCCATAGTGGATCGGAATTCATTTCAATCGGATGGCCCAACCGAGGCGATAAAATCCAAGGAGCCCCTCCCTGAGAAATGGAGGGCCTTCGGTTGGGCGGTCATGGAAATAGACGGCCACGACCTCCTCCAAATCTCAAAGGCATTGGATGAGGCGAGATCGACAAAGGGCCGCCCATCCGTCATAATAGCCAAAACCGTAAAGGGTAAGGGGATCTCAATGTTGGAAGGGGACAACAGCTTCCATAGCAAGCCGATTAATGATGAGCTATTGGAGATCGCCCTCAGGGAGTTATCGAATGCTATGCCATTGGATTATTAGGGTGGGATTGCATTGAAATCTATGAGGGAATCTTTCGCTGAAGCGCTTTTGGATATTGGATCGACTAATGAGGATGTGGTCGTCCTGGACGCAGATCTTTCGAGATCAACGGGCACTTGGCGATTTGCCAAGGCATATCCATCGAGGTTCATAAATATTGGCATAAGTGAGCAAGATTTGATGGGAACGGCGGCTGGATTGGCCCTCTGTGGGAAGATTCCAATAGTCAGCACTTATGCGATATTCGGAACCGGCCGGGCGTGGGAACAGATAAGGAATGCCATAGGATTAGCGAACCTAAATGTTAAAATAATATTAACACACAGCGGAATAACCAACTTCGGAGACGGGGCTACACATCAATCTTTTGAGGACATCGCGCTTATGAGGGTGATTCCCAATATGACCGTTGTAGTCCCTTGCGATGCCGAGGAAGCGAAAAAGTCGGTAGTGGCTGCCATATCGCATAAAGGCCCAGTTTACATAAGGCTTGGGAGGGATGCCACTCCAATCATCCATGGGGAGGACTATCAATTTTCAATTGGGAAATCCGTGGTTCTTAGAGATGGCTCCGACGTCGCTATAATGTCGTCGGGAATAATGGTTTCGGAAGCATTGCGTGCATCGGAGGTACTGAAGCGAGAGGGAATTGAAGCCCAAGTTATAGATGTCCCCACAATAAAACCAATCGACACCTCGACAATTTTACATTCGGCTAGGGAGACCGGAGGGATCGTAACGGTTGAGGATCACAACATATATGGGGGGCTAGGAAGTGCGATATCGGAGGTCATCGTAAAAAATTACCCAGTTCCAATGGAGTTCGTTGGGATTCAGGATCGATTTGGAGAATCCGGGACCCTTCCAGCATTAAAATTCATGCTCGGTCTCAGCGTGCCAAATATAGTGAAAGCTGTCAAAGGGGTTTTGAAGAGGCGCTAATCCACTGGGGGTGCGCGAATTGATAATAACAGTTGAGGAAAACGCCGAGCCAAATAGGATCGATGAGATCTTGAGGAACTTGAGCGAAATTGGAATCGATGCTTATGTTTCGGAGTATTTGGGAAAGAAAGTGATTGTAATTGACAAGAGTATGGAAAAGACAGTAATGGAGCGATTGAGCCTGATGGATGGCGTGGAAAGGATCATTCCAATACCATATCAATTCAAATTGGTCAGCAGGCTTTTCAAGCCAGAAAACACAATAATCAAGATATCGGACTTCATTGAAATCGGGAATAAACCCCTTTTCATTATAGCTGGTCCGTGCTCGGTCGAGAATAGGGAGATGATGCTCCATACGGCGCGCCATGTAAGGGCTGAGGGAGCCTCGGCCTTAAGGGGGGGCGCTTTCAAGCCTCGTACCTCGCCCTATAGTTTTCAAGGGTTGGGGGAAGAGGGCCTTGAGATCTTAGCCGAGGCCCGATCTGAGACGGGCTTGCCGGTGGTTACGGAAGCGATGTCGATTGAGCAATTCGATTTGGTTGAGAAATATGCCGACATCGTGCAGATCGGGGCTAGGAACATGCAAAATTTTCCCTTGCTAAAAAGGGCGGCCAGATCCCGCAAGCCTATATTGCTAAAGAGGGGGTTATCGGCCACGATAACGGAATGGCTCCTCTCAGCGGAATATATAGTGAGCGGGGGCAATCCTAACGTGATACTTTGTGAAAGGGGCATCAGGACCTTCGAGCAAAGCACGAGAAATACGTTGGATTTGGCAGCGGTCGCGCTCGCGAAGAAGGAGAGCCACCTTCCGGT
>Ga0272445_1003291_pt1 | contig 10179 bp, 6 predicted proteins | sample YNPCB0031_FD_194404 | JGI IMG/M metagenome (GOLD analysis project Ga0272445, IMG submission 194404) | Hot spring sediment microbial communities from Yellowstone National Park, WY, United States - YNP-CB-003-1 | ecosystem: Environmental > Aquatic > Thermal springs > Hot (42-90C) > Sediment... | reverse complement strand
ACATCCATAAAAATTCTAGAAGAAGGGGGGAGAAGTTGGGTTTAACAGCGCGTTGAATGCATTAATCGTATGCTTCAGATATGTAATTAGTTTTCCTAAATGGTCATGGTCGCTCTTACCGAATTGGTTTTCAATTACCCATAATTGCCGTTAGATCTTTCTGCGAAGAACAACCTCAAAATACTCTCCTACTTTCGCCTTACGTTCACGGCTGATAAATCAATTCCTAAAGCTTCAGCGAGAACATAGATATTCTCTCTAAGCTAAGGAGTAAAATCTTTCTCCTCATTTCTCTAATGGCGGACTGGAACGCGCTTAAGCCTACTCACAAACATTTGCAACTTTCCCCTAACAGAGTTGATAAAACATTTGCTAATGTTTTTTCAAGGTCTTTATAAGCACTTTTAATGCTGATGAGAATGAGGAAACTATGGTTGGTGAGAGATTGTATCCTTTTCCTGCTGGCGCTCTCTTTGATAGGTCAATTATTGTTTCAAGGAATGTAGCGAATGTCTCTCCAAGTCTTGAGTATTCTCCCATCAATAATTCGTCTAGGAAGTTTATCCAGTAGTCTATTTTTTGTGCGCGTCTGATAAGGATGAGATATGTGCCGATGACAGGGCCTACGTCGTCTCTTAACGAATAGATTCGCGGGTTACCTGTTTGAATTGGTGTTATGCATCCTGTTCTACTAAGTGTTTGGAGAATCTTGTTGAATGTTTCATGTGTTTTTCGTCCTCTAAGCCGAATTAATGTTGATGCTTTTTCTTTAGTCCCTACATTGAATAGTATTTCTCCGCCCTTTTTCCTCTCTTTGTAAATTAAATAGTAACTTTGCTCCATTATTTCTACCTCAGTCAATTATTAGGAAGAGCGCGATCCTACTAAAGTTTAGGGGGCACTTCTTTTTATATCCATGTGTTATATAAAGTCCATGTTCATCGGCTGCTAGGTCGTAACCATGATCTGCTGTTACGAGTATGGAGTCTTGTTTCACAAAGTGATTTATTTGGTCAAATATTTTCTTTATGTCTAGTGAATTGAGAAATCTGTCAACGGTTACGCCGTACTGATGCACCATAAGGTCGATTGTGGAGATTTTAATATTAAACTTTGCTCCTAATTCCTTCTCCAGCAATCCGGCATAATATTTCAGTACGGTCTCACGGCCGAAATACGCTAGTTGCTCGGTTAAGAATTTTGTCACTCCTATGGGATTTACAAAAACCTTGTCGTAAATCGTAACATTTCTATTTAAATAGGCGAATTTACCAGCGACTGTAGATAATTCTGGAATTGATCCACAGTCTAGGACGATTACTCCTCCAACCTTACCTACTTTTTCTCTTAGAAAATCCAGTATAAACTGTAGGTTCGCCTCTTCAAGTATTACCGTTCTCCTTGTTTCTTCTAAAAAATCCTTTAGTGAGCGTATGAATTTTAAAGCGCTTAAATATAGTTTTCCACTTAATAGCCCTTGATAGGAGGCAGGGATAGTTTTCACCAAGTTTTCCAATTCTATTCTTTGACTGTTTGTTGCGTCGAATAAGGATAAACCAGCTTTAGCGAATGAACAGAATACTATTTTGTGAAGGAGATTTATTGGTAGAACACCTAAATCAGATATTGATTTTATGATGGTATCTAAGTCGCCGATAAAGTTGTACATTTCACCCTCGTACCCTACACTCTAAACGCTTACGCGGAAACTCTGATGGGGAGTTCTCAGTTAATACGTCGCAAATATACTGCCTCATTTCTATGGCTAAATTTACTACTTGCCTATATTCGTTAAGATCGAACTGTCTATTTGGAAAGAGTATCTTGGTAAGCCCGGAAATTATCTTCCTTACGGCATTCTCATCTCTTATTGTGAAATTTGAGCCAAACTCAACATGCTCATTCACAAGATCTTTAAAGTTCTCCTTTCTTAGTTCATGCATTATTTCTGCAAAGTAATCAGCGGCAAGTCCTACTCCTTGAGCCAGATGCTCTTCGCTCTTCATTATTTTCGGCATCTCCCAACCCGGTATTAAACCATGTATTCTATCGATGAAAGCTGAATCTTGCATGATATCTGGCAGCGTGTACATTATTTGTTCGGGGCGCATTGTCTCCTCTTTTTCTATGTTACCTAAAAACGTTAGTGAGCAATCGCTGTGAGCCCTTTTTAGAGTCCCACGTTCGAAGAATCCATCAACCATGAAATCCTTAAGTTTCCCAGCCATCTCATCCGGGTTTGTAAATCTTATTTTGCTCACTTCATCGAAGGCCACTAAGTCATGTGTTGCTATATCGCCTACTATTCTCAGTCTTGCATCGAAGAATAGTCTTGCGGGGCTTACCGCCCCACCTGAATATATCCTCGTGTAGTGTGATAAGTTTCGGTATAGGTATGTTTTTCCAGTAGCCCTTGGTCCGAGCTCCATAATATTTGTATTTCCCTCAACTAGTGGAACTAAACGTGCTAGCTGAAGCATCTTCTGTCTGCTGGAGTATGCCTTCGGGTTAAGCCCTATCGTCATTATTACTAGATCCATCCACTCATTTAGTGAGAATTGATTGCGCTTCTCAGCGAAATCTTTAAGATTTATGTTATAAACCTGGAATGGTTCTATATCAGTCAATAGAATCGGAGATATTTCTGTTTCAATGTTTTCAGGCAGATCTGGACGATATTCCAGCGTTCCGAGACCCCACATGCCTGATAGTATTCGCTCAAATTTTCTTATTATCCCTTCATCGGCTAGCGCGTCGTAAACTTGTAAACAAGGTATTTGAACCAAATAGAGGTTTCTCTTCAAATCTACACTTACTTTGAACTCATCCATTAATTGAATAAAACCCAGTTTTTTTAGCTTATAAAATACTCTATCTCTGTCCTTTGGTTCAGGGAAGTTTTCTGAAATGACTTCAGATAGTCTACTGAAGGCTGTTTCATGATCTGGATATGCAGCGCAGTATTTAGATATGAGGTATTCAGATATGAAGCGTGGAAGCCTTGCAACCTCATGGCGTAGGGCTAATCCTTTATTAACGGCTACCTCTCCGAATGCCCTTATGATTTTTTCTTCTAACTCTGTCAAGGTTCTTCCCTTTCTAGCTTGGGAGAAGCCTATCCCAGCTCCTCCTAACCTTCTTGGCGAAGAATGCTCCGAGTAATTCTTGGATTTTTTCTTCTGGTAGTGGGCTTGTGAATTTTATTTCCATGCTGGGAATTGCTTTATAAATATTTGAGACTTGTCTAAGAAATCGGCTAACATTGATTATCGTGCTGGTTGAATGACTAGTGCCTAGGAAGTCGAAGGATACTTTTAGAAGGTTTCCGGTTACTCCAAGTTTTATGGAACTTATTAGTGTCCCATATGTTTTGTATAGGGAGTCTAGTTTTTGTTTGAAATCTTCGTAATTGAAGTTTTGATCTATTTCAATTATGACCTCGCTTAAGGTTTTTTCAGTAGCTAGAGGGCGTCCTTCTTCTGTCGGAGTAATCATCTCTATAGGTGTTTTCTCTTTTATTACCTCCACTGGAGGTTTAACTTCTTCTACTTCGAAAGATAATCGGCCAGTTTTTTCGTCTACTTTAAACGTGATTATTTTATTTTCAACTTCTACTGTTCTCCCATCTATTTTTGTTATAGCTTCTTCGACCACTTTTGAGCTTAACGGTTTTATGTCGTATGTGCCGAGCATCGCGTTTTCTACTATTTCGCTTATTCTATCATGTTTTCGGATCACTCCGCTTTCAATTTCTGTTTTATAGTGTTTGTAGATGGCTTCTGCAATAGTGCTGGCTTCCCATGTGAATCCTGTGGATTCTACTACTCTTTTGAAGAATGTGTTCATAATAAGAGAGTAGTCTGAAAATTCAGATTTTCCGCTCTGCTCCAGTTTTGAAGCTTCTCCAGATAGTTCTCCGAAAAGCTTTGCTAGGCTTTGAGCCATGAAGTTTTGGGATTGTATACTGTAAAAGATTACATCCTCATAGAGCTCTATTGCGCTTATAGCTATTTTCCGTGTAAGCTTTACCAGCTCTCTTTGAGCTGATGCCCTTGCGTCTCTCACTTGGCGTTCTATGGAGTTTTTAAGACCTATTTCGAGTTTTTTACGTTGTTCTTCGAAAAACTCCGTCAGCCTCAATGTGAGGCGTTTTTGAACTGTTCTTTCGTAGTCATACATTTTTTCTTCCAAAATTTTTTCCTTATTTTCCAAGTGTTTGATGAAGTCTTTAACTGCCGCGTAGGATATTACATCGTCTATTAGTTTTGTTAGTTTGTCCTGGTTTATGTTTGGCAGGAGAACTAGTAGGTGTAGGGGGTGTGATATTTTTCCAGCTAGGTTTATGCTTTGGAGTTTTTGCGCTATCGTGGTTGTTAACGTGTGGTAGTCTGTTTTCCTCTGGTAAATCTCGTGGAAGAGGAAGGCGTCCCATGGTGGAACAACTATTATCGAGAGTTTCCCCTCGTTTTGTGCTTCTCTTACATCTACGTTATTGACGAGGTCTTCTATGTTTGTGATCGCGTTATATTCCTTAAGCAGTATTGAGACTTCTTTTTCTCTCGTGGGTATTGCTACTTTAGGGCTGTAGAAGAGGCTTGGTAAATTTGCCTGCTGCAAGTATACGGGTATTTGAGCAGGCTCTTCAAGTATTCTTCTGTGCTCTGCGACGAAGGCTGCTAGTTTATCGTAGATTGTCCTCATAAGAGATGGCATATAGAATTTCTGTTCTTTGTATTCTTTCTCCTCGATTCTGGCGCTTTGTGTTTTTAGGTATTCTATTGCCTCTTGAATTTGAGTTATGGCTTTGGTTGCTTCTTCTGAGGGAAGTGTTGTTAATATGTCTACTTGTATTTCTTCTGGTGAGACAGTGTATCTTCTGATTTCTTTTATGTCTCTCGCCTCTATAAGGGCTGTTATGTTGGCTGTCGTTCCCTTTGCAAGTATTTGTTTTGCAATCATATCTACTGTTTTCTGTATTTCTGGGTTTGCTGATCTTATGGCGTGTTCGATGTCTGATACTGTACTGGCCCATTCTGCTTCAAAATCTGCCATGAGATCGATTACACCTGCCCTTGCAAGGGACATATGTTTTACCCCTATGGTCAGGGCCTTATGCGGTTCAAATTTTAGCGCGTTTTCAGCGGCTTCTGCGAGTATGTTTAGGGTTGTCCTCACGTATTCTGTTCTTGGAGCATCAATAGGACTTAAGATTTTCTTGAATAGCCAAATCATGCTCGGCGATAGCGGATAATAGTTTCTGATCTGCTCTTTATAGCTTTCAAAAGTTTCTGCAAGATTGTATTGTTGCGCCTGTAAGGTTAAGTAGGAGATTAAGACATTTTCTACGTCTTTTTCCCCTTCGATTCTTTTGAATACTCTGTGTTTCGCTATACTTATGGCATGTTCAGGGTCGTATGATAGGGCTGCTTCTTCTGCGAGGCCTCCTGCTGCACGGCTTAGGCGTTCTTTTAGGTCATTTAAGCGTTTTCTAAGTCCATCTATTTTGTTTTGGATTATGGGTTTATCTGCCTGTTGGAGGTATATATGGTCTATCTCTCTCAGGTCTTGTTCTGCAAGGGCCACTATAATGTAGGAGGGTATTCCTTTTCCGCTTAGTTTCCTGTATAGTTGCTCGATGAAGTTGATTACATATTCTATTTCACTGTATTTTTCCTCGTTTCGGGTTTCTATGTAAGTTGTGAGCCTGCTTATTATTCCTATTCCAAGCTCATCAACAAGCAGTAAAAGCCTTGGGTTTGCTTTAGCTTCCCTGTATTTTTCCAAGATTTTGATTATCTGTTCTGCCAAGTCTTCCGATGAGAGGGCTATAGCTTTGGCTCTGCTTATTTCTTTTATGGCTTCTATTGTGGCTTGGGAGAGTTTTGGATCCTTTATTTGCCATTGTTCCGGCTGTCTTTTCGCTATAGCCTCTAACTGATCGAACATGCGTGGGATAGGTTGTTCTTTGCTGAAGTCTATTCCCAGGACTAAAGTTTCTTTTGCTAGAGCTTCTTCTAGTCCGAATTGTTTTGCCAGTTGGGAATTGGCCCCCTCCCTCGAGTTTAGCATGTGCCAGAGGAGGATTATGGCATGGGTTTTTCCGAAGCCGAATCCCCTTATAAGGTATGTGCCTTGAACTGTTGGGGTTGTTAAACCTTCAATGATCCTTTTTATAAATGTTTGCAGCGGGGGTGTTGGCCACGTGATTTCTGTTACATAGGCTGGGTCTTTGAATTTGGTTTTGACATGTTGCCCAAGATAGCTTCTTACAACTTCATCGAAGCTTGGGGTTAATTCTGACTTTATTTCTAGGAAGGATTCTTTCAGTTGGAAAACTTGCCCTATTGTTTTCAAGGCTTAGCCCTCTATTAGAACACTAAGTGTGTTAGGGTTTTTATAGCTAATTCTCTTACAAGCCTCGCCATGTCGCTTTCATCCATTCCTGGGAAGTATCTTGTTATTTTCGTTTTATCCGCTATTCTGTAACCTAGGTCTTGATCTCTTGTAGTCTCGAGTAGGATTATGGCTAGGGCTGCGTTGCTGGAGAGTCCTCTGTCACTATGCATACTCATCTTCGCCTTAATGGTTTTTGCTCTGGCAGCGGGGTCTCCGCTTTCAGTCATAGCTATGCGGGCGAGTATTGCAGCGTTTCCAGGAGCCACTTGCATCAGTCTGTCTAGGAAGGTTTGTCCTCCTGGAAGGGTTAGCATCTCCAAGAATTGTGGATAGTAGGCTTTTCCAGTTTCGTTTATGGTTTTTTCCGCTATGAGACTGTAGTGTTTTAGGTTTTCTATGCCGAAACCGCATAGTTTACCGACTGTTTGAACTAGGTCGAAGTGTAAGCCTAAAGGTTCTTGGCGTATTTTCGCCGTTGCCAAATCTACTCTGGAGATTAACCAGAGGGTTAGGTATGAGCGGGTTGCCGGATCCCAGAGCATGCCTTGGGCTATGTTTTTGGCTATCTTTTGAGCTGTAGCCTCGTCCATTTTAACCGGGCCTGTCTCTGTTAAGATTTTATAGATAAGGGGCTCCGTGTATCTTGAAACTACAGCGGTTATAGCTGCATCGTAAAGGTCTTTGAATGTGGCACCTATGGGCAGTTCGAAGCGTGAAGCCACACTTAAAGCTGTTCCAAATATAAGAGCTGCCGTGTCGGCTGGAGAGGCGTTACTTTCAATAATGATTTTTCTTGTGCTCTCTACGGTTTCTTCGACGGTTTTAGTGAACAGGGGATTTTCAATTAAGCTCCCCTTAATATCTCGAGGCGATACTTCTAGGAGTTTCTGACGGGAGTATTTACGTCCAACAATGACGAGGCTCATTTCTTGAGCTACAATGTTTACGTGCCTCTTATAGCGGGTCGCCATTTCTGTTTGGAGGGGCCATACTTTTGGAACTACGTAGCCATGCTGGTATAGGGATTCGCTTACGACTCGCCATGCTTGGGCTGTGGGATGGGTAAACCATAGGGTGAGGACGCCGTCTTCTTTTAGGACTTTTGAGGTTTCCTTTATAAACTCGTTGAAGAATCTGCTGAACCTTCCTTCACTATCTTCCTTATCATAGGTTACAACCTCCCTTTCCCTTGGGACAGTCGGGCTTGTCCAAGACCAGTTAGACAGCTTTAAGCCAGGCTTAAATAGAAGTTCAAGCACGGGCGCTAGGGCTCTACGCAATACAACCCAGAAGAACTCGCTCCTATCGCTGTAAATAACCTGCTCAAAATACGGCGGGTCAACATTTATAACGTCAACACTATTCGAAGGTAGAATTGTGGAAAGCCGAGTAGCATCACCCAGATAAACATTCACATAATTGCCGACATCTGACCCTCGAAACTCATCACAGAGAAAACGTAGGACGGGAAGAACCCCACCGGCTGTCTTTACAAGACTTCCAGATTCGGCAATATCTTGCTCTAAAGCCCACTCAATATTTCTATATGGAACTATTACTTCACAGTATTCTTTTCTGAAGTCTAAGGTGCTCTCACCTCGCAAAGTGTTCCCGATTCCGGTCTTAAATTGCGAACTTTGCCACTTCGTTGCAATAGTATTATAATCCACTATTTTGTCGAGCGCCAAAGCCAAATACAACGCTACTGCTGCGCCGAATTCTCCATTTTTTGAGGCAAGTTCTTCGGCTGTTTCTGCCACTATTTTGGATAGTTTCGCTATTGCTAAGAGTTGTCTTGGATTGTAGAGCATATACCACTTCAATAAGCCTTTGCTTCTCGCAGTGCTTGCCCATACATTATCTACGGAAATCTCGTCTAATGGGATAAAGTTTTGAAGATCGAAAAGTTCATCGCTGAGAGTGCGTAATGAACTAGTGAATTTCTTCCTTTCAGTCTCGTCGTCCCAAATAGTTTGAAAACTGTTTCCGACCTGTTTAACCAAAGGAATATGTAAACTGAGCAGTTTTTCTTCAACTTCTGATGTAATTGGAGTGAATCTCTCAACCACTCTTTCCATTAGCTCTGCATGTTCAGAAAACCACTGGTCAAAGGCTGTCGCTCCATCCTTCGCCCGCCCTCGCAGTTGGAACCATTTTCCGCAGCCATCATAGGGACACTTAATGTTGTTCCCACGCTTCGCGATGGTTCCAGACGATATGGTTTCGTCTGTTGTTTCAGCCGAAAACGACTCTTTTGTCTTATCATAAGTTATTCTTAGAAATCTTTTTTTGAATTTTGAATCCTTTGTTATGGTAGGTTCTATGCCCTGTATTGGAATGAGCCCGCCACAAAAAGGACATTTTATTCCTCTTGCAAATATATATGCATCTAAATCAGGACTTCCATAAAATTCTTTAAGCTCCATCCTAGCTTTTTTAATGAATTCTTTGGATACCTTTAAGGTCTCTTCGAAAAGCCCGGAGTCAGCATACTTGACTGGAAACTCAATACTAGCCTTTAAAATAAGATAAGCAACGGGATTATACTCAATAGCAATGGTCTGAAAACCAAGCCTAGCAGCCTCAAGAGGAATACTACCGCCACCAGCCATAGGATCTAATATCGTTATTTCTTTGGGATGTCTGAATTGAATTACTTTCTGAACCAATTGTACGTTTGGGTGGGTATTATATAATATTGGAAGTTGATGGTATTTTATTAGATTATTGAACTGACTAAAACCCACAGTCTCCATGAACATATTCCGAGGGACGGAGCTTGGCGTTATAGCAGCTAATATAAGAACTCGGGATGCTGAACATGGTCTTCTAGCAAACCATGTATGTATGTTGCTGACTACTGGCGTGTTAATTCCTAATGCTTCAACATTTTTCCCGAAAACTTCCTTAAACTGCACTTTGTATCTTGCTCTAGCTTGTTTGAAGCCTTTTTCTATAACTGATGAAACGTTTGTTTCTTTCAGAGGTAGCCATTCTTCCAATAAAATTTTATCATCGTTAACGTTATTAGGCATTTCTTTCACCTTTCAAGATCCATTGTTTTAGTGCTTGTGCTTTTGGGCCTGGTCCTCCTTTTGTTGGGAAAACAACCTTAACTCCAAATTTCGCTAAATCTGGCAAGGCTTCGGCATATTGCCGTCCCATGGCTAGAAAAACCTCTGAATATCGGCCATCTCCAAGTTTCTTCTCCAAAAACTTCTCGTTAACCACTCTAGCCTTCTCTAAAACCTCTTTAGAAAACCTCTGCTTACCCCATTTGTCCCCCACGGGCTCGCGAAAAGGCAGAGGTGTATCACCATCAACAAGAGTTAAATCATCAACCATGACAACAACATCTACATCTTCAATACTACTCAAATACTTCCGTGCAACTCTAAAAAACAGTCCATCGAAACGTTCCAACGCGGGAAGCAACCTCTCATCACGCCTACGCCTGAAAGAGGGGCCTAAAACCAACAAACGCCTTCGCCCAGTCAACACACCAACCCTAACTAAAATATTGAATCACCTTTATAAAAAACATTTGTGTTGCATCTCATAGTAGCGTGTACAGTGTAAGTCCCTCATAACCTCATTTTGTTGAAGTGTTTAATCTTTTATGGCTTTGAATAAATCAAAGTTGCGATTATCTAAAGTCCGTTATAGGCGTAAACAAGAATTTTTAACAAGCGTGGAAAGATATCTCAATCACAGAGGAGATTCTCTTGGCTAATTTTCAGTTTTCTGTTAAGAAATACTAATGGCATGTAAATAAAGTTTGCT
>Ga0272445_1003288_pt1 | contig 10189 bp, 9 predicted proteins | sample YNPCB0031_FD_194404 | JGI IMG/M metagenome (GOLD analysis project Ga0272445, IMG submission 194404) | Hot spring sediment microbial communities from Yellowstone National Park, WY, United States - YNP-CB-003-1 | ecosystem: Environmental > Aquatic > Thermal springs > Hot (42-90C) > Sediment... | reverse complement strand
TTTGTGCTTCAAAGCTACAGCATCAAGTCAAGTGCAGGCACATCCCCTATCTATCCAGGGAGTAGAAATGCTGTTCTAACAATTAATGTTCTCTACAATGGTTCATCACCAGCTGTAGTCTCGAGTGGGTGTATAGAGCTTCCACAAGGCTTCACAATATCCAGAGGCTACAGCTCCTGTGCACCACCAGAGATGCCAAATGGCTCAACATATCGCGTTGTTTACCCAGGAGACGTGATTATCTTTACGTATCACATAGATGTTGATAAGAGCGTAGCTCCAGGCACTTACCAAGCAAACATAACCATTTACTACAGAGAACAAAACAGTCTAACACCGATAACAGCAACCATTAGTGGTATTGCAATCAGGGTCTATCCATACCCACCACCATCAATCAGTGTTACTGATTGGTACTGGAGCCCTGATGCATACCCAGGTAGCCAAGGCGTGTACCTATACATAACGATTAGGAACACTGGTAATGCAACAGTGGTTAGCGCAAATGGTAAGGCAGAGCTTCCCCAAAACGTCTTCTCGTATACGGAGAGCAGTGCCAGGTTCCAGCTGAGTAACGTTGGCGAGAACGAGACTGCAACAATATCGATAGGGCCAGTATCTGTGTACCCCAACGCATCCCCATCAACACCATACCCAGTTAAACTCGTGATCAATGCAACAATGTCTACGGACGACAACGTTATCTACACTTCACAAACCGTTGTAGTCTTCAATGTCACCATATCTCAGGCACCAGGGGTTAATATTCAAGTCATTGACTATGGCATTGAGACTCCGAGACCTGTTCAAGGAGTTAAGCAGGCAAGGTTCTACCTAGTCCTAAGAAACATGGACTTCAAGACTGTTAGAAGCATAACAGCCTACTTCACAATAGCATCGCCAAGTGCAACATTCGTCAACAACTCCATGGTATCTGTAGCAACTCTTCAGCAAGCCCTAAACTACGGTGATATAGCATCAATTTATTCAGACCCCCTAGTAATTGGTAATGTGAACTCCTTAACCATAATCGTTAAGCTCGTGATCTTTGGAGATAACAACGGTGCTGAGTTCTGGAGTGAGCAGAGATATGTATTCACAGTTAGCATTGCTCAGCCATTCATAAACATTGATATTGCAAACGTTTACTGGAGTCCTAGTGAAGTGTATTCAGGTACAGAAGGAGCAACACTCAACATAGTTCTCCGCAACAATGACATTGTTGATCTTAGGAGCTGTACAGCAACACTGCTTCTCCCACAAGGCTTTAGACCAAGGCAGTTATCGGCTTCAGGTATTGATATTGGTAGAGGTGGTTCAGCGACAATTCAGTTCACAGGCGTATCAATAGACAATGATGTTGCTCCAGGAATATACCCAGCAACACTAACACTTAGCTGCACAGCATTCGATTCATCAACAAACAGCTTCTACTCAGTATCAACAAGCATAGCATTGCCTATCAAGGTTTTTGAGAAGCCTAAGTCAGAGATACTAGCATCTGTATCCTATGGATGAGTAGGGAACAGGGCATACACAACAAGTGTTGGAGCCTCAGCCTATGTATACCTACAGGTTACAGCCCCTGGATACACCGTGGTAAACCCGAGAATAACTGTGTTCCTACCAAAGCAGCTAGTTTTTGAGGATGGTAACAGGAGCAAGGTAATAGTGATTAGCGGTAGCTACAGCTACGCCCAGTACATAAACTTCGAAATTAATGACATAGATGCTGTAACTGATGAGAGTGGACTCTACCCTGTTGTGATTAGGGTTGATGCATTAGTTAGAGCGCCAGCTACATACTGGTACACTCAGTACTTCACACTACTTCTAAGAGTTTATAAGCCATTGCTGAACATTAGCGTAGTTGACTATGGATGGCTGAACAACCCTGTAAGCACTAATGCGAGTGGAGCAACAATCTATGTTACCCTCCAATCCCTCTCCATAGACACCATAGAGACTTTAACAGTTAGAGCAGTGCTTAGCGGAGCATCATACCTGAATGGATTAAGCGAAGTAGTGCAGGTGATTACAGCTACGATGAACTATGGTGAGGTTCAGACAGCAAGGTTTAGCGACGTTGAGGTTAGGAATGCCACTATTTGTGTAACCTTTGTGATTTCAGGGGTTTTAAGCACAGGTAGAGGATCCTACTACAGAGCTTGGACAACAATTAGCGTTAAGCTAAGCACTGTTGAGAGCTTAGAGGCTCTGAAGATACTATCGGTACACACATCCTATAGAGGGGCATACGCACCTCTACTACTATCAGCTAGAGGCATCACTATAAGCATAGACATTGCGAATACTAAAAGCGTTCAGATAGCATGGCTGAATGCAGAGGCCTCCTCAACACCACAGCTAAAGATAAACGATGTTGGTGGTAATTGTGTAAATGGTGTTGCTCCTGGTGGTGTATGCAGAATTGATCTAGATGTTGATGTATCTCCAGACGCCTCTGGAGAGGCAGTTATCAACTTAAGTCTCGCCTATGGTGTAAGGAGCAGCTCAACACTATCAATGTTTAGAGAGCTTCACCTAGTTAAGGTACCTATAGCTAGTTATGCCTACTACAAGCCTCGAATAATCCTTGCATCAGCATATTGGGGAACACCGCAAGCACCTGCAAGGGTATTGACAGAGCAGAGGAATGCAGGGTTCACGGTAACGATAGCAAATGTTGGTTACTACCCGGTAGAGGCAGTAGTAGTTACTGCTACACCCCTAAACTCCACAGTGATCATGGTTAAGGATTCAGATACATGTTCACCACAGCTAGCACCAGGAGCATTCTGTTCAGTAACGCTCTACGCAGATTTAGCTAAGGTTGTTAGGGGAGGAGCCATAGTGTTTAGGGTATCTGTAAAGCACCTCTTCACATCCTTCGGCACAGCAATAAGTGGTGAGGATGTATTCGCAGTTTCCCTACCAGTTGAGGAACCTGCTAGCGGTAAAGGGTTAGAGATAGTCGATGTTTCGTGGAGCAATAGCTGGCCTGTTTACCCAGAGACTGAGAATGCAACGCTTGTAGTCAGCATTGCTAATAGATGGCCCTATAGAGTCTCAGGTATTGATCTAGAGCTTGTGCTACCACCAGGGTTCTACACAAAGAATGGGCAGACAGCCAAAGCCTATGTTCCAGGTCCTGTGAATAGCCTTCAGCAATTCAATGCACAGTTCACGATATCTGTGGGTAGTGTGAAACCTGGTAGGTACACAGCAATGCTTGTAGCTAGATACGTTGTTGAGTCTGGAGTTCCTAATGCAAGGGTTGAGGAGAAGCACAACATAACTATTATTGTGAACGATTTGAATAAGAGCATTGAGGTAATCAATGCTTTCTGGGTCGGCAGATCCCCAGAGCCTCCAGAGTTCGGTGCTGTACTAGCAGTTGTTGTTAGGAATAACTATAACCCTGGTATGAAGGGCGTTGTTATGGATATTACTCTTCCAGAGGGTATAGTATCATCAGATACAAACTCCTCTAGAGCAAGGGTAGCGGCAACATCTATTAACATAGCTCAGCAACCACAGATAACCATGGCAGCACCTGCACAGCTAGCACAAATAATTTCAGCAGTTGTTTGTCAGCAACAAGCAACAACACAGGCGCAGTTTGGGCCTGGAGAGCTCATGTACTTCTATCTAAGGCTAAACATAGTGACTAATAGGACAGGTACATTCGTAGCTAACGCTACTCTGAGCTTCGTTGATCAGTGGGGTAATGTCAGGGAAGTGCCACTAACAATAAGGTTTACTGTACCAGGCTCAGCAAGAATAATAGAGGTTGAGGCACCAACAAGCATCACAGTTAAGCGTGGTGTAGCTAGCTTATCGCTAGGTCTAATCAACAAGGGGTCTGCACCTGTATACAATATCTACGTTTCTCTAGTGCCTTACGCAGCAATGCTTGTACCTCAGCAAGCAACTAAATACATAGATGCTTTGGAGCCTGGTAAAGTAGCTAATGTTAGCTTCAAGCTTGTTTACAACCCATTCGCTATAGCGACAGGAGCTGGCCAAGCATACTTGAGGTACATGTCAGTGCCCTTCATGGTCTCTGTAGTGTTTAGGGATGCTAATGGCTATATGCACGTGTTTAACACCTCTATAGCTCTAATGATTGAGCCATTCATTGATTTAGCGCTTCTCGATGCTAAGGCTAGCATTAGTGGAGAAACAGTAGCAGTATCTGGAACACTAGCAAACTACGGTATTGCCTCAGCTAGAAGTGTTGTTGCAAAAGCTTTCTGTGGTGATGGAGAGGGAGAGACAATGATAGGAGACGTTGACGCAGCATCGCAAGCCTCGTTCAGGATAGAGTTCAAAGCCAAGCAGAAGTCGTGCAGCGATGTTCTTGTCCAGGCGATATATAGGGATGAGTATGGGCGCGTAAATGTCGTTAACTTCACGCTACCTCTGGTCATTGAGCGTACAGCAACTATCACCACCACATCAGCGCCTCCATCAATGTTCAGCAACCACGCAATAGTTATAACTCTTGTAGCACTATTCCTAGCAGCGATCGAGTACGCTCTGTACAGGTATGTGAGGGCTCATGCAAAGGCTGTTGAGAGGATAGTTGCAGAAGTTGGGAAGAGGTAGCGACCCGAAATGGTTGCAGTACAGTTCATATTTGACTTCTTCAGGCTATCGATAAAGGCTTTAACTGAGAGAAAAACTCGTGCACTCCTAACAATCATAGGCATTGCTATTGGCCCCCTAGCGCTTGTCATGATATCAAGCGTTATCGATGGTTATGGAGATTACGTGATATCCCAGATAGAGGGGTTGGGCCAGAACGCAATTGTTCTGTTTCCAGAAAGCAACTACAGGTTTACACAGAAGGATCTGGATGCAATAAGGGCTTTACCCCATGTTAAGAGAGCAGAGCCCTTCTACTCAATACAGGCGCAGGTCAGGGTAGGCACACAAACAAGGATGGTCTTTGTCTACGCCATACCAATTGACGTGGTTTTCGAGGCTATTAAAGGTCTCGAGATATACAAGGGCTATACACCATCCGATACAGAGTACCTGAAGGCTCTTGTGGGCTACAAGATAGCTTTTGATGATAACAATAACCAGGTTTACGACCTAGGCGACGTAATATCAGTCACATATATCAGGAGCTCTGGTGGTAAGCAAGAGATCAAGAAGGCCTCTATCTCTATTGCAGGTATATTGAAGGAGTTTGGAGGAGCATTCTTCTTAAGCCCTGATACAACAATCTTCCTACCCCTACCAGCCGGGCAAAGAGTGCTAGGTTTAAGTGATTGGAGCGGCATATTTGTGCTTGTTGATAGCAGTACCTATGTCCCTGAGGTTATGGAGCAACTAAGGCAAATGTTTGGAAGCTCAGCATCGATAATATCATTCCAGAGCATAGCAAACATTGCAAACTCAATCATTGGCGCAATGAACTTCATATCATTCTCAGCCTCCTTATCAGCATTCGCCGTTGCTGTAGCTGGTGTAGCAGCAACAATGATTACATCTGTTGTTGAGAGGACTAGGGAGATTGGCGTGCTTAAGGCATTGGGTTTCTCAGATTCTCAAGTGCTGATAATGATTCTTATGGAGGGCGTGGTTATGAGCCTTATTGGCGGAGCCATAGGTATATCCTTAGGTGTTGTAGGTGCACACATACTAGCCTCTAGAGGCTTTGAAATAAGGGCAGCTACACAGGCCGTTATGGTTGTCAAGGCGTCGCCAAAGATAACTGTTATGGGCGTTGGAAGAGCTGTTGGATTAACGGTTTTAGTAGGTGTCTTATGAGGTATATTCCCGGCCTATAGAGCGTCTAAGATACCACCAGCTGTTGCGTTGAGGTATGAGTGAAGGGAGATGCATTATAGGGCTGATGATGTGCGAAAGCTTGCTAGCGAGTTTGCTAGGTTTGGGGAGGTGGTTGCAGGCTCTGAAAAGGAGCATCATTTACTAGAGGTTGTAAGGTCTCTTGTAGAGGGTTACGCTGATAAAATCGTTGTAGAGCCTGTTCCTGTAACCACTTGGAGGGAAGAGCTATGCGTTATTGAGGCTGGTGGTAAGATCTACAGCTGCTCTATCCAACCCCCATACAACGGCTACATAGATGTTGAGTTTAGCCCTAGTCAAGCAGTTGTTGTATCGCTCTACGACCTTAGCCATGGGAAGGTAGGTAAGGACACAATATATGGAAGGGTAGTAGTTGTTGATGTGCCTCGAAACCCTGATGACATAGCCGATGCGGCTATAGAGCTTCTCTCTATGGAGCCTAGCCTAATAATCTTCTCAGACCCTGTAGACAGTCTCAGAAGGATTGTTGTGCTGAACAAGCTTATCGAGCTTTACGAGTATGCAGAGCCTCCCAAAACACCAGTGATTATTGTTCCTAGGAGCAGTGTAAGAGAGTTGTTATCCAAGAGTTGTTATCCAATGATGTGGTCAGGGTATTGAGCTCCTCAATAGCTAGGGAATCCTACGGCTATAACTTGGTTGCCTGGAGATTTGGAGGAGGAGATAATAACCTATACATAGCGGCGCATCATGATCACTGGTTCCAGGGAGCATCAGATGATGTGTTAGGAGTTGCCATAGCTGTTGAGCTCTTTAGGAAACCTCCAGCAATGTTGTCTAGGCACAGCATAGCCCTAGCTCTCTTCACTGCTGAAGAGGGGTTCCCTGAAAAGATAAACTCATTTTACTGGTTGGTAGGCTCAAGGCACTTTGTTTCAAAGCACTTTAATGAACTTGTAGAGGAGCTTCTAGCTCTTGTAAACATAGATGTTGTCTACGGTGAGAGAGTGAAAGGTAGCATCATCAAATCCGTGGATACTTGCAACATTACAAGGTGTTGCATCTACAGAGCTTGATAGCATATTCTTCGACTCATTCTCCTTTACACAAGCAGGTTTACCAGCATTAACACTGCATGCATTGGAGGATGCGCTACATAGCGGCATTTACCACACAAGCATAGATACTGTTGATAGAGTGCCCATAGACACTATCGAGAGGTTTCTAGGCATAGTTACGCAGGTTGTGAGGCGTGTTCTTGAGCTGAAACCAATTAGTTTAGGTGATGTGGAGCATGTGCTTGTTGAGAAGATTGTTAGGTGTGGTGGTACAAACATTGATGTTGCTGAAGCTCTTTACAGCTTCTTCAAGGCTCTGGAGGGATGCAATAATGTAGATACTCTTCGCAGAATCCTTAACCTCTTTACTAGGGTAGCGACAAAGGTTTTTGCCGTTCCAGATGTAGAGACGGGTATTGGGGTGATTGAGAAGACGCTTCTACTAAGCTGTCCAGTGAAGGGCTACGCAATCCCCGTATCACCAAACCTTTCATCGGTTAATGAATGCTTTGAAATTCACAAACTTAATTTAAGCTTAGTTAGAGATATACTTTCTGAGGCGTGCAGAAAGTGAGTAAAGCGTCTCAGAACCAGGGTAACAGGGATCAAGATCTACAGATGTTGCAGAGCATCTTAGCTGAGCTTGTGAAGCCGTTTGTTGGTAGGGAGGAGGAGGCTAAGGTAATACTTCTAGCACTACTAACAAAGGAGCATGCAGTACTGATTGGCGAGCCAGGCACAGCTAAGAGTGCATTGATTAGGAGAGTTGCGCAGCTCCTAAATATGAAGGTCTTCATATACCTGCTGACCAGGTATACAGAGCCTGCAGAGCTCTTTGGCCCTCTAGACATAAACGCTCTTAAGGAGGGGAAGTATGTTAGGATAACGGCCAACAAGCTTCCAGAAGCAGAGATAGTGTTCCTAGACGAGATATTCAAGGCTAACTCAGCAATACTCAACACCCTCCTGACAATAATGAATGAGAGAGTGTTTCACGATGGATACACAGAGATTAAGGTTGCGCTGTGGAGCCTCTTTGGAGCCAGCAACGAGGTTCCTCAGGAACCTGAGCTAGAGGCTCTCTACGACAGATTCCTGTTAAGACACTATGTGAAGCCAGTTCCAGAAGATATGTGGAGAGATTTGCTGAAGAAGGCCTGGGAGATTGAGAGGAATGGTTATCCAAAGCCTGAGGTAACTGTTGATAAAAGCTTTCTCCATAAAATGCAGAACCTTCTATTCCAAGTGGATTTAAGTAGCATTGAGCCCAAGCTTCTCAAGATATTCTCAGTCCTTGAATCGAAAAACATTCACTTAACAGATAGGAGGAAGGGCACGACACTCAAGGTTATAGCAGCACATGCACTTGCAAATGGCAGGCTAAGAGCATCTGAAGAGGATCTGCTTGTTCTAAAGTATATAGCGCCACACGACATAGACGACTTTGAGAAGGTCAACATAATACTTGCTGAAGAGCTTAAGACTCCCTACAAGTTCCTGAGAGAGCTTGAAGAGATACAGATGAACATCAGAGATGTTGCAAGCTATGTAGAGTCATTTCCATCTGTAAGCTCTAGAAGCATCTTCATAACCGAGAAAACGTATTTTGTTACACTGCTTTGTGGATAGCATTTGTGATAGCCTGTCCCAATCCTACTGCACCTTATATCCCCTCTCTCACTAAGAATCTTCACATGCTCACTACACAGCTTAAACCCTCCATAAAATATCCCGTAGCCCACATCCATCAAAGCCCTTACATCCTTTAAGCACACAGGACAACGCCACATAAGGCTGTAGAGAAGCTCATTAACAGTTAGGTCGAGTCCTGAGAGCATTTCCAGACCCAGGCTCTGCCTCAACTTATTAACAAGCCCTAGATACTCATTAACAAGTGTAGCCTCATCAAGTGTCCCTGGCACCCTACCACTCTCCTTAAACGTTTTGTAGAGCTCTGCAACCCACGGGCAAGGAGCACAACCAATACTTTTAAACAGCTTCCAGAAAACCCCACCCTTACCAACCACAGCTATAACAGCATTGCCTATAACCCTAGCAGTACCACTAAAGCTAAGCCCAAATACCTTAGCAGAAGCTATAGCCCCCTTAATCGCCTCAGCAATACCCATATCACTCGAAACATCGAGTTGCGCCGAGATGCTCACTGGTTTACATCCCTAAAACAAGTGCTACTCTCATAAGGAAAACTATTAAGCATTTCTACAACAAAGAGATGTGCAGGACACATAGAAGAGAATACTATAAGCATAAATACCAACACAAACCATCATAGAGTTCCTATAGATGTTAAAACTAATCCTAGCACTACACATCAAAACAATTGAATTTCTCTAAATATTATTCCCATTTTAATCAGCTTAACATTCCCTCATCACACCTCAGCAACTCGGACCCCTCATCATTTATGCAAGAGCTGAAAGCTCTTCGCATCCCCCAGAATAAATTGATTTCGCTAAGAGCTTTTGTTTCAATGTTATATGCTAAAACCTTCTAGGAACATCTATTCCCAAAAGTGTTGATGCAACAATTCTGCCTAGTCTACATCTCCTCATAATCTCAACACACTAAAGAGGAAATCTATAAACTTTAAACCTTAAGAGACTTACGCACTCGCCTATTACCTTACCTTGGGCTTCCGAGTATCACCCTAGAAGAGTGGTGAAGAGGTCATGATGGGTTTGGGAGTGAAACTAAAACTTTACCTAATGATCCGAAAACATCGTATAAGACGAGGGGTTCACCGTACTCATTTATTATGGTGTGATCCTTCATTGCTTCGAAGGTTACGAATATCTCGTCCATCCCCTGGGACACCTCCCCCTATTTTAACCTCGTTCACTGAGCCTCTCCCCCTATATGCAAAGAGTGTGAAGAGGCTTTTCTACTCTGCTTCACTCTCGTATTTCGGTGCTATCCTAACTTCTAATACCGAAAACTTCTTTACTTTCTTCGGTGGGATTACCCACGTCTCAACTACATTGCTATCTGAGTATATAACCTCGGGTTTGAGTCTATATTTTCTATGGCACTCTGGATCCCTATTTATCTGTTAATCAATCATCTAAATAACCTCTTCCTCAGCCCTAGGTTCATTTAATAGGTACTGATCTTTCGGAATAGTGCCTCCCTGATACTCTGCTTGGATAATGGTACCCACATTAGATTCCTTTTGCACCTTGAGAGTGAGTAGTGTGCATGGGGTGTGAACAACGTCTGCAGGTACGTGAAATCCTTCCCCCAACTCTACATCTATATGCAGGCAATAAATCGGGTATCTCATCTCCATTCCACTTCTTCAAGTAATCTAGAACTTCTTCTTTAGAAAC
>Ga0272445_1003286_pt1 | contig 10190 bp, 12 predicted proteins | sample YNPCB0031_FD_194404 | JGI IMG/M metagenome (GOLD analysis project Ga0272445, IMG submission 194404) | Hot spring sediment microbial communities from Yellowstone National Park, WY, United States - YNP-CB-003-1 | ecosystem: Environmental > Aquatic > Thermal springs > Hot (42-90C) > Sediment... | reverse complement strand
ACTGCCACCACTGATAGGATCATCACCAGAGTTAAAATCATCCCAGTCAAGAACTTTAACGTCCCCATCTTTTTTGATTATATATACATACTCGTCTGTATCCCCGTCCCCCACTACCAGGTAATCTCTGCCGGCGTATAGTAGGTGTTCTGCAGTACCTGGAAACCGCACTATTCTTCCGTTGGAGGTGATTATGTAACCAACATCAGGAGATCCCCCATCCATCACCAGGAAGTTCGGTAGGAAAATGTTGTAATCAGAAGAAAATGCCAACCTCGATGTTATTGTAATGCCGGTTGTTGTGCCTCCAGAAACATCAACACCCTCGGTAACTTGATTGAGGGTGCCCGCTGTGTAAAGGTAGACGGAGTAATCATCTACGTCGTAGAGCAAGACAGATTTGTCGGAAAATTCGTGATAATAATCAAGATGGTTTTCTCCGGGGAGCTTGTCTGATGACCAGGCTACTGTCCCGTCGCTCTTAATAGTTCCCTCATAAAGCCCAACAGTTGTACCCGGACTGCTTATACCCTTAGCTGCCAGGACCAGCACTTTAGCTACATCGCTTGCTGGTGATGGGGTTCCTCCTCCGCCACCACCTCCACCACCTCCACCACCTCCGGCTGAGGTTCCTCCGCCGCCTCCACAAGAGGCGCCAAACAGGGCTGCGCCAAATAACGCCGTTGCTAAGATGAGCCTGCTCTTCTTGCTCATGTCTAACCCTCCTTAAAAGGTTTGAGCCAAATTTTACCACAACCTTTGGGTTGTGTCAATAGGTATGTGGCAAATTTTGGGGGTTTGGTTCATTTGTGCTAAAATTCTTTCCATGCGAATTGCCTTTTTGAAAGTGGGAGAGTATGAGGGCTTACTCAGGCACTTTAAAGCCTTTGCCGGCAGGTTCAGAGAAAGGGGTGCGGAGGTTTTGGAGTTAGACATAGGGCAGGGGGACCTCAACGATAGGGTAAAGGAGCTTATGGATTTTGGTCCTATGTTCTGCGTGGACCTGAACGCCAACGGGGTTATAACCGTCAGCCAAGAGGACAAAAGGCTTGCCCTGTCGGACGCCATGGGCTTTGTGCATGTTTCCATCTTTGCGGACGAGCCCCTTTTTAACTTTGCACCACTTTTGGACATGAGAAACGCCAACAACTTTTTGCCGGTGGTCTGCGACCTTAAATACGCAGACAGCTTGGCATACCTTGGCATCAAACAGCCTCCCTCTTACATAACGCCCTTTTTGGACCCAAGCCAGATGAAAGAGCCCGCCCAAGATAGGGAAATACCCTTAGCCTTCTTTGGACCTGTCGTAGACCCAAACCTCATTGCGGGGCAGGTGGCAGAAAATTACAAACAGGAATTTTTGGGCATTTTCTTTGAAGTGGGAGAGTTTTTATTTAGAAACCCGGAGGTTCATGTATTGCACGCCCACGATTATATCCTTTCTATGTTTAATCCCACCTTGCAAGAGGAGTATGCCAAGTGGAGGGGAGAAAACCCTCAGGACTTTTTGAACTTTTTGAACTTTATTTCCGTTTATGCCACCGCAAAAAAGAGGTGGTTCCTTTTGGGCTTCTTGGATGGAATGGAAATAAAGGTCTTTGGGGAAATTCAGGGCACGCCCTTTGAGGGGCATCAAGCCATCGTCCCAAAGGATTGGACGGAGCTTTTGGAACTTTTGGGACAGGCTCGGTTGGTTATAACCTCTTATCCTCACAGTGTGCCAACGGGTGTGGGCTTTTCTCCTTTGGAAATTGCATGCATGGGCTGTGCTCTGATGGTGGATTATAGGGCTACTTTGCCGGGCTTTTTTGTGCCGGATGAGGAGGTGATCACATACCTTCCCTTAGACAGGGCTGAGATTGAAGAAAAGGTGCTGTTTTACCTTGAAAACCCAGAGAAGGCTCTGGAGATAGGTGCAAGGGCTCGCCAAAAGGTCTTTGAAAGATACACCTTTGAAGACAGAGCAGACTTTTTGTATGATCTCTTTTCTAACATCCTGGCAAACGCCCAGCAGACACAATAAATGTTTTTGGGCTTTGGCACGGTCGTAAATTTTGGGTTGGTTTTGCTTGGCTCTTCCTTTGGCTTATTGGCAAGGAGAGGCATTCCCGAGAGATTAAGGGTGGGAGTTATGCATGCCATCGGAATCTTTACCCTACTTTTGGGAGTAAAGCTCTTGGTGGAGAACAAGCCGGAGACCATAAAGGTTTTCTTTCTTTTAGTCTTTGGGGGTGGGCTTGGCTACTGGCTTTCACTGGAGGAGAGGCTGGAGAGATTATCCCAGGGCTTCAGAGGTTCTGGTTTTTTAACTGCGTCCTTGCTCTTTACGGTGGGTCCCCTTACCTTCACCGGCTGTCTTTTGGAGGCGGTAAAAGGAGACAGCGGGCTTTTGCTCTCAAAGGCTTTTATGGACGGCATTTCATCCACCCTTCTTAGTGCCACCTTCGGTAAGGGCGTTTTGTTTTCTGCCTTCTATGTGCTGTTTTTTCAGCTCTCTTTGACCTTTGCTTTTTATTTTTTTGGAAGCTTTATAAGCCCTCAGGCTATGGCTAATACCCTCTTTTTGGGTGGTGGACTAATGCTTGCCCTTGGTTTAAAAATTTTAGGCTTGCTTGAGGAGGTTAAACCGCTAAACCTTATGCCCTCTCTGTTGCTCTCTGTGTTTGTTTAAGCTTTAGGGCTGTGTATAGAAAGCTACCGCTTGCATTTAAAAAACATTCGCTTATCCTTAAATCTATGGAACCGGAAGCTTTGCTGAATACTCAGAGGGATGTCTCTTTAAGGCGGATCGGTGAGAAGGTTTTGGAAGGAAAAAGGCTCAGCCCAGAGGACGCACTGACCCTTTTTAATTCCAACGAGCTTGCATACATCGGCACGCTTGCGGAGTTTGTTAATAGGCAAAAGAACGGCATGTTTGCCTACTTTGTGGTAAATAGGCAGATCAACCCCACCAACATATGCGTCTATCAGTGCAACTTTTGTGCCTTTGGTGTTCTCAAGTCCGACCCAAGGGCTTACGAGATGGACTTGGAGGAGATTTTAAAGAAGGTGGAGGAGACCTATCAGCAAGGTGGCAGAGAGGTGCATATTGTGGGCGGTGTGCCACCCCATTGGAAGGTGGAGGATTATGTGGGCTTGGTGCGGGAAATTAAAAGCAGGTTTCCGCAGATGGTGGTAAAGGCTTGGACTGCCATAGAGATCCACCACATGGCAAAAATATCAAAGAGAAGTTATGAAGATATCCTCAAAGAACTAAAGGATGTGGGGCTTGACGCCATTCCCGGCGGTGGTGCGGAAATATTCTCCGAGAGGGCAAGGAAGGTCATCGCACCCTACAAGGCTAACGCAGAGGAGTATTTGGAAGTTCATAGAACCGCCCACAGGCTTGGCATTCCCTCCAACGCTACCATGCTTTACGGACATGTGGAAACCTACGAGGAGAGGGTGGAGCATATGTTAAAGCTAAGGGAACTCCAGGATGAAACGGGAGGCTTTCAGGTGTTTATTCCCTTAGCCTACTGGCCCGAGGGCACCCGTTTGGGTGGCAAACGCACCTCTTCGGTGGATGACCTAAAGACCATAGCCATATCAAGGCTTTTCTTGGACAACTTTCCGCACATAAAAGCCTACTGGATCACCTTGGGAGAAAGAATTGCCCAAATTGCCCTAAACATGGGGGCGGATGACCTGGATGGCACCATAGAGGAAGAAAGGATCGTCCACTCTGCCGGTACAAAGAGTCCTTACAGACAAAGCAAGGAAAAGCTTATAAACCTTATAAGGTCTGCGGGCAAAATTCCTGTGGAGAGGGACACCTTTTACAACTTAGTAGCCATATATCCATGAATGGAAAGGGCTAAGCTTTTCTCTCTCTTTTTTCTATTCTTTGTTTTCTTTGTGGGCATAAACATACTCTTTTTGGACAATCTTAGGAAAATCTGGACCGTAGGTTTTCCGCTGATCCTTCTGGTGATAAACCTGGACCTTCTCATTCTTGTGGTCGTTTTTTCTATCTTCTTCAGAAAGTTCATAAAAACCTACCTGCAAGCCCAGAGGGGAAACCTAAGGAGGCGTCTCTCCAACCTTCTCTTTTTGTATATGTTCCTTCCCATACTCTTTCTAAACTTTGCGTCCTCCATAGTTCTGTTGCAATCCACAAAGACCTTTGTTAGCTCCCAGCTCAAGGAAGTGGCACAGAAAACGGAGGAACTTTTGCAGATGGCTAACGCCTACGAGAGGGACAAGCTCGAAGAGTATAGGTCTTTTTTTAATACTTTAATAAGCAAAGGGGAGGACCCAAGGGGGTTTGTCTCTGTCCTGAAGGATGTAAAGAGTGTGAAGAGGGCACCCTGCGTGGAGGAAGAGAGGGAGGACGCCTTTATCCTGTGCGTGGGAGATTACAGGGTGGAGGTTCTGAAGGACCAAAAGCTAAAAAGTGGCATCGGTGCCCTTTATGAGGTTTCCACCAGCCTCAGGAACTTGGTAAAGTCAAGGGATATTGTAGGTGGCATATACATATACTTTTTGGTGCTCATTTCCTTGGTTGCCCTGCTTGCGTCTTTGTGGTTTGGAAACTTGGTGGCAAGGCACATAAGCGTCCCACTGGAGGATCTCTCTTCAAAGGCTCGGGAGATCGCTAAAGGAAACTTTGATGTTTTTGTGAGGGTGCCAAACACGGAGGATGAGGTCTCTCAACTTGCCAGGTCCTTCTCCACCATGAAGGAGGAGTTAAGGGAACTGTATAGCAGGCTTGAGAAGGAAAAGGAGACGTTGAGGTCTTTGATAGAGAGCCTGCCCGTGGGCATAAGGTTTGTTGGAAAAGGAGGGGAGGTTATTGAAAACCGAGCATACAGGGAAATGAGCAGAGAGGACCCACAGGTTAGAAAAACGGAGGTTCAGCTTCCCCTTGGTCTTTTAGAGATCTACGAGGACCTGCGCCCCGTCATTACCGCGGAGAGGTTCAGAACTTGGCAGGAGGCGGTTAAAAGGCTTGCCCACGAGATCAAAAACCCACTTACTCCCATAAGCTTACATCTGGAAAGGCTACGCCTCCTCGCCCAAAAGGATAAGCTAAGCAAGGAGGAGGTAATAAACGTCTGCGAGCTACTTTTGGAGGAAATAAACAGGATCAAGTCTGCGGTCAATTACTTTAGGGACCTTTCCTATCAAAGGGAGATAAAAGTAGAAGGCTTTGAGTTGGGAGGGCTAATAAGGGAGTTAGCAAGGCTATATCCTAACCTGGAGGTGGAGGTGGTTGGCAGTAGCCCTGTGAAGGCAGACAGAAGTATGATAAAAGAGTGCTTTTTTAATCTTTTTAACAACAGCGTAGAGTGGAGTGCCAAAAGGGTAAGGGTGTCCCTCACCGAGGAAGGCTTTGCGTATGAAGACGACGGTAAAGGCATCCAAAAGGGGGAGGAGGAAATTATATTCGTGCCCTACAAGTCTTCAAACCCAGAGGGTATGGGGTTGGGGCTTGCTATGGTAAAGCACATCTTTGAACTGCACGGCTGGGGCATAAGGGTTTTCCCAAAAAGCGGAGGATTCTATGCGGAGGTCTCATTCAGAGATCACTTGGAAAAGGGAGGGTAAAATTTGTAAAATTCTTATCAGGTGATTTTCCCATATTACATCCAAAACCTCAGAAACCGCATCCTCCTGTTCCCTTGGGCTCAGCCTTTTAAAACTTTCAGATTTGACGCCCTTTTCGTGCAAAAGAAGGGGGACAAATAGCTTACCCACCGCATAGAAAAGAAAACTTAGTTCAATGTCTGAAAGCTGAGGAAAGCCACCAAAGGTTTTGTATGTTTTTATGCCCGCCCAGTTGGTCCAATAGCGTACCTCTTCATCTTCCAACCTTTTTTCATAACCGCCCACATACATAGACGCAAGGGACCTCAGCAGTCTTTCCGTCTTTTCCACATCAAAACCACGCAATGAGCTTTCTAAAAGGGAAAGGTCCTTAGAATTGATCCCTTCGTAATCCTGTGAACTACTCCACCTTATAGAAGATGGAGCTTCCTGCTTCACAGAGGTTTTCACCTCTCCCCCCTACGCCAGCCACACCCAGGCTTTACTTCGGACTGTTCCAGCCCTAGGTCCCTTGATTATCGGGACAGATATTAGTATAGTCCAAAATAAGAACCCTGTCAAGTTTTTCGCAATTCATCTTCACTTTACAGAAGATGGAGACTTCCTGCGGATTTTCCACTGGGCATATCTAAAAAAACTCCTGAAAGGGATTTTTCAACCGGGTTCCTCCGAGTACTCATACTCGGGGCAGTTCAGGGTGGTTAGGTTTATGTTGGGGACCTTTTCTTCTACAGTGTTATGATAGCCACACACAAAGCACTCTAACACGGTGGCATAGCCGAAGTGCAGATGCCCTATGTCCCACCCGCAGAGGGGACACTCTCCCTCGCCCGCCTTTAAAACCTCCAAAAGACGATTGCCATCCTTCACTGCGCTTTGTATTCTCTTTACCCTTGCTATTGCCTTCTTCAGCTCATCGGTGTTCCACTCTGCACCGCACTCCAAACATCTAAACTCCGAATAACTCCCTTCGTTTATCAGCCTTATAACCTTTTGGGAACCGCATCGGTCATCTACGCACTGACTGCCAACCAGTTTTCTTCCCAGCTTGTCCAATATTTCCTTGAAGTCCTCCTTGTTTAGCCTCATGGGCTTATCATAGACCTTGTATCCACAGCACTGGCACTCCGCCTCCACCCTTGGGTAGGGCTCGTCGTATTCACATACCTTCAGGGCAATCCTCTTACAATTAGGGCAAAGCTCCAAATGGGTTAGGCATATCATAATATTTCAGATTATACCGCCTCTTTGAAGTTTCAAGCCTCAAATTTTCATAAGAAATTCATTTTGATTTCCTAAAATTAAAGCTATTAAAACCCTATAAGGAGGTTTAGCCATGAGGAAGTCAGCAGCACTCGCCTTAGCCCTTGCCTTTGCGTGCATCACCTTTGCCCAACAAGCACAACCTGCACAACCTGCTAAGCCAGCACAACCTGCACAACCCGCTCAGCCTGCCCAACCAGCACAGCCCGCTCAGCCTGCTCAACCTGCTGAAAAGGCTCAAGAGAAGGCTCAAAAGAAAGCCCAAAAGCACAAAAAAGCTCACAAAAAGCACGAGATGAAGAAGGAAGAAATGAAGCAATAACGGGGCAGACAGGGGGGCGCAAGCCCCCTACTTTTATGAATAGGGAGGTTGAACCATGAAGAGGTTTTTAATTCTTACTACCGCGTTTGTTTTTGCAGGTATTAGCCCAGCCCAGCAAACCCAATCGGATGGTTCTCGGGAACAAAATCCTGCCGGTAGCCCAAAACACCAACACCGCATGGAGTGGTGCAAACAAAATTGGGAAAAATGCAAGCAGATGCAATTAAAGATGCTTTCCGCAAAAAAAGAGTGCTTGGAAAAGAGCCAAGACTATGAGACTTTTAGGAACTGTATGACCCAATTTAGAGAACAAAGAAAACAGGAGATGAAGGGTTTGAAACAAGATTAAATGCATGCTTATGCTCTAAGCTAGGCGTTTTTTTAGAGAAAGTAAGATAAGTTGCTAATTTTTCAGCGGAGGTATATAATTAGCATATACCTACTGAGGTGAGTAAAATGAAAGCTTTTACTGTAATAATTGAAAAGGATAAGGAAGGCTACTTCGTGGGAGAGGTCGTTGAACTGCCCGGTTGCCACACCCAAGCTAAGTCTCTTGATGAACTAATGGAAAGGATTAAAGAAGCTATTGAACTTTATTTAGATGTTCAGGGGGAAGCGTTAGAGAAAGAGCTTGAGTTTGTTGGAATTCAAGAGATTACTATATGAAGTTGCCTGCTTTAACAGGCAAACAGATAGTAGAAATCTTAAAAAAAGCAGGTTTCGAAGAAGTTAGACAAAAGGGTAGTCATGTATTTTTAAGACATCCCGATGGGAGAAGAACAGTCGTGCCAGTCCATGCTGGAGAAACTATAGGACCTGGCTTATTCTCAAAAATTCTCAAGGATGTAAAACTTACAAAGGAAGAGTTCTATCGGTTAATGAAAGGTGAAAGTTAAAGCCCAGCTTTTTGTATGTGGTAAAGAGACATCATACTTTTATACTAATTCTCATGCATGTCCTTCTCATAGGTCTTGGAAATATGGGCAAGAAATACCTTTCAAAGCTTGAGGAGATGGGAAAGCTCCCAGTTCTCTGCGACAGAGACCCGAACAAGGCGGTTGGTAGTTATCCCTTTTATTGCCACTTTGAGGAGGTCCAAGAGCCCACAAAGGCGGTCATCATAGCGGTTGACCCTGCGGAGCATGTTAGGTTGGCTAAGTTCTTTTTGGAGAACGGGGCATCGGTCCTGCTTGAAAAACCTCCAGCCCTTGGCAAAAGGGAGTTTATGGAAATATACCATTATCCAACGCTTTATATTTCAGAAATAGAGAGTTTTTCATCGTGCCTTGATTACTTTCCGAAGGACGTGGAGGAAGTGCACATTGAGAGGTTAGGGAGAGGGAGGGGCTACCTTTCTCCCCTTTGGGATTTGGCATGGCACGACCTTTACCTTCTTCAACTGTTTTTCAAAGACCTGCAGATCACATCCCTTAAGGTGGGTGATGTTTGGCATTTGGAGGGAAAAGCAGACGGCGTGCCTTTTTCTATAAAAACCGCTTGGGAGCATCCCAACCCTTCAAGAAGATGGTTAATAAACCGCGGTAGCTTGATCCTTGACTTTGCAAAGGAAGAGGTTTGGAAGGATGGGAAACTGCTCCACAGGGAAAGCAGGGACAAGCTCAGGCTCATGGTGGAAAGCTTTCTCTCCGGAAACTTTGACCATAGGAGCAAAGACAGGGCATTAAAAAACCTGAAGCTTTTGGAGAACTTAAAAGCCATTGACATCTCCTGAGTAATTACCAAATTCTAAATACTTATGAAAGGTCTTTCAAGCTTTGAGCATGTATTAGAGGAGAGAATAGACCAGGCTACCGCTTTGGAGCTTTTGGAAAGGGCAGACCTGACGACCTTGGGCTATTTGGCGGACCAGGTGCGTAGGCGCTTCCATCCAGAAAACATTGTCACCTTTGTGATAGATAGAAATGTGAATTATACCAATGTTTGCGTGGCGGGGTGCAAGTTCTGTGCCTTTCAGAGAAAGCCAAGCTCACCGGAGGGTTATGTTTTAGACACGGAGGAGATCTTAAAGAAAGTGCGAGAGCTGATAGATTGGGGTGGGACCACTCTGCTTATGCAGGGAGGACTAAATCCAGATCTTCCCCTTAAGTTTTACACAGACCTTTTGAGGGAAATAAAGAAGAACTTCCCAATGGTGCAAATTCACTCCTTTTCTGCACCGGAGGTCGTCTATCTGGCTAAGATTGAAGGACTTACCATAGAGGAGGTTATAAATGCCCTGAAGGATGCTGGGCTTGACTCCATTCCCGGCGGTGGTGCGGAAATTCTCTCCCAAGAGGTTAGGAGCTTTTTGAGCCCCGGCAAATGCACGGTGGAACAGTGGGAGGAGGTGCACAGAACCGCCCACAAACTTGGGCTAACCTCCACCGCTACAATGATGTTTGGGCATGTGGAAAAGCCTGAACACATTGTGGAACACTTGGAAAGGGTCAGGCGCATCCAAGATGAAACGGGCGGATTTACCGCCTTTATACCTTGGACCTTCAAAAAGGGCAACACCACGCTTGACCACGTAGAAGAGGCTTCATCGGTATATTATCTAAAGGTGCTTGCCCTCTCGCGGATATACCTTGATAACTTCAAGAACATCCAGAGCAGTCATGTAACCCAGACCATGCAGGTGGGTATTGTGGGACTTCACTTTGGTGCCAACGACCTTGGCAGTGTGATGATAGAGGAAAACGTGATCTCTTCTACCACCTACAAGGTTTCCATACCAAAGGTGGAGGACATGGTATCTGCCATAAGGTCTGCTGGCTTTGTGCCAGCCCAAAGGGACACCTACTACAACATCATAAGAGTCTTTTGAGCCTTAGCATAGCCCGGTGGATGAGCAAAGGGTCATAAATTCCAAAATCCTTTAAAAACCATCCATCACCCCCCGTTATGATAACTTTAAAGTCCCTTTTGTAGTTTTCTCTCAGCTCTCTAAGCAGTCCCTCCAAGTAGTAAAAAACTTCCTTTTTTAGCCCACCCAGAAGGGCAGACCTGGTGTCTT
>Ga0272445_1003285_pt1 | contig 10194 bp, 6 predicted proteins | sample YNPCB0031_FD_194404 | JGI IMG/M metagenome (GOLD analysis project Ga0272445, IMG submission 194404) | Hot spring sediment microbial communities from Yellowstone National Park, WY, United States - YNP-CB-003-1 | ecosystem: Environmental > Aquatic > Thermal springs > Hot (42-90C) > Sediment... | reverse complement strand
CTTTAACACCTTGGAGAGCGAAAGTTCAACTATTTCTTGGATCACGCCTTTAGGCATAAATGTTGGCGTATACATTGACCCGTTAAGCGTTCTACTCGCATGTTTGGTCACCTTTTTCGGTCTTATTACAATTGTTTATTCTTTGGGTTATATGGCTGGTGAGGAAGGCTTAACGAGATATTACTTCTTCATGCTCCTTTTCATAGGTTCGATGACTGGTTTAGTTATGTCAGACAATTTCCTTCAACTTTTCATTTTTTGGGAGATGGTTGGACTTTGCTCCTACTCGTTAATTTCCTTCTGGTATAAGCGTCCAGAAAACGTGCGTTCAGCCACTAAAGTTTTCCTTATGACCCGCATTGGCGATGTTTGTTTTCTAGCTGGAATCTGCCTTCTCTATACGATTTCAGGATCATTCTCCTTCTCCCATATTATTAGAAATGTAATGCAGGTGCCTTTACCAGTTTTAACGTTATTCGCCTTCCTTATGCTTGCTGGCGCCATCGCGAAATCAGCACAGTTACCACTACATACATGGCTTTACAGCGCAATGGAAGCGCCAACATCGGTAAGTGCACTTCTGCATTCAGCAACAATGGTTAAAGCTGGCGTGTACTTAATTGCTAGGCTAATATTACTCTTCAGCTCATTATCAGCTTCTATTCCAATGTGGCTGCCAACCATCATGTGGATCGGCACAATAACAGCGTTTATTGGAGCTATCTTAGCGATGTCTACAACGGACATAAAAGGTGTAGCCGCATACTCCACAATTAGCCAAATAGGATTTATGTTTGCAGCGATGGGGACGGCTTCTTCAGCTTCATCATTAGGCTGGTTTGCAAGCTTACTCCACTTATTAAGCCATGCGCTTTTTCAAGGCCTCGACTTTCTATTGATAGGCGGAATCATTCATGCAACAAAAACACGTGACATGCGGCTAATGGGTGGGCTGCGCACAGAGATGCCGCTAACCTTTAATTTCAGCATAATCGTTTTATTGGCTCGTGCTGGAATACCTCCCTTCATAAGTTTCTTCAGCAAAGAACTAATATTTCGGAGCGTTTTATCGTCCGGAAGTTTCTGTGCTGTGCTTATACTTTACGCGTCTACAGCAATCACCTTCGCTTACACCCTGCGGGTTATAACATTAGTATATGTACGTGAGAAATCAGATTATTTAAGGCAGCTTCACCTTCACGAAGCACCAAAAATAATGCTTTTTCCAGCCGGAATTTTAGCCTTCCTCTGCGTCTTTGCTTCCCTCTTTGGAAACACTATTGCACAATTTATGGGTGCTGAAGTAGAAGTGGGCTTAAATGAAGTGTTAAGTTCATCAACATTAATATTCTTCTTCACTCTTTTAGTGGGAGGCCTTTGCGTTTACATAACTTATTACGGAAAACCGCTTTTAATAGAACAAGTGAGACAGAATTTTTCTCCCCTAAATAAAATTTTGGAGAACGGGTTTTTCTTTGATGCCTTCTACGAAAAGGTTGTTGCAGAAGGTTTTTCATTAGCTGCCAAAAGTTTAAGGTATGCTGAAAATGCTTTCTTTGGGCGCATACCTTACGTTTTCGGAGGCAGCGTTTTGCAATTATCTAAGATAGTTCAAGAGTATGCTGAAAAACTCTTCTTTGATCGGTTGCCCATTCTTATTGGAAATGGAGTTATTGGTTTAGCTCACGTGACCCAGAAATATTTAGACATATTTGTTGATGAATTACTCTATATTGCAACAAATAAAACTATGGCATCGGCGTCGAGAATTAAGAGGGCGAGGTCTAATTCGTTGGAGCATTATGTAGCGGCGGCATTAGTTGGGCTTTTAATAGTCCTAGTATTAATAGTAGTCACCATGTTTAGGTGAGGGAAAAATGCAAAACACCCTATTATTAACGTTGCTTTTGCCCACGTTAGCTACACCAATCGTTTACTTATTAGGTAAAAAGTCTGCGAGGGCATCATCTTTTTTAATAGCCTTCATATGCATTGTCGACATTGTACTTCTTTTCACCCTCGTGCCAAAAATTTTTAGTGCAGACCACAAGTATGTTGAATCCTACTATTGGATCCAGGTTCTCCACGCTTCCTTCACGCTTTTTGTTGACGGAATCAGCTTTTCAATGGCGGTAATAACTCTAATATTAATTCTGACGGCCGCCATATTTTCAATCAACTACATGCAGGAGAGGAGGGGGCTTGCAGAATATTATGCTCTTTTAATGCTTCTTTCAGTGGGGCTTGTAGGTGTTTTCATTACATCAAATCTAATGCTCTTCTATTTCTGCTGGGAACTAATGCTTTTACCGTCCTACTTTATAATAGGCGAATGGGGCTACAGAGAACCATATCGGGCGGCGTTCAAATTTTTCATATTCACTCATGCAGGCGCAGTTTTTGTCTTATTGGGTATAGGTGCAATATTCATGGTAACAGGCGGCTTGGACATGTTCCAGGCGCAGACAGCCTTAATGAACGCTGATCCGGAACTCGCAAAATGGATTTTGCTCTCCCTTACAATTGGCTTTGCAGTGAAAATGGCGGTGGTTCCAGTTCACATGTGGCTTCCAGACGCGCATTCTGAAGCACCAGCACCGATGTCTGCATTATTGAGTGGTGTAATAATTGGCGCCGGCGCCTACGCTATATTACGTGTTTCGCTATTAACTGTTTTTCCCGCAGTGAGCGCAACAGGATTTGGAAAACTGTTTTTACATGGGCTAACGGTTTTTGGAGTAATATCCGCTTTTTTCGGCTCTCTCATAGCGTTGGTGGAAACTGACATAAAAAGGATAATAGCTTATTCAAGCATAGCGCATATGGGTTACGTTCTTTTTGGGCTTTCATTCTTTCCATCCCAAGAACCTATAATAGGAACAGTTCTGCATCTTGTAAATCACGCTGTTAGCAAAGGCTTATTATTTTTGTCGGCTGGCGCAGTTATGAAGCAACTTGAAATTCGCGACATACGTGAAATGGGTGGGCTTGCGGGGAAAATGCCGATTACAGCCATAGCATCAACAATAGCGGCTTTTAGCATTGCTGGAATACCGTCCTTCGCATGTTTCATAAGCGAATTCCTAATTTTTGTCGGAGCATTTCAGACAATTAATTTTGACAACTTCTACATTACTCCAATAGTGCTAATGTTAATAGCTACAGTTTTATCTTTAGCATACGCCCTAAGATTCCTAAGCCACGTCTTTCTAGGCTCAGCAAGACATGAGAAGGCTACAGATGCTCCTTCCTTCATGAAATCAGCTATGATTATTTTAGCCATCTTAGTTATTGTTCTCGGCGTATGGCCAACATTCTTCATACAGCTCATAACAACGGTAAGTCTTGTTCAGTGAGGTGAACTAATGATAGAATTTTTAGATGTATCCCTACCAGTAATCGTTTACGTTCCACTCGCACTATTAACAATACCAGCAATTAAAGCCGCTAGAAAAAGAGGAAAATGGAAAAATATTCTAAACTTCTGCTGGTTTTTAGCAGTTTTCACTATAGCAGGCGCAACAGTGGCAAATTTAGCATTAAAATATTACTCGAAACAGACACCTCAACCCTTCCTAAACTTATCGTTAATTGAGGGTTCCTCCGCAATCTTCTCCAGCATGTTCCTAGTGGATGCTGTTTCGATTTACATGGTGATAATATTCACAATGGTTGGTGCGGTAGCTTTCATATACAGCCTTTTCTATATAGATTTCAACGAAAAGTTTTCAGAACGATACTATGCTCTCATGTTAATGATTATTGGCTGCGTTATAGGAACAGCGCTCGCTGGCGATTTACTGACGCTTTTCATATTTTGGGAGGCCACAGCGGCTGGATCAAGCTTTCTGATGCTATACCAGAAAACAGCGGAGTCTTTACATGCCACATTAAAGTATTTGGTGATGATAGTAATCGCTTCAGCCTTCATAATTTATGGTCTCTCAGTGATTTACGCTCTTACTGGAACACTTAACTTTTGGGCGGTGAAACATGCATTGATAAGTCTCGCAGACAAACATTTACTTGAAATCGCCTTCATTTTTATTGCAGCGGGATACTCAATAGAGGCTGCGGTTGTGCCGTTTCATATGTGGCTTCCAGATGCTTACACGGCGGCACCAGCCTCCTCCTCAGCCTTCCTTTCAGCATTGGTCGACCAGGGAAGCTACTACGTTTTGTTAAGGGTTCTCATTTACATTTTGACGCCGCAAACAGTCTTGCCGTGGACCTCCATGTTTGCGGTTCTCTCAGCATTAACAATGGTTATCGGCAACTTGCTTGCCTTAACGGAGAGAAATATTAAACGACTATTCGCGTATGTTTGCATTGCAGATGTAGGCTATAATCTTATGGCAATAACAAGCGTAACGCCGCTTGGAATAACGGGAAACCTCTACTTTTTCCTTGCTGGTGGAATAGCAACAGCGCTTTCTTTTATGGCTGTGGGAATCTTCAATAGTAAGGGTTTCAAAACTTTAAATGATTTTTCTGGTGTGGGTAGAAAAATGCCGCTTACAAGTTTAGCTTTAACCGTAGCCACCTTTTCATTTATTGGGGTTCCGGCATTTGCTGGCTTTATGGCGAAATATCTGGTTTTCACATCGGCAATAGAAGGAAATTTAAGTTGGCTGGCAGTCATAGGCGTCTTGACAAGTATTATTCAAGCTGCTTATCTACTCAGGCTAATAAGTTACATGTATAGTAAAAAGATTAGTGAAGAAAATGTTAAAATTGAGGAGCCGAAAAAACTGCTTATCCCAATTTTTATTCTTGCTGGTGCAATAATCGCTTTAGGCGTTTACCCTGAAGCGGTTTTGTGTCTTATAGAGCCGGTAATACAGCAATTTCCTTTTATGCCATAACTTCCTTAAATGTTAAATGGAGAAAGTGAAAAATGTGGGAGGGAAAAAAGAAATTTATAGCATTCGACGATTTAAAGCGGCTAATAATAGAAAATGATTTTTGCACTTTATGCGGAGCATGTGAAGCCGCCTGCCCAATCCACGCGATAAAAGTTACAGAGAAGCCTGATAGACTATACGATTGCTCTGAGCACTTAGATACCTGCCCCATCTGTTATGATATATGCCCGCATACTGATGCACTTTTATATGAAATATTAAGATTTGTTGCAAACGCGCCGCATAGAAGAGAGGCACTAGGTTACTATAGAAGAATTTTACTTGCGCAAGCCGCTAACCCAGCAATAAGGGAGGCGACAAAAAGTGGAGGAGTTGTGAACGCTCTGCTCAATTTTGCTCTCGACCAAAAAATGATTGATTGCGCCATTACTTCAAAGGTTTCCCCAAGCTTGGCAGTGAAAGTTAAGCCCTTAATAACTCTTGTGCCGGATGATGCCCTTTCAGCTGTAGATTCGAAGGTTATTCCCTGCGCGGTTGCAGAGGCTTTTGGACGCGCAGTCTTCGAGTATGGTAAAGTTCACATAGCCTTTGTTGGCATTCCATGCCATGTTCTTGCCCTTCGAAAGCTTGAAGCTTGGCAGCATAAGCTTATTGACAGTTTAGAAATAATTATAGGGCTATTCTGCCTCTGGACTTTCTCGCTTGGCCGACTATTAGAGCATCTCTTACATGAATACGGCATTGCGGCTAACGAAATTACGAGCGTTGATTTAGAAGGAAACGAATATGTGGTTTCTACAAGAAATAATATGCTTCGAATCCCAATATTAGAGGTAAAATCTCATATAATGAACCGCTGTAAAACATGTGTAGATTTCACATCTGAATTTGCAGATTTAAGCGTTGGTGGAGCAACCCCCCTTAAAGACTGGTCTATAATAATCGTGAGAACTGAAAGAGGCGAGAGCCTTCTCAATCTAGCTGTTGAAAGAAAAGTTTTAACTGTTAAAGAAATAGGTGTCGAGCAGGAGGCGCTTGCACACCTAATTAATATATCAACCTACAAAAGGAATAATGCGCTACTAGAGGCGAAAAGCATGGAGAAAGAAGGCGTGAAAATTCCAACAGCTGCAGAATTTTATATGAAGCCAACATCGATCGAAATTAGCATGCTAGAGGAAATAAAAGTAGAACAGATTATGACGAAAAAAGTTGTAGTGTTAACTCCAAGAATGACTGTAAACGATTTTTTCGATAAAGTAGCCGAGCATCACCATACAGGCTTTCCAATAATAGATGAATCCAACAGATTGCTGGGAATCGTCACCTTACAGGATGCGATGAAAGTTGCTAAAGAAAAGAGAAGTGAAGTGCGTTTGGAGGAAATTTGCACAAAAAGATTAGTCACAATATTTCCGGGAAACTCGGTGGCGGAAGCCCTCGAAAAAATGGATAAACATAATGTTGGAAGACTACTCGTCGTCGACGAGAAAAATAGAGATTTATTGCTTGGAATTATAACGAGGAGTGATATAATGCATGCATTAAGAACTAAACTGCTGTAGAAGCCCATCGTCTCGGCATTTCAAAAATAGTTCTTAGAAGATTGAGTGAAATAAGGAGAAATAACCGCAACGGTAAGGTGAACACTATAATAAACAACTTCTGGAGCTTCAAATATGCAGTTAGGAGGTTTATGGAGGAAGGCTGAAAAACACGGAATAAAGGTCAAAGAGGTAAGCGAATATAAGACTTCAAGTAAATGCCAGCGCTGCCGCTCCGAAAACATAACGGAAGGGAGACTATTCAAATACTTGGGTGTGAGCCTAAAAGGGCAATAAACACCCCAGAAGCAGGAATCTTCGCTGTGGAGAGCGTCAATCATGTTAGTTGAGGTTCCCACATACAACTGAAAGCCTGCGGTATACTTAGGGCGGGGAGGAGGTTAGAATTTAGGAAATGTTCCCTTTAATTTGTAAGGTTTTCCAGTGAAGATTAATTTTCCATAATAATCCAATAAATTGGGGCATAGTAAATTGACTTAAATATTTTAGAACACTTATCCTTCTTCTTCGAGAAAGGTGACCGTAATGTCTAAGTTTGATAGAGCATGGTCGGAAACTAAGACTGGAATTGCCGCCGCTTTAAGGCCTAGTCCTCCACTTAGGTACAAAATTGAGTTGGCTACTAGACGCATTGAGGCGCAGATTCAATATTTAAATGGAGCCATTAATGCTCTCTCCCAGCGTGATAAAGCATTATTCCAGAAGATTGTCGACGCTTACTCTAAGCATGATATGCAAAGAGCCAGTGTTTACGCTAATGAGCTTGCTGAATTAAGGAAGATGGCTAACTTCATGATGGGTGCTGAGCTAGCGCTTGAGAGGGTTGCATTAAGACTTCGCACTGTAACCGAAGTTGGCAATATAGCTGCTCTTCTAGCACCGGTTGGAAGAGTACTGCAGAGTGTACGTACAGGTATAGCTGGGATTTTCCCGAATGCTGAGCGTGAGCTAGGTGAGATAACAACATTGCTTGATGAAATAATGATTGATGCTAGCCAGGTAACTGGTATGCCGTTAGACTTTGAGGCTGCAAGCGAAGAGGCCCAGAAGATTCTCAGCGAAGCCGCCGCGGTAGCTGAGGAGAGAATGAAGGAAAAATTCCCAGAGCTACCGGCATTAAAGGCGCCAGCAGAGGGAGCTACAGAGCCCAAGTAAATTAAAGGGAGATTCTCATTCCCTTCATACTTTTTTATCTACCAGAGAACGCTGATTTCTCAGCTGATAAGTATGCGTTGGCTTGGCTTTATACTTCATGAGATGGCTTTCGGCCTCCTTTCAGTATTCATCCCATTATATATCATTGCTATTGGAGGCACCTTAATTCATGTAGGAGTAATGTCTTCTATCGCTCTGTTTCTATCTATCCCAGCATCATATGTTTGGGGCTATTTATGTGATAGAGGTAAGCGTTATAAGCCTTATATTTTGCTCTCCTTTCTTTCGTTGGCAATAATCCTTTACCTCTTCACGCTTACAGTAAACATTAATTTACTAATAGCTCTCTATGCTCTCATGTCTTTTCTTCACATGGCGCATGAGCCGCCAAAAAACGTGCTCATCGCAGAAATTTATACGCGTAAGGAATGGGAAAAAGCCTTCGCCACATATGAGTATATAACTGAAGTTGGGTTGCTAGCTGGAATGCTTATTGGAGTTTACATGTCAATTTACAGTTTTAACGCGATTTCAATTCTGCTGACATGCAGTATCTTAAATTTCTTAGCATTCTTACTCTCGCTTCTCTTTGTAAGTGATCCAGCATTTATTTTTGAGAGAAGTTTAGTGAAGATTGAAAAATCCGTGCTTCTTACCTATAGGGGGACAGTTATCCTCTCTAGGATTACGGATGGTTTTCATTTAAATGTGAATTTTGAGACGGAGAAAGCCAACTTTTTCTGTTACGGCTTCGCCACTTTCTCTCTAGCAACACAAATACTATTCACACCATTACCACTATTCTTCTCTCAAAAATTAGCGCTTCAACAAAGCGTAGTTTACGCATTATTCTGCATAAACTCCGCGGGAGGGGTTCTTGGTTACTTTTTAATAAATGCTGGATCACATTTATTGCTTAAAAAATCAACTCTACATAAAATTGCTATGTTCAGATGTATATTAACTTCTCTCCTGATAGCTGTAGCAATGGAATATTTACCAACATACAATGTGATGCTTGCGGCAGCAATATTGTTTCTGTTAGGCTTGGCATATGCAATATTCCATATTTTATCTCTATCTACATTCATGGAGATTATGCCTGAGGGGAAAGCGGGTCTATATAATACAATAATAGGTTTTGGAGAAGCGTTAGGCTCATTTATAGGGTCTTTCCTAGCTGAAAAATTTGGTTTCGCATACACTTTTCTAGCAGCAAGCTTATCTTTCCTTGCAGCATACGTAATCTTCAAAATTGCAATCTAGAAAACCTACAAATATAAGAGCCGTTAGGCATGAAAATGTTAATTTGGCCAGCCGGCAACTAAACTTAAGCTATCGCATTAATCCCATATTTCCATTTTGATGTTTAAGCTCATATTTAAGTAGGTGATCTCCAGCCATAAAATTAGAGATGCAGTTATAACCTCAAAGATTGATACAATTGAGCCAACCCTTAAGTAATCTGTAAGGCTTATTGTAACACCTTTACGGCGCATTGTTTCAAGCCACATTATTATCGCTAGTGATCCAAGGGGGAAGAAGTGTGGTCCTAAATTGTTTCCAATAATGTTTGAGAAGATTAGACACGTGAGGCTTCGATGATCTAGTTCAGCATTTGCTGCCCGCCTTATTGATAGAAGCCCGAGTATAGTCATTGGCCAATTATTCATGACGCTTGCGCCCACAGTAACAATCATGCTTGGAGCAAACACTGAGAAGAAAGATGGTAGTGAAAGTGCCTTTAGGAAAAGATGCGCGAAGAAATCTACGGCGCCAACGCGCCTCAATCCTTGAACAACAAGGAAAATGCTTGTCATAAATAGGATTATGTCCCAGTTAATCTCTTTTATGAGGTTGCCTACGCTTTTGCGCTCATTTAATGTTGACGGAATCTTTAGGCTTACGCCGTAAACTCCTAAGAGAAATAGGGCGCCGGAGCATATTACGATGGAAACTGGAATCCTATTTAAGGAAGCTATAACATAGCCGATGTTAATCGCAACTAATGTCGCTAGGCTTACCCTTAGAAGATAGGGTGCTATCACTTGTCCCTCAGAATTTAATATTCCAGCAAAATTTGTTGAATAAGATTTAGGGATCCTCCTCCTGAAAAAGGCGTAGACTATTAGAAGGCTACTCGTAATTGTTGCTACCGCAACAGGACCCATAAAAATTGCGTGGTCAATAAAAGTGTACCCGAAGAAATCTGCACTCACAATGTTTACTGGGTTGCTTGTGATTAGGGGCATTGCAGCCGTGTCAGCGATAAGACCCGCAGAGAATAAGTAGGCGAGTCTTTCATCAGAGTTCATTCTTAACTGACTGATAATTTCGAGAACTATTGGAGTTAGTATAAGCACTGCACTATCATTAGCGAAGAGTATGCTTACGCATGCCGTTAACAGCGAAATATAGAAATATAATTTTAGGCCGCTCCCGCCAGCCATCTTAATGACTTTTATAGCAGCCCACCTAAAGAACCCTATAGCGTCTAGCGTCACTGAGAAGGCAACTATACCAACGAAAGCTAGGGCTGCATCCAAAATATTAATAAAAGCTTCAACAGCATCATTTAAGGTTACTGTTCCAAAAAGAAGCGAGGCAGT
>Ga0272445_1003284_pt1 | contig 10194 bp, 11 predicted proteins | sample YNPCB0031_FD_194404 | JGI IMG/M metagenome (GOLD analysis project Ga0272445, IMG submission 194404) | Hot spring sediment microbial communities from Yellowstone National Park, WY, United States - YNP-CB-003-1 | ecosystem: Environmental > Aquatic > Thermal springs > Hot (42-90C) > Sediment... | reverse complement strand
CCGCGTTATGGATTACGAGGTTTGGGACGCCTTTGCGTTCTATCAGGTGCGTGCAGGAAATTTTCCAGCGCGCCGCGAAAAAGGCTGGCATCAAAACAAAAGTGTCGCCGCATGTCTTGCGCTTCACCTTTGTTCGCAAGTGGCTTCAATCTGGCGGGGACAGCATTGTGTTGCAGCGCATTTTGGGTCATACGACGCCCATCATGACGGCTTACTATGCGCGCCTTTTCGGGACAGATTTGGTCGCGGTTCATCGGCGGCACTCACCGCTGGAAAACCTTCCGGCTGGTTTGCTTCGTCGGAAAATCTGACAATGCTCATGGCTTTAAAGCCTCGTTCAGGCTTTTCGCGCCGAAACTTTCGCCGAAAGACACTTGCCGCACCTTTCCGCGCCGCTCGTCGCTTTCTGTTTCCCCTAACGCGTGAAGCCAGAAGTTTAATGCCAGAAGTGCCAATAGCGTTTTTGTTTTCGGCAACTTACAATTAAACCGAGACCCTGCGATGACTAATGGAACAAACGCGACGCCGACAACCAAGAGCGTTGGGAACATTCTTGCCTGTGCTTCAGTCCATTGCGCAAACTGAGGACATTGGGTTACTCCCCTATCGCCCTACTCCGCTTGCTTCTGTCCTTTCGGGCATCGCTCGTGCATTGTTGCCTTTGGCGATGGTTCGGCAGGCGAGGGCATTGGAGCAGGAACGGCAGAGACAGCAAAGGTTGGCAGAGTTAGCGCCCATCATCGCTCAATATCCCGCAGGTCAAGTTCCCGAGCAACTTTGGCGCGAATACACGCAACTGGCTGGCGTTGAAGCGCCGCCACCACCAGAGCCGCCAGAAGCGGCGTTGAGACGGCGAGCGTTGGAGTTAGAAATTACGAGAGCGGAACGATTTTTGCCTTACGAGGAGGAACAAATGAAGTTGGGCATCCAACAAATCCAGCAGGGGTTGGTCAAGGGTGAGTTGGACATAGAGACGGCACAGGAACGACTGAGGCAGATGCGGGAAGAATGGGATTTTGTTCGGCAGTTTCGAGGACTGGAGTTGGAACGGCTTCGGGCTGAAAACCGACCGCTAAGCGAAGTTGCTCCAGACATTGTTCAAAGGCTACCCGAAGGGCTTCGCGGGCTTGCCAACATCCCTATGTGGCAACTTGCGTTGCTCAACCAAGCAGGAATTCTCGGGTTGATGACTGACGAGTTCCTTCAACCCGCTTCAGTTTTGCTTTCGGAAAGCCAGCGGGAAAGGTTACGGGCACAGGGGATTGACCCTGACAGGGTTAGTTTGGGGACGATGCTCAAAGTCATGCCCGATTATTTCCGCGCGACAAAAACAGTCAAAGAAGCCTTCGGTGACCGATGGAACGAAGTTGTCAGGCAAGACCCTGCTTTGGAACTGCTGAGCGACCTTCCCGCGACGCCAGAAATCATGTTTTCGCTTTTTGACTTGCGCATCAAAGATGAGCAATTGCGAAAGCAAACGGCAAGGCAACTTTACGATGACATTTTGCGCCAACTTAGTAAGGCTCTAACTGATGGAGCGACACCAGAAGCTGTCGGCGATTTGATTTATCGGCACAACTTGTTAGCGCAGGAGTTGGGCTTGCCCATTATCAGCGACGAACAAACAAAGCAAATCATTTCGTCAGCGGTAGCGGTTTGGACACTGAAGGTTCGCAAGGAAGCCCTTAACACTACGAAGTTGCAAGTGGACATTCAAAAAGGCTTAGCAACGGTGAAGAAAATGGAAGCGGATGCAGCAAACAACTATGCGCGAACTCGCGCCTATGTCGCCAATGTGTTGAGCCTAATCCAGCACCGTCAAGCGACGGAAGCGCGGTTGGCGCAAAAGCAAGCGTTTGAGCAAGCGATAGCAATCCCGCAACTTGTTGAACAACGATTGCAACGAATTATGAGGATGGAGCAGCCTGTAACAATCCAATGGCAGGGACAGACTTTCCATGCAAAATTTTACCCAAAGACTGGCTGGCAACTTGAGCGACCTGATGGAACAGTCATCCCGACGCGTCAAATCAATCAGACTGTCGTTGAAAGCCTCGTTAGACAAAAAATCCGCGACGAAATCCTTTCTGAGATAGCCCTACCGTCGCAACAACTTCAACGACCACAACGACCCGCGCCACAAACACCCGCGCAACGAATTCAGCAAGGAAAGTCAACGCAACAACCAACGCAACGACCACGAGTTATTGGGGTGCGGCGAGAGTGAGCCGAAATGGCGATCATTGTTGAACTTATTGAGGTTGCCGAAGGTATCTATGAACTCAGGACAACCCAAGTTGCTGACGACGAAGGCAACGCTGACTGGGAACTCGTCCAACAAGTTGAAGACGAACGCAGCGCTAATGAATTTGAAAGACTTGAAGTTCGCGACATCATTCGTGTTCTACTTGAGCGAGCAAACCTTTCGTTTCGCGAAAGGCAAGTTGTCAATTTATTACTTCAAGGTCATAACTTTAATGAAATCGCGAAAAAATTGAAAGTTTCCCGCTCCTTCGTCGGGTATACTTTCCAACGCGCTGCCCAAAAGTTGCGCAAAACCGCCACCGAGTTGGGCATCGTGCCTTGACCACCTAAAGCAAAACCCTGTCCTGAATTTGAAGCAATTCCAAAGCGGAGAGAATGGTGAGGGCACAGAAGACCGAGGGGACAATTTGTCCCCTCGGGAAAGAGACCATAAAACTGCGAGAGCCGTAGCAAAGACGACAGGCATTAATGAGAATACAGTTCGTCGTGCTGGCAAGTTTGCTGAGGCTGTGGCGGCGTTGGAGCGGATATCGCCGAAGGCAGCGGAGATTGTTCGTCGGGACGAGAAGAAGGGGCACGCTCCATCAAGCAGATTTTGAAGGAGTGGTGTCAGCGAACTTTCAGCGCGTCGCGAATGAACTCAATCGCGTATTCCAGTGCCTTAAGTTGCTTTCGTGCTTTTTCTTCTGTCAGTCGCCCCTCTTTCACCCATTTCCCGTAAGCCCTCTTTCTGATAGCGTGCTCGCGTTCTAATTCTGCAAGTGCTTCTTTTAAGCGCTCATAGTCAAAATTGCTCATAGCAATCACCTCCTTTAACGAACTTTCAACGCCGTTCCGCAAGCAGGACAATGACTTTCGCCCTCTTTGTCGTCGCGCCAAATAACTGGCGCTGTTCGCGTTCCCAAACCTTGACCCATAGCAATAGTCAGTGGGCGCTTTAATCGCAATCGCTCTATGATGACCATTTGCACCTGCCTTTTCCGTCGCGGCTTCAACCGTCCAGTTTGCCAAAGTGTGCGCATCAACGACGACCTGAACTTTCTGATTTGCGAAAGATATTCCAGTCTCGCTTTAAAAACCAACAAGTCGCGTTGGTCAGCCTCAATCGCCCAAAGTTTCGCGTGCACCTTTTGCCCTCGCAGCAAACCATTTATGATGGCTTTCCGCACTGTTTCGCGACTGCAACCCAATTGTTGTGCCAGTTGACGAATGGACAGCATTGAAGGTCACCTCGTTTAGGATTTACTTGCAAAGTTGTAAGTAAAATTATCCAGCCAACGCAGCCGCAACACTTTTTGTGCGCTTGCGAACTGCCTGCATTTGCTTGCGTTTTCGCGCCTCAATGCCAAAATGGCGTTGCTTTGTTGCAATTAACGCTATGATCCTGCCGCTAACGCGACTTGTCGGTCTTTCGGCAACGAGTTGAACACACTCATAGCCAGTCGCTTCGCCAGAAAGTCCGCCCGCTCGTTTTGCCGTCGCGGAACCCACTCCAACCGAACTTCAACCCCTCGCCTTTCGGCTTCTTTGAGTAGCCTCATAGCGCCGCGAAAGGCAGGGTAATAAGGCTTCGTCGGCGTTGGTTGCCATAATCCCGTCAGCAAGTTGACCGCCAATTGGCTGTCCGTTTTGACCGTCACTTTCGTCGCGTCATGCTCCAAAGCCCACTTCAACGCTGCACCGACAGCCATTAACTCGGCTAAGTTGTTCGTCGCGCCCTCACCGATAGCGATTATGTCAGCCTTCTCGTCCAACACTTCGCCTGTCACGGCGTCCACAACGACGATAGCATAGGTCGCGACGCCGTTCGGGTTTCGCGGCTCACAGCAACCGTCAGCGAAAATGACGAAGTGGCTCATGGCTTATCACTCCTTTGCCAACGGATTTTCAGCGTCCCGCCACAAACGCGGCATTTGGGAGAGCCGAACAGGTCGGCTTCAACGAGCCTCTCAAAGACCCGCCCACAGCGCTCACATTGCCAAACCAACACTTCAAGGTCAGTCGGCTCGGGTTCGGGCGGCTTGGGTTGGGTCGCGGTCAACTCGGCGCACAGTTCGTCCAGAAATGCTTCAGTGTCAACGAACTTCTCGGATTGTTGCAAGTCTCTCTCAGATTTTTCGGGGGCAACTCCTATGTCCGAAGGTGTGTTGACTGGTGGGGGTGTGACATTAGTGACATTAGTGACGCGTTGGTCAAAAACTTCGGCGGTGTCGCTCTTTATAGGCGAAGTTTCTGACCTTAATGTCACTAATGTCACTAATGTCACGGGCTCGTTGGTTGGCTCGGAAGGCGGCAACAAGTCAGGTTGGGGGTCATTTTCGTTGCGCAACCTCAACCCGAACCAACAACGGCAAAGTTTGCCTTCCACTCGTGCCCTGCCACAGGTGAACCCTTTCGCGGAGAGGCGGCGCCCAAACTGCTTCGGGGTCAGCAACTCATGCCCATTTTCGGCGCACCACTCTCGGAAGGCTTCATAGAGAGTCTTTGAGGGCGTGACCGCTTTGGGGTCGGGGACACAAGCGTCTTGCACGAACAAGCCAACAATGTCCATCTCAGCACGGTAGGCTTCGGTGGCTTCGGTCACTTCAGGCGGGGGCTGCAAGCCGTTCGCGAGCCAGTCCCGTAACCCTTCCAACGCCCAATTCAGGATGCCAGACAGTTCCTCTTTGAGTTGCTCGGCAAGGTCGGGGATTTGTTCTTCGGGTGGGATAGTGACTGTGAAGGGGATAAGTCTGATGCGTCGCCAGATGGCGTAGTCTGAGCCTCGGATTTCTGGCTTGTAGTTCGCTGCAAGCCATACTTTGAAGCGAGGGCGAAACTCAAAGAATTCCCGATAGAGGAAGCGGGCTGTCACAGTGTCGCCACCAGTCAGGGTTTTGATGAGTTCCTCGGCAAAGCGCTTACCTTCACCGACTTCAATGGCGGTGACCAATCTGGCGTTGTGCAAACGAGCGATGTCGTTTCGGACGCTGCTTTTTCGGTCGGCAACGAAGGTGGAGAACTCGGCGGTCACGGCGTAATCGCCGAGCAAGGCACGGATGACTTCAAGGAAAGTGGATTTCCCGTTCGCACCAGTTCCGTGCAGAAAAAGCAAGCATTGTTCTCTCGTACTGCCTGTTAGGCTGTATCCGACAGCACGCTGAACGAAGCGGATAAGGCGCTCGTTGTCGTTGAAGATGCGTTGCAGGAACGCTTTCCATTTCGGACAATCAGCGTTGGGGTCATAAGCCACAGGCGCTAACTTGGTCAACTTCAAGTTAGGGTCATGGAGCAGGAATTCAAGGGTTCGCAGGTTCAGGACGCCATTTTCCAAGTTGAGAAGCCAATCGTCGGCGTCAAATTCGTCGGGCGACGCAAGGCGCATTGGGGCGGCAAGATCAATCATGGAAGTGATGCGCTGTCGGCTTTCGGACGCTATTGCCCATTTTGCCAATTTGGCTCGTTCATCGGGATTGTCGGTTTCTGCGGCTTCGCGGTAGATTTGTCGGACAGTTTCTTCAGCAAGTTTAGTGATGCGCTGGTTGCCGTTATCCCGTGCCCAACGCTTGCCATCCCAAACGAGCCAACCCCACTGTGCCACGAAGCAGATGCGGTCACCGAAAAGACGGACAAGTCGTTCAGCGTTGCCCAAATCCGTGCAAGGTCGTTCGGGTCGCTCAATGGTCGCAAGAGTTGGGCGGTGACCGTTGCGTGGCGGTTCAGGCAAAAGGCGGTCAAGGGCTTTGAGAGTGTCTTCGTCCAGCACCCGCTCTAATCCCTGCCACGCGAGCACGCTTTCTCCTTCAGCAAGGCGCTCGTAGGTATCTATCAGCGCTCTCAAACGGTCTTTGACTTCGGGGTCGTTAGCAGTTTGGGTGAGTTGGCGCAAGATGGCTTCGGCAGTTTCCTTTGGGACACCTCGTTTCGCGAAAGTTCCTGCTAAAGCCAAAGCAGTATCATGTCGCCAACCTTCCTGCCAGTAGGGTTGCAGCAAAGCGACAACGGCATGAGCCCACGAAGGAAGACCGTTGTCATCACCGTGACCGTTTTGAGGAAGTGTTACCGAACGGGGTGTTGGCTTGGGTCGTTCACCGATAAACGCGAAAAGTAGCGGTTCGGGAATGTCGGCAAGCGGAATTTGGTCGGGTTCGTGCCCTTTGAGCCAGCGGTAGGGCGTTCCTACTGGATGGATAGAAGGAGGTAGCATCCGCAAGTGGCGGTCACCGAGGAGTTCAGCGCCCCAAAGTTCGTTTGAAACTTTGGAAGGTAGATTGTGACCCTTTGGGTAACAGAAAATTAGCGCACCACCGCGATGCGAAAGAATTGTCCAAGTGCGTAAGTCATCTTCGGTCAAACCGATGGCTTGGCGGGCTTGGCGGAATGCTTGTGGGTCGTCCACATCAACAGCACAAAGGTTATGGGCTTTGCCTAAGATAGTAGCAATGTTCAAGTTTTCGCCGAAGCGCTTGATGGCTTCGCGCCAAACCCGCTCCAGTTCATCCCAATCGGGACGGCGTTGCTGCCATAATCCCCATTCATGAGTTGGCTTTTTGCTTCTGGGTTCGCAGGGAATAGGTGTGAAGCCTAATTTGTAGTAGCGCTGCACAATGCTCAGAATTGACATGGACGGTCACCTCTTCTGTTGAAGCGACCGCGCGGGGATTTCCGAAGCGGTTCGGTCACAAGCAACGGTTGCGCGGCTGCTTGTTACCCTTCTGTTAGGGCTCAAGCAAAGTAAAACCGTTGCTTGCTCCCGCCTAAATTGGGGAAAGTGTAGGGGCTCTGGCTAAGAGGGGCACGACAGAGGCAAACCAAAGTTCGGCATGACTTTCAGCGTCACCTTCGGCACTTTCCGCTTTCGCTTTTCGCTGAGATGGTGGGGCGCGGCGTTGTGGGTTGTGCCGAACAAGGAGAGGACGCAAGGGAATTTGCTTTCGCACGGTTGGGCGTTGTGGGGTTCGGAGGTGATACATGAGTTGGCGCAACCGACGCTCCAGTTTGACGATAACCCGTCGCATCAATGCTTGAGCGCGAAAAATGTCTCGGGGCGTTTTGGCTTGTTGAGCCAATTGCAGAGCCCGTCGGGCAACACTACTTTCGGGTTGCCACCCTGCGCGAACGAGCAAAATGCCTAAGGGTGAAGTGCAATTAAAAGCGAAACCCGCCTCAGTTTGGGGCTGGGCGGGCGCGGCGGGCAGGTGAAAGTGTGGCTGAGCGACGCGGCGCGCGTCGCGTGACCTGTTTGTTGGTTGTGTTGTCTTGCGCTCAGCCATTGCTTTTCACCTGCCCCGAAAAACAGATTAACACGCTTATCAGTGCGCGTCAAGATTTGGTTTTGCGTTTCCTGCGTTTTCGTTGCTCCCAATAGCGCTTAATTTTTGTTGCTTGCTTGACATTGTAAACTTCCCGCTTCCATCGTTCCACTTCATTTAGTTCCACCAAAATCATCCGATACTTGCCAATGCGGTGACCTTGCAAAGTGCCCAGCCGAACATGGCGGGCTAATGTCAAAACTGAAACACCAAACTGCCGTGCTGCTTCGCGTAGACTCAGAAAAACCTTGTCGTTGAGTTTTAGCATTGCTGTCACCGACGCTGAATTTTAAAGCAGTTTGAAGCCATGTCAACACCGAAAACCCCACCAATTTGAGCCTATTTGACGCCAGTTTTGCGATTTTCGTCCTGAAAAGGTTGCATTTTGTTTTATCCTGTGTTATATCTGTTAATGACGACGCGGGTGATGCGACACCCGCGTCGGGAAAACCAAACAGAAGGAGTGAACGACAATGTTCACCCAAAAGCAGATTAGCACAATAACACAGCAAAGTCAAGTCTCCACAAAAGTCGCTTCGGGTCTCAAATGTCCTGACTGCCGTGAAAAATCGGTCACGGTCAAAGTTGTTCGTGGCGCTGTCATTGCGGGTTCGGCAAAGTGTTCTGCTTGCGGTTGGTCAGTTCGGGTCGCAAGGCTCAACGATGGCGTTGTCGGAAAGTGCCCTTGCTGCGGTTCGTTTGCGTTCCCTGCGTTAGGTTGGCGTTCGGGCAAGCAACCGTTCGTTGCTTTGGCTTGCGACCAATGCGGTTGGGTCGCTTCGGAAACTTACATGCAAGCAGTCGGCGTTTTGTTGGGCGCGAACATTTACGCTGACAATGGTGGCAACGGTCACCAACACAATCGTCAAGGCAACCGCGAAAGCGACCACTGCCTTGATGGCGTTCCCGCTCCCTTTGAGGCAGCGCTTCAAGCCTATTATCGTGGCGACCAACCCGTTTGCCCATTTTGCGGTCAACGCTATCGGGAACTTGAAGCCGAAAGAATTGGCTTCGGCGAAATCATCGTCGTGACATTGCTTCGTTGCGGTTGTGGCGTCTTTCCCGTCAAGGCAGAAGTGCTGCAGGATTGAAGCAAACAAACGGGCGCGGGCTCAAACGGGCTCGCGCCCTTTGTTTTCAGAGGTGAGCCAAATGACCTGCGATTGGTTGGCTGAATTCAGCGGGTTTTTGCTCTCAGAAGGATTAAGCGACGGCTCAATCTCCGAATATTCTCGCATCCTTCGGCAATTTTTGCGCGACTGTCCAAACCCATTGGACGCTTCAACTGCTGACATTGTTCGCTTCCTTGCAAAACACTCTTGGTCACCTGCGACAACCCAACTTGTGTTGGCAGCGCTCAAGCGCTTCTTTCGTTTCCTTTTCGTTGAAGGCTTTCGCAGCGATGACCCAACTGCTTTCCTGCAACCGCCAAAAGTTCCAAAGCCACTCCCGCGTTATCTTTCGCAAACTGAGGTCGCACAATTGCTTGACGGGTTGACGGCTGTTTGGGTTTATGGGCGCAAGCGAAAGCATCGCAAATTTCGGCTGACAATTCGCGACACTGCCATTTTGGAATTGCTTTACGCGGCAGGGTTAAGAGTTGGTGAACTTATCAAACTCAAAGTCAGCGACATTGACCTTGACGCCCAAACAGTTCGCGTCAACGGAAAAGGCAACAAGGAGCGGATTTGCTTTTTCGGTCGGGTCGCTAAAGAGCGCTTGATGGCTTGGCTTGCTCAACGGCAGCGTTGGCTGGCGCGCAAAGGTGTCGCTTCCGAATGGTTGTTTTTTGGGAAAAGGTCACCGCTTAGACCGTTACGCCGTGAAACGGTCATCAGATTAGTCAATCGTTACGGTTTAGCAACAATCGGGAAACGAATTTCACCACACTGGCTTCGCCATTCTTTCGCAACACATCTGTTAGAGCGTGGCGCAAACATTGTCGCTGTCGGGGAACTACTTGGGCATTCGCGACTTACAACGACGGAGCGCTATTGCCATGTCACGCCCGCATTGTTGCGGGTGCAGTATGCGTTTCATCCAAAAGCGAAAGGAGGTGAAAGCAATGACTGAAAGGCGTTCGCTTGCCGAGGACACCTTGTTCCTGCTTGATGAATTTGTAGTCAAACCACTCAAAGTCTTGGCTGACCTGCTAATCACTGCCGACCCAACAATCCTTGACCGTCAGGACGCCCTTTCGGCTATCGGCAGGCTGCTTTCGCTGCTTAGCGAAAAGGCAGACAGCATCCTTTACTGCTACAACACTGCTCGCACAGCTGAAAACTTGGAGCAAGTAAACGCGCCGAAAGCCTGACGGTTTGCTGACAATGACAACGAGGCAGCGCCTTTTGGGCGCTGCCTTTTTCTTTGTAGTATGTTTGGCTCTTTACACGGACGGTTCGCTGTGTTACTTTACAATTGTGGCGAAATGTAAAGCAAAATCTGGCGCGTATCAGTGGGTAGAAAAAACAGCCGTCATTTTTGCGGGATTAGCCTTAATTTTCGCTGAAAGCCGGGGTGGCGGAAAAGGCAGACGCGCCAGACTTAAAATCTGGTGGGGTCAAGCCCCGTGCGGGTTCAAGTCCCGCCCCCGGCACCAAATTTTTGCTTCATCCTGTGACCCCTCCTTGCACTCATT
>Ga0272445_1003283_pt1 | contig 10194 bp, 9 predicted proteins | sample YNPCB0031_FD_194404 | JGI IMG/M metagenome (GOLD analysis project Ga0272445, IMG submission 194404) | Hot spring sediment microbial communities from Yellowstone National Park, WY, United States - YNP-CB-003-1 | ecosystem: Environmental > Aquatic > Thermal springs > Hot (42-90C) > Sediment... | reverse complement strand
GGTTGCTAGATGGATTTTTGAGAAGCTCTTCAATTCATTTATAGTTTCAGCCATGATTGTATGGGGACATATTATTGGTTTAAATCTATCAGGAATGAGTATGCAGGAAGTATATGTGGTTATTGTTTCAGCAAATATTATAGCAAGCATTGTAGCATACATAGTTATACCTAGACCAAGCAAGCAAATCCAGAAAAACCTATATGGGTAGCATCTCATTTATAATGGCATGATCATATATTAATATTAGCATCGCTTAGATTTAGAGGACTTATCAAAATTTTGAAAGCTTATACTTAAGAAGTTTAAGCCTATGATTTGATTTGAGATAGATTATCTAGCTTCCTAGCTAAGCTTTTAACAGGAAAAAGAATTATTAGAAATATGCTGTTGACAAATGCTGGATGCTTTGTAATCCATGGCTTCAAGTATTTAGTTCTTGGAGCTACATGGTGAAGAATCCTCTTTAAGATTATGCTTAAACGTGGAGACCTATTATAAACCAGGTTTGTAAATGTAAGCTTATAATCTAAGCTATTCCTAACAAATATTATTGGGGGATGGTAGAAAGGCGTATTTAACATGTTTGTTCCATGCTTCAAATCTAGATACCAATAATACTTGTATATAAGGCTTTCAATACCTCCTCTTCTTAAAATAATAACTACATCTATATCTGACCTACCGTAAATCCATTCCCTACGTTTAGCTGAGCCTAAAATAAAAATTTTAAATACATAGCTTCTAAACCTACCATAAACAAACTCTTCAAACTCCCTACAAAACATCAAGTACTGATTAACCACTCAAACCTTAATACATAGATACTAATATCTCTTTCCTAAAACTGTATTGCTTAACGTTAAGTATTAGACTGTTCTTCCACTCCCTTAGAGGTAAGAGCGTGTTTGTTGAGAATTATGTTTTGATGGAGATCATGCATTTGTGGACTGTAAGCCTGCTGAACTAATATACGTGATGTATTGAGGGTTCACGGCTGAGTTGTTGAAGCCGTGAAGAACCTAAAGTATTTAACATATAAAATGTGCGGGGATAATGTATAAAGAAACTCTCTAAATAAGATGTAATACACCATTTTTGGACATTGATCTTAAAATCTAAAGCTTACGAGGGATGGAGTGATCTAGATTTAAACCTGTCAATAGGCTATCCAAATATCTACAAATTCCCCAATTTTATAAGCCTAGTTTAGAGCTGCTAGGTAGCGGTTGGATACGTCCAGATTATACTGTCAAGCTAACATATAGTAGACTCATTAAGCCTAAGGATTAATTTGACAGTATCCATCCAAATTGTAGAAACATTTATAGATTGGTGTAAGTAAGAGTAATTGATGAGTAGAGCTGTTCTCTTAGAAATCCTTAACGATATGCGGATATTCCTAAGTAGTTTAGAAGTTGAGCAGCTGCATAGGGAGCTTCTTACCTATTTTGGTCTTGCTGGTGTACTAGATGAATGTGAAGCTCTTGAGAATGCGTGGAGAGACCCATACAATAAACGTGAGATAGAGGAATTCATAAAGGCGTGGCTGAGAAGAAGACGTAGAAGAGTGGAGGAAGCCGTTATAAAGATGTAAACCATCAGTTAGCCTACAGTAGTCTTATCGTAGAATTCTTGAGCTTTATCAGGAACATAGCAAATTAAGATGAGACCTGTGTTAAGTTATCAAGTTCGTAGGCTTAATCTAGGAATGTATAGGAGTACAACAGCAATCATCAATGTTAACTATACTAGTATTGCGGAGGTTTCGGCTTTCAAAGTCCTTATCAAGCTTTCTAAGATCTATAAGTATTGTTCCCTCCTCTTTCTCAAATGTAAATCCGCTTCTAGAATATATTACGTATATTTCTCTCCTCCTCCCCAGATTCCACGGAAACTCCGTACTTCTCCTAATTAGGTTTAGGAGGACTTCCCTACCTATGGGTTTGCTGCTCCATTTAGCCTCTATAAAGTAAACTATATTCTCTCTACTGTTTACCGCTACCCCGTCGAACTCAATATCCCTCCTCCACCATTTCCCAAAGTCTGTTATTGATATAAGCTTTGAGGAGGCCATCCATAGAAAGTGCTCAATGCAAACCTCCTCAAACACTCTACCAACATATTCATCTATGCTTTCAACAATTTTTCTTGAAACCGTTTCTACATCTCCTATTTCCAGTAGATTTATGTTTCTCCATACATATCTAAACCAAAATCTAAAGAAGTTATCTGAAATAAAGTATCTAGCTCTTCCTCTCTTCTCCCTCTCAAATATTGGATATTCCCTCTTAACGATGTTAAGCTCGCTTATAAGTGTCTTTAGGTATTTGGGAAGATCGTTTGAGCTTATTCCTGAATTGTCAGCTATTTCCCCTAGAGTAAGGGATCCAAGCTCCATTGCTTGAAGTATCGTCATGTATTTAAGAGGCTCCCTAGTTTCCTGACTGAGAATTATGTAGGGCTCCTCGAAGAGAGGAGATGTCTTACTTAGTATTTTAAGCTTAATGTTTTCGATTAGGGGTAGATTCTGATCTATGAGGGATAGATACGCCGGGGTTCCTCCAAATACAGCATATCCTCTAACCTTATCCTCTATAGGGTATTTATCTAGGAAAAGCCTTGCATATCTGTATGGGAATGGATCAAGCTTTATCTGTCCAGTTCTCCTACCATATATTGGGGAGGAATAGCTTAATCCAACCCTCTCAATCGTACCTACAGCTGATCCTAGAAGTATGAGCATAATCCTACTTTTACCTAAATACTCATCCCACGCCTCCTGAAGAAGGGTTAGGGAGGAGGGATCAGCTTCGAGAAGTCTTTGAAACTCATCTATAGCAACAACAAGCCTCCTATCCAGTGAGAGATCACCTAGTAGACGGTACAGATCACTAAAGTCGCTTAGCTTAGGTTCATACTTAACCAGTCCACTATCTACTAAAAGTCTTGAAAACTCCTTTAAAACCCCCTGCTTATCAAGCCTAGAAACCAGAAAGTAGATTCCATTAACCTCCTTGAAGAACCTCCTTATTAAGAATGTTTTCCCAACTCTTCTCCTACCATATATAATTATTAACTGTGCTTTACCGCTTTTAAACCATGACCTTAAAGCATTAAGCTCCTTCTCTCTATTCAGGAACATATTCCTCAGGAATATACTCCTCAGGAATATATAAATATATTGTACTGTAAGCGGACCTGGTAACTTAACATATTGTATCTGAATTCCTAAGTTGCCACGTCCTGTAAGCTACTGTATACCATAAGGTTCAGATTTAGAAAAATTGGGGAGGTTAAGTAACCCTTATTTGCTGCTAGCCATGTATGGTAGGCTTAGAGCTTACTATCCAGTGTTTTCTAATGTTTCTCTTCGGAAGCCTCAACCCCTCCTTCAGGAACCTCAATCCTTAACCCTTTTAATGTATCTATTGACTTCTTAACAGATTCAGACTCCCTAACTATTTCTTGAAATACTACTTGCAGCGCCTCAACCTGCTTTCTATACGATTCCTCATCTATCTCCCCTACAGCATATCTCTCCTCAATACTGACAATACGTTTCTCAATAGATTTTATTTGTTGATCGATTTCATTAAAGTATTTCTCCAACCCCTCCAGAAGGCTTTTCCGTCTCTCCTCAATACTTCTAGCTTCAGACTCATAGCCCTTCTTTAAATATTCAAATGTTGACTGGGAAATTCTTCCAGATTTTGCAAGCTCTATAAGGGTATGTAGCCTCTTGTTAGATGCATTTATGCTTTCAACAACCTTTTCAAACTCCTTAATTAATAAATGCATATTAGCACCGGGGATACATAGACTTCACAGATATAAATTTATTGTGGAGTATAGTATTCCACTCTAGGCAGGGTTTAATGAGGATTCCTAAGGTTTAAATGCGGGGATCTAGTAGATTACTGTGGAGTATCAGCGCTTCCTAGTTAAGGGCTTTAAGCCGTTCGACCCATTAGATTTAGCGAGGAAAACGGAGGAGATAGTAACTAGAAGGGGTCCGAATGGAGTTGAGAGGAAATATACTGATTTCTACTCTGTTCCTGTTTATAGAGGTATTGCAACCGGCTATGCTGTTGGCTGCTGTCTACGCTGCTTCTATTGCTGGAGTAGCTGGTCAAGAGATTTCCCTGAGGCTTTCGGAGAGTTCTACTCCCCAAGAGAGGCAGCTAGAAAACTCCTGGAGGCTGCTGAAAGAGGCATAACATACTCACCGTACTGGAGGCTGAAAATACCGAGAATCAGTAAGCTCCGCCTATCCGGATGTGAGCCAACAATCGGTAAAGAACATCTCCTCACCCTTCTAGAACATGTTGAAAATCTAGGCCTCCCATTCTATCTTGAAACAAATGGCATAATTCTTGGAGCTGATAGAGATTATGTAAGGAAGCTATCAAGGTTTTCAAGCTTCATCTACGTTAGAGTCTCATTTAAAGCTGCAACTCCTGAAGGCTTTACCCAGAGAACAGGAGCAATAGGTAAATACTATGAGCTTCCGTTCAAAGCCTTAAAATACCTGCTGGACGAGGGGGTTTTTGCAAGAGCAGCCGCAATGACGGATCCAAAAGTAATGCCTAAAGAGGAGAGGGAGATACTGATTGAGGAGCTAAGCAAAATAGATCCAATATATTCAAGAGGGGGGCTGGAGGAGGAATCCATAGATGCCTACGACACAACAATTAAGAGAATTAAAGCATACTACAGTAAAAGCTTTGCGGAGAAGCTTATGAAGGAGTTCCTTCAGCAGGATAGATAGGTTGGATGATGGGGCTTTTGGCAGGATGGCTTAGATGGATTGGGCTTCCAGTTTTAATGGACTCTTGGATGATGCGTATAACCTTAAGATTTACGGCTTAATTTCAAAATGCAAATTCATCCATCAGCAGAATGGAAATCTTAACATTCACTCCTAACCCATACAAATTTGAAATAGAAAGCATGATCATCGGAGAGTTAAGCCGCAAAGCCGATTCGTAGCGGAAAATATTTATTCTTGGTATGTAGTAAGCTTTATGAGAAGTAGGCTTTGGGAGGTTTCCCAATCTCTAGTTAAAGTAGCTTTAGGAGTTGAGAAGGCTGATCTAGCTATTGTTAACTCAACTCTTGTTAACGTAAATTCAGGAGAGGTTCTTGAGGGTTGGGGGGTAGCTGTAAAGGGGGATAGAATTGCATGTATTGGGGATGTATCCCATACGATAGGGGATAATACTGTCGTTATTGATGCTGAGGGGAAGTATGTAGCTCCAGGATTTCTGGATGCTCATATCCATGTTGAAAGCAGTATGCTAAATCTAACAGGTTTCGCTGAAGCAGTTCTACCAAGAGGAACCACAACAGTCTTCATAGATCCTCATGAAATAGCGAATGTATTAGGGCTGGATGGAGTGAAGCTTATGGTTATGGAGGCTAAGGATCTTCCCCTCAAGGTCTTCATAACAGCTCCATCATGCGTACCCGCAAACCCAATGTTTGAAACATCCGGAGCATACATTGGACCTGGAGAAGTTGAGGAGATGCTTAGCTGGAGCGAGGTTGTAGGGCTTGGGGAGATGATGAATTACCCAGGAGTTCTATCAATGGATAGGGAGGTGTTTGAAAAGATAAATGCCGCACATAAAGCTGGAAAACCTGTTGAGGGACATGATGCAGGCCTACTGGGAAGAAAGCTTACAGCATACGTTGCTGCTGGAGTTTCATCATCTCATGAATTAACAAGGAAGATAGATGCTGTTGAGAGGCTGAGGCTTGGCATGTATGTATACATGAGGGAGGGATCCGCCTGGCTTGATGTAGCTGAAACAGTAAAAGCAGTAACGGAGGCAAAAATAGATTCAAGACATGTCTGCCTAGTAACAGATGATAGGGAGGCTGACTCCCTACTTAAGCAGGGGCATATGAACTATGTTGTAAGAAGAGCAATAGAGGAGGGGGTTGACCCTATTAGAGCAATACAGATGGCTACAATAAACCCGGCGGAACACTACAATCTAGATAGGGAAATAGGGAGTATAGCGCCATCCAGGTATGCTGACATCATCATACTGAAAAGTCTAAGTAGGGTTGAGGTTGAAACAGTAATAGCTGATGGAAGGATAGTTGCAAGAAATGGAAGACTACTGGTAAGTTTGAAGAAGCCTAGATACGATGAGAAACATCTAAAAACAGTAAGAATAGGGAGGAGGATAGGGGTTGAAGATTTCAAGATAAAAGCCCCAATCAATAATGGAAGGGTTAAAGTTAGAGTTATAGAGGCTATTGAGGGAAGCGTATTAACGAGAAGCTCAATAGAGGAGATGAATGTTAGAAACAGCTTCATACTGCCCGATGCTGAAAGAAACATATACAAGATAGCTGTAATAGAGAGACATAGAGGAACTGGGGAGATAGGGCTTGGATTCGTGAAGGGCTTCGGCTTCAAGCTTGGAGCAGTTGCATCAACAGTAGCTCATGACAGCCATAATCTAATAGTGTTAGGATTAAGGGATGAAGACATGGTGATAGCTGTAAGAGAACTTGAAAAGGAGGGTGGAGGAGTAATCACGGTAGATAATGGGGAGAAGCTAGCATTCATCAAGCTTCCCCTAGCTGGACTTATGTCGATAGAGAAGCCTGAAACTGTTGCTGAAGAAATTGAAAAGACATACGAAGTCTGGAGGGAGAGGGGATGTAGATGGATCTCCCCATTCATGACAATATCCCTACTAGCCCTAGACGTCCTACCTGAACTAAGAATAACAGAGAAGGGACTCATAGACACAATAAACTATAAACCAGTAAGCCTCCTCCAATAACTACATACCTAAAGCATCCCAACACCGGAAAATCAAAAACCTACTAATACTTAGCAGTAGATAAGTTCATGAACCTTCTAAAACAAGCTATCCCACATACAATACATGCAGAAATTTACATAGACATATATCTAGCAGTCCATAAATATATGATAGCTTAAAACTGAGGCTGGGCTTATAAGCTATGACGTTTAAGTATAAAGAAAGCTTAAAGACTATGTTTAAGCTCATAGAAGGATAAAATCTGCATCTAGGATTCTGGAATAGCTGAAGCCTAAAGGAGTAATTATAAGATACTAGTAATGGTTATAAGCATTCATAACATAGCAGCATAATAATACATCTAGATGATTTGAGACATATATACTGTTACGAGTAGATTATTATCTTAGTATTTTATAAGCTTGCAACTATTTAAGCTTCATAATCATTTCCAAATAAGCTGTAAAGCTGAAATTATAAATTATTTAATCAGTTCACTTGATTCTTTATGGAATATTTTTATCAGCAATATATATTGGTTTTAAACTTTAGAATTGGGGAAGTATGGTTAGGTTTGTAGCTATAGCTATTCTTATGATGTTTTTACTAAGTGTACCTGCTATTATAGCTGATGTGTTAGTGGGTGATGTGTTTTACGGTGTTGCTTTTAATCCTGAGGTTGTTGATAGTGTCAGGGTTTATTTAAAATGGATGAATGAATCTAAACTCTACGTTAAGATATTGTTTGAGGAATCGGGTAAAACATATGAGTCAATATGTAGTAAGGTTGGAGTTCTTAAAGATTCAAAAATACTAAAATCATCAGATAATAATCTACTCATAGCAATATATAGTGATGGAGTATCAGGAATAATAGAAAACATATCATTCATAGCTTTAAAAAGCAGGGAGAAAGCAGTGAAAATACATGAGGAAGCATTAAGAAAACTACTAGATTCAGGAATAGTGGAGAAGAATAAGGAAGTAGAGAAGAATAAAGACCTACAAACACAACAACATAAACAGGGAATACAAGTACAAAACTATGAAGGGGAATTTGGAAGATTCGGATACATACAGGGAGTAGAGGGAGGGCAATACTACTGGAAAATATACATGGATGTACTTGGACTGAGAAGAGCTGTAGAGAATTATGACCATACAAAGTTAAAGGCATTGGGCTTTAAAGATATTAGAGTTGATATTTTAACAACTCAGCAGTGGCCTTATCCTGAAGGTGAGCCTATGATATGGCAAAACAACGCATTTAAAATACATGTACAAACAAGTAGTAGTATGCTTCGCCCAGTCAATCCGGCACCGAGTGGTAATTATGGCTATTACAGCGTTACTATACTATTATGGTTACCAGGAATTGGATTTATAACCGTTACTATTTCATGGGCTCAAGTAATAGCTACAACGTTTGTAGGGGAAAAACTTGTGAAGTGGACTAATTATGGTCTTAGAAGAAGTTATCCCGACTATTTAGCATGGAATGAAATTCTTGGCTCTCTTAACAGTAATAGACCTAGAGATGTTGGTGTAATACTTACTGTACTTGACATGAAGGGGGAGATAACTACGTATACATTTACGGTTTCAGGAAGCGTTATTGTACATCAATATGAGGGCGGATACTTAATATCTCATTGGATAGATTTCCCATCAAGAATATTCAGCATAACAATAATACCGTGATGAAATGTCCCGTCTTAAAATTCTTAAAATCATCCTCGTTTTTTTAATCTTAATTAACATATTTCTTGCCTACCAGTTAATAGATGCTTATCAAAAGATAAATAGAGTATTTATGGATGAGTACCATGATTTAAATTTTAAAGCTCTAGAGATTCGCGGTATTGTTTACTCTGGTATCTCACGTTCTATTAGGAGTGGGGATAATGTTACAGCTAAGCATTCTATGGCTGCTTTAAAAGAGGTTTCTGTTGATTTTATGCTTCGTTGGCATCATCTAGTATTTTTTGGAGAACTTTTCGGTAAGTTGGGAGGGGTTGAGGTAGAATATATTTCAGAATGCGTTCACTATATAGGTGTAGATATAATACAGATTCTTGCTTATAGATTTATTGAGGAGGATAGGTTATCGGTTGGGGAGATTGATTGGCTTGAGGAATTTGCAAATGTAATACTTGAAGTCCAGGACTCAGTTCACTACTACATACTAGGTTTAGGTAAGGAAGACCTTTTAGGAGATGAGAAAATAGTGAATGGCTCCATTATCAAGATACTTGACTACACCCCACCAACACCAGATAATGCTGTAAGGAAACTTATTGAGCTAATGAGAAAAGCTAGAACTCTAGGATATAGTGTAGTAATACCTACATATCCGCCAATCATATCTTAGATTAAGCTTTACGGCATAAACTATTTCAGCTACACGCAAAGGGTGGAACGCCTAAGTTTACAAAGCCTCAAAACAGATGTAGCAACCTAGGATGTTAAATACAGTATGCGTTAAGTTAGCTAGGTTTAATGCTATCAACTTCATATTTAAAGTTAGTATTTGATTCCTTTCAGAATATTTTTATCAGTATTATATATATTGCTTCTTCTATTTATTATATGTTGTACTAAATCCTATAAGGGATGTGTTTACTATGGCGGATCCTAAATATAAACCTTTAATTTACTTTTTATATTCAGCAATCCTTTTCTGGATTGCATTTCCTATTCTTCAGACTTATGAAGTTTATGGAAGATTTCCATCTCCCAGCGAACTCATAATATGGATTCCTACATACATTCCTACTGTTATTATTCTTGCAATTATAACTATTATTATGTTTTATGGGGTGAGTCTTAAATATAAGCATCTAATCTACTTTTTATGTTTAGCAATCTTTTCCTGGCTTACATCTCCTATTCTTCTCCGGACTTATATGTTTTATGGAAGACATCCATCTCTTAGTGAACTCATAGAATGGATAGGGCGGATTCCCAACATCACTTCCACTATTATTATTCTTGCAATTATAACTATTAGTTTTCTACGTAGAAAAGTAAGAACATCTTAGTTTAGCTTTGTATGGAATTTTAGATATGAAGACTTTCAACTTACTGGAATGAGCTGTGAATTTACCTCCATACCTACGTAGATTATAGCATCTCGTACTTTATTTACCAGCTTATCCTTTATGCTATTAATCCATACACTAGCAATATAGAATCAATAGCTAGTAGATCCATACTGGATTTTCAAGAAAATTTATATTTATCCTAGTAAATATTATTATTGCAGATCTATGTAACATTAGGTGGTCCATGATCTTAGGTGGGAGTAGTTTATTGAGGATGAGTTTTAAGAAATGTTTATTTGCTGCAATATTTATGATGCTAATTTACGCTTATTTTTACCTTACGTCTTACCCATATAAGGGAT
>Ga0272445_1003280_pt1 | contig 10199 bp, 9 predicted proteins | sample YNPCB0031_FD_194404 | JGI IMG/M metagenome (GOLD analysis project Ga0272445, IMG submission 194404) | Hot spring sediment microbial communities from Yellowstone National Park, WY, United States - YNP-CB-003-1 | ecosystem: Environmental > Aquatic > Thermal springs > Hot (42-90C) > Sediment... | reverse complement strand
ATACCAACGATCGCAGGGGCAAAATAGCTTAAAAAAAGAGCCAAAATTAAAGTTAGCCAGGAGAAAAATCCTGGCAAAATTTCAAAAAAACGATAAAGATACTTTTCCTTTCTATTTTTCAAATCAGAGGCTTTAGAAATTTCAAGATAATTTTCCATTGCGGAGAGGGCAGGATTCGAACCTGCGAGGGGAAAATCCCCACCGCTTTTCGAGAGCGGCCCATTACCACTCTGGCACCTCTCCAGTGGCGCCAAGGGGAATCGAACCCCTGTTTTTGCCTTGAAAGGGCAATGTCCTGGCCACTAGACGATGGCGCCATCTTTAAAATTCTATCAAAAAATTGAAAAAATTCAAATTTCAAATTAAAATTTTAGAATGATTGTTTTGGGAATCGATACATCCTGCGACGACACTTGCGTTGCGGTGTTAGAGGTTAGAGGTTCGAGGTTCGATGTTAGAAGCAATATTGTATCTTCGCAAATAAAAGTCCACAAAAAATATGGTGGAGTTTTCCCAACTTTGGCAAAAAGGGAACATAAAAAGAATTTGCCAATAGTTTTTAAAAAAGCAATAAAAGAAGCGAAAATTAAAGAAAATCAGATTGATTTAATTTCAGTAACCGCAGGCCCGGGACTTGAACCTTGTCTTTGGGTCGGAGTAAATTTTTCAAAAGATTTAGCAAGGAAATTAAACGTTCCAATAGTTCCAGTTAATCATATTGAAGCTCACATCCTTATTAATTTTCTCCTACTTCCTCCTTCCAACTTCCTACTTCCCGCTATCTGCCTTGTTGTTTCTGGCGGACACACCCAATTGATTTTGATGGAAGAAATCGGAAAATATAAATTGATTGGCGAAACAAGAGATGACGCTGCTGGAGAATGCTTCGATAAAGTTGCGAGATTATTAGGGCTTGGTTATCCAGGGGGACCGGCCATTGAAAGATTTTCAAAGTTAGATGTTCGAAGTTCGAAGTTAGAGGTTAAATTACCGAGGCCGATGATAAAACAAAAAAATTATGACTTTTCTTTTGCTGGTTTAAAAACTGCAGTTTTGTACGATTTTTTGAAAAGGCCAGAGAAAATTAGAAAATCAAAGGAATATAAAATTTTAGTGGCAAAAGAAGTTCAGCAAGCAGTGATCGATGTTTTGATTTCAAAAACAATCAGGGCAGCAAAAGAATTTTCAGCAAAATCGATAATTTTGGGAGGAGGAGTTTCTGCCAATGAAGAATTAAGACACCAATTCAAATCAAACCTCGAACATCCAACCTCTAACATCAAACTTTTAATCCCACCAAAGGAGCTCTGCACTGACAATGGATTGATGGTTGCTGTTACGGGCTACTTTAATAAAGAGAAAGCAACAAAAGATTTTGATAAAATAGTAGCAGAAGCAAATTTAAGAATATGATTGAGAAAGTTTACGATCCAAAAAAAGTTGAAGATAGAATTTATCAGTTTTGGCTAAAAACTGGATTTTTTAATCCTGATAAGCTTCCTGGGAAAAGAAAGAAAAAATTTGTTATTGCTCTACCTCCACCAAACGTAACTGGAAGCTTGCACATGGGTCATGCCTTGAATGCTACAATTCAGGATATTTTGATCCGTCAAAAAAGAATGCAAGGATTTAAAACTCTTTGGATTCCTGGAACAGATCATGCTGGAATTGCAACTCAAGTGAAAGTTGAAAAAGAGCTAAAAAAGGAAGGGAAAACGAGGTTTGATTTAGGGAGGGAAAAATTTTTAGAAAGAGTTTGGGATTGGGTAAAAAAGTATGGAGGAATAATTTTGGAGCAATTTAAAAAATTGGGATGCTCTCTGGATTGGTCAAGAAATAGATTTACGATGGATGAGAAATATTGTGAGGCAGTAAATTATGCTTTTTGGCACTATTACAAAAAAGGGTTGATTTACAAGGGGAAAAGGTTGATCAATTGGTGCAAAAGATGCAAAACTAGCCTCTCTGATTTAGAAGTTGAATACAAAAAAGAAAAAGGGAATCTCTGGCATGTGAAATATCCAATAAAGGAAGAAGGAAGTAGGAAGAAGGAAGTAGGAAGATATATTGTAGTTGCGACGACGAGACCAGAGACGATGCTTGGGGATACTGCGGTTGCAGTAAATCCAAAAGATAAAAGGTATAAAGAATTTGTTGGAAAAATTGCAATTTTGCCATTGGTTAATCGAGAAATCCCAGTAATTGCTGACCAAAGGGTTGAAATGGAATTTGGAACTGGAGCAGTAAAAGTAACCCCAGCTCATGATTTTTTGGATTATGAAATTTCTTTGTCGCATAAACTTCCGATGGTTCAGGTAATCAATGAAGAAGGAAAAATGGTTAACGTTCCAAAGGAATTTGAAGGATTGGATGTTTTTGAAGCAAGGAAGAAAGTAGTTGAAAAATTGGAAAAAGAAGGATTTTTAGTGAAAGTTGAACCTTATGAAATTTCTTTGCCAATTTGCTATCGTTGCGGCGAGGTTTTGGAAATTTTGCCTTCTGAGCAATGGTTTTTGAAAATGGACGCCACCCACCCACCGCCCTCCCGCAAGCGGGCCCCTAGTTTGGCAAAAGAGGCGATAAAGGCAGTAAAATCTGGAAAAGTAAAATTTGTTCCAAAGAGGTTTGAGAAAATTTATCTTGATTGGCTAAATTCAACAAGGGATTGGTGCATTTCAAGACAAATTTGGTGGGGACATAAAATTCCGATTGAGGGGGAAGAATCAGTTTTGGATACTTGGTTTTCTTCTGCTTTGTGGCCTTTTGCAACTTTGGGTTGGCCAAAAAAAACAAAGGATTTGAAAGAATTTTATCCAACTGATGTTTTAGTGACTGCAAGAGACATTATTAATCTTTGGGTCGCTAGGATGGTTTTTTCTGGAATTGAATTTTTGAAAAAAGAGCCTTTCAAGTATGTTTTTATCAATCCAACTGTTTTGACGAAAGAAGGAAAGAGAATGTCAAAGTCTTTGGGAACAGGAATTGATCCGATGGATTTGATTGAAAAATACGGAGCCGATGCAACGAGGTTTGGATTAATTTGGCAAGTGAAAACAGGGCAAGATTTGAGGTTTGATGAGACAATAATTCAAATGGGAAGGAAATTCTCTAATAAAATTTGGAATGCGACAAGATATACCTTACTACAAATTCCAAATTCCAAATTCCAAATTCCAAAAAAATTGAAAATCTCAAAGAAAATGACAAAGGCGCAAAAGGAAATTATTAAATCTTTAGAAAAGACAATAAAAACTGTAAACAAAAATTTGGAAAAATTTGAATTTGGGAAAGCAGCTGAAAACCTTTATCACTTTTTCTGGCACCAATTTTGCGACAAATACATTGAAGAATCAAAAAAGGAAATAAAAGAGGGAAATCCTTTTACAAAAAAAGTTTTACTTTACGTTCTTTTGAAATCTTTAATTTTACTCCATCCTTTCATTCCTTTTATCACCGAAGAAATCTATCAAAAACTCCCTCTAAAAAACAAAAAAACCTCAATAATGATCGAGGATTGGCCCTCCTAAGGGTGATTACTAATTAATAATTATTAATTACTTTTGGTGCCCCCGGCAGGATTTGAACCTGCAACCCGCGCATTAAGAGTGCGCAGCTCTGCCAATTGAGCTACGGGGGCTTATTGACAAGGGATTTGAAAAAATCCTTGATTCCACCAATTTTGATAGATATTCTCAGCCCACTGAGCCAATCCAATCATTTTAAGGAAAGCACCGACAACTAAATATGCAGAAAAGATTATTACTAAACCGATTGCTACCGAAGTTAATACTCTTTTTCCCCGATCAACCATTTTTGGATCCTCAGCATAAAAAAGAAACATAAATCCACCTATTACTAATAGCAAAACTGAAACCGGAAGGACAATTTTTAATAAAAAGAAATCGATAACATTGTCAAGAAGGACAAAGAGATGACAAATTTGGCAAGGTGGTTCCCCTTCACCGCCACAAGGGACTAATCCCGCTGCAAAGACGATTTGAGAAAAGAAAAGAAATAAAAAACCCATTTCCAATAAATTTTGAATTTTACATTTTACATTTTGCATTTTTAGTGTCCTCGGCGGGACTCGAACCCGCAACTTAGGGTCCGAAGCCCTACGCGATATCCAATTTCACCACGAGGACAAATTAATTTTATCAAAAAATTGAAAAAAAGCAAATTTTGAGATAAGTTGAAATTATGGAGATACCAAAAGAGGTTTTAGGAGTCGTTGAAAAATTAAAGGAAAATGGTTTTGAGGCCTACATAGTTGGGGGTTGTGTTAGGGATTTTTTAAGAGGGGTTGAACCCGAAGATTGGGATATAACGACGAACGCAAAGCCAGAGGAAATAATGAAAATTTTTCCGAAAAGTTTTTATGAGAATAGGTTTTTGACAGTTACTGTTTTAACAGGAAGCCAAAATCCAAAATTAAAAGAAATTGAAATTACAACCTTTAGAAAAGAGGCAAAATACACTGACAAGCGCCACCCAGATTTTGTTGGATTTGCGAAAACTTTGGAAGAAGATTTGGCAAGGAGGGATTTTACGATAAATGCGATGGCCTTAGAAATTCCAAATTCCAAATTCCAAATTCCAAAACTAATTGACCTTTTTGGGGGAAAAGAGGATTTGAAAAATAAAATCATCAGGGCAGTTGGAGATCCAAGAGAGAGGTTTTCAGAGGATGCATTGAGGATGATGCGGGCAGTGAGGTTTTCAGTGACTTTAGGGGAAGGATGGAAAATTGAGGAAAAAACTGAAAAGGCAATAAAGGAAAATGCATTTTGGATTTCAGCAATTTCAAAAGAAAGGATTAGGGATGAATTTTTAAAAATTATAATGTCAGAAAGGGCAGCAGAAGGAATTGAGAGAATGAGGCAACTTGGGCTTTTAAAATACATAATTCCTGAATTGGAGGAGGGATACAAGGTGACGCAAAACAAACACCATATTTACGATTGCTATGAGCATTATTTAAGATCTTTAGATTATGCAGCAAAAAAGGGATTTAATATGTATGTGAGATTGGCAGCCCTTTTTCATGACATTGGGAAACCTAGGACCAAAAGAGGAGAAGGACCCGATGCAACTTTTTATGGCCATGAAATCGTTGGGGCAAAAATGACAGCACAAATTTTAAACAGGCTAAGGTTTCCAAAAAAGGACATTGAGAAAATTGTGAAATTAGTAAGATACCATCTTTTTTATTACAACCCAGAAGAAGTCGGAGAAAGCTCAGTGAGGAGACTTTTGAGGAAAGTTGGAAAGGAAAATATCGAAGAATTGATTCAGCTCAGAATGGCAGATAGAATCGGTTCTGGAGTCCCAAAAGCAGAACCTTACAAACTTAGGCATTTGAGATATATGATTGAGAAGGTTTCAAGAGACCCAATTTCTGTTAAGATGCTAAAGGTTGACGGGAATAATGTGATGGAGATTTTAAAAATAAAACCTGGACCAAAAGTTGGGAAAATTCTGCATATTCTCTTGGAAGAAGTTATCGAAGATCCAAAAAAGAATGAGGAAAATTTTTTAAAAAAAGAAATTGAAAGATTGGGGAAATTGTCAGATGAAGAACTCAAAAAACTAGCAAAAGAAGCGAGAGAAAAAATTGAAAAAATAGAGCAAAAAAGGGATGAAATGACAAAAAGAAAATATTGGGTTACTTAACGGGGAGTGGTGTAATGGCAGCACGAGTCCTTCGGGAGGACTTAGTTCGGGTTCAAATCCCGACTCCCCGAGGGCCTGTAGTTTAAAGGCAAAACGGCGCATTCGCATTGCGCAAATGTGGGTTCGATTCCCACCGGGTCCACAAGATAAGTGGCCGAGTGATCAAGTGAGGAAAGTTTATGAGAAAAAAATTAGGGAAAATTGGGGAGGAGATCGCAGTTGAATTTTTGAGAAAAAGGGGTTATCAGATTTTAGATAGGAATTACAAATTCCAAATTCCTGGAGATTTGCAAAGGGGAGAGATCGATATTGTGGCGAAAAAGGGAGATACGATTTGTTTTATTGAGGTGAAAACATTGAAGGATCCAAAAATTGAGATTTTTCCAGAAGATAAAATCAATTTTTCAAAAAAGAAAAAATTGATTGCGACAGCTGAAAGTTGGCTAATTAAAAACAAAATTCCTTTGGATTCAAAATGGCAAATCGATGTAATTTCAGTTGAAATTAAAGAAGGGAAAACAAAAATTTCTCATTTTGAGAACGCAATTTCTGTTTGACATTTAATTTCAAAGAGATAAAATTAATTTAGCAGAGGGAGCTTTTTGGGCAATTCCCTCCCAATAAAGCATTTTTGCTTCTTTTTATTTTAGGGCCAAAATTATTCTTTGAACTGCAGTCAAATTTGAAAGAACTGCTAAAAGAAAAATTGGATAAATCATTAAGTTTTGGTTGAGAATCCCAAGAAAAAAGGTAATCGAAAGCAAAATCATTCTTTCTCCTCTTCCAAAAAATCCTTTTTTTAGTTCTTGGGCTACCAATTCTTTTTCCTTTGCCGCAGCTTTTGCATAAGTTGTCATTAAAGAACCAAAAAAACAAAGGAATATCCAGTATTTTGCCTCGATGATAAATCTTGGCAAGGGTAAAGACAAAAGTCCAAGAAAAATCAATCCCTCAACAAATCTATCTGAAATTGTATCCAAGTAAGCGCCCACTTTTGTCACTTTGCCAGAGTATCTCGCAACTGCTCCATCGATAAAATCCAAAAGTGCAGAAATCAAAAAGAAAATTAAAGCCAAAATAAAATTTCTAAAGATCAAAGAAACAAAACAAAAAATTCCAAAAACTATTGAGTTTAAGGTATATTGGTTTGGACTAGGTCCCAATCTTGAAAAAATTCTTCCAGCTTTCTCTTCAATTTTTTTAAACTTTTCTCTTTTTTCCTCTAACATATTTTTGAATTTTGACAATGTTCCTTCTTAAATGATCGATTACTTTTTCAAGAAAGCTTGCTTCTCGGCCAACTACCTTTCCTTCCCTTTTTTTAATTTTTTCAAAAATTTCCTCTATCAACAAATTTTCTCCCGGAATTTCTAAATAACATTTTCCAATGAAATTCGGAAAATGAGAATCTGTTCCAACCGTAAAAGGAAGATTGTTTTCCTTTGCAAATTTTTTTGCAATTTCATTTCCATTTCCAAAAATTGATGCATTTAATATTTCAATTGCATCGATTTCCTTTATCAATTCTTTCAAGTTTCCTCTAAATTTGCAAAACAAACCAAATGGATGAGGAATGACAACAAAACCTCCTTGCTCTTTTATCCTTCTTATCGTTTCTCTTGCCGAAAGTCCATTGGGAATTTTTTCTTTCACATTCAATCCCAAAATGTCTCCCTTTTTGCTTTTTACTTCAATTCCTGGAATAATTAAAATAGGTTTTCCTTTTGCATATTCAATTGCTTCAAGAGCCCCTTTTACTTCCCCGTGATCAGTTATCGCTAAGCAATCTATTCCTTCTTTGATTGCTTTATCTATAATTTCTTTTGGCGAAGAATTGCTATCGTAAGAATAGTGGGTATGAATGTGAAAATCACATTTCATTCTTAATTTTAATTCATGTTTTCTCAATCCACAATCTTCAATTTGCAATCTTCAATTTGCAATTTGCAATTTATAATTTCTTGTCTTTATTTTTTCTTGCCGGCTTATTTTGCCAATATGACTCCACCAATTGCAAAAAAATTGGGGATTTTAGAATCTTTAGCAAGACCGATAGATTTTGAAAAAAAATTTTTTGGAAAGCCAATTTTTGGTTCTCACAAAACCTGGAGGGGAGTGATCTTGGCATTTTTAGTTGGGTTTTCAACTGCGATAATTCAGAGGTTCCTTTATAATTTTGAGTTTTTTAAAAAATTATCAATTATTGATTATTCAAAAATCAACATTTTCCTTTTTGCCTTTTTAATTTCCTTTGGCGAAATTTTTGGAGATTTGATGTTTGCTTTTATTAAAAGAAGAATCGGTTTGAAACCAGGAGCTCCCTTTATTCCCTTTGATCAAACAAACTATGTTTTTGGTTGCTTTTTACTTTTGCAACCTTATTTAAATTTGGATTTGAAAATTTGGCTAACGATTTTAATTTTGACCTTCTTTTTACACATTATTTTTAATCGTCTAGGTTATCACTTGAAAATTCATAACGCGAAATGGTAAAATCAAAAAATGCTCGAGAAAATTTATGAAATTTCACCTTCATTTTTTTGGGCAGGATTAACTCTTCTTTTTGGAATTTTAGTAGCAAAATTTTTTGAAAGAATAAGCCAAAGATTTTTTGAAAGAATAAGGATAAATTCGGTTTTAAAGAGAATTGGGTTGAAAGATAGTTTTGAAAAAATTGGAATTTCTTTAGATGCTCAAAAATTTTTCTCAGAAATCGTCCAATGGTTCTTTATAATTTTGTTTTTGATGCTCTCTTTTGAAATTTTGGGATTGTCCAGATTTTCCGACTTTTTAGAAAAAGTTGTCCTCTATTTTCAAAACATTTTCATTTCAATTTTAATTTTCATTTTAGCTTCCTATTTGATCGATTTTTCCCAAAAAGTTTTTATTGGCTCTCTCGAAAAAGAAAAAATAACTTATTCAGGAATTTTTGGTAAAGGTTTTTCTCTTTCAATTTGGGTTTTGACTGCTTTAGCAATTCTTTATCAACTAAAAATAGTTCCAGATTTGATTTTGACAATTTTCATTGGCGCAATAATTACCATTGCTTTAGTAATTGGAATTTCTTTTGGTCTGGCTGGAAAAGAAGTTGCTGAAAAATTCTTAAAAGAAATTGAAGAAAAACTAAAATAAAATGGAGTACTTAACTCAAAATGAGTTAAAGAAAATGCTTTTGCTCTCTTATGAGAGAATAGAAGGAAAAAAAGAGGAGATAAACAAAATAAACGTTTTTCCAGTTCCAGATCAAGACACTGGAACGAACTTTGCAAAGACGTTGGAAGGAATAAAAAAGGAAATTGAGGGGAAGGAATTCAAAGATTTGGAGGAAATCTCAAAAGTTGCACTAGAAGGTGCTCTAATTTCTGCCCAAGGCAATGCCGGTGTGATTTACACCGGCTTTTTAGCTGGATTTTTGCCAAAATTGAACAAAAACCCAGTTGATGCAAAAAAATTGGCAGAGGCATTTGAGGAAGGAAGGAAAAGGGCTTGGAGATCTATGGCAAACCCAAAAGAAGGGACTATTTTGGACGTAATAGATGCAGCAGCTGAAACTTTTAAAAGAGAGGCAGAGAAAGAAAAAGATATTGTCAAAATTTTTGAAAAAGTAATTGAGAAAGCAAAGGAGGCACTCTTGGCAACGAGAGAGAAAATGGAAATTTTTAAAAAGGCAAACGTTGTCGATGCAGGAGGGCTTGGATTTTTGATGATTTTGGAAAGCTATCTCGATGCTTTAAAACCAGAAGGAAAAAAAGAAGAAAAGAAAGAGAGACCATCTGAAGAAATCAGAAGGTTTGTTCAAGTTTTGACAAACAGATTTGAGGTTGTTGCTTTAATTTTTGATCCAAGACTTGATGAGGAAAAAGCGAGGGAAAAATTGAAGAGATTGGGGAATTGTTTAGACATTGTTAAAGTCGAAAATAAAATGAAAATTCACATTCACACTGATTATCCTGATGAAGTTAGGGATGTTTTAAGGAAAATTGGAAAAATCGAAGATTTGAGGATTGAAGATATGGCAAAAGAAATTGTCGGAGAACCATCTGTTAGGAAAGTTTCTATTGGCATCGTTACTGAAGATGTTGCCGCGATTTTGCCAAAAATTTTAGAAAGGTATCAAATCGAAATTGCAAAAACAAAGTTTGATTGGCCAGAATTGGAAAAAATTGAGGGAGAAAACATTTATCAGAAAATTAAAAAAGCTTATGAGATGAAAATTGAAACAAGACCAAGAACATCTCAGGCAATGCCAAAAGATTATTTTGATGCTTTTCAAAAACAATTTCAAAGATTTGAAAAAGTTTTGTGTCTTACTCTTTCATCAAAGATTTCAGGATGCTACAATTCAGCAGTTCAGGCAAAAGAAATGTTGAATGAAAAAGAAAAAAGGAGGGTTTTTATTTTGGATACTCTAAATGGAGCAGCAGGACAAGCCCTTTTTGTTTTGAGAGCGATCGAGTTAATCCAAGAACAAAGAGAAATAGAAGAAATCGTTGAAGAGTTAAAAAAATTAATTCCAAAAACTCAAA
>Ga0272445_1003277_pt1 | contig 10206 bp, 7 predicted proteins | sample YNPCB0031_FD_194404 | JGI IMG/M metagenome (GOLD analysis project Ga0272445, IMG submission 194404) | Hot spring sediment microbial communities from Yellowstone National Park, WY, United States - YNP-CB-003-1 | ecosystem: Environmental > Aquatic > Thermal springs > Hot (42-90C) > Sediment... | reverse complement strand
CCACTCCCTCACCCGATAGGGAAGCACAGTGGCTGATATGGCTTTTGGTTGTGCCCACGCAGGGGCGGACAGTGCGGAAGAGCATGGTGTTGACCAGGTCCAGCGGGATAAACTTTTCCTCTGGCATTGCCATCTGCGGGCCGCGTGTCCTGGCCTTGGGGTGATATTCCTGCTGGGCGCCGGCTTTCCTTCAGAATCGGCTGGCCTTCCTCGTAAGCCCAATAACGCACAGGCTCTTCAAAGGAGGAGTTGAGGATGGGGTTGTTAACGAGCATAGAGGCGCCTATTCGGCCACAGGATTGTGAAGAACAGACTATCGGCGAAGGCGGTCAGATCGTCTGCGCCTCCACTTGTGGATAGAGGGCGTCTATTTGCTGCTGCAGGCGGATGGTTTCGGCGATGGCAGAGGCGATGTGAATGTAGCGCACGGGGTCATCCAGGCAGCGGCCTTTGCGGTCTTTCAGGTACTTTTCCAGCACCTGGTAGCCGCCGATCTGGTACTGCCACATCTCTGGAGTGATGCCCTCGAAGTATTTGTCGGCGTTGATGTGCACCCTCCCGGTGGCTGCGTCATAGCGCACCTTCTCCACCACATCGCTGCCCTGACCCTGATACTTGACACCCCCTTGCCGCCCCACAAGCAGGGGAGTGGAGCGCAGCAGGTGCAGGTCAATCAGTTGCTGGCCGAGGGCGGCCATCTGGCGGAAAAGATCACCATCGGCAGTGAAGGGGATGCGCGGGAAGTCGGTGCGCAGTTCCTGGGCATACTTCTGGCGGTAGGTCGGGCTGTAGAGGACGGCGTAGATATAGGCCAGCACCTCTTCCGGCGTGGGGGTGAAGCCATAAGCGGCACTCAGTTTGGGCAGCAGCCAGTCGGCCAGGTTGGGCTTTCGCTCCTGGTGGAACATATCGGGCGATTCGGTGGAGGGGTAGAGGTAGAGGGGAAAGTAGTAGTTAATGTCAAAGGCTGCCACTGTCTTATGGCCGCCGATTACATTACTTACCATTGCGCCAAATTCGTCCTTGTGTTGTTTCGGAGTTATCAGAGCCAGATTTTCCCCGGCCAGCATGTGGCGCATGACTTCGGGGCGGGGCCTACAATGAAAACCACGCGACCGTCCGGTGTAATAGGTATAGCGGACATCAAAAGGACGATACAGGATGGGGACAATTTTCTCGCGATGGGGGCCGCCATCACGTTTTACATCCTGTTGTGCAAGGCTAACCTTCCAATCCCGCGCGTCTTTGCCCAACTGGAAGGTTGTGCGCGCCTGCTCTTCGCTCAGCTGGCTGAACTTCAGAACCGTTTCCCACATTTCATCGGGCGTCCAGCGGATGGTCAGGTTATCCCGTGCGGTGACGATGCCGACGCTATTGACGGGGAAAATCTCAGTCACGGAGGGCCAGGACTGGTAGGCTTGCAGGTTTTGCGGCTGGCGCGGGGTGAAAAAGTAGTAGGGGGAGACAGGCGTGATGGGCTGGTAGCCGGCGGTGGAGAGGTCGTGCGCATCGAGCCAGGTGTATTTGTATTCGCGCTTGCCGTAGAGATCGGCATGATAAACCAGCGGCGAGGAAAGATTTTTCGCCGCTGCCGACTCACCATACTTGACGAAGATGCCAATCGCCACACCCTGGCGAATATCGAAGACGTTTTCGTCCGGGCTGCCATCGGGTGCGGTCTCGCGCTTCAGGCTATTGCCGTGCAGGTCGAGGATGTAGATTTCGTCGAACGTCTTGAGCAGGCTCTGGCGCATTCCGCGGAAGGTGGGGTTATCCAGGTAGCTGTGGTTGGTGATCATCGCCACGATGCCGCGCCCGGCCTTGTGAATTTTCCACTGGGCGAAGCGCAGGAACTTGACATAGTCGTCCTGGAGCCATTTGGGGTTCTTCTCGCCGAGGGGTCGGCCGTCCACGGTGTAGTAACTCTGCGCCCCGTCGCGGTCCTCTTTCAGTTCCTTTTCCCATAGACCCTTATTGCCGGTGTGCCCCGAATAGGGCGGGTTGCCCAGGATGACCAGAATCGGTTCGTCCCTTTTCACTCGGGCGGCCTGGTGACTCTCCTCGGAGAGCGAAGCGAGGCCCGGGATGGGAGTCTTCGCCCGGTCTTCCATCTCCAGGGCGTTGGTCAGGTAAAACTGGAAGCGTTCGCCGTTCTGGAGCGGGACGCCCAGGGTCTCCAGCAGAAGACTGATCTTCATATGGCCGATGGCGTAGGGCGCCATGAGCAGTTCAAAGGCGTAGAAGTGGGGCAGGATGTGGCGGCGCAGGAGGTTCTCCTTGGCGCCTTCGCCGTATTTGTCCGTAAACTCCTGAAACGCCAGCCGGATAGCCTCGGCCGGGAAGGTGAGCGTGCCGGCGGCCGGGTCGAGCAGGGTGACGCGCGGGTCGGCGAGGCCATCGGGCAGGCTGAAGCGTGTTTTCAAAAGGTCATGCACGGCACGGACAATGTAACGTACCACAGGCTGCGGGGTGTAATAGACGCCGCGCCGCTCGCGGGTTTCGGGGTCGTACTCGGCCAGGAAGGTCTCATAGAAATGCAGGATGGGGTCATCGCCCTTGCCCTGCTGATAGTACTGCGTCAGGATGGCCTGCACATCGGCGGCGTTCAGCACAGCGGCAATGTCATCCACGATGACTTTCATCTGCGGCGAGAGCTCTTCGAGCGAGATGAATTTGAAGACATCGCGTAAGATGCCGATGGTGGAAGGGATGAGGTCGTGGGCCATCCTCCGGTTGAAAGAGTTCTGGGCACGGGTGCGGGCGGCGAAGAGACCGTAGGTGATGGTCTGGGCGTAGAGATCGGCGAACTGCTCTTTGGTCAGGCCGGCGATGAGGTAGTTCCGGAAGGCATCATAAAAGCCGTACAACGGACCTTGCTGGGCGGCGACTTGTTCTTTCAATTCTGGGAGGATGACTTGGTCCCGCAGGAAGCGGGTGCGTCGCGCAAGTTCGCGGGCCAGGTCTTCGGCCGTAAGAGAGGGGGGCAGAACGAAGGAGAAGAAGGTCTCGAAGAGGTGCGTCAGCTCTTCGACCTGTTCGGCGGGCGGCTTTGCCTTCAGCTGTTGGGCAACGAATGGGCGGGCAAGCAGGGCATGTTCGAGCAACTTGCCGTCGCGGTAGAGGCGGAATTCGTAGAAATCGGTCAGGATGAGATTGGGAAAGGTGTGCAGGTAACGCTGGAGCTGCTCGGAGGTCTCCACCTGGTCGAGGTTTTCGCCGGGGGTCTTGGCCTCGATATAGCCGATGACCTGATATGAGCCATCCCAAACGCGGAAATCGGGGTTGCCGGCTTCGGTCGGCTTGGGCAGCACGGTGACCTGAATGTCGCGCCTCTGCGCCTGGGCGAGGGCGTTCAGCAGGTTGTCCAGGGCGGGATAATGGCTCTCCTCGCGGGCGTCGCCGCGCTGGGCGAGATCAAAGAGTGCATCGAGGTAGCTGTCAAAGATAGACTGGAACGGTGATTTTTTGGAAGATTTTTTGGTCATCACTACGCTCTATCCTGTCGCTTTGTACAGACTTCAACGAAGGTGGAGATGCGCTCGTGGATGTGAAGCGGGACCACCTCCACTTCGAACGAGGTGTGCTCGGCTTTGCCGGCCCAGACGAGCTGCGGGTCAAGATACGGATCGTAGGCATATTGTTTGGTCTGCCGCTCGCGGACTTCGTAGGTGGGTGCGATGCCGGCAGGAGGATTGTTCTTCCGTCGCGCCTCCGCATGCCGAAAGTCACGCACGCTATTCGACTCCGTGTGGCGTGTTCTCTTTCTCCGCGGCATTTAGCCCCCCTTTTATAAAAGACCTTGCTTACCAGCTTGCCAATAACGGGCCGGCGTGCGTTGTTCTTGAGGGGTGTGTAACAGCCTTCGCGTGACGGCCGGAAGATGTTGACCACACTGCGACTGCTCTTCTGCGCCGGGGCGCGCCTCCTTGTGATCCGACTGCCCCCGCTCGCCCTTTCTTCGGTCCGTCTTCTTCTCGTACCAAAAATTCTATAACGAAACAATAATGAAAGTCAAACAGGTTCGGCACCCCCTCAGCAACATTCAAGTAGCCATGAGGATAGCTAGCCAAAGGGGACTTCTTTCCTTACTCCGCGACAAATGTCGCACTTCAAAAAGAAGGCAGAAGGGTGTTTCCCATTAATTTAAAGTTTCGTAGAAGACAAGAAAGATCTTTATTCTTCCCCGCGGATAGCTCGCCTTTATGGACCTTGAGGCTGGTTACAATTGAGTAACAATTGTAATAATCAATGTTCCAAACCCTGTAAGCAGGCCTCAAACCTTCTCCCTTGCGACATATGTCGCGCTTAAAGGGGTGCTTTCACCCCCAAGGTTTTAGAAGCTCTGTCGGCTGAAAAGGCTTCTTCCAAATGTGCCTCGTGCGGATCGCATTTATCGGTCTTGGGGCTTCTTACAATTGGATGCAAATTGTAATCGGTTGGCGTTCTAACCGCTTGGATACGTTTAAAACCATTGTCTTTCTTGTCACGACAACCATCGCTCACGAGTTCAGTTCCTAGTTAAGTATGGGAAGGGCGAGCTGTTGGGCTTTGGACTGGGCAAGCGAGGCTGGTAGACCGTGCTCGATAGGAGCGTCTGATGGCTTTCGCTTCTTCAAAACTTAAGTCCCTAGTCTCTTGCGGCCAACAGGGCCAAAAAGCACGCAGGTCTGCCACGATGTGTGCCAGTATGAGTTTGGCACTGTTTTGAAGTTTATGGCAGACTTTAAGGATTTCTTCTCAAGCGCATGCGAGTTAAGAACAATCAACTAGGAGCGAAAGTCAGTGACAAGGCCTGTTTTGCAGATGATAGATTCTAGATTCTGAGTTTTTCTCGGCGTACAAAGAATATCAAAATTACTACAAGCAATAGGCCATACATTACAGTACGCCACGCTTGTGAAATATTGAAAATTGTGAAAAATGAATCCAAAATTGTCAAAGCTAATACACTGCCGATTGATCCTGTGAATCCTCCTTCACCTCCGAAGAAATTAGTTCCGCCTAGGATAACTGCCATTATGCAAGGCAGAGTATAAATTTCGGCCATCTTAAACCCGCTTGGGATACTAAAGCGCCCTAAATAGAGCAAGCCGGCAAAACTGCTTAATACTCCTGACAAAGCATAGGCGATTATTCCAACCACCTTATTAGAAATCCCAGCCAAATGCGTCGCCGTCGGGTTACTGCCGGCGGCATAAAGCCAGCGGCCATATGTGGTTTTGTGCAAAATGACCGCAGACAAGATAATAATCCCTATCCATATCAAAAAAGCGACCGGTATCCCTACGATTCTTTCCAACGCCATAAAGGTCAGTATCGGTGTCGATGTCCCTATTGACATCCCACGAGTTATGGCTTGTCCAACACCATAAAGTAACATTGAGGAACAAAAAGTCATTATTAGAGGAGGAATTCCTATTACCCGCACCCCAATGCCGTTTAACAAGCCTGAGATAAGGCCTACCGCTAAAATTATCAAAGTGGTTATCCCATGACTGTAACGCTGCAAAAGGAGCGCAGCTAAAACTATTGTCAGTGACGCATTAGCACCTGAGGAGAAATCCACATCTTCTTTCCCTGACAAGATCACAAATGTCTGCCCAACAGCCATGATTCCAAGGGGCGCTGCCAATGTCACAATGTGAGCTAAATGGGAGAGGGAAAAAAATCCCGGTGAAAAAGCTTGCCCAATTAATAAAAGAATTATTACAAGTCCAAAAGGTAACCAGATCTTTCCTTTAATCTGAAAAGTTTGTTTTAACTTATTCCATTCAAATTTCACGGCTTCTCCTTAGATACGCTATTCCAGCAATGAGAACTAGTAGTGCTGCACCATAAAATAAATCCAAATGGTAGTGAGCAACGCCGACCCAGGCTATCAAATTGCGGGTAAATTGAAGACCAATAGCTGCTAAGAAAGCTCCTAAGCCGTTACCCGTACCTCCTGCAAAAGTTGCCCCACCTATAAGAGCTGCCAAAACCGCAAGTACAGTTGAAAAGCCTCCCAAACGAGGATCCCCGGAGCCGATGATTCCTGTCATAATTAACCCCGCAATACCGACTAGGAAACCATTTAACACGAACGCATAAAATTTGATACGATTAACATCAATACCGAAACTAAATGTTGCTTTAGGTGAACTTCCGACCGCGTACGATTTGAGGGCAAGAGGACTTACGCTGAAGAGAAGCCAAAAGAGAGCAGCTATAACAATAAAAAGTACTGCTAGTGGAACGCCTAGAACTTTACCGATGGAAAACACTTCATTAAACCATAGTGGTACTTTGCCTCTAGGTTGACGCAAAATCACTAGAGCTAGACCGCTCCAGGCAAAGGAGGTTCCTGCCGTTACCAAAAACGAATTTAATCGACCAAAAGCTACGAGAAGACCATGTATAGCTCCTATTATCAACCCTGTAACAAGTGGTATAACCACAAACAAAAATTCATTAATATGATAATCAGTATAAGCAGAAATAGAAATTGCGTTTATTAAAACAAGGCTGCCAGTCAAGGACAAATCTACTTCGCCAGCAATCATAACCAGTGATTCTGCAAAGCCCAAGAAAGCGGTAGGAATAGCTAAGAGTAAGCTAGATGGTAACAATCGAACGAATCTGGGCATGAGAATACCACTTATAAGGGAAATAAGAACTAAAAATAGCAAACCAGGTAGTATTTGCAGCACTTGCTTTCGAACCCCACTCATTCGTTACCCCCTCTTAACGCTGCCGCCAATATGTTTTCCTTGGTCATTTCTTTCCCTCTGAATTCCTCAACAATTCTGCCCTCAAAGATAACAATTACACGAGATGCTATCGGAAGAAGTTCCTCGACATCGCTCGAGTAAAAGACAACTGCTGCATTCTTCGCCACTTCAGCTATAAGTTTATAAAATTGCGCTTTAGTCAGGGTATCGATCCCCTTAAGTGGGTCGTCAAGAAGCAATATTTTGGGATCTGCAGAGAGCGCACGTGCGAGAACGCATTTCTGCTGGTTTCCGCCGCTCAGATGGCGAAGTGGTTCGTCAACGGAACGACAAACGATGCCCAAGTTATTGACCATGGTTAACGCTAGTTGCTTTTCAGCCGCGGTGTTTGCTAAAGAAAAGCCAGATTTAAGGCCGTTTAAAATCAATGAAATATTTTCCTTAATTGAACGATGTGGCAGTGTGGTCTCTGAAGATGTACCGGAAATATATACTATACCATGACGTAAGGCCTGTAGCGGGGACTCTATATTTAATGGTTTACCATTTATCTCGATCCGCTTCCGACTGGGGATAAGACCATAAATGGCTTTTAGAAATTCTGACTGTCCATGTCCGACGAGACCAGCAACCCCCAAGATTTCCCCTCTTTGAATGGTCACGCTGATTTTGTGAATTTTTTTAGTTTCGACCTCAACAAAGAAATATGGGGGTTCCGATCCGCGCGATGAGGGGATTACTGTCCTTGTAAACCCCCATGCTATAGACGTACCGCCGGACATTATTTTGACGACATCGTCAAGGCTAACGTCGCGCAAATTGAATGTTCCCAATGCTTGGCCATCCCTCATGATTATAACTTCATCACAAATGTGAAATATCTCTCGAAGCCTATGGGAAACAAAGATAATTGTAGTTTGTGGCCTCATCTGGTTTAGTAGTCCGAACAATCTTTCAATATCTCTTTCGGTTAAGAAACTCGTTGGTTCATCTAAGAGGAGGAGAGAGGGTCTTGCCCCTAAGGCTTTTGCAATTTCCACTATTTGTTGTTCGCGCCGCGAGAGGTAGCCAATTTTTGACAAGAGGGGGGCCGGGAACTGTAAAGCGTCTAAGGCGTCATAGAACTCTTGCATCAATGACGCGACGTTTGTGTTGCGAAGGCTGGCTAGATGTTGTGCGATGAGTGTAAGGTTTTCTTTAACAGAAAGATTCTGGACTAAACTTAAATCCTGATGGGCAGCGCTTATACCATGTGCCAACGCTTGTTTAGGGGAGGTAATCGAGACTTCAAGATCGTCTCTAAAAAGTTTTCCACTGTCCAGTTTGACAAGTCCCGTTATAGCTTTGACAAAAGTGCTTTTGCCAGATCCATTTGGGCCGACAAGGCCATATATCTTATTAGATTTCAGCTCGAAAGAAAGGTTTCGTAAAGCCTCGACTTGTCCAAAGGCTTTTTTCCAATTGACTATTTTCCACGTAGCCATGAGACTTAATTCTATAATACCTTACTGATACCGTCCATGCAAAGCTAATAAGCCATCGACGGTGGCCTTCTAGAAGTGTTCGGGCGCTTTATCCGGTTTGCCCCCTCTCGTGTAGAGGATAGCTCGGGACACGTAAGCCTTTGTCCAGTACTTCATTGTGAAAGCGGGGATTATGGTTAGGTGCCTATCTGTGATGATCAAAACTATAAGCAGCATCAATTTCAACGTTGGTGGTGATGTACCCAGGCCATTAGTAGCTAGGAGGAGAAAGCAAAGTTTGGGGTCTTGAAGATGAGGCTTAACATCTCTATACCTGAAAGAGGCTTTCTTCGCATGTTGTGTTAGGTACTGAAGGTACTTCCGCCCTTATTTCATGTACTTTTGCAGTTTGTGTTTTAACTACGAATTAGTAGGGCACCCCCCCTTTTTATCAAAAAGCGTTGCTCCTCTTGACAGAAAGCTAATCGAGCGATAAACTCATTTTAACGGAGGTGATGGAGGATGAAACAGGGAAAGTGGTACATGCTCGTGGGGCTGCTTTTAGGTTTTGCATTAATTGCTTTGTCAGCCCCGAAGGATAAAGGGTTTATTGTTGGATTCAGTTTGGGGGCGTATGGTTGGCCTTGGAGAACACAGCATGTTGAAGATTTTAAGTTACAAGCGGAAAAATACAAGGCCGCAGGAATTATCAAAAATTACTACATCCGAGTTGCCGGCGGGGAGGTGTCCGCCCAGATAGCGGATATTAGAGATTTGATAGCGCTGGGAGTTGATATTCTAATCATCAATCCTAACTCTGCTACGGCATTGAACTCGGTTATTAAGGAAGCGCACGATGCTGGGGTTATAGTGGTGGCGCAAGATCAACATGTCACAAGTGAATACGCATACAATGTGGTTATTGATCACGCTGAATGGTTCGCGGATATTACTAAATGGGTCTGCGAGCAATTAGGCGGCCACGGCAATATCGTTATTGTGACAGGTATTACTGGCCACCCTGCAAACGAGGAGCGAATGCGCGGTTGTTACGAAGTGCTCAAACAGTATCCAGGAATTAATGTCTTAGCAGTTGTTGAAGGTGCCTGGAACTTCGATGTCGCAGAGAAAAATATGGCCCCCATAATTGCAGCATACAGAGGCAGGATTGATGCAGTGCTCGCTCAAGATGGTCATTTCCTCGGTATAGTCCGCGCGTTTGAGGCAGCTGGTATTAAGCCTGGTGATCCAGAGTTCCCCAAAATTATGACTACCGATTACACTCTGATGTGTTTGCAGAAATGGAAGGAAATACTTGATGTCATGCCGGATTTTAAAGGTTATATGAGGCTAAACACACCAGCTTATAGCGCAGACGCGCTTATGTTCGCAGTTAGAATAGCACAGGGACGTCAAATCAACTGGAATTACGAGCGGGTGAAAGTGCCGGGCCAGATGTACCCCGGTGTTACGTTCCTGCTTCCTTTGCCGCCGGCTATAACAAATGAGGACGTTGCCCGTCTAATTGAGGAATACAAGTATCAATCTGCGACTTATCAAATCGACTACATTTTGACAGAGGAGGCTGTTGATGCTTACTTTCAACCCTAGCCTATAAATGATGGGGGGGCGTAGAGTGGATATAAAACTCTACGCCCCCTTTTATTGTAAGAAAAATGTAAGGGGCGTGTGAATGGCATATAAAAGCTTAGGAGTTGGACTGGTAGGGAGCGGTTTTGTAGCCCATTTCCATGTTCAATCATTCGCTTGGGTTCGAGATGCAAATATAGTAGCAATTTGTAGTACTAATCAGAAAAGTGCGGCTGAGCTAGCTACATTATGCAAGACGCTGGGTGTTGGCGAGCCCAGGCTCTACAAAGATGTTCGTGAAATGGTTCGCGACCCAAATGTTGAGGCTGTTTGGCTCCTTGCCCCCAACAATGTCCGTCTGGAATTGGCAGAGGCTATCGCTGACGAAGTCAAGAGCGGTAAGGCTGAACTGAAAGGGTTCGCCGTTGAGAAGCCTCTCGCTC
>Ga0272445_1003276_pt1 | contig 10206 bp, 10 predicted proteins | sample YNPCB0031_FD_194404 | JGI IMG/M metagenome (GOLD analysis project Ga0272445, IMG submission 194404) | Hot spring sediment microbial communities from Yellowstone National Park, WY, United States - YNP-CB-003-1 | ecosystem: Environmental > Aquatic > Thermal springs > Hot (42-90C) > Sediment... | reverse complement strand
CTCAACATCGGAAGAAAGATAAACAACTGGATACTTTTGAACCATCCTTTCGGCTAAGAAAGTTTTGCCTGTGCAAGAAAGTCCCATAAAGACTAAAACCTTAGGTATTCCTTTAGCATATCGAAAGGCAAGGTCAAAGTATCTTTGGGCAAGACTTAACGCTTCTTTCCTTGCCTTAGGGCTTAAGCTTTGGTCTTGAGAGGTAAAGCATCCGATCTTTCCCCTCACGTAGGCTCGGTAGCATTTATAAAAATCTAGAAGTAGTAAAAGGTCCTTATCTCCGCTTCTCTTAACATACTCATCGATAAAGTATTTTGAAAGTTCATCCAATCTATAAAAATCTAAATCCATGGCAAGAAAGGCTAGGTCAGAGCAGACATCACCACAACGAAACCTTTCGTTAAACTCAATGCAATCAAAGATGTAAACCTCTTTTAAGTCATCAAAACAGATGTTTGCCGAATAAAGGTCGCCATGTCCATCCCTGATAAACCCTTCTTTAATCCTTTTTTCAAAAAGAGAAGCATGTTCTTCCATAAACCTTCTTGAATAGCTAACGATGGTCTCAAATTTTCTTTGAGTTAAAGCCTTGCCAACAAAATCTTTAGTTTGAGAAAAATTTTCCTCTACGTTGTAAGACACAACCTCAAGGCTTCCGTATTTTGATATCTCCTCGTTAGTTTCCGCTGTTTGATAAAAAGGGGCAAGCTTTTTTACTATCAAGTCTATGTGCTTTGTGGTTAATGAACCCTTTGCGAGAAGAGTTTTCATCATCCCCTCTTCTGGGAGCCTCTTCATTTTTACCGCATAATCAACGACTTCACCTCTTGAGGGACCCCAAGGCTTAGCTACATCTTCTATAAAAAATCTCTCCCCTCTTCTTATCACGGGAACTACGCCCAAATAGATATCTGGGCATAGCCTTTTGTTTAATGCAACCTCCCTCTCGCAGTAGAACCTCCTTTTCTCAAGAGTTGTAAAGTCAAGAAAACCAAAGTTTACAGGTTTCTTTATTTTGTAAACTATTTCATCAGTTATGAAAATATAGGAAATATGAGTTTGCAGAACCTTAAATTCTTTTGTTGAAAAGGGAAAAGACTCTTTTGTGATAAGTTCGTGCCAAAGGTAGCCTCCCATTTCAACTCTATATTAACAAACAAAGAAGGTTGTTGCAACGACTGCAGTTTTATTTTAAAATTTTCCAAAAGTTTAAACTGGAGTGAGATAAAATGAAAAAGGTTGCTATAGTCTACGATGATATCTATTTAAAACACAACCCTGGGGACTATCATCCAGAGAGTCCTTATCGACTTTTAGGCATCTGGGAAAGGCTGATGAAGGAGGATGTTAAGAATTGCCTTGAGGTTTTTAAGCCCTATCGCGCAGGAAAAGAGGAAATACTCTGGGCTCACACTGAAGAGCTTTATTCTCTTATAGAATCAACCTCTGGTAAACCTTTTTACTACATAGATGGTGATACGGCGACGAACGAATACTCCTTTGAGGCTGCTCTTTATGCTGCTGGCGCTCAGAAAAAGGCTATAGAGCTTCTTTTTCAGGAAGGCTTTGACATGGTCTTTTCCTTAGTTAGACCACCTGGACATCATGCCGAAAGGTCACGGGCTATGGGGTTCTGTCTCTTCAACAACGTTGCCCTTGCCGCCTACTATGCCAAAAATCTGTATAAATTAGACCGGATCCTGATCGTAGACTTTGACCTTCACCATGGCAATGGAACACAGGATATCTTTTGGGAAGACCATAAAGTTCTCTTCTTCTCAACCCATCGTTATCCCTATTATCCAGGCACTGGAAACTACACTGAAATCGGAGGAGGTTCGGCTAGAGGTTTTACGATAAATGTTCCATTAAAGGGATCTTCTCACGATGGAGATTTTCTCTATTTTTATCAAAAGCTATTAAAACCGATAGCTCTTCAGTATAAACCTCAGCTTATCCTTGTTTCCGCAGGCTATGATTGCTTGCGAGGGGATCCTTTAGGGGGCACAAATCTAACTTTTGAAGGACTGGGCATGATGCTTGCTATCTTGAAAGATATTGCGGAAAAAACCTCAAAAGGAAAGATCGCCTTTACCCTTGAAGGAGGCTACAATTTATCAAACCTTTCTGAAGGTGTAGCTTTGACGATAAAGGTCTTTTCTGAAGCTGTTAAGGTCGATGTAGATGAAAATCCCATCCCCTCATCTTATTCCGAGGAGCTCCTTACCAAGATTAGGGACCTTCTTCGCTTTAAAAACTATTGGGAGGTTTAGACTTATGTCCATATCCAAGCAGATGTTTTCCTATCAAGAAAAAAGCTCCTGGATTAGAAAAATGTTTGAGGAGGGGCTAAAGCTCAAACAAGAGTTAGGGGAGGACCGAGTCTTTGACCTTACCCTTGGCAATCCAGACCTTCCTCCGCCAGAAGAAGTGTATCTTGCTTTGAAAGAGATGGTTGAAAACTATAAGCCGGAATACCATCGCTACATGCCAAACGCAGGCTTTGAGGATGTCCGGGCAAAAATGGCAGAAAAGGTAACTCTTGAGCAGGGGGTAAAAGTTTCCGCGAAAGAAATTATTATGACCTGTGGAGCAGCAGGAGCTCTAAACATCATCTTCAAAGCCCTCCTTAACCCCGGAGAAGAAGTCCTTTTCCCGTCGCCATTTTTTGTTGAATACTTTTTCTATACCGAAAATCATCAAGGCATCCCTAAACCAGTTCCCACCAAAGATGATTTTAGCCTTGACCTATCTGCCTTTGAGGAAGCTATAACTGAAAGGACAAAAATAGTGCTCATCAACTCACCAAACAATCCAACTGGTCAGGTATATAGCGAAGAGGAAATAAAAGGATTGGCAGAGCTCCTCTCAGAAAAAAGCAAAAGGTTTGGGAAAACCATCTATCTTGTATCCGATGAACCATACCGGAACCTCACCTTTGATGGTGTAGCTGTGCCATCTATCTTAAAGCACTATTCAAACAGCATCATTGCCTATAGCTTCTCCAAAGAACTTGGCTTAGCTGGAGAGAGGATAGGCTTTGCTGCTGTTCATCCTGACATTGAAGAAAAAGAGCTTTTGCTTTCTGCTATGATTATGGCAAACAGGATCCTTGGGTTTGTGAACGCACCAGCCCTTGCTCAACGGATTGTTATGAAGTGTGCTTTTTCAAAAGTTAAAGTAGAAATCTATCAAGAAAGGCGAAATATTTTATGCAGTATCCTTGATGAGGCAAACATTTCTTATGTCCGACCAAAAGGCGGGCTTTTCATCTTTCCGAAAGTGGACATGGATGATGTCGCCTTCTGCGAGCATTTAAAGAAATGGGGTATCCTTGCGGTCCCAGGACGAGGTTTTGGAAAAGCAAATCATGTGCGGCTATCTCTCTGCGTTCCAGCTGAGAAGCTGAAAGCTTTGAGAGACCCTTTTTTATCTGCCATCTCCGAGCTTAAGTCCAGACCTTAATTCTTGATGCTTAAGTTTAAGATACTTAAAACCAGCCAAAAAAATAAATCCCGGCTTGGGCTTCTTATTACTCCTCGAGCAGTCATAGAAACCCCTGTTTTTATGCCTGTTGGGACTCAAGCAAGCATCAAAGCGCTCGATCCCCATAAGGTGTCTTCCCTCGGTTATAAGATTATTCTTTGTAACACCTATCATCTTCTTTTAAGACCAGGGGTCGAAATTATTAAAAAAGCGGGTGGTCTTCATAGGTTTATGAACTTTCCTGGGGCTATACTTACAGATAGCGGGGGTTTTCAGGTCTATAGTCTCTCCTCCTTTAGTAAAATCACGGAAGAAGGAATAATCTTTCGTTCTCATCTTGATGGAAGCGAAATATTTTTAAGCCCAGAAACTGCGGTCTTAGCTCAGTATGAACTTGGCTCAGACATCATGATGGTCCTTGACACCTGCATACCCTATCCTTGTGATTATGAAAAAACAAAAGAGCTAACCGACCTTACTCACCGCTGGGCTGCAAGATGCTTAGACTATTACCAAACTTTTCCTAAACCCAGGGGCGCGTTGTTTGGAATTGTTCAAGGGGGGATGTATGAAGACCTGCGAAGTCTTAGCGCACGCTACATTGCAAGCCTTCCTTTTCCTGGATATGCCATCGGAGGTCTTTCAGTCGGTGAGCCTGCCAACCTAAGAAACAAAATGATTGAGATAGCTATTGAGAACCTTCCTGAAGAAAAACCAAGGTATCTCATGGGGGTCGGGACCCCTCTTGACCTCATCGAGGCTATAATGAGAGGAGTCGACATGTTTGATTGTGTTCTTCCCACAAGGAATGCAAGAAGGGGAACGCTTTTCACTTCCCAAGGATATATAAACATTAGAAATTCTAAATATAAAGAAGATTTTTCCCCTCTTGACCCCCTTTGTTCCTGCTATACCTGTAGAAATTTTACGAGAGCTTACCTTCGACATCTCTTTCAGGCAAAAGAACTTTTAGCCTATACTTTGCTTACCCTTCACAATCTTCATTACTATGCTAAATTGTTAGAAAGGATTCGTTTAGCCATCAAAGAGGATGAGCTAACCCCTCTTTACGAGGAGTTAAAAAAACTCTATCAAAAAAATCCAGAGGAGGTAGAAGAATGATGTTTTATCAAGCTTTTATCCTTTCCCAAGCCTTTGCCATGGCACCTTCCCCGCAAGGACAGCAAGGTCAAGGCGGGCTAATCGGTTTGATCTTTACTCTACTTCCTTTAATCCTAATCTTCGTTATCTTTTACTTTTTGCTAATCCGTCCGCAGCAGAAAAGAATAAAGGAGCACCAAAAGTTTCTTTCAGAGCTTAAGGTCGGACAAAAAGTATATACCTCAGGAGGGATAGTAGGAAGGATCGTTAAAATCGAGGGAGATCTTGTTTGGCTCGAGGTAGAAAAGGACACCTTGATTCCGGTTATTAAAGGTTATATTGTAGGAAACTATCAAGGCTAAAAATCATGAACCTTGAAACATTTTTTGAATTTCTTTCCTCTCCTTTATTCTTTGCCATTGCTATGCTAATCCTCGTCTACATCGGGTTAATTCACCCCTACAGAAAGAAAATAAAAGAACGAGAAAGATTTCTAAAGGAGCTAAAAGTTGGTCAGCTTGTGGTTACAAACGGTGGGATTATCGGGCAAATAACCAGGATTGAAGAAGGTTTTGTTTGGCTCCAAATAGCACCAAATGTGGAAGTGTTAGTGGTAAAAGACCATATAATCGGGGTCTGCAAACAGAATTAGGATCAATCTAATTTGCTTTGCCAGTCCTTTAAAGCTTTAAGAGCCCTCTCAACGAGGGTTCTAATCTTTTCCTCCTTTTTAAGCTTCCTTTTTCCTGAGATTTCAGGGAATAAACCCCAGTTGACGTTCATCGGTTGAAAATGTTTAGGGTTTGAGAATTGTAGGTAGTGAACTAAGCTTCCTATTGCGGTCTCCGGTGGGGGGATAACAAGCTCTTTTCCCTTTATCAACCTGTAGGCATTTATCCCGGCAACTAAGCCCATGGCAGTCGACTCCACATACCCTTCAACACCCGTAATCTGCCCTGCTAAGAAGACATTAGGATAATTTTTAAGTTGTAGATGGGGAGTTAAAACCTTTGGAGCGTTAACGAAGGTGTTCCTATGGATGGACCCATATCTTGCAAACTCAGCTTTCTCTAGTCCAGGGATCAAACGAAAGACCCTTTCCTGCTCATGGTATTTAAGCTTTGTCTGAAAACCAACCATGTTGTATAAAGTTCTTTCAGTGTTCTCCGGCCTCAATTGAACTACGGCATAGGGCTCTTTTCCAGTTCTCGGGTCAATAAGTCCTTTAGGCTTCATGGGTCCATATCTTAGGGTGTCAATACCCCTCTCAGCCATCACCTCAATGGGTAAACAGCCCTCAAAGTATTTTGGTTCTTCAAAAGGATGAAGCGGGACCTTCTCGGCTGACAAAAGCTCCTGCACAAACCTCTCATACTCCTCCTTAGTTAACGGACAGTTCACATAGGCTCCTTCTTCTCCGTAACGGTCAGCAACAAAAACTTTTCCCCAATCTATACTCTCAGCATACACAATGGGGGAGATGGCATCATAGAAATGTAGAAAAGGCTCAGAGATAAGCTTAGCAAGGGACTTAGCCAAAGGGTCTGAGGTCAAAGGACCTGTAGCAACTATCACAACTCTATCCGTAGGTATTTCGGTCATTTCTTCACAAACAAACCTTATGTTCGGATGATGTTTCAGCTTTTCCGTGACGTATTTAGCAAACTTTTCTCGGTCTACTACTAAAGCTTTTCCTCCTGGGATTTGGTTAATGTCTGCAGACTCCATGATGATCGAACCAAGTCTTCTTAGCTCTTCTTTAAGGAGCCCTACAGCGTTGGTTAAGTCCTTAGACCTTAGAGAGTTTGAGCAGACGAGCTCTGCAAAAAAACCTGTTTTGTGGGCTGGGGTAAGTTTTAAGGGGCGCATTTCATAGAGAATAACCCTTACGCCCCGGTTGGCTAATTGCCAGGCTGCCTCTGACCCAGCAAGCCCAGCCCCTATTACAATTACCTCTTCCATCAAGAAAAAAACTAATAATCAACGCCGGGAATTTCAACGGTAATTATCTTGGGAGTAATAAAAACGACCAGTTCAGTTTTGGCTAAGTTTTTTTCCTTCTTTTTAAAGGCTTCACCTATTCCAGGAATTTTCCCAAGTCCAGGAACTTGGTCAACATTATCTCCAAGGTCGCTCGTCTTTATCCCACCTATCACGATGGTTTCACCGTTGTTAACCAACGTCTTAGTGGTAGCCGAACGGGTCATCAAAGCTGGGACTCCATTAACTACCCGCCCCCAATCAGGGGTGCTCTTCTCGATTTCGATATCGAGATTAATGCGATTATCAGGGGTAACATGAGGAGTAACTTTAAGCCTTAAAACAGCCTCTATAAACTGGGTTGTTGCTACTCCGTATTGGGTTAGCTGAAGATAAGGAATTTTATATCCCTGCTTTATCTCAGCAGGCTGATTGTCAAGGGTTAAAACCTTTGGGGTGGCAAATATCCTTGCTATTCCCTCGCTTTCAAGCGCCGAAAGCTCAGCATCAAGGAGTAAAACAGATTTTCCAACATGCCCAAAGGCAAAACCTATATTTGTACTACCTGCAACTCCCAAATCTACAATACCTGACGGTGAAAAGCTCACGCTTCCAGTTCCATTCCCTAGAGTAAAACCACCAGGATAGCTGTATGAATTATCAGGGGTTGACATGTTTGGTTGTCTTCCTACACCGATTATGGTATGCTGGGTGGTCTTCCAGGCAGAACCACCCCACCTAATTCCAAGCTTATGCGCATATGTATCCATTATTTCTACAATCCTAGCTTCGATCAACACCTGTTTAGTTGGCTTATCTATTTCTTTAATTATTTTTTCTATTTCTTTTAAATTTTTTTCAGTATCTTTTACTATCAACACATTTGAATTTGGTTCATAAGTTATTTTCCCATCACCGGTTACAATTTCTTTCAACTTTGATACTATTGTATCTCCTTTGACATATTTTAACTGAAAGGTTTTGATTGTTAATGGACCTCTTTCCTGAATATCCTTGATAGAAGTAAGATAGTCCTTATATCTATCGCTTTCTGCTTTGATCTCCTCAAGAGTTGCAATTCTCATAACATTACCAATCATCACATAGCTCAATCCATAATTGGCAAGCACGATATCAAGAACCTGGTCCCAAGGCACACGATGGAGCTTTAATGTTACCGTTCCTTTAATCTTGTCGCTAACAACAATGTTTAACCCGCTTACTTCAGCCAAGAAACGAAAGACGGCATGCAAATCAGCTTCCTGAAAATCTACGCTAATTGGCTCCCCTTTATACTTTTTTGTTAAAGGTAAGTGTAAAGAAGAAAGGTCAGTTGGCACGGAAACTTTATAATCAGGAGTGAACTTATCTAAGTCTAACTTTGAAATTCTATCTCCAATTATCATAGCATCGTAAACTTTTCTTTCCTCTTCAAAGAAAATACTAATTACAAGTCGATTTTCGAGCATTGAGGCTTGAAAATTGAAATCTTTACTTAAAGTAAAAACTAAAGCAAGCCTATCCTTTTCAATTCCTGCTTCTACTTCCTTAAAAAGCTCCTTAGGTAAAGTTTTAATCCATTTTGACTCTTTTGGCAAAGTATTTTCTAAATACACATAAAGTTTCTGCCCGCTCTTCTTAACCTCAAAATTGACCCGTTTATCAAACTCAAAGATCAGTTGATGTTCAGGTTTGTCAAAAAAAAGAACATTAAGAAGGGAAGGTTTTGCGTATAAAACCTGAGGTAATAGAAAGAGAAATATTAATATCTCAAAAAAAATTATAGCTTTATTTTCCATAGCCTTGCTCCCTTCTCAAATTCAGTTTTATCTCGCGCTTAGTCTTTCCACCAAATACATCAGTTTCTTCAGCTAATATAATAACATAATCACTTCCAATTCTCTTCACATAGTGACCTGCAAACTTTGTCCCCTCAGTAACAAAATACCCTCTTTTTAAAGGATCTTGTAGTAAAGCATACCGTTTACCATTTTTGGTTAATATTCCCCTTAGCTCAAAATTAAAAAATTCTTCCTTTTTCTGCAATTGAACAACCGATTTGGGATTTAGAAAGGGATTCTTAAGGCTTTGAAAATCATACCTTTCCTTGGGAGTAAAGATTATCTTTTTCCATTCCTCTAATTCTATATCCTGAAATTTATACTGTTCTCGAGGTTTTACTACTACTTCCGTTTTCTCTTGGGTTTGACATCCGACTATTAGTAATAAGAAAAGAATTATTATTATATACATTCTCATTTTTTACCCTGCGGCTTTAATTCTACACCTGTGTACTTAAATGTATGAAATGTGCTTTTAGTTAAAAGAGTATCTTTGTCTTGTTGAGTAATCTCTACAGAAATCAAATTTACTAATCTTTCTAAGTTTTCTACATCATTCAAAAAAGCAAAAGTGTTGTTAAAACTTCCTGTAAAAGATAATTCTATCGGAATTTCATTATAATAGTTTTTCTGGATTTCAGGTTTGGGAACGAACTGCAAAACCTTTAATCCTCTCTTTTTGGCTAATTGAGCAATGTTGTTAAGTAGCATTGGTATTTCCTTCTCTGTCGGAAGAATCTTTTGACATTCCTCTAAAAATTTTTTTCGTTCCTTCACAATAAATTCTAATTCCTTTTCTTCTTTGCTAATTTGTTCATACTTTAAAATTTCTTTATCTAAAGACTCTATGGTTTGAACAAGATTTTTTTCCTTTTCCTTTTTTGGTGTATAATAAAAATTGTAAAATATAGCTAATGGTAAAATAAAAGTTATGACCAAATACAAAATCTTTGTGCTTCTTGGTTTATTATTAAGCTCTTCAGTTATTCTTTTATAAAACTCTGTAAATCCTTTCATATCTAAAATTGCACCTCTGACTCAAATTCTACTAAAGAATATTCAGCAAGTTGTTTGGTGACTACTGACTTAAGCTCAACATTCTTAAACACCTGTTTGTTTGCTTCCAAATTTTTTAAATAATTTGCCACATCTTCAAGAGATAAGGCATAACCTTTTATATACCCCTTCCCTGGTTCAGTTTTTAAACTACTAATCAAAACTTTGTTTTCTTTTACTTCAGAAAGTGTATAATATAATACCCTCAATCTTTGCCCCTGGTCTTTTTTTAGTTCTATTATCGCATTAATTCTTTTTTTTATGTCCTCTTTCTCTCCTTCTAATTTTTTTACCTTTAAAGCTATATTTTTATACTTATTCAAAAGTTCCTCTTTCTCTTTTTTTTCTTTTTCTAATTTTCTTAGGTTTAACTCAATGTTGATTACTGCACCAATTATAAAAGTTAAAAGAATTATCAATACACAGATGTAAAGATGTACAAAGGATATAAATATGGCTTTTTTTGATGCCGCAACTACCTTTTTTTTATGGGGTAAAAGATTAAATTTTATTATCATTTACAAAAACTCCTTTACTGCTGTAGCTAAAGCTAAAACACCTTGAGTATTGATAATCTCCAAATAATCAGGATGGATATTATCATTAATCGCAATTCTCTGCTGAATTTCAATCTTTTGATAAGGTATTTCTAATGCTTGAGCCAATATTTGGCTAATATTTGGAATCCTTGCCCCACCTCCAATAAGATAAAATACCTCAGGTATAATTCCATACTTATTTT
>Ga0272445_1003273_pt1 | contig 10216 bp, 19 predicted proteins | sample YNPCB0031_FD_194404 | JGI IMG/M metagenome (GOLD analysis project Ga0272445, IMG submission 194404) | Hot spring sediment microbial communities from Yellowstone National Park, WY, United States - YNP-CB-003-1 | ecosystem: Environmental > Aquatic > Thermal springs > Hot (42-90C) > Sediment... | reverse complement strand
GATGCATGGAAACGCGAGCAATGTGACGGAAATCTTGCCTGGCGGGTGCGTCTTGGACTCCTCCCGGAGTGCGACGAAGAACTTCTCAATCAGCTGCTCGGGCTTCACTTCCTCACCTTCTCGGGGTGATAGAGCCTCATGTGGAGCTCTAGTCCGGACTCGTGCGAAAACATCGCCCTGCACTCGGAGCAGATGAACCTGTACTTCATCGCTCGTCCACCTCGAGCAGGGAAGGGAACTCGCCCCTCTCCAGCAGGAGGACGCGCCCGAGGAAGTCGAGCAGCAGACCCGCGAGCTCGGGTCTCAGCCTCTCCTCGACCATCTCGAAGTTCTTCGTCCTCACGGAGATGTCGACCAGACCCGCCGCCTCCCTGACCCTCACCTCGGCGTTTTTTAGCAATGAGTTTATTTTTTTGACCTTCTTGTTTAGTTCCATAACTACGCCCTTTTGAGCACGTCACCCTCTCGCCTCAGGACGGGGAACTTCTCCAGCAGTTCGTCGAGCGGAATCTCGATGCCCGCCTTCTTGAGCCTCTCCTCCACCGTTCTGATGGGGACCTCGCCGTAGAACTCCGCGAAGGTCTTGAGCATCGACTCCGCCTTCTCGAGCTGGACCTTCTCGGGCAGCTTCACCTCCCCCGGCTTCTTCTCTGGGGGCTTCGGCTTCTCCTCGGGCTTCTTCGCCTCCTCCTTCGGCTTCGGTGCCTCGACCTTCTCCGGTGCCTTCCCTTCGGGTGGCTTCTCGGACGGCTTCGGCGGTGCGGGGGGCTGCTCCGCTAGGAGTGCCTCCGCCTCCTCCTTAGGCAGGAGGGCGACGTCAAAGAGTTTTGCCCTCGACTTTCTGCCCTCGCCGGCGTACCTTATCTTGACGTAGTCTCCTGGCTCCGCGTCCGAGAGAGCCGCCTCGAGGTAGGCGTAGGATGGCAGGGTGTACTGCTCCCCGTCGAAGGTCTCGATGACCCAGACCGTGTCCTCCTCATCGTCGCTCCTGCGTATCTTCCTGGTATACAGCAACCTTCCGCAAATCTCGTCGCCCTCCCTCTCGAACTTGAAGAAGGGGGCAAACTTCTTCGCCTCGACAATTCGCTTCTCCAGCTCCTCCTCAATCCTGCGGTATTTCTCCTCCATCAGTGGAAGTAGTGCCAAGTATTTAAATCCTTTTCGCATATGGATATTGATATGCGAGAAGTGTACAAGCCGAAGGATATCGTCATCCTCAGGCGGGAAAAAGCCGACCTCTTGCTTCTCATCAACAAGGGCGACCACGCCGTTACTTACAGAATGGCCATCAAAGGCTTGAAAGCCGACGATAGCGAGGAGCTGAACATCAAGCTCTCCCCCGGCGAGATGACCGTCCTCAAAGCCGAGGACTCGAGGCTGCTCTGTGCCCTCAACAGCAACGGTCTGCTCAAGGTCTTCTGGATGTCGCTGGTGGAGGGTGGTCATGAAGGCTCGTGAGCGTGTGAGCTTCGACGAGCCAGTTCAGGCTGCTACAGACATGTCCTGCGGGAGGTGCGGTCAAAGGATAGCGAGGGGGAGCAGGGTGGTCTACATGAACGTCTACTACGAGGGCAGGGCGGAGAGCGTCGCCCTGCACGAGGGCTGCGCCAAGCTCGAGCGGAGGCGAACATGAAGCCCAAAAGGGGTTGGGAGGAGCACCAGAAGATTTTCAACCTGCTGCGAGCCATCGGCAGGAGGGGCGGGAGTACGAGGGAGGTTCTGGAGCGCACTGACGGTAGCTGGGCAACGTACCACCCCCTCCTGTTCAGGCTGGAGGCTCTCGGTCTCGTCGAGTCCAAGCGACGCCCTGTCGGGAACGTGCAGAGGGTCAGGTGGAGGCTCACGGACCTAGGCTGGACGCTCTACTTCCACTACGACAAAGCCGCGATTTACCTCGCCAAGGCGGAAAACCTGCTGAGGGAGGTGGAGCGATGAGGGTCGAGGTCGAGAGGGTTCCCTATCGCTTCGTTCCGCCCCTCAAACCATACGGCGACCTAGGCAGGTGGTCGCAGTGGAGGGTGTTCGTGGAAACGGCTTACAAAAACAGATACGGGCACAGCCTCCCGGGCGGTTCCTACGCCTTCGCACAAGCGGAAGACGGCACGGTGTACTTCATCGAATGGGACTCGCATGGAGATGAGTGCCTCTACCTTCGAGTGTTAGGGCTAGAGGTGGAGGGGAGAGGGAAGTGACAGCCATGCAGGTCATCAAGCGAGATGGCAGGCTAGAACCGTTCGACATCGAGCGGATAATCACCTCAATCACTTGGGCTTTGGAAGAGACGGGCGAGGGTACGAGGAGAACCGCCGAGTATCTGGCTCGGAAAGTGGTCGAGCAGTTGCCCGAAATCGCCAGCGTGGAGACAATACAGGACAAGATTGTCGAGACTCTGCGGAGCGAGGGCTACTCAAAAACCGCGGACGCTTTTCAGGACTACCGAAAGAGGCACGAGGAACTTCGGGCATTGCGGTCGGTCGCCTTCGACACAGGGAAGATGGTCTCGGACTACCTCGAACTCAGGGACTGGAGAGTTCGTGAAAATGCCAATATCGTTCCCTCCTACTCGGGTCTAATGTTCAACACGGCGGGGGCTATTCAAGCTCGCTGGCTATTGGACAAATACTACCCCGCTCCTGTTGCGGATGCTCACATCTCGGGAGACCTACATCTCCACGATATGTATATGGGTGCTGTGCCGTACTGCCAGGGCTGGAGTGTCGAGGATATTCTGCTCCGTGGCATCGAGCCGATTGGCACCAACCCCAAGTCCAACCCGCCCAAGCACCTCGATGTCCTCACGATGCAGATGGTAAACTTCGTCGGAATGGCAACGCAGGAGAGTGCTGGTGCTCAAGCCTTCAATTCTGTCGATGTATATTTCGCCCCCTTCGTCCACTACGACGGTCTCGACGAGAGGAAGCTCAAGCAGATAATCCAGATGTTCGTCTATAACCTGAACATTTGTTCTCGCTGGGGAGGGCAAAGTCCGTTCACTAACATCACGCTCTCCATCACCGTCCCCGACGACCTCAAGGACAAGCCCGCTATCGTGGGTGGGAAGCCGATGGACAGAACCTACGGGGACTTCGAGAAGGAGACGCAGATGGTCGCAAAAGCCTTCTTGGAGGTCTTCCTCGAGGGAGACGCTCAGGGTCGTCCGTTCACCTTCCCCATCCCAACCTTCGGTCTGACCAAGGACTTCCCGTGGGACTCCGAGGTCAGCGACCTGCTGTGGAGGGTGACAGCGAAGTACGGTCTGCCCTACTTCCAGAACTTCATCAACTCCGACCTCAACCCGTCCGATGTCCGTGCGATGTGTTGTCACCTCCACCTAGACCTTCGGGAACTCCGCAGGAATGTAACCGGCGGGTTGTTTGGCTCATCGGACAAGACCGGTTCGGTCGGTGTCGTTACCATCAATATGCCACGCATCGGCTACCTCTCCAAGGGCGACGAGGACAGGTTCTTCCGCCTGCTGGAGCAAAGGATGAGGCTGGCGAGGCGTTCCCTTTTGCTCAAGCGCAAGCTAATCCAGCGGAATATTCATGCTGGGCTGTTGCCTCTGACCAAGACCTACCTCGGCACGCTACAGAACCACTTCAACACCATCGGTCTGGTAGGGATGCACGAAGCCTTATGTAACTTTGGCTTCGAGAACGGCATCGTCGGAGAGGACGGCAGGAGGTTCGCGATTAAGGTTCTCGAATTCATGCGTAAAAAAGTCCGCGAGTTCCAAGAGGAGGACGGCGTGCTCTACAACCTCGAGGCAACTCCTGCCGAAGGCACCTCCTACCGTCTCGCGAGGCTCGACAAGAAAAGGTTCCCCGACATCAGGGCGAGCGGAGAGAAGGAGCCGTACTACACGGGTTCAACGCTGTTGCCCGCGTCATACGAAATCAACCTCACCGACGCTTTCAGGCATCAGGAGCCTCTCCAGACCCTGTACACGGGCGGGACAGTGTTCCACATCTATCTGGGAGAGTCCCCAGAGCCGCGGTCGACCGCCCTGCTGATGAGGCGTGCCTGCGAGAACTTCCGCATCCCCTACTACTCGGTCACCCCGACCTACTCAATCTGCCCCAACCACGGCTATCTCACGGGGGAGAACTGGAAGTGCCCGACCTGCGGTGCCGACTGCGATGTCTACTCCCGCGTCGTGGGCTACTTCAGACCCGTGAGGAACTGGAACGCGGGCAAGCAGGAGGAGTTCAGACAACGTAAGTTTTTCAAAGTATGAGAGAAGCACCTCCCGTCTGGTTCGTCCTCCCGCCCTTTCTGGTAGTCGCGAGTCTACTCTGGTTCTTCTTCTTCCGTCCGTTCGAGTTCACCGTCAGCCTCGAGAACTCCGTCCCCCTACCGCATCCCGCCTTGGTCAGGATAGACCTCTTCCTGGACAACGAAAAAATCGGCTCGCTGATTCCCGCGACGCGACTGAGGCACACCTGCTGGGGAGGGATGCCAAAAACCCTCACCGTACAGTGGTTCAACGAGAACGGCTTCTCGGCTACGGCTAGCTACGACCTCCCAGCCGAGGCGGGCTACCGAGTCGTGCTGAGCACGGGGGTGTTCCTAGAGTTCGACGGACAGAGCCTGATAGCCATCAGGGAAACGACTATCTTGAGAGGTGAGAGGAAATGACCGCCGCGAAAATCGTCTGCAGGTTCTGTGGTCAGGTCATCGCCGAGAGGTCGGAGCTCACGAGGGAGCACGCCGAAGCCCTAGCCAAGGTTCTCAGGCACAACCCCTTCTTCGAGCCGAGCGAGCTCGCGAGGTTGGTGTTCGGCATCGGCCACCTGCTGACCAAGCACCCAGAGACGGCGAAAGCCATAGGGAGGATGATTGCGGAGTTCGCAGAATGAGGGAGAAGAAGAAAAGGAAGAGGTACGCCCTTTCCACCACCTGCCCATACTGCGGCGGCGAGGCGGACTTCGTCGAGTACGACGAGATGGGTCGCAAGATTTACTACTGCTACGAGTGCGACATCCACTTCACAGAAGAATGAGCGAGCGGTTTGTTATCGTCGATACGAGAGAGGTCGAGGAGGCTCCCAAGATAGCCGAGGCACTGAGGAACGACGGTGTCGTGGTAGAGGAGAGGCTGCTGGAGGCTGGAGATTACATCACTGGAAACAAAATCATCGAAAGGAAAAGTTCGCTCGACCTAATCCACAGCATCGCGAACCGCAGGCTGTGGGAGCAACTCGAGAAGCTCAAGTCCGCCGAGGGCTACACACCAATCCTGCTGGTCGAGAACCCCCTCACGCTCATCCAGAAGTTCACCAAGTGGAACCTCCGAAGCGTCTGCGGGCTTGTCGCATCGATTGAGCTGGACTGGGGCGTCCCCATCCTCTGGGCACCGAACAGGACATGGACGGTCGCCTACCTGCTTTCCCTCTCCAAGCCCAGGGAGGAGAGGGCTCACCCGCTGAGGCTCGTGCCGAAGGGTGAGGAGTCGCTGGAGTCGATACGTGCCTCCGTGCTGTGTGGCATCCCCGGTGTCTCGACGGTCAGGGCGAGGGCGCTCGTCTCGCACTTCCGAACGCTGAGGAGGCTGGCGGAAGCCTCGGTCAGGGAGATAGCGGAGGTCGAGGGCGTTGGACCGAAGACCGCCGCTAAGATTTGGGAGGTGTTCAATTTGGACGAGAGGCTACTGGATGAAATCTAGACTTTCTTAACCTGCGAAATCCATTTTTAAGAAGTGGAGAAAGTCATGATGGTGGTTTACGCCGCCTTCGAAAAGGTGAAGCGCGTCAGGATGGACGTGAAGCGAGGGGACTTCACCTTCTACGACGAGAAGGGTCTCTTCGTTGGCAGGCTTGACGATGTCTGGGAGTACGGCGTGTACTCGGTCAGCCTAGACGAGCCGAAGCGGTTGAAGTTCATCTTCAAGCCCGCCTTCGTGAGGGAGGAGAGCACCATAGAGATGGAGCTGGAGTTTCGGGAGCCAGTCACCTGCAGGGCGGAGGGAAGCCACATCTCCTGCTCGAAGGAGGAGTAGAGTTCACCGCTCAATCTGATACTTCTCAATCGTGCGCTGTTTTTATGGCTTGCTTCTTTGGAACTGCCTCCACGAGCAGACGAAGATTGGCGGACGGCGACGGCCGATGAACAGGTAGAGGTAGAAGTACGCAAGCGAGAGGACGAGGATGACTGGCTGAGGGAGGTTCACCCACCTGCCACAGACCTTCACTTGTAGTGCGTCGCTACAGAACCACTCAAGGCATTCGTTCGGTTTGCTCTCGTGAATCAAGCACGATGCCTTTCCATCCTCAAACGCCAAGTACTTACAGCCCCCGCCGTCTGGACGGGGAAAGGCTGGAAAGCTGAAGCAACACCAGCCGCATCGCCTACAGTCGTATCTTATTCTTCCTGACGGATTTCCGAGGAGCCAGATTTTCAGGCACATCATCTCGTTATCCCGTACTCCTCAATCAGGTCCTTACAGCCGTACTTCTCCAGCACCTTCTTTATGCTTCCGACCTCCCTGACCTCGCTGTAGATTTTGTGCATCGCGTTCACGACCGCCGCCTGCAGCTCGGGTCCCGCCTTGTCGGGGCAGAGCTTCCTCGCGTACCTCAGGGCGCACTGGTGCAGCGCTACGACCTCCTTCCCGCTAAACGTCATCCGCCGGTTTTCTCCCCCACCTCTTCTCCCTCTCCAGGGCGCACGAGATGCACAGGTGACCCCTGCCGACGGTCACGTCCGACACCCCCACGGCCTCCGCCAGCTCGCGCTTGAAGACCATGGGCTTGCCGCACATGTCGCATATGCCGGACGGTATCCACTCCAGCCTTCCTCCCCTCCTGAACCAGAACCTAGTGTCCCCGCCGCAGGAGACGAAGAGGGCATCGCCGTACGCCTCCGCGTGCAGCCTGACGGGGACTTTCGCGACCTTCCTAGGGACGGAAATCCTCCAGCTGTTGGGTCCCGTCTTCACCGCCACCATCCCAGACTCCGCCACCAGGTCCTGCCTGACCTCCGCCTCCCAAGTTTTTAGCTTGAAGCGGAGCGTCTTCGTGTAGACCCTCCTCTCGACGACGAACCCTCCTCTCACTCTCCTGACAAAGACCGCCCTCACAGGGGAGCTGGTTTTGATTGCCGAGAGGTCGAGGGGCTTCCCGCTCTCCTCGAACAGCCCTTCCCTCTCCGGCGGCTCGATGCCCCGCTGTATCAGCTCCCCCTCATCCACCAGCGACCTCGACTCCACCGACCAGCTCCAGGTTTCCTGCCTCATATCCACTTGCTGAGGTCTAGCTGGTTCTGCCTCGGGACGAGCCTGGAGAGCATGTCGTCAATCAGCGCGATGTAGTGCTCCCTGGCGCGCGGCGATATCGAGACACCCTGCCCGGGGAGGACGGGCTTCACGACCTGACCCTCGGGACCGATGTCCGCGATTACATAGTCAGCCGTTCCGGCACAGCTGTAGCCCATCTTCTCGAGCTCTCTCGCCACCTTCGCCGTGGGGCAGTTCGGGTTCTTGTACTCCTCTGGGTCCCTCAGCCCGCTGCGGATGACGAGCTCCGCGTCCATCTCCCCCGCGCGTATCCTCTGGACGAGGCTGTCCCTATATCTCCAGACCTCGGAGAAGATGTCCTCCTTCCTGCCCTCCTTCAGCAGCGCCCGCATGAGCTCGAAGACCTCCCTCTGGATTCTCTGGAGTATCTTCGGTGCGTTCCTCCTGACCGCCTCGAAGCCCTTTATCACGAGCTGAGAGCCGTCTTCGGGGAAGAGTACATACCTCTTCTTCTGACCCTCCCACGGATAGAAGACCCCCAAGTACCTGCCCTGAAACGTCAGCTCTAGGCAGTAGTGGGGCAGTGAACCGTACTTTGCTTCAAGCCTCTCCCGGAGCTTCCTGTTGAACTCCTCGAGATTCAGCTCACGGGCCAAATGTAAACTGTCGGTGTCTCCATATAGATAATCTGGACACATCTCCATCACCGTCTTGATTATCGCCTGCCCCGTCTTCGTCACGCTCTCAGCCAGCTCCTTGCGGTAGTAGCGGGAGCCGGAGAAACCGAGCACCCCGTAGAAGCTGTTTGAGCAGACCTTCAGTGCCGCCTGCCTGGTGTTCAGCCCCATCTCCTTCGCCCTCCTCCTCAGCATCATCAGCCGCTCGAGGATGGTGGCGAAGACGGACTTCGGCTCCGAGGCAAAGGACAGGACCTCGCTCTGGAGCTCCCCACCTACCGTCTCAAGCCCCATGTTCCAGGTGACGATTATCGAGGGGTACAGCTGCCTGAAGTCGTAGACGAAGCACGGGCTGTGGATGCCGCGCTTCGGCGTCGCCACGTACGCCCCCTCCTTCTCCTCCGGCTCCGCCTCCTCGCTCGCCGTCGGCATCACGAGCCTCGGCTCCCTCCTCTGGCACTCCCTCAGCACGAGCGTGTCGACGATGATGTACATGCTGTGCGAGTCGGAGTAGCTCACCCCCGCGATGTTGCTGACCTGTATGAAAGTCTCGACCAGCTGCAGCTCCTTCTCGAGTTCCTTGAGGGCTACCACGTCGGCGAGGTTGTACTCCCTCAGCCTGTCCCTGTCCTCCCTGAACCACCTAGTTATTTCCGCCGCCCTCATCGCGGGCTTGTTCAGCGGCTTGCCAAGCACCCGCTCGCAGAGGTAGTCCAAGGAGCCCGGGTCCCCGAGATTCGCCTTGCGATACATGACCGCGAAGTCGCCCCAGTTGGTCAGCCTGTGGTCGAACTTCACGCCGATTTTCCTCGCCCTCGCGACGAGGTAGGGAAGGTCCCACCCCTGCCCGCCGAGCCGGTAGCCACTGTTGAAGCCGACGAGGAAGTCGTACCTCCTCACCTCCTCCTTGAACCTCTCGAAGACCTCTCGCTCGTCGTCCGAGCAGAAGAAGTCCTCTCTGCCCCTGTCGTCGGCAATGGCGTAGGAAATCACGGAACCGGTCGGGTTTGAGGGTTCGGGAAAGCCCTCCTTCGCCTCGACCTCGATGTCGTAGAAGGCGAACCTCGGCTCGGCGGAGAAGGTCAGCTGGCGGTCGATGGCGAAGCGCCGCGTGTACGGCAGGTCCGCCTCCCCCGTAGTTCTGTACTTTGCCCTCAGGAGGGGGATGTCGTTGGGAACCTCAGCAGAGACCTTTGACATCTCCCTGCCGTCGATGTATACGCCGTCGCATCCCCCGCCGACCTCTCGCCTGTCGGCGAAGAAGTAGGGCGGGAAGCCCTCAAGCGTGACCCATCTCCCGCCCGCTGTCTTCACCTCGACGCCCACCCCTGAATCCAGCCTAACCCAGCGCGAGATAACTAATAACTCCTCCTTCACGCTCCCCTCCGAGTCTATCTTCGCTTTATCCCCTTTTGGCTACCCGCCAGTTCGCAGTCCTCCTGACAGGAGGTGCAGAGCCTAGACCCCGCGTTGATGCAAATTTCGTGCGTCCTGACGTTCGGCTTTAGCACGAAATACGAGACGGGAACCTTCCTGAATCCCAGCCTAGCCCAGTCAAGCAGTATGGTCCTCACGACCTCGCTTTCGGTCATACCGAGACGTCCGATTTCTGCCCTGACCATCTCCGCCACCCACGGCTCGACGAACACCCTCATCTCCTCCTTCCTGACTTTTTCCGCCATCTAACTTGCTGTTTACTGACATAAAAGGTTGTGGTTTTAATCCCGTCGCACAGTTCCAGATGGAACCGGTGAAGCCCTTCAGCGTACTAGAACGCTCGCTGGGCTCGAATGTCATCGTTGGACTTAAGGACGGCGAGAGAATCAGGGGCAGGTTGCTGGGCTTCGACACTCAGGTCAACGTCGTCCTAGAGGATGCCGAGTTCGTGAACAACGGCTCTTCGAAGTTCAAGACGCTGGTGGTGAGGGGGAGCAACATCGTGTTCATCTCCCCGTGAACCCAGAATCAGCGGTAGCGTCGAAGTTTTCATTTCACTGGCTCGATTCCAGCGTCGCAGAGCCTGAATCTGGCGTACCTGCCCTGCGCGACCGTCCTGCTCTTCCAGACCTTGGCGACACGGACGGGCTGGTACTCGGAGGGTGCGGTTATCTCCCAAATCTGCTTCGCAATGAAGCCGAACGTCCTTCCCCCGATGAACGGCTGGTCGGGGGTCTCGGGCGGTAGCTCAGGCTCCTCTCCTTTCTTCTTCGCCTCCTTCTCCGCCTTTCTCCTTTCGTGCTCTTTGAATGCCTTCCCCAGCGGGGACCTGCTCCAGGTAGTGACGAAGACGGGAATGTCGTAGACCA
>Ga0272445_1003271_pt1 | contig 10224 bp, 4 predicted proteins | sample YNPCB0031_FD_194404 | JGI IMG/M metagenome (GOLD analysis project Ga0272445, IMG submission 194404) | Hot spring sediment microbial communities from Yellowstone National Park, WY, United States - YNP-CB-003-1 | ecosystem: Environmental > Aquatic > Thermal springs > Hot (42-90C) > Sediment... | reverse complement strand
TAATAAATTAAATATCTCTCCTTAGGTATACAGTCTATTATCATAAGTATTTTTCGTATAGATCTATTATTGCTAGAACAATTGTTTACTTCTCTCTTTATTTATCTTACTGAATAATTCCATTAAGTACTTGATCTTCTTTCATAAATCTTTGGCTCAAAAGCTATAACTATTAAAAATGATATTACTAGCGATATTAATCCTATTAAGCTTGAAATTGTAGTGTATATAGAACCTAAGTATATTGGAGTAAAAGATATGCTACTTGCTTTAAATATTGAGGCATAGCCTAAAGCTAAAGCTATAGGACGATTATTTCCAAGCTTCCAATGTTTTCCATTAGATACGTTATAGAGAATATAAGTTTTTGGTACATTATTTTCTGGCTTTATATATCTGATTTTTATATAATCTATGAAGATTGTTCCACTTAATGTTTTGAATTCTATTCTTAGATTGTCATTTCTTGTTAAATTTACTTCACTAACCTTAAGTACTTCTTCTAATGGGCCTTTAATTATTACATTTCTTTCTAAACTATTAAGCCTAAAATAAACTAATCCATCTTTTTTTGAGAATATTTTCATATAAACTTCGTATACACCGGATCCGAATGAAGGTATATTGACTTCGAATCTATTATAGCTAGTGGCCATACCATTAGAAAGATTTGGAGAGTGCATTTGTTCTATTTTCTCGCCAGTTAGATCGGAGTCTTCAAAATAAACTACAACTTCATTTGCATTAATAATGTCAGCATCGAATTTAACTAAATATAGATTGCTTAAAGCTAGTTCGCAATCACCCTTTTTAATTATTTTAACATTCAGCTTTCGATCATCTATTATACTATCCCCAAGATAAGCTATTTTATAAACATATGTTGAATTACAGTTGATAATGTATCTTTTATCCATGATCCATACTTCAAGTAAGCAATCCTTGCTTTTATCCAATGTAAGGTATGATAGATAAATACTATAATGTCCTGGATTAATTGATTCTGTCAAGCTTAATTCGCTTTCACCTTTACATATTATGAATCCATTCTCAGCAAATGAGTATATCCCATCTTTTAGATACCAGAGAAGCCCTCCTGAAACCCATCTATTTGAATAAATTGTTGATGCAGAAGCATATTTTGTTAAGCTAATTATTTTCAAATTTGATGAATTTCGTGCTAATTCAAGAAATCGCCCATCTATTAAGACTCTTCTTACTTCAATTGGCTCTATAAGATCCTCGATAAAAACTGGCGGATATTTATCTAATTGGTATTCATCGCTTAATGCTGTTAATAACGTTCTTCTATCTCCATATATTAAGGTAAAGTCATCGATTTTTTGAAGAATACTTGGCGAATCTTCTAATGAATATATTTCATAGTCACCCTTTTGCCAAATCTTCCTAAACCCACTCAATATTTCCTTTGAGGGTTTTATTTTTACTAAGAATTTCAAGTCATCCCTAAGACATGGCAAGCTTGCATCATGCCTAATTAGAATATATTTAGCTGAAAGGAGTTTCATTAAACCCTTTAGATTATTTGTATAGTTTCCTGCTATTGAAGTGTAAACCCATCTAACAAAATCTGCTGATCTAGATATATCCTCATCTCCTTTAACTTCGATTGTTGGGACTTCTTGAAGAGAGATTATTGGATCTAAGAACCATATCTTTTGCCATGAATATCTCGTAGCCCAATTAGCTGGTGGAATGGAAAGTAATCTATAATTATCATCTAATGATCCTAACTCTTTAAAGAGTTCTTTAAAGTCTTCATTTAGAGTTGTACAACCAACTTTGTCAAGTACATAAATATTCCATTGAATGAAGAATACTAATAGGATGCATACAATCATTAATATTGAAACTATTTTTGATTTTTGATCTTTAAATATTTGATTAGCTCTATCTGTTAAATATGCAGAAAGATATGCTATTCCTAAAGCAATGAAATATTGAAATTTTGATGAATCTCTAAAGATCCAGAATCCTGGGATATGAATGAAAAGCATAGAGTATAATGAATAAAACTCTTTTAATCCACCACAGGATAAGATTAAACCAATGAAAGCTAATGTCAAAAAACCTAATAACAATCTTTCTTTAAATTCTTCTTTAATTGGGCGTTTATAACCTATCTTTTTAAAAGCTAATGCTAATGGTATTAAAATTAATACAATCTCTAGGAAATGATTTTCGATTACTTGAACTATACTTAATCCTGAATATGATTCCTCAACTCTAACTAAATTATATGATGATGCTTCAAATTCTAGCCTAATTGCAATTGGGATCCATAGAGCTAGGATAGCTAAGTAATGAGGAATTGCTATACATATAAAATTCTTAATTTTATTTTTATAGTTTTTATCTAAAAGTTTAGTAAATATTATTATTGGTAAGGAAGCTATAGCTAGCATATAGGATATATGTGGATTTAAGTAAGCTAGACTTCCAATTAGGGCTCCGGCTAAAAACCCTTCTTTAATAGAATTTCTTTTTAAAGATCTAAATAAAATAACTATTGGGATTGTTGATAATGCATTTGCAAGAATTATTGTGTTATGTCCATGAATGAATCTTGCTTGAAGAAATGGACTTAAGGTGAACGCTATTCCTCCAAGAATACAAGCTATCCAATTAAGCTTTATATAACGTAAAGCCATAGCAAAACCTAAGCATGAAAAGGCTACTATAAAGAGTATGTAAAATTTATGAGCTAGATCTAAAGCTCCTTGGAAAACGATTGAAAATAGTATAAGCCCTAAGTTATAGATAGCATTTGATGGTAAAACTTGAGGATAGCCTAAGTTTGAATATGGATCCCATGGATAATTAAATGGTCTAAAAAGTTGATGGTAGCTCCAAATAGGTGATAAATCATGGAAAGCTGGATATCCTGGCTCGAATAATATTGGATGAAGAATTACTATGGCTATGATTATTGATGTTCCACAAGTTATTATTAATTTTTTAATAAACATTTTTAATAGCACTTTAAGATCCTATAGATTAAGCCTATAGATTTTATGATTAATAATGATAATAATGTAAACTTCAAAGATACTCCCTTACTTGATCTTAATGCTTCTATTAAAATTAAAAGTATTTTAGAATACTTTTTTAGAATATTCTTAATACCTATAACTTTGATAGATTGGGGAATTGATTCAGCATAAATAGTCCATTTCTTAAAATAATCTATTAGATTATCTAGCTCTAAATGTATTAATGGATTTTTCATCCAAGCTATCTTTAATTTAGCCTTTACAGCTCTGATATATAGCTCATAATCCTCAAGGAGTGTTAATTCGCTTCTAAAGAAACCTATTTTCTCCAATGCTTTTTTAGAATATAATCTTGGAAAGCATGAACTAGTTCGATCAATCTTCTGAATTGTTTGCTTCCATATTGCTGAAGCTTTTCCCCAAATTGTTAAGCCAATAAATTTTTCAGGAATTATTGCTGCATCAAAACCCTGCTTCATGATTTTTGTTAACTCTAATAGTAAAGGTTTTGTTATATATTGATCCGAATCTAGAAAAAAAACATATTCCCCTTTTGAAGCAATGACTCCTAGATTTCTAGCTAAAGATCTATTACTTTTAGTTTGTATACATTTTAATTCTTTTACTTGTTTTTCATTAATATCTCCTACTAGGATTACTTCAAGCTTTATTGAATTAAGCTCTTTAAGTTTTTTTAACCATAATTTACTTGGTGTTTTCGTTATTGGTACTATTATTGATAGCATTTTCAAGGCTTAACCACTTTTAATTCAATTAATTTTTGTAATGCTATCGATAGAATTAGACTATTTGTTTTATCTGTAAGGATTTTTATTGGTGTTCCATCTTCAAAAATCCCTTCATAAAATCCATTGTCTGTTATTGTTAATATTAAGACCTTTTCTATTAAAAGCTTACTGTAATCTGATTCTTCATATGCATAGATCCCTAGTGCTACTTTTGTGAATGCTACTTCTGGTATATTTATGATTTTTCCTTCATGATCTGTTATTATCCATGTTCCATGTCCATTTGCTACAATCCATTCATAGATATAGTATGGTTGATTATCTATAGCTCCCTCACTAAAAGCTGATAATCGACTTGTTTCTTTAAACCTGAGTTTAGATACTTGAATAAGCTTTTCTAAAAATTCTTTTGCTCTTGTATTATTTAACTCATATACTTCTAAAAGAATAGGCTCATAAGTTATCCAACTTTTAGGCAAGCTAATTCCATAAGACTTTATTTCTTCCATTCTCTCAATCATTTCATAGAACTTAATTTTCTCGATTATATGCGAATAATTTGCTAGCTTAAATTTCTGAAAACCTATTGCAATATAATGAGCATATGCTCCACTTGTTGTTTTCCATGCTTTTTGATCACTAGCAATCTTTTCGATACCATTTCTTTGAATAATTTTAATAACTCTTTCCTCATAAATTGGTTCAAATTTCCTTAATGAATCTAATGCTAAGAGTAGCTTTCCAGCATCACTTGGATTTGATTCTATATCTATTGCAGGCTCACCAATATCTGAATCATAGTAAAGATAAGGTATACCTTTTGGAGAAAGCTTTCTAGTTTCTAAAAATTGTAGGATTTTCTCAATTCTCATTTTAAATTCATTTTCATCAATTAGATTGAGTTTTCTTGCTGAAATTATAGCTGATATATATGCTGCTAGATCCCAATCTGTTGCCCTATGCCACCATTGGTTTGCATAATTTAATCCAGCATTAATGCTAATTCCAACTCCTGGCTTAAAGTAATTCCAAGCAGTCTTTGCTATATTTAGCCAAAAATTGATTTCTTTTTCTTTAAATCCCTTAGATATATCATAAACTACTATCTTTTGATTCTCTCTAGTAATTGTTTCGATTATTATACTATCTTTAGCAAATTCTTCTATTATTGGATCATAGAACCAATCTTTCCCACCTATAATGTATCTTACAATATATGACCCATTTTGCATTTTTAAATTGCTTAATTCTGGTTTTGAGTAATTCATTAATGGAGGTATACTATAAATTTTGGCTGATTTTAAGTAAATTCTAGCTAAATGTGGAGCATAATTTACTGTTACTATCTTTGCATCCTCAAGTTTCTTAAAAGCTTCTCTTAGAGCTGATCCCCAACCTAAATCGCTATCAGAAAGATAAGGAACTGGTTGAGGTGACCATGGATTTAAGTATGAGATTAAATATGGAAAAGATGAAACTAAAGTTAGAATGTTAATTATTATTAATGGTATTACTAAAATAATGAATACTTTTTGATTTTTTATAATGATTTTCTGAATTCTTCTTAAGCTATCTAAGCCAATTGGATAAATTAAGCTTATTGAATAAAGATGATATCTTATTCCAACATATGGTAAAATTCCTCTTGGTATAGACCAGATTAATGCTCCTAAAATTAGGATTGGAGTCTCTCCAAGTATTGGAGCTATTATAGCAAAAGGTATTAGAATTATTAATGTTAGAGGAAACTTATAAAGTATTTCAGCTAAGATTGCTGGATACGTGTTTAAGATAGATATAGTAGAATAATGGGCGAATAAATTATCTAGTTTATTTATTGAAAAAAGCCATGCCATCCATCCAAGAAGCGTTATTCCTGCAATAATTATGTAGAATAGTAGATCTTTAAAGATAATTTTGAAAGATTTGCATTTTAAAGATCCAGTTAATGCTAGAATTGGTATTAATAATATTCCATCTAATCTTGTTAGTATTGCTAAACTTAAGACTATTGATGCTAGAAAGCGCTTTCTTCTTAAGGCTAAATAAGTAGAGAAAAGAGCTAGAGTTGTTAATAAAGCATCCATAGTCGCCAATCTAGAATATCCTATTAAGTTTATATCTAAAATTATCAAGATTGATGAAAATATTGCTATTAAATTGCCATAAAGCATTTTAGCTATTAAGTATACTAAGAATGGTATGAAAGAATTTATAAGAGCTACTGGAATTCTAATGAATTCTTCAGAAAAATTGCTAGTAGCAAATAGCGATAGGAGTATCTTTAAAAGAGGTGGATGCTCAATATTTACTCCTTTAAATAAAGTATCGAAGATATTTCTGGAATAAGTAGCATATAGAACCTCATCCCAAACAAACCCTATTGAGCCTAATTGATAAAGTCTAGTAGCTAAAGATGCTATTAAGATTAAAATATAAGTTAATGCTTTACTATTTCTTGAAAGCATCAATAATCATTAAAACTAAACTTGTCATAAATGTTATTAATGGCATAACTCCCCATAATATTGATGTTATTTCTAAATTTTCATTTTGTTTTTTTAGCTCTATAGAATTAATATTTTCATTTATCCATATTGATGCATCATAAATCTGATTATTTTGCTTATATCCATAAGCTTTCAATATTGCTGAATATACATTATCATGCTCTCTAACTATAATGTATTTTAATCCATAAAAATCCGCTTTTGAGAGAATTGCATTTAAAATTTTCAATCCATTACTCCAATGGATTATTGAATCAAGAGATTCTATTCCACTTTGGGTAAGTAATGGATCGCTCCTAGCAGTAGGATAGAAACCATCTATGGTTTTAGCATTTGATAGAATCGAGATTATAGATGCTTTTGTAGAAAATCCTAGAGTTAAGTATCTATAGCTATCTCCGCAATTTTGATCAAGAAATTTAGCTACTGCTTGTATACATTTATCTTCAGGAATTGAGAAGGGAAGATATGTTGGCTTATAACCATACATTATAGTTCTTGTTCTAAGATAAAGTATTGCTGATACTGCTATTATTCCTATTAATGCTATCAAGAGTATCAGGGTCCATGGTATAGAAAATTTTCTAGGATTTGACATTATAGCTTTTGAGAAAGTAATAATAGCTAGTGGAGTAGCCCAGAAAGCGAATCTCTCATAAGTTAGCCACTTAGAATATCCTTGAAATATGATTTGTGGTAATGGTGTTGATAAACCCATTGATAAAAATGTTAAGAAAATTGCTGCTGAAATTAATGGTATTAATGTTTTTGTCTTTTTACCCTTGATTATCATAATGATTATTGATAGTATTACTAGACTATAAGTTGTAAAGCTATAGCATACTGTAAGGTTAAGATAGCCTGAGTTGAATGGATATCTGGACCAATGAGGTATCTCTGTTTGAATTGGCGCATTTAATGTAAATTCGATAAATGGATAAATCCCTATGGAAAAGAGAACTATTAGAAATAGGAGTCGAAAAACTTCTTTAAGGATTTTCTTATAGATGGCTCTATGGTTTAGACATGTTTGAATAATTGTTGTAGCATAGAGTATTGGTAAGAAGATCATCGATGTTAAATGATGGGAGTATATCGAGGCTGATGCTAATAAACTTGAGATTACTAGCTTTATATAATTATGATTTTTAATATATTCTATAAAAAAAGTTGATGATAGGAATGCTAAAGCTGTTGAGAAAATTGTTGTTAAATGACCATAGAAAAGGAAACTTATCATAGTTGCCGGAGTTAGAATAGTTGCTATAGATGCTAAAATGCTAATATTATATTCTAGAAAGAGTTTGCCATATCGAGCTAAAGCATAAGCATAGAAAATTATGGATATTGAAGAGATTAGAGCATAACATAATGTAGGTTCTCTTAATATCAATTCGAAAAGAGCTAATAATTGATGGATTAATGGAGGATAACTAGCTACATTGAAGCCATTATACCATCTATAATCCCAGAAGCTAAACCATGATTTAGCGTAATGGTCTCCGAAGAACATATGTATTGGAGCATCATATCCTGATACTCCAATATAGAGTGCAAGTGGGAATGCTAATAGAATTAGTATGAGTAGCCAAAGATTTTGTAGGAATTTGTTATGTAAAGTTTCCAATAACCTCAACTTCTTCATCTTTATAAACAACAATTTTCATCACCTTTGGTTGTTGATTATATTCTAAAACTGGTGAGAAATATATATAATAAGTTCCTGGTTTTACTGGAAGATAATCTAATCCCCATACGGCTACGGGTGTTCCATTTAAATAAATTACTGAAGGAACTGCTGGTTTAGTCCTTACTACAAGCAATCCAGCTTTAATATAGTAACCTACAGCTATCGTAACTTTCTTTGGTTCGACCTTAACTATTGCTTCTTTCGGAGTTACATAGTATGGTACATCTCCAAATCTTATTATATATTTTCCTGGTTTTACTGGTAAGTAATCAAGACCCCATGGATCAACTGGAGTTCCATTCACATATAATGTTGCTGGAACTGGTGGATTAGTTTCTATTACAAGTAAACCTGCTAAAGTATAATTTCCTACAACTTTAGTTACTTCTCCTGGTTTTACTTCTACTACTACATCTGATGGAGTAACATAATAATCGCATAAAGGTAATCCTACATCTCCAAATCTTATTATATATTTTCCTGGTTTTACTGGAAGATAATCTAATCCCCAAGGATCAACAGGTGTTCCATTAACGTATAGCGTTGCTGGAACTGGTGGATTAGTTTCTATTTTTAGTAATCCTAAATTTTCATCTTTTTGATATACTTTCCCCGGTTTTTCAGTGAAGTTTCCTATAATGGTTACTATTTCATCTGCTTTAACTTCTACAAGAATCGGTGTTTGCGTTTCGTATCCATCAACATCTCCGAAGCTTATAAGGTATTTTCCTGGTTTTACTGGAAGATAATCTAATCCCCATACGGCTACGGGTGTTCCATTTAAATAAATTACTGAAGGAACTGCTGGTTTAGTCCTTACTACAAGCAATCCAGCTTTAATGTAATGTCCTACGACTATTGTTACACTTTTAGGACTAACTTCAACTATTTGGTCAGGAGGAGTAACATAGTATGGTACATCTCCAAATCTTATTATATATTTTCCTGGTTTTACTGGAAGATAATCTAATCCCCAAGCAGCAATTGGAGTTCCATTCACATATAATGTTGCTGGTACTGGCGGATCTGTTTTTATTACAAGTAAACCTGCAAGCTTATATTCTCCTTTAACAATTTTGATTTCATCCATTGATATTTGGATCTCTTGATCTAGAGGAGTTACATAAAAATCGCAGAAAGGTGGATGACCTACATCTCCGAATTTTATGTGATGTATTCCTGTGAATATTGGTAAATAATCTAATCCCCATGGATCTCTTGGAATTCCATTAACGTATAGCGTTGCTGGAACTGGTGGATTAGTTTCTATTTTTAAGAGCCCTTTTTCTATTGCATATCTTGCTGCTTCTATAACTAAACCATTGGTTCTATCAATTATTGGTTGTACTACTCTGCCATTTAGGTCAATACCTTCCATGAAACCACATGCGTAATCTTTATATGGATCGTTTGGATTTTTTTGATAATATTCTTCAAAAGCTTGGAATATTTTATTTAATAGCTTTAAAGTATAGTTTGATGGATAAATTGCATGAAAACTTATTGCGACTTTTAGATAACTTATTGGAGAAATATTTACTATTGTTCCATTAGGTATAGTTATGATCCATTTTTTTCCGTCAGAAGTGATTATCCACTCATAGACATAGCTTATTGGATCATTTAATCCTGTGTTTCCCTCACTGAAAGCTAATAGTTCGCCTGTTCTATTATATCGATTATAATGTGCTAGATACGTATTGAATAATAGATGTTCTATTATTTGATCATAATCTGTTTCAAAATATAAATGAATTATTGGCTCCATGGTTAAGTGCATCTTAGGTAAATCTATATCCTCAATTAGAATATGCTCTGACGAGTTTAGGACTTCTTTAAAGCCTTCTAGTACTCTTTTTACAGGTTCATATCTATCGAATCCAAAATACTTGAATCCTAGTGCAGCATAATAATAATATGGGCTTGGACTACCCCATTTATTAGAAATGGCTATTGCTGTATAATTCGTTCTAATATAAACAATGTATTTTATATCCTCTATATATTCTTGCCTTTGGATCGATAGTTTATACAAAGCGACAAGAAGCCTTCCTGCATCAGATGGGTTTGTTGGAGTTGTTCCCCATGGTTCGCCATTTGTAGAGTCGTACCACAAATATGGTATTCCATTATCCGTTAGCTTTCTATTTTTAAGAAAACTTATTATCTTATTTAATCTATAAGTTGAACCCCATTCTCCATCCCTTGAAACTAAACCTAGTTTTTCTGCATCAAGTATTGCTAAAATATATGTTCCTAAA
>Ga0272445_1003267_pt1 | contig 10228 bp, 22 predicted proteins | sample YNPCB0031_FD_194404 | JGI IMG/M metagenome (GOLD analysis project Ga0272445, IMG submission 194404) | Hot spring sediment microbial communities from Yellowstone National Park, WY, United States - YNP-CB-003-1 | ecosystem: Environmental > Aquatic > Thermal springs > Hot (42-90C) > Sediment... | reverse complement strand
TAAATGGACTACAATCCATTTTCAGCGGTCAACCCATACGGAACCCTTCAAGGCTTGCGAAAACAGCCCATAAGCCATTCTCGCAAGCCTCAGAGCCATATCAGAGCGCGCCTAATGCCCGTCCCCACCGATTGATACCGTGCAATTGGTTGCGCGGCAAGGTGTCTGTAATCTTATCCGCCAGATCGTCTAGCCTCTTAAGCAATGCCTTATGGGCGTCCCTGAAAGGCTTGCAATCATGCCAATACTTGGAATCTGAATTGCTCCAACGATCGGGATAGTCCTTATCTTTCGGATAGTTAGGATTATTCAGATCTCTTGGAATATCGAAGTCTGCGCACATAGGCATGCAATGGTGCGCACTAATCGGTGAGGCTTGAAAAGCCACCATACGCCACAAATACGCTGCCTTGCAGGAATCCAGATCTTCGCGACTATGCTTGGGTTTAGCGACTCGCAAGGCTCCCTTGTTTTTCCCTTGTGTCGAGATAATCCGTTCAAAGAGGCTAAACTCTTCTGCCGTCAATGTGAGTTTCAGCAATTCATTGTTAAACGTTGGCATCATGTAATCACGCATTTGTCTTACCCTGTTTTGTTTGTGCGTTGCGTCCTAATTGTCATACTCAACCGATCAATTTTGGGTTAAAATTCTGAGAGTATTTCTCCCAAACTTATACCAACTTTTTACGGACCTTCGAGATCTTGCAAGAATTTCGTGGTAAAACCTGCTATCAGGAATGACAGATCAATCCCATGGTCTAATCTTGCCATGGCTAAGCCTAAAACCGTCCTAAACGGCAATAGCGGCTAACAGAGAATGGAGCCTAAGTTATTACCTAAACTCCCATAGCTCTGTTAGTTGTCAATTCTGCTATCTCAAACACTACCCTTCAAAACCTTGCAACCTTCGGTAATGTGAATAGCCTTATAGCCCTGTGAGTCGTCACGTTCCATGGGGTATCGGCAGACTTCCCAAGTAAGCCCCGCTTTAGGCTTAATCTCAGAAAGCTTTTTATCCACTAAAAGCTGTAATGCCGTATCGTTAAGGTGAAAAGCGTTTTGCGTGGTTTCAAACAATTCAAAGGCTTCAAACTTTGCCTTGCGATTGCGTCCGAAAATTCCCTTAACAAACAATGAATAATGAAAAGCGTTAGGTGTACTCATGATTTTTTCTTTTGTTTCTTTGCGTCCTAATTGTCATACACTGCAAAATAAATTTGGGTTAGAAATTCTGAGAGTATTTTAATACTTTTGCGTTTATGGCTTGATAAAATCCTTGCAAAAATACGGCAGCCGACAATGGATCCGTAAAAAACCCGTAATTTATCGAAACGCCGTTAGGGCTAAGATACCGCAATTCCGCGCCTTGCTCCCATGATCCATGGAATGCCAGGCTTACGCCACTCGCACTAATTTTTTCAAGATAGAAGCTAATCAAGTTTTCCATGTAATTTCTTTTGTTTCTTTGCGTCCTAATTGTCATACACTGCAAAATAAATTTGGGTTAGAAATTCTGAGAGTATTTATCCCTTATTAAAACCAAGAATTTCGTAAATTTCCTGATAAGCCTTTCCAACCCGTTCATTGTTTAAATCTTGAATTCCTGTTAATTGCGCGATCTTGTCTGCCCACAAAACAGATACGCAATGGTTGTTGGTTGCATCGGTGCCTTGCGTATGCTGGCGCAAATCAACGATTGCCTTAGCAAAACTAAGCACAACGCCAGAAAGATTGCAGGCATTTTGAACGTCGTAGGCGTCCTTTGCCAATTCATAAATTGTCTTAGCCATTGTCATAACCTTTGTTAGAGCGCGTCGTTAGTGGCGCGTCTGTTAGTTCATACACTGTAGTTTTGTTTGTGGTTAGAAATTCTTAGAGTTTTATTCCCATAGGATAAGCGTTATGCCAGTTAGGATCGTCTTGCTTGACTGGCGCTTTTTTCACGGAATAAAACACTTTCCGGCTTTCATCGGGAAATACGTTCTTGCTGGTATCCTGATTAAAACATTCTATACCAGGTTTCTCGCCTTCCGGGACTTCATCGGGAGCCAAGAAATTAAAACCATTGTAATTATCCGTCTTATGCAGGACTTCTTCGAGTAGGGAATTCCAGCCTTTGCGGACTTCCGGGCTACACGTACTATGCTTGTTTCTACGATTTACAATGTCGATAAGATCTTGAACCTTGATTGTTTTTTTGGAAGCCATTTTTCTATGCCTTTCTTGTGCGATGCTCAATTGCGCCGCTAATATGTCATACACTGCAATTTCAGATCGGGTTAAAATTCTCAGAATTTTTTTAAATCTCTTCGCCTTGTTTCAACGCTTTAATTGAATTCACGACATACTTACGAATTTCGTCAAGCGTAACTTCATCATCGTCCATTTCTGGCTCGTCCAAAATAAGCTTGATTGTTTCTAAAACCTGCAAAGCTAACTCATTCATGTTTAATCTCCTAAGCGTCATACACTGCAATTTAAAATCGGGCTAAAAATTCTTAGGGTTATTTAACTCGCTGCCATAATCCGCGCCCATAAGCTTCAAAAGACTTACCAGCATCCGGCCCGTTAACCCATACAAAACGCCAAATCTGATATTGATCAAAATTACTGCCTTTCCCTATAACCTTCACAGGAATAAGGTAACCCAAATCAGGATGCGTGGTGTACGCTTCCACGCCAATTTCAATCGGCATAGGCTCCCAACCATCTTCGCCAGCATAGGCAATTTCGTTTCTTTTAATCATGCTTCACTACCTTGTTATGCACCATCGGTGCGTCTGCTATGTCATACACTCGCCACCGAATTTTGGTTAAAGAAATTCTAGGAATTTTTAAACTGCTTAATCAGATTACCGATGTTTTCGCGAATATCAGAAGCTTTCACGCCTTGCTTGAATTCATCCTTAGTCACAGTTTCCGCATAAGCAGCGTTAAGCCCTGCAAACATGCCTTGCTTGAGCCCTTCACGCATACCATCCTTAAATGCGTCTAAAAAATCCGCAATTTGCGATGCGGTCTTAGCCCGTGGTCCTACATAATGACCATTCCGCGTAACCCGATAAATCCTGCCATCGCCAGGGTTGTTAGTCTGCAATTCCCAACTATCGCCAGTAAGCCGGGAGATCTCTTCTGTCAAAGAATATAAATCGTTCAAAGATATGCGAGCCATGATTGTTACCCTTGTTTGCAGCGCTCAATTGCGCTTGCCTTGTATCGGTCATAAACCGATCGCTGTCAAGATGGTTAAGTTTTTAACATTTATCTTGTGGATCGACCTCAATTATAAAAACCATGTTAGCCTCGTTTTCCCCGTCGTGCCATTCATTGCGATAGGCTGCGTCTACCGTATGGTATAAAAGGCCGTCATATGTAACTCGAATTTCGTCATTTTCGTTAACGCTACTATCCTGCAATGCCTTGATAAGATCTTTAACCTTCATAAATAAACTCCTGTTTCGTTGACTTAGTGTCATACACTCGCGTTTTAAATTTGGTTAAGTTTTTAGCAGCGTCTGAAAACATGGATATTCCCTGTTTCCTCGTCTTGCGTGTAACCATAATCATACGTAAACATATCCCTTGCCACGCCTTCCCAGTTTATGTTGTATTTGATGAAATTCGGGATATTATTGAGATCGCCCATATCATCGCAATACTGTTCTGCGAAGCTTTCCTCGGAATCATGTTCTCCACAATAATTCTGGTCTATATAGCTTTCCACGCAATCCACGTCGTTTGTGCAGTCATAGGCAAAGGAGACGGCAGCAGCCGGGAATTTCTCGATTAGCTTGGCAAGCTTGCAAACCGTATCGAATGGCTCATACTCTCCGATCTTAATTCCACCAAAGCCTTCATAATCATGAATTGCCCACTCTTCGGCATATTCTTGATCAGTCTCCTTAAGCATAAGATCAACCTTGGCTTGCACGTCTTCCACGGTATCGTGATCGTCCAGATTGATCCACACTCCATGGAGATTGCCGGCATTGTAATCACTGAGAGAAGCTACATAAATTCTTGCCATTTTGTTTTGTCCTGTTTCGTTGCGTCTGTATTGTCATAAACGCTTGCGTTAATCTTGGTTAGAAATTTTCTCGTTTACATGAGCCGATTTATTGTTATATTTATGCGGTCCACAAGATCGTAAAAATCCGCATACCGCCAGGAATACCAGGGATATTGTCGCAGCCGTGTTTCTCATATGATAATGACACGTCCGGCAAGCAGCAGTTCAGCCAAGCCATAAACCTTGTTTTTCTCGCAAGACTCGCAAGCATATCCGCGTGCGTCCGGCTCGCAACCATAGGCTTGTTCACCACAAGCAATACAGAAGCCTACCGATTCATTATCCATTTCCTGGTATTCCGCTTCAGTCATTTCAAACATATAAACTTCGATAACCTTGTCATTCTTGGTTTTCGTTGATACTTGTATGCGCATTGTTTTGCTTCCCTGTTTGTTGCGTCGTTATTGAACCGAAATTTCGTAAATGGTATATTCACCGTCAGAATTATTCAGTTCTGAAAGGCGATCTTCCGCTTTCTCTTTTGCGTCATAAACTGCAATCGGCATGCCGTCAGGATTGAAAACTAAAACATAAACCTTATTCATAAATTCTCCGTTTGTTGCGTCTAATTGCCATACACGCTTGCGGCAAAGTTGGTTAATCTTCTTCTTCTTCTTCTTCTATCGAAAAGTTTAGATCTTCCCCTTCAAAAACCTGGCTATCCATATTTTCTACTTTTTCAAGAGCAAGATCTCGCATGAGATCATAATCATCTTCGCATTTCTTGACCTCTTCGACCGTTAACTCAACTTTCAACCATTGAGTAATAACTTGATTGTAAATAAAAGTTTTGCCTTTTCTTTTCATCTTGCATTCTCCTAACGCTCAATTGCGCCGCTAATATGTCATACACGCTTGTTTTTGATTTGGTTAAGAAACTCCGCGAATTTCTTAGCGGAGATAACTTGCTAACTCAGGATCAAACAGAATTTTTACAATATCGGCTCGCTCTAGCTGGTAGTATGGCATAGGCTCGTGATAGACACCGCCATCTTCTTCGTCGCATTCCTCGCATTCCTCGTTAAGCCATTCTCCTTCGGGTTCCCTGGTCATTACACAACCGCTGTCTTCCTCGACATACAGCGTATGCACGTTATCGTCAACCCATTCCGCGACAATCCCGACAGCCTCTTGAAAGCCGGGATACTTGATCTCGCAGGAACAATCGGAAAGATCATCCACGCCGCATTCCTCGCAATATGTCATAGGTCCGCTATAGAGATCCCATCCGGCAAGCCTTGCCATTTTCTCAACTTCGGCAGGCATGGATTCTTTGAAAAACTCTCTGACCGCTTTAGAAATGTTCTTGTCCATAAATTAACTCTTTTGTTTTAGTCCGCTTCATTGCGTCCTATATTGTCATACACTCACGATCAAAACTTGGCTAAGCAATTCTTGGAGCTTCTTTCACAGCGGCTTGCCGTTAACGTCAAACTCGTAATCATTGTTAATAATCGTTTCTCTTACACTTTCGTCGCTACCAGCAAACTCGTATTCTTTCTCCACTTCCCTGTAAATCCAGTCTGCAAAGGATCGCAAGATATCTCGTAATTCACATTCAACCGAATCGCTTACGTCTTTCTCGCCTTTGGCGGTTTGCTGCGATACGCTTATATTCATGGTATGACTATGGCTGTATCGGCTCGAACCATGTTCAATGTAAGCATGTAATGCATAACCATGTTTTTTCTGAAGATCGAGCAATTCTTGCGCAATCGAAATAAGATGCTTATCAGTTTTTCCGAATTTCTTTTTGATCAATTTCACACTATCCTTGTTATAAGAATAGTTGCCGGAAAAACAGGCCCCGTCGCCTTGACTGCCAAACCCGGAATAGTGAATATTCTTGGCTTCGATCGCAAGCCCTAGTGTGGCTGCCGCTCTTACGGCATACTCCAAGATATATTCAGCGTCGAAACTCTCATAGCCTACACTTTGGCGCAGCGACTCAATAGCCTTAGCTTGCGCCTCCTTAGAAAGCTCTGAAAACTTGTAATACTCGATAGTGACAACTTCTGTTCGCATCTTTTTGTTTCCTTTGTTGATTGCGTCTGTATTGTCATACACCCACGATCACAACTTGGTTGAGAAATTCTTGGAGTTTCTTATCAGCCGTAAACGGTATCCCCGAATAAGCAGCATTGCAGAAATACGTCGCCAGTCTCCGCATCGCCGTTACCCGTTAAAACATTCGCAAAATGGTGAGCATGGTTTTCCGCCATGATCTGAAGACCTTTACGAATTGCCGGCAAATCAAGCCTATAAACGTTTTCGTCGTCACCTTCCTTGTCTTGGACCATTACCGCGCCTCCCTCACTTAAAGGGTATTGCAAATGCGGAAAGAGCTTGTGCTTATCGTCCATATCATCGCCAACGTAAAGATCCTTCTTACTTGGTTTAACGAATTCCACGATCTCGTACCAGTAATTCGATCCACCCTCGAAAGCAGAGCAAAGCAGGCATTCCACGTCATATAATGAAATTTCTTGCTTAATGGTTACCGTCAAATTGACGCTTTTCTTATTCTTCTTGTTTTTCATGTTAATCACCGTCCACAACGAGAGTTTCATTTAGTCGAGTTTGCGCCCTTGCGAGTTGTCGCTTACCTTCACGGATCTTAGCCTCATACGCTCGCAATGCCTTATCACTCATGCCGTCAACATCATATCGATCGGACCAATTGTTGATCCTGTTATGAGCATCGTTAACGTGTCGTTCGGCATTCTTAATCTTAATCGTTGCCATTGTCTTACCCTTTGTTATGCACCATCGGTGCGTCTGCTATGTCATACACTCACGTTTTTGTTTTGGCTAAGAATCTCTGCGAGTATTATCCCTCACTAAAAGAATGATAAATCGTAGGCTACCTTGAAACTGAACATTTTGTTTTCTCTTTCAAGTTGTTTGCACCATCGGTGCGTCTGCTATGTCATACACAAAGCCACTAAAATTGGCTAGATTATCATTAGTCCGGGCTTGACTTTAGACTTAAATTTAGTTTTATTTGCTAATGAATTTAGAATTTTTGCGATATTACCAAGTATCTCTTCTTCTTGCTCGTCCGATAGGTAACCCTCAGAAATAGCGCCACCGCTTATTGAGTTTACAAACCCGTCCAGGTTATAGACAATAATAAATTCCACCATAAGTTCGATCAGTTGGCGATCTTCAATTGTAAGCTTAACAGTCTTTGTTCGCATTTTCGTTTCCTTTATGGCTCCATTGCCTGTAGCTTCATACGCTCACGTTTAAGTTTTGGTTAAAATTCTGACAGTTTCTCTTCTACACTGGCAATTTATGTTTTGGCTAAGAAATTCTCAGAGATTCGCAGCATAGTTGCACTCAAGCCCACAAAACCGACAATAGCGACGTTTCTCTGTCTTAATGGCAGTGCGTATAAGGTTCTTATAGGCTGCCATCTTAGGAACACATTTATTGCAGACAACGTTTTGTGAAGGGTCGCAAGTAAAGTCTTCTGGCTCCTGGCCATGGTATCGCCAAAAATAGGAAGCTGGGATAAGCCACAATTCACACAATGGCCCATATCTGTCGTGAGATATGACAACCGACTGATCCCCTAATTTACCCTCAACTCTGAATAGCCTCAAATGCAGGTTGCGTTTGATTAACCCTGTTCGCTTAACAAGACGAATAATCTCATTAACCGCAACTTCTTCGTTAAGTGCAATCTCATGGTCTGTCAGGAAAACATCATTAATCCTGAATCCTTCTTTTTCATTGCCCCAAACGTCATAGCGACGGATCTCATAACGAAACACCTTCATATCGCCTCCTGCCTGTTCATACACTCCCAAAACAATTTGGGCTAGAAATTATTAGCGTATCTTTTCCGCCGCACCCTATAGAGCGCTCGTCAATTTTTCTTTGCAAAGAAACTCTGAGAATTATTTTAACCGTCCGGCAAGCGGGCGTGTATGACAATACAGACAGCGCACTAAGCGCAACAAACGCGGAGTCAATGATGTTCGGAAGCAATGCAAAAGGCTTGCGATTCTATCCCAAGCTAAAGGTTTTTAAGAATTCTACGAATTCAAACGTATTCGATGGCACGGTTGCCAGATCCTATCGCTGGTATGTTTACGCTATTGTTCGCCCGAATGGTGAGATCGTAATGACTGAGAATTCATATGGTCCTACTACGTCCCGCCATATGTCAGAGTTTACATCGCTTGTGGATCGCAGCAAGATCAAGCGTGTTCGGGCAAGCCGTGGATTAGACAATCTCAATGAAGTTACCGCTGAGATTAAAGCTTCCATCGCAAACCTTGAATCGGATCTATTAAACAAGCGCAACCGTAACATTGAGTCGCGCAAGGATCGCATTGCTGAATTGCAGCAACAACTTTTGACTGTAGCAGCGTTAATCGAAGATCAACGAATTGCACGCGCTCTTACACAATCACAATTTCTCTCTGAGGTTGCTTAATCATGAAAACCAAGCACGTACCAGTCTATCGCACCATACGCCGTGAAACTCGCCGCAAGATCCCAGCATTGCGCAAGGTAACGAGCGCAACGGAAGCTTCCAAGCTTATGTTTGGGATCAAAGGAATGATTCGATGAAACCTCGCTTTCTTTCGTTGTTGGGAGAACCAAGTTTACGCGAATTCATATTGTATTGTCGCCCGCTGACACTTACAATGTCGCGCTAGTCCGTAGAAATACGAAAGACCCGACACAATCAAAAATCGTGGAGTGTCATACGGACGTGTATTGCGAAGATCTTTCAAACATCGTTTATCGAATGGTGAACAAGTGAATGTAAAAACCTGTGAGCACGTAATATGTGAGCATTAAAATGCTTCTGAATGCAAACAAATTACGAGAATTAAATAACCCAATTTTCGAGTCGAGTGTATGAATAAACATCTGCAAATGATTGCAGCAACAAACAAAGGAAACTTAAATGTCTTCGATTACTAGCAAACTTAATCAGGCTCCCGTCAACGTTATCGTTTCGTTCCCTAACCAGGAATCAAACCCTTTCGTTATTGGCAAAAACAGTTTTCGCAATGCGGTCTGTAAGGATCTTGGCGTGCTTCCTGTCGATAGCAAGGTGTCTGTGAACTACGGTAAGAAGAATCGCACCGCAAGCGTAATTATTCACTTTGCCTATGCCGCAAGCGCTGAGCGTATCGCAGAAAAGGCTCGCAAGGCTTTTAAGAAGAATGCCATCGTCAAGATCGCCTAATTATTTCTCAAACAAAAGATCCTACCATGAATGACAAGCCACCTAGCGATAAAGTGTTTTGCGTGGTTGTGCGTGACGCGCTCAATAACAAGCCGCCAGTATGTGTCGCAAAGACACGCAAAGAGGACCAAGCCCGATTGTGGGCCGGCAATCTTCGGGGCGTGCTGCTGGACGCTCAAGCCCATACAAAGCAATTTGTTTATGTGTGGAAAGAAACTGAACTGTATTACACCCTTCGGAGGGACGACAAATGAAACCTATGCTCGCATCGCCTATTGACGACATTAACACTCTTAAATATCCCTGCTACATTTCAGGGAAGCTTGACGGCATACGTGTCTTGAAACTGAACGGCCAGATCGTGACACGCAATCTCAAGCCATTAAGAAACATTCACACTCGCGAATGGCTCGCCAAAGTGTTGCCGGAAGGTGCGGACGGTGAGGTCATTTCTGGGAATTTCCAAGAAACGACAAGCGCTGTCATGCGAGAATCAGGAAAACCAAAGGTCCAATTCTTTTGGTTTGACTGGGTTATTCCGGGTGTTCCGTTTCTTGAGAGACAAGAAAGAATGCGAGCCTTCCACGCACAGAATTTTGCGGCTCGCGACGAATTTGTTTTCTGGGAGTCAATCCCTTGCGCGACGCCAGATCAGCTACTCCAAGCCGAAACGGCCATCCTCGCAGCGGGCCTAGAAGGGGTTATGGTGCGCGCTGGCAATGCGCCCTACAAGCATGGACGTAGCAGCGTCCGGGAAGGGTACCTACTCAAGCTGAAGCGCTTTGTGGACGCTGAGGCTAAAGTCATTGGCTTCCAGGAACTGTTGCGCAATAAGAACACCGCCACCACTAACGCGCTAGGTCGAACCCAAAGATCCACAAGCGCTAGTGGTCTAGTGGATGGAAATACCCTCGGTGCATTACTTGTCAAGGATTGCTTGACAGGCA